>Ga0307513_10006795_pt1 | contig 14921 bp, 8 predicted proteins | sample 15_EM_MG_FD_202174 | JGI IMG/M metagenome (GOLD analysis project Ga0307513, IMG submission 202174) | Populus trichocarpa ectomycorrhiza microbial communities from riparian zone in the Pacific Northwest, United States - 15_EM | ecosystem: Host-associated > Plants > Roots > Unclassified | place... | reverse complement strand
TTCAACATACTACAGGTTCTTGGACTGCTGATCCCCAGGGGAGTTTTCCAAGTTTTGTTGCTTTCTGCTCGCCAACCTTGGATTACAAGGATTTGATCTTTCCGATTTTTATGGACACCCCCGAGTACTATGCGTACATGAGCATGCATATGGGATTTAGCCCGAGGGACCAAATCCAACCGTAACCTCGTATACTCGAGTACAGGTACGGCGTTTCTATCGCACCGAGGGTCGCTTGCCAACTAGCCTAAATAGCTCGAATACTGCTAAATGATACTGCAGAGGTAGCAGTTGGCATGAGGCAGCGATAACATTTGAATGTGTGTTTTCAGAGCTGAAATTCGCATACAGACACTTCCTCTCAGACAACACCATGTGTGTGTAGCGCGAATAAAAAATTTCATTCAGCCCCGCACCTTCCCCACCCTGAGGACTGGAATGCCACAGTTAGACTCCGGCCCTTGTGCTCGAGTAGGTGCCGCTTGCACTCGAGTACCCGCTGGGCATGATAATCCGGTTGCCAACAAGTAACCTAGTAGTGCTGCAAACTTTCTGTGAGAAACATCTTGGCAACCCGATTATTTTGCTCACGCCAAGTATGGTTCCGGCAGTTTATGTACGAGTATCATACTGTACTCGTACGGATAAGCGGCCGGCGATCATCCTACCGTATTGGCCTTTTTAGTGGATGCGAATAGAGATCCTTGGGTGACAAAACGGAATCACGTAGCATGCTTCCCTTGGTCCCCCACTCTTCCAGACCTTGATTACAGCAGCACCTATGATATAATTACTATTAATTAAATCTCCACGATGGCCATGCAACAAATTTGTCCTCCGCTTACAATATGAACTTGCTATTTCTTCGGTTATCAGTATAAATTTTCCTTTTTTTCCCCAGCGATACTGTTAAGGATGAAATTTGGCTTTCCTAACTTGCAGCTTTTTTGCTTATCCGCGAATAACTTAGACAGAATAGATAGCGGTTCATGATCTCGGCTTGGGGAGGTGTCACGTTTCTTGCAAGGGTGGCTGTTGCCTAGTCTCGGAAGACGGGGGGCTCTTTTGTAAGTTACAAGCTTTGACTTCTCTCGCACTCCCCCTCCACCATTGCGACGAAGGGAACACAGCACAACGGAGGAACCGCTTGGACTGTGGATCAGGGAAGGAAAATCTGTCTTGTATCATATCTAGTTAGTCGGACAACCTGTAAGGTTAGGCTTTCTTGCGGTGGGATTTTTCTCTCATTTGTGCGGTTCTCTGGATTGGCTTTAAATAAGAGGGTTTGTTGTAGCTTAGCCAATTTGAATTGATCGTGACTTGTGTGGTTTTCCTTTCTAGTTGAGATTTGTTGATAGTGACAGTGGTTTGCCCGCACCTCTTTCATTCTACAGAGTAGATACACTGCCCGAGATACTTTGTTTTCAATACCTTCCGAATCTCTCAGTTGCTCCGGACGCCCCATTATCATGTGCAATGCGTGAAATTTAGCCGTTCAGGATACCGGTGCGGCTCTAATACATCTCTCCCGAAGTCCTACTCGCTTCCAAAGCCTAAATCAGTTCCTTTGCGCTCATATCCTACAATAGCAGAGATAATTTTACCCTTCAACCTTGTATACAGGCCCCCATCGCGAACCGGGACATTGACACTAGTCGCATCTCTAGTGATCCAGGGATAGGAGATGTTTTCCCATACTCAAGAAGTGAACCCTAACCCTGCGAGCCGCACGACAACACCCCCGATAATTCCAACGGCCGACACGAGACGCGATTGAAAGCCACCATTGATCACACTCCACGCCCCCCCCCCCCCAGGTGGAGAAGTGCGGTGCTGCGGGTTCTTCAACTCTTTCTTACTTAGGAGTGATTAGGAATGAGCTCTATACTCGAGTACTGTGGAGTAACCTTCCAGCAAGCGGCTCCAGGATACCCTTTCCCGCCGGCCCCGCGGCAAGTACGATCTAGGCGGTGAGCTCTCTGAGCGTGGTATCTACCGGGAGAGAGCGGAATCCTCTGAGCACAGTACCCGCTACCGTGTATCTGGTGGGTAGTGTCTCAACTGGTAAGTTTTACGCTGTCCGGTTGATCGCTGGGCAAGTGGGGTTGATGGGCGACGTGAGATGCCTGGCTGCTGGGCTCTCAGACTACATACTGACACTTATGGCGGGGGTAGCTAGGAGGCATCGGCCAAGCGCAGTACCGTACCGGTATCACTCCCTATGCCGTATCATTTATGGTAGCTAGCGCTTTATGATTTGTGTTGTCTTACATAGTTCACAATCGACTTGAGAACGCTTGCCTTATCGTACACCGTTTTCCCTTTATCAAAAAAAAAAACCGCCTAATAACGTCCGGTTTATCTATCATGCAGGGAGGGGGGTGGAGGAGAGAAAAGAGAGAAAGAAGCAGTACCAGGAAAGAAAAGGCGCAGGGAAGAATACACAGTTAGATGAAAATTCAAGATGCTAGGATGAAAATTAAAAGCTGTAAACTAAAGGTTCTCACGACCATAAAACCATTTCACCCCACAGATTAGACAATACTGTACTTCGTAAACAGAAATACATAAACCCCTGCTGGAATAAGTTAGGTAGGGAGTTTCGTAAGGGCGACAACAGATACGTGGCTTCCGATGCCATGCGATTTCCTTTGGCTGCGAGGGGTGAGTTCGAGGACAACTCAGATGAACGATATGGTCCGGAAGGGGGGAGTAGTGGCGGCTTTAACAGGGTGGTATCCCCGAGGCTTCACATGGCGCTATAAGCTACTACTTAGTAAGGTGGTAGTAGCGCTACCACCCCATCGTGGCCATGTTTACATGCGAACATAAGCGGTGTTTGGCCGTCATTGTCAGGCTTGTCGGGGGCGACCTCTTCCCGTTTGAGGAGTATTTTCACCACTCCCTCACGCCCATACTGTGCGGCATACGAGAGCGGCGTTCGACTGCCATTGTCTGGTTTGTTGGGGTTGACTTCTTCCCTCCCGAGGAGGATTTCCACCACTCCCTCATGTCCATACTGGGCTGCATAGGAGAGCGGTGTCTGGCCGCGATTATCTGTCCCGTCCGGGTTGACCTCTTCCCGCTCGAGTAGTATTTTCACCACCCCCGCGTGTCCACGCCAAGCGGCATACGAGAGCGGCGTTCCGCCGTAGCTATCTGGCTTGTCTGGATTGACCTCCTGTCGCCTGAGAAGTGTCTCCACTACTACCTCATGTCCGCCCCACGCAGCATAGGAGAGAGGTGTTTTGCTATAATGATCTGGCCTGTCGGGGGCGACCCCTTCCCGCCCGAGTAGTATCCTCACCGCTCCCCCACATCCATACTGTGCGGCATGCGAGAGCGGTGTTTGGCCGCGATTATCAGGCCTGTTGGGGTCGACCTGTCCCAGCCCGAGCAGTATTTCCACAACTTCCTCACCTCCGAATTGTACAGCATAGGAGAGCGGTGTTCGACCGCTATTATCCGGCTCGTCGGGGCAGACCCCCTCCCGCTCGAGCAGTATTTTCGCCACTCCCTCACCACCATAGTGCACAGCATAGGAGAGCGGTGTTCGACCGCTATTATCTGGCTTGTTGGGGTAGACTTCCTCTCGCTCGAGCAGTATTTTCACCACTCCTTCACCTCTATACTGTGCAGCATAGGAGAGCGGTGTTCGACCGCCATTATCCGGTCCGTTGGGATTGACTTCTTCTCTGCCGAGGAGTATTTCCGCCACTCCCTCATGTCCATACTGAGCAGCATAGGAGATCGGTGTTTGGCCGCGATTATCTGGCCTGTCAGGGTCGACCTCCTCCTGCCCGAGTAGAATTTTCACCACCCCCTTATGTCCATTCCTAGCAGCAAGCGAGAGGGGTGTTTGGCCGTAATTATCGAACTTGTCAGAGTTGACCCCTTCCTGCCCGAGCAGAATTTTTACCACTTCCTCATGTCCGTTACAGGCAGCCCATGAAAGCGGAGTACAGCCCTTCGAATCTCCTTCATTGATGTCGCGACTTTCCGTCCCTATCAAGGTAGCTACGACCTCAACGATTCCAAAGAATGACGCGCAATGTAGGCCACTGAATCGGGAATTGCGATCAAGACTCCGAAGATCCAGTTGGTTTACTTCCTTTAGGAGTAATTGAGCGGATATGTGGCTATCATATTCCTGAAAAAGGACAAGGGCAAGCGATCTTGCATTGTGCGAGAGTTCCTTTCTCGCATGGGCTCCCCAGTGTAAAGAACAATACTCTAGAAAGGGGTTGCCAAGGGGGTCAGGACAACGATCAGCTTGTATGGCCTTGATCCGGTCCGAATTCAGATAGGTCAAACAGACCTCGGCCATTGACGAGTGAGGTCTGTCAAAGATATGGGGATGGGACGAAAGATACTCTACTAGAGTAAAGTGGATTGGTCGCACAGTTGATTCCTCCTTATCCACAATAATAAGCCCCTGACAGTAGCCTACCAATTCCGACATCGAAGGGACTTCGCCGGGGTTGAAATCAGTAGAGCCTAGTTCGACTGCTAAGGCATGGCAAAGCTCATCCACCCTCAATGGCCGCTCCGCATAACTGATCCACATCAAAGCCCCCATCCCGAGCCTCGATTTATTCCCACCCTGCACCTTTATCCGTTCGATAGTCGCATCGTAGGCGTCGCCCAACAACAACCCATTTGTTATCTTACTAAGCCTTTCTCGTCTCCGATATACAGTCGATTCTTGCAAGATTGCTTCGATATTTAAAGAAGCGAGTAGAAACCTACACACATCTATTAGCTGATAATGCGGAATGGGATTCTGGGCATCATGCCCACTACGCACATTTCCGATATACTTTCGGGAATCTTCTCCAGAATATCTGCCTCCAGACTTGTATCCATGGCATCTGGTGTTTCGTCCTCGCTCAGTCTGGCACGGAGGAATCGGACGATATCGTCTCTGGTAGGGCCTATAGACAAACTAGTCACTCGTCCAGCGAGGCATCTTTCAATATCCCAGCGAATATGGGGCCTTCCGGTCACGAATATTCGCGTGCCTGGAGACTTCTTCAGGATTTCTTTCAATGAATCAAAAAGCGGGAATCGCTGCGCAGCCGTACACTCGTCCAGCGCGTCAATAACCATAAATGTGGGTAGTGAGGACGTAGTGAGTTGTAGCATCTTTGCGATATCAACAAGTTGCGGTTTGCGTCCATTAACGGCCTTCTGCTCTTGTAATGCCCGCGATATTGCCTCCGGAATCCTTTCCATTCCGCTGACTATCTGCTTTAGCAGGGAACCCAGCACACCAGTCGGAGTCTGCTCCTTTCCCGCGGCGAAGTCGAAGTAAAAGCACGTAACGGCCGTGTTTTGTCCTCTTGTCTGGTTGCGCAGCCAGTCCACTACTAGCGAACTAGCATCACACCCTATTAGCATTGGCTCACTTCTCTCTCCAGACAATAATCCTTGTTACTGTACCTGACGAATGTCTTGCCGGCCCCTGGATCCCCATAGCAAAACAGAACTGCCGTATCGCCTCCACCTTCCTCACCCAATCTGCACCATCTTCGGAATTCCTCACTCTCCATGAGCCATTCCCCAACGTTGTTGACGCGGCGCTCTTGGATGCCCCGATGTCGTAAGCCGGGGTCCAGGGGTGACAACCAGGTTAGGAGTTTGGACCAAGCATCGACAACAGTATGCTTGCTCCGCACACTATCAAAAGGATTCGTAGTATTGAAGTAGCTGTTACTATCGTTGATGGTATATCGAGGCATGATCCACTATTTATCGCCTGCTTAGTGGAAGAGGAGGAGTTATTGGATATGGTCGGTTGGCGGCATTCCTGGGAGCTGAGGAGAAGAGGGGTTGCTGGTGCCACCGCTGGGAGGCAGGCACTGCCACCTACACTCTGGCGCAAACCATTTCAATTAAACCACCCGAAAGTCTTCATTCTTATGACCCTTCACGTCGCGACAGGCATTACAGACTCCCGAAGGGTCGCGAGATTCTCGAGCTGCGAGAGTGGCGGCGCTCTGGGCCACTTGGTGCTTTTAAATTTTCTTTGATACTTTTCTTGTTTGCTCTTGGTACCGAAGTTTCTCTTCTGGGCTAAGCCTTGACTTAAGTGCAAGCATGCACAGTACCCGTTTTTATGCTACGACTCTCGCAACTCGAGAATCTCTAGACCCTTTGGGAGACTGTATGGTTTGTTAGCAAAATTAACTCCGCACAGAGGATGGCATGGCAACCAAACGCTCCCAATCACCAGGCACTTACAACCATACCTAAAGCGATCGCTCTACTGTAGCTCAACCAAAACAAAGTCTTCTGTCTACTTTGTCTTATTTAAGATACTATGCAGTCTATGCCTCCCATTCTTCGCAGTGATGCAAAGCACAATATTCCCTCCAAATACATGTCTGAGTCTACCAGGAGGGTGATTTATGGGTTACATATACTTCAAACGGGATATTTGAAATTTCACACCAGCTTACCTTTGCCTTTGCAATTGTCAGACTCAATTTCAAGAGGTCAAGAGTGCCAGGAGAAAGTAGGTGGTCTTGGCTGTTAACCGGTTATCCTAATGGTTTATGCTGGGAATCCCTTTAGGCAAATCGGGAATTAATTGTTCCATCCTATCGCAAAAACTCGAATAACCGGACCATGTGCTATGTAGTCCGAAAATTCCCTCCTCTAGAAAAGGGGTGATAAACATCAATACCGTAATCTACCCTCCCGAGGTAAATAGCAAAAGAAAAAGCACCAGACTATACTAAGAGAGGCAAATCCAACATTCTAGCACATATCTGATTATTCGAGTTCTTACGGTATTCAAAATACACTACTGTACAGTACTGTACAAGCTATATCACACTCTACAAAGCCAACCAGAGTCAATTCTAATGGGGAAGGGTCGGTACGGTATTAAAGTGAAATATTTTTATTTTATTTTTCTAAAAAAAAAAAGAGCACAAAAGACTAGCAAACTCTAGAACAAGGTTTCCTATTTCCTCTCCCAAAAAGTGAAGCAGATAGCCGGGGGACTGAATAGACCGTGGGCGAGGAAACAAGGAGAACAATCAACGCTCCATAAAGGCACATTGCTATAGCATGAAAATGCCTGGTGCTTTACAGCACTTGTACGGAGCGCACTCTCGTGAGATATCGAAAACAACGGTATTAGAGCGGGGGTGTGCACTATGAAAAAGGAAGAAAGTACCAAAAAGCCATGAAGCACAGAGTAAAAACCGACATTGCATGGGCAATGCACTACTTAAAGGTAAAAAAAGGAGATAATATGATACGCTAAGATTGGTAGATAGATAGCTAGGATACGAAGGAACCATACCCACATGGAAGACAGGAAGAGAGCTCGAAGGGGTGAATTGAGAGCGAAGGTTAGCAGCGCGATAGCGTAGTGCCTGTACTGCAAGTGAGGTGGTTCATCAGGTGAGGAGCTTTTGTCATGAATGTCGGGATCTCTAGACCCTTTTGGAAGAGTGTCATGTGACTCAGAGGGGTCAGTTGGGACGAGGCTTGTTGAGCTGTTGCTAAGAGGAAGGGAATCCTGATCCCCGAATCGCCGCTTTATGCCTCTCCCGAGTTGCTCCCCGGAAGCCTGTGTAAGTGCTGCCCAGCCCGCCGGGTCTGTTGTCAACATCCCATGGCGAATGTTACACCGTTCTAAAAGCATTTCTATTACTCGGATGTGCCCGCGCTCCGCAGCCCACGACAGAGGTGTTTGACCGTTTTTATGCGGAGTATCGGGGGCGACACCCCCCCGTTCTAAAAGTATCTTCACCATGTCCTCATTCCCTGACCCGGCTGCCCACGAGAGAGGCGTTGAACCGTCTTTATCTGGAGTGTCGGATGTGACATCTTCTCGTTCCAAAAGCATCTTCACAACGCCCCCATGACCGCATACAACTGCCCACGAGAGAGGCGTTCGACCGTCTTTATCTGCACCGCCGGGAGTGACATCCTCCCGTTCCAAAAGCATCTTCACGATGCCCGCATGCCCATTTCCGGCGGCCCACGACAGAGATGTTCGACCGTCTTCATCTGCGGTGTTGGGAGAGACATCTCCCCGTGCTAAAAGAATCTTCACGATATCTACAAGATGATACCTGACTGCCCACAGGAGAGGTGTTGGACCGCCTTTATTCGTAGTGTCGGGAGTGACATCCCCTCGCTCCAAAAGCATCTTCATAATGCCCCCATGCCCATTTCCGGCGGCCCACGAGAGAGCTGTTCGACCGTCTTTATCCGCCGTGTCGGGAGTTACATCCCCCCGTTCTAAAAGCATCTTCACGATGCGGCCATGTCCATTTCCAGCCGCCAACGAGAGAGCTGTTCGACCGCCTTTATCCGCAGTGTAGGGAGTGATGTCCCCTCGCTCCAAGAGCATCTCCGCGATGACCGTATGCGCACCTATGGCAGCCTCATGGAGTGGGGTTCGGCCGTCTTTATCTGTAGTGTCAGGAGTGACATCTTCCCGCTCTAAAAGTAGTTTCACGACGCCTTCATCCCCCGACCTAGCTGCCCACCAGAGAGGTGTTCGACCGTCTTTATCCGCGGTGCAGGGAGTGATGTCCTCCCGGTCCAAAAGTATTTTCACAATGCCCCCATGCCCGTTCCTAGCTGCCCACGAGAGAGCCGTTCGACCATTTTTATCCTCGGTGTCTGGAGTGAGATCTTCCAGTTCCAAAAGCATATTCACGATACTCCGACGCCCATTGCCGGCCGCCCACGAGAGAGCTGTTCGACCACCTTTATCTTCAGTGTCAGGAGTGATATCCCTCCGGCCCAAAAGCATCCTCACGGCGTCGCCATTCCCATTTCCAGCTGCCCAAGACAAAGTTGTTTGGCCGCATCTGTCCGGGGTGTTGGGGGAGAGATCTTCCCGGTCCAAAAGCATTTTCACGATGTCCATACTCCGATCTATGACTGCCTGATGGAGCGGTGTTACCCCGTCTTTACCCGTGGTGTTGGGCGAGACATCTTCCCGTTCCAAAAGCACCTTCACGATGTCCGCACGCTTATCTATGACTGCACATAGGAGGGGTGTTCGACCGTATTTATTCGTAGTGCCGGGAATGAGATCCTTTCGCCCCAAAAGCATCTTCACAATGCCCGCACGCTTACCTATAACTGCACGCTTACTCATAACTGCACGGTGGAGAGGTGTTTGGCCATCTTTATCCGCGGTGTTGGGCGAGACATCTTCCCACTCCAAAAGCATCTTCACAATGCCCGCACGCCCATCGATAACTGCCCGATGGAGAGGTGTTACCCCGTGTTTATCCGCGGCATTTGGAGAAACATCTCTCCGTTCCAAAAGCGTCTTCACCATGACCTCATGCCCTTGTTTAACAGCCCACATGATTGCTGTATTACCCCCCACATCAGTTGCACCGAAATCCCATTTCTCCATCTTTAATAAACCAAGCGCTGCCTCCGCCAACCCAAGATATGCAACGCAGTGGATTCCTGTAAACCCCGTAGGGTTGCTCCGACTGGGGTTCCCGTCCCAATTGTCATGGTTGTGGGATAAGAGTATCCAAGAAGATACATGCTCATCGAATCTATCGAGAAGTCTCACTGCGAGTTCGTTCACACTTTCCGTGGTTTCCCTTCTTGCATGTATTCCCCAGTAGCAAGAGGCATATTCAAGCAACGAGGTTTCTATCCGGCGCTGAGAAGGGTTATGCGAGAGGGCCCTAATACACTGAAAGTTGAGGTATGTTAAACAAGTCTGGGCAATTACCGCGTGAGGGCTTTGAAACAGGTGGGTATTATTGCATAAGTACTCTTGAAGGGTGCGGTGGACAAGACGGACAGTATATGTTGACGCTTCAACCACTACAAGCCCTAAAGAGCATCCCAGCAGGATTTCTATCGCAGGAATGCCCTCAGATGTTCGGTCCACAGAGCCGATTTTTACCCCCAGGGCATCGCATAACTCGTCGGTTTTTAAAGGCCTCTCGGAATGCGATAACCACATTAGCGTGTTCATGACGAGACTCGGCTTGCTTCCACTTTGCGCCTTTATCCGTTCCAGGGTTGACGAGTAGGCACCTCGAAGGCCATTCCCTTGGGTCATCTCGTCAAGCTTTTCCTTTCTCTCCAGGATCGTAGGCTCCTCCAGGACCGCGTTGACGTTAAGGGATACAAGAAGGAATCTATTTTCTATTAGCAAATACCCGGCCAGGAGTGGATTGATTTAAGTGGTTGTATCAACTCACATCTGGGAAATTTTTCGTGGAATCACCGACATAATCTCAGCCCTCAATTTATAGTCCATTGCGGTGGGTGTGGGATCTTCGTCTAATCTCATCTTCAGAAAGGTCTCAATATCCCCGAGGGTAGGAGTGATAGGTATCATGATGGCCTCGGGGAAATATCTCTTAACCTCGTCCTGAACGTGAGGTCTCCCGGTAAGGAACACCCGTGTAGTCGGAGAAGCCCTTACAATTTCCTGCAGTGACTGAAGGAGCTTGAGTCGGATTCCCGGAAGACACTCATCTAAAGCATCGATACAGATGAACACTCGCTGCAGGAGTGCGATAGTCGCCTTCAGCATTTCCATCAAGTCCGAAAGTTTCGCAGCCCGCCCCCCAAGTTTCGCCCTACGAAAAGCCTGCTGCACGGGTTCCCGGATTCCATCACTCGCGAAAAGTTGTGTGAGGATGGCGCCCAATATGTTCGTCATGGACTGCTTCTCCTGATCCACGTAATCGCAGTATAGGGCTGCCACAGCGATATTCGGATCATAAACTTGTTCATCCAGATGGTCAATAACTAAGGAGCTAATATTGCTAGCCGTCAGTAATACCCAGTTGTTCGGGGGGCTTTCTCACTGACTTCATATGTGTCTTCCCCACACCTGGATCGCCGTAGCAGAATAAAATAGCTTGCTTTGGTACCCCCTGACTACTGCTCCACCCCCGGAACTCGTTCTTCTCCAGAATCCAACCTCCCACACCCTCCACCCGCTCGGATTGCACACTTTGGTGTCTGGCCTGAGGAGTTAGCTGTGAGAGCCACTCTTTAATCCGGCTGTCTTCGTCTGTTTTGTTCACAATGGTATTGTTGCTATTCGTTACGTTCCCACAGTTTTTATTATAGTTGCCGTATGATGACATGTTTGGTATTCGTTCCGTGACGCCTTTTGTGGATGGTGTGTTCTGCCGTGGGCGCGGTTCCGCTGTGGTTGAGCGGGCCAAACTGGCTTATGAGCTTTCTAGTGCGCGAGAAAAAGGAGGGGTGATTTAACTCCTGAATTATTTGTACGCGAGGGAGACACCGATAGGGAGAAGGTCGGCGCGGCCAAACTCGCTATGCACCACAAATCATAGGGCAACATTGCACCCCGAGTCTGAGTGCCATACAGTCTTCTATTGGTATGTAGGCACATGAGCACTGCATGAGATTTAGCCCGAGGGACCAAATCCAGTCGTAACCTCGTTTCCAGGTACGGCGTTTCTATGGCGCCAAGGGTCGCTTGCCGACTAGCCTAAATAGCTCGAATACTGCTAAAAGATACTGTACGAGTAGAGAGGTAGCAACGATAACATTTGCATGTGTGTTTTCAGAGATGAAATTCGCATACAAACACCTCCTCTCAGACAACACCATGTGTGTGTGGCGCGAATAAAAAAGTTGATTCAGCCCTCGCACCCTCCCGGCGTTGAGGACTGGAATGCCACAGTTAGACTCCGGCCCTGATGCTCGAGGTAGCTGCCACTTGTACAAGTACCATACTTGGGGTGAGCAAAATAATGCGGTTACCAAGAAGTACTTGCGCTGCAAATCTTCTATGAGAGAAACATCTTGGCAACAAGATTATTTTTCTCACCCCAAGTATGGTTCCGGCACTTTATGTATTCACACAAATCAGCGGCCGACGGCTAAATGGTCCAAACCAACCATCCTACCGTATTGGCCTTTTAATGAATGCGAACAGAGATCTTTGGACCCGAAAGGAAAATCACCTGACATGCATCCCTTGGCGTCCCTTGGGATGCCCCCTCCCTTACAGGCATGATTATGACCATGATTACAACAGCACCGACGATATAATTACTATTAATTAAGGGTGCGTCTGGTCGTCCCGAGTTTTTCAAACCTTCATAATCACAAAACGAGAGTTTCGGCTAGCAACCGGAATAATCGCTAGTTGTCATAATCCCACATTTTCAACCTCCAATAGGTGTGTCTGGTCACCACAAAAATCAATTTAACAAAAGTCACTCAAAAAACCTCAAATAATTATTATGGGAGGTACAGTGGCACTTGTATTGCAATGCTTATTTTTTAATTTTTTAATTTGTTCAAAAAGTTGATTCTGGTGGGTTATTGTAGCTTGTGTACACTCTTCCAAAATGAGAGTTTGTGAAATACTGGTCGGATCAGTATTTCAGAAACCTCCATTTTGGCATAATTATTGAGTTTTGATTATTGAGTTTTTGTGGCAACCAGACATGCCACTCAGAAGCAAAATAGCATTTTGTGGCAAACCTCCATAACCGGGGTCAAAACGAAGGTTTGAGGTGGCAACCAGACGCGCCCTAAATCTCCACGATGGTCGCGCAACAAATTTGTCCTCCGCTTACAGTATGGACTTGTTATTTTTTCGTGGTAATGTACGGTACTGTAGTAATAATTAATGTACTAGTGCAACCCCCGTTCTGGCACCCGGGCTGGTACAGTGACAAAATTTTATAGCGGATGTGTTATATCCATTTTTGTTTGTTATTACTTGTACTCGCAACTTCCAGCATGGCTATCATACCAGGACTTTTGGAACGCAGATATTCTCCTAGCTATCGCGGTAACTTTCGTCTATCTCATGACCTGCATTATCCGAACCTTCCAATTTTGGAATTATTAATCAAGTGATGTGCTACAGTACCAGCAAGCGTGATTTCAACAAGCCAGATAAATACTGGACTGCGATGTAGGATCCGATTACAAGTGTTCACTCATTAAATTCATGGACCAAGCCCAGCCACATATGCAGTGCTGGAAAAAAATGATCAAATCAAGCCACCGGATTCGGAAAAAATGTGTGAAATCCTTGTCACTGTTGCGGCTCTTATGCTGGCATCACCAACGCAGGATGAGGCTCCATCGCCCCAGTCTCGCACACTGCTAGAACTCCTAAACACCGGCGGCCGACACTGCAAAGCCATCTTTTGTGGAAACCTCAACCATCGCCAGTCATAATATCGTGGGTCAGTTAATGTATACTAGGCTTCCCTATTCGATATGACCAATAGCTCTCCCGCTACATACCGGTACGGTCGCTGCGGTCGCGAGCGCTTGTCACAATCTCTCTCATCAAAGCCCAACATTCCAAGCGAACGAGCAATCCTGATACTCTTCGTGGGGGGCCCGACACGAAATTTCCCAACGATGCCTACCCCATATTTCACCTTCAGGCGCGCATCTCACCTGTGTTATTTTCTAGTCTCCTGAGGTCTATTGGGCTCCCCTAAAGTGTTTTTGCGCCCTCGGTTATGGTGCGGTGCTTGATCCGCTGTAGTAAACTGCCGGGCATGCGAAAAACCGCAGGACTAACATGGCAACTAACTCGGGGCATGACAGAAGAGTTTAACCTAGCGTGTCCTATGATTGGAGAGCTCTTTCGCACACTAACTGAATCTTCTATAAAGGTAACTCTGCCTCGGGAATCCTGTTTTCCGGCAGCTGTCGACTTGGCCGAATAGTTGCACGCGAGGGGGAACACCACGGCATGGTAAGTCACAGCACCGGCAAGGTAAGTGTGTCAAAGCTAAAGCCCCCATCCGAAGCGGTTCTTGCTGATAGGTAATGGAAGAGCTTACTTGGGGCCCTGAATCGCTCATGGAATCCTATGTTGCCTAGTCGGAACCCGGCTTAACCGGGCTTGAACGTGCGCTATACGAACAAGCTCCCGAAATGCCACTCGGCGGCGAATTCACCCCTGACGGATAACCCCACATTAACCATATGCTCGCTAGCCTGACATCTAACTCAATTCGTGCTACAGTCTATCGTACCACACGGCACTAGCTCTACGGTAACTCAACCGACAAAGAGCCACCACTCCTTCCTCCCTCCGGTCCACCAGTTGATCGAAAGGTACGGTGCTCCGGGCTCTTTGGTCCCCCCCAATTTTCAACCTAGATGGGTGTTTCCCCACCGGCACGGGAATTGATGTTGGAAGCCGTTAGATGCCGCTCCGCATGCTTGGGTTGTTATTTTTATCGTTATAGCAAAGACTACAGAGACGCGGTTTTGGATTAATGCGTTCACCAGAAACAGTACCGGAGGGTTAAAGCGATTGCACAGAAGCTACGGGTAGTGAGGCACGTGGATTCTTTTGTTTATCGCGCGAGCGTGCCAGCGAAGCGCGGTCATGGAAGGAGGGAGGTTGTATTCGTGGTGATCGGTGGAGGGAACTAGGAGGATTGCCTTATGTTTCATATACACTCCTGTCTTTACCGTTTAGATAGTGGCGAGACAAGAATGAGCGAACTCCTCTACTCAACCCAAAGCCGTGTAATCGGAGTCATATTTTGTTGAATTGTGTCTAAAAGTCGAAAGGGCCAGTATTGCGTTGCCTTGACCTTTTCTTCGGGTAGTTAGGAGAGCGCTCGGTATTTTTAAGTAGTGCTCCGGCGGGCGGCTTGGAGACCTGCTTTCCCGGCGGTCTCGCGTTGCGCACCCTTGGGTGGTGGGCAGGCGACCGCATTAGCACAGCCTCTCCGGGGGGTGAATAGCTGTCTTTGAATACACGCTATTTTATCTTCCTGACTATCTCCACTAGTCTGTCTAATGCTACCAAGTTTCCAGGAGGGGGGGTGGGGTTAGTGGGTGACATGAAAAGCTTGTTTGCCCCCCCCCCCCCCCCCCCCCCCCCCCCCCCACCAAAAACCGGGCAGGGGGGGGGGGGGCGAGCCCCAACACCC
>Ga0307513_10006794_pt1 | contig 14922 bp, 19 predicted proteins | sample 15_EM_MG_FD_202174 | JGI IMG/M metagenome (GOLD analysis project Ga0307513, IMG submission 202174) | Populus trichocarpa ectomycorrhiza microbial communities from riparian zone in the Pacific Northwest, United States - 15_EM | ecosystem: Host-associated > Plants > Roots > Unclassified | place... | reverse complement strand
GCGTCAGGACGCAAGGAACGTTGGAACGCAAGTCAGGACGCACAGGACGCAGGGGACGCAGAAAATACGTCGCTTGCGTCAGGACGCAACGCCGACGGATCAGACGCAGGATCCGTTTTTGCTGATGCATGCAGTCAGGTTTAGAAGCTTAGTATAGCCAAGTAGATTTGCCGATGGACTGCGTAGCTTGTATAGACGAAACCACCACTGGGCCAGTGAGTCCCAACGGATATTATCTCTACGGTGGGCATGTCAGTGGGCCACTGACATGCTACCGATAGGAAAGGGTTTTCGCTCATGCAGATGTAGTTGGAGAGACATCACTGAAAGCACTTCCTATTTGTGGAGATAGTCAATATCCGAGGGGTCCGACTGCTTCTAAGTCTTAGCCTACTCTAGGCGGGTGAGTTGGACAGCCCTAAGCTGAGCAGGGTGCTCGCGAAAGGTCAGAATGGTTGACGGGTGTCCTCTGGCTTTACATTATTCTACTTAACTAAAGTGAGAGACACCCTATTCTGATAACCAACGACCCTCGAGAGAACTTATTCCGTGAAGCTTTCAGGCTTAACGATATTAAGTTTTACCGCTTGATTCTACTCTGAATTATCTTTATCTTTATTTTGATCCTTACTTCTACTTTGAGTCTTCGGTGCGGTCGCAATCTTAGGATCCGTCTTCCTACAGAGTGCCCCCGTTACACTAGGTCCCGTATGCCTGGTTACCAAACAAGTGAAAAGGTAGGGAAAAGAAAAAGAAGTAAATATCATAATATGCAGTATCATACCGTAATTTTCAGAAGAGACTTCTGATAGTAAATTCTACCATCAGTAACTAGGAAGCTGCTAGAGCTGACAGCCGAGAAGGAGGCTCAAACGAAAAAAGCATGCTCACTTATATCCTGCTATACTATGTTCGGGTAATTCGTATAGGGATCAAATTCGGTCCACACGCTCGGGGGAACATGTGCTCATTCCATTCGTAGCAGCCGCGATCCACCACATTTTTCCTTATAGGAACCTCTCTATTGGGATTCAGAGTGCAATTCTTGGAGGTGGGCGATGGGGATAGGGGGAAATCGAACAATAATTCGTTGGGCCCAACCGTGTGATTGACGATAAAATAGTAGAATCCAAAGTGCTGTCGAGCGAGGTAGTCATCGCGAAAAGGGAGGAAGTGGTGAAAGAAATAAGTGAGGTATTATCACTTTAACGCGAAAAAGCAGTAAATCATCGACCGAAACCCTGAGCCACTCCCTACCTCCAGACTTCTCCTAGCACGCTCGAGAAAGAGCTATACCATCTCGCCTTTCTTAATGGTCACTCCCTCTCTGGTGGGCGGAGCGACATTGGTGACTGGTCGGTGTTAGCCGTATGTCAACTTCAAAAATTGGAGCATGCACAATACCTACTGTCATCAAAAACAAACGGAATACTGATTTCCTCATTCTTAATCTTCTCCTTCAAAGCCAAAAACTCCCTCCGCAAAGTCTCACGTTCCTGAGCCTCCCTCAAAAGTGTATTCTTCGTCAAGGCCTTCGGTGCTGGTAGCCCCCATTTTGGATTAACCTTCCGCTTCTCCACCTTGTCCCTCTTGCCACTCTTATTGTTATCCTCAATATTTGACCTTGTCGGGTCGGCAGATGAAGAGTAACCGCCATCATCCGTGCAATCATCCCCAACACCCTCCCCAGTGAATGATAATTTCCCTTCGACCACCTTCTTGCGCTTCTTAGTTCTCTTACCGCCTCTGCCGGTGGGAGCCTACCACCTTCCCGAGACGAGCTCGCAGGTCCGCCATCCCCGAGGCCGCAGCTGCGAATCGGTTCTAGTTTTTCGGCCGCCCCGCGGTCCCGTTGTTGCACTAGTTTCACGTGACCCTTCTTAAATTCGCTTAGATTCACAAGACCGACGGCCTGCGTCCTTAGCACACCCTTCAGGGCTTCGGTGTTTGTGACAAAACGTGAGGGGGTGCTGATGGTTGGGTCGGCCATGGTAAGCACTGGTATATATAGCGCTGATGGTGGGGTTTGTCGCTGGGGTGATTGGAATTGGTGTTTGGGAGGTTGGTTTTAGGTAAGATTTGAAGCGAGTTGGAAGGGATGATGCGTAATCTGGAATGGCGATGATGGCGTTGTGGCTAGTGTCTCCTTCAATTTTGTGGCGTAACCGCTCCACGTGACTACACGTGATAGGAAATGATAAGCCGACCACCAAACCACATGACACCTTTGGTGAGCACGGTAACGTGCAGATGTTGGTGTTGGGTGAAAAACATTCTCTTCACCTTATCGCAACACTGTCCTAACAGTCCCCCACTGCCCCGCTTCCCCCCCTCGTTGAATAGCCGAACCTCTTCCCCGAACCGCGCTCCCATCTACTTCACCATAGCTGCCGCATGGGATTTTCCTTCAAATCGATCATTGACCGATGCGATAGAAGATCCAAGCCCGCGAAGCTCGACCGCACATCTTGTTTGATCCAGCTCTGATGGCGCGCCTCGTCTGGATTCCATGTCCCCCTCTTGAATAGCACCCCGATATTGCTAAAGTTACGGGATTGTGATAAGCCTGTGAACCTTACCCCCAATGATGCCTCCGATTTGGCTCCCCTCCTTTCGGTTCCCCCACCCGCCCCGCAGTGAGCCACTCAAGCTTCCTAGAATGTTTCTGCCCCACCCTCTTCGCTCACGGCGGCCCCGGGCCTCCAGGGAGGCAGTCGATTTCACCAATCTCCAACGCTGAATTTCATCACATGCAAAGATCTGCATCCCTGCGATCCTTTTCTGGACGGCTGGCCTCTCCTCCCCCGGTTGCTCTCAACCAGATCTCCAACCCAATAACCAACGATGCTGGCGTCCCACTCGATTTAAAACAAGCCCATACGCAGCTATCAGGTGACGCGCTCGCAGGATCAGGGGGAGTTTTGCAAATGTTGCCGGAGCGCAGGCCAATTACCACTTTTGAGCTGGAGCATGTCCGCGCTGGCACTGGGGAGCCGTTGACGAGCGGAGGGTGTATGAGATTGCAGCGGGACTAGGGTGATGCTGATGAACATGCAGTGGTTGATTCTTCCGATGAAGACGAGGATAGCAGTGCCGAGGAACACCTCGGATTAAATTCGCTTATGAGTGAGGAAGTGGGGAGGGGAGTGAGGGCCGCTGCGCTCAGAAATTGTTCCGGCCACAGCAGTGCAAGTAGCACCGCGAGAACGGAGGAGACAGTAGAGAAAGGTCCTGGTATGATCTAATTATGATCAGGATTGTGGGCGGTTGCGATTGGAGCGGAAGTAAGAGAAGAAGAAAGGTGGTGGAATATGCGCCGGGAAGGGGGCTATTGGTATGCGGAGGACAAGCATGAGTTTAATGTTGCCGCGATGAGCTTGGAATGGTGCTAATTGATAAAGTTTAGCCCCGAGTCCTGCATTTCTCTCTAATTCTCACATTAGCGCTTCCACCTCCCCACGGGGATATTGTTATTAGCGTGTACCATTCTCACTCTGCACAATCGTGAAGTTCCGGCTGGTCCTTCGGCCAAAGAACAGACCCACCGTCCTGCCAGAAGGAACTGTTGACAGCAAAGCCGTACTCGAATTTTCCCCAGCATACACCCCCACCTGCGGCCGAATCATCCTCCTCAGAAGGACTCTTCCCAAATAAATCCCCCAGACCAGCAGATGTAACCCCCAGATGCATCCCCCAAAGCGGTCCATCGTAATAGTCAACTCCTAAAATCCTATGTATAAATCCCCACCCCTCATTCCTCAACAACAGCACCTCCGCCCCTAAAATCTCCCTTAGAGAGTGAACAAGTAATATTATATCCGTGCCTCGACTCTCAAATTGCACGAACCATTTCGAAAACACTTCCATCGCGGCAGAGATGTTGTACCTAGTCCTCAACTTTGGGTACACCTTTGGGTGAATGTACCAGCCCAAGCCATCCAAAGTGACCGATAACAAGTTGTGCTGATGGGCGGGGAAGCTCTGGAAGCTGGTTTCATTGTCCATGAAGCCTGGGATATAGACCAAAAGAAGCCTCAGCTTCCCCCTGGATAGAGGCTGTAGGGTGCCATGGAGGGTTGTGCCGTCGTACTGCTGGACCGTAATCCTTACCAATAGGAGTCAGAGGACGAATTCTCGGCTGATGGTGAGAGAGAGCAGCTTGGTGATGGAGGCAGAGGAATAATGAGCTCCCGGGGGCAACGGAGGCAGCAAGCGGCGCTCGGGAAAGCCTACAAGCGCCTCCAATGCCTGGCCACGCACGACTCCAACTCCTTTCTCAGCCGGGAATGCCCTGTACACACGGCGGTGGGAGCGGTGAGGATAGTGGTGGTGGCGGTGGAAAAGCCATGAACTCAGATGTCCAGTCTGTCTGTCTGTCTTCGAGTCCAGACAGGACGGATGGGTGGGCACTGCAGGTACGATATCCTGACTAGGGCAATTGAAAACCCCCCGGAAACTCTCAAGTCTCTGATTGTTACCAATTCCGGCATATTCTAAGGATCTTAATTGCGGAAAACACCTGTCGGAGAAAGTTTAGTGTAGTTTTCAATAAAATAAAATAAAAAGCCAGGGAAAAGAGACTATCCTGATGTGAGAGAGTGTGTCGGAAGGGAACTTGAGTAGTATTTAAATGTGTGAAATCGAAGAGAGTGAGCTGAAGCCTTCTGTTGCCTCTGTCTGCCATCCGCCTACCCCGAGCATTCTCGTCAAGCCCCCCTCAAAGGTGGTCTACCGTATTCGCTAAGCGCGCCAGGGAATCGTAGAGTTGAAGATTGGGTATTCAAACGTTGGCGATGCTCGTGGGTGGCGATAGGAGTGGACCGGAACGGAATCTGATCTAATGAATCTTTAAGGGGGGTGTTAGAGGAATCTAATGGAAAGAACAAACGTGTACTGTTAACGAGCATACCCAGACCATTGCCAGGTCTCCTTACTGGCCGTTTGAAGGAGTGAATGGCCCTTGCACCGGGACCAGTCCCGTTCTGACCGTGAATGTTCCCGATATTCGTACCAGGTAGGATGTATTCAGGATCCAGGCTCGGCCGGATCTGTTGAGGAAAGTTTCCCCAGGGTTTGCTTCGGGTGTCCTGGAAGCGCCAGGAGTCGGAAGGCTGGTGCGAGGTCATATACAGCGCCTGATTAGCCTGATCAGCAGCAGCCTGCTGGACTCGCGATCGTAATGTCCGGCGTTTGAGTTTATCATAGAGTTTCTGTACAGTATTAGCGCAAGGTCTCTAGTTATGAGAATGGTAAATGTGAGCCAAGAATACTTGTGTTTGTGCCAACTTTCTCGCCTTCTCTCTCCACCCTTGGATCAACTCGTGGTTCTTCCTTCTCAATTCATCTTCCACAGCAACCATAGCATCACGAATAATCTTCCCATTCTCCCCTTGAATTTCGGTTCCCCACGCTTGTAAGAACTTTGCGAGATGTTCTTGATAAAATCTATGGCATGGTCAACCCCTCGTCTTACTGTAGGGAGCTAACACGGACATTTCTTGGGTCACTTTATAGGTCCAGAAGGAGAGCCCACGACTGCAGATTTCTATTATGATGCTCGGACTGAGTCCACTGAGAACACTAGTCTTGTAGTTATCGCTTGGGCTGAGAACTGCGATTACTGCGTCGTCCGGCTTTGAAAGTGATGTACCGCAGGCTGGACAGGTTCACTGACCGTTCGGGGAGGGTTCGGTAAGCTGTAACGTTAACCACCGGGAAGTGTCACAGCACCTAGAAGTCACACATGGCAACCATGACAACCACAACTAAAAAATGCAACAACTCAACCAATTCTTTACCAAATTGGACCAAACAAGGTGATATCAATTGAGAAAAGAGAGGAGAGTTAATTTAGGCTTGAAAAGTAAAAAAAGAAAATTCCTCAGTAAGGGATACCAGAAAAAGAGACAAAAAGTAGATAAAACTGCAAGAAAGAAGATAGGACAAGCAAAGATAGAGTAGCATGCAGAACCATTTACAAACTGGATGGAGGTAATCTGCTACTGGCAGAGAAAATATTGGAGATAATAGTTGGCTACGATTGAAGTCTGAAGTGTGCTGAAACCCCTGGGAAATAGGTCGATTTTATTGCAAAACGATAAAAATGTTAGAAAGACTTGCAGAAGTTAAGAGAGAGAGCTCAGGGTATAAGGAGTGAACTACAGGTATGGCCCAAGGTCAGTGTACTGAGGATATCATGATTAATAAGGATTTGTTACATCTTAGCAGTAGTGAAGCTGGTGTTGTTATATGTTTAAAGGGTAATAATATAAGAACTTCTCTTGTAGGTCCTATTCCAAGCAATTGCCTCTGTACTGCAAATTAGTCAAGAATAGTCAGATAATCCATATCTACAATTCTAGTGAAAAATAAATTCATTTGTACTTAATTTATTGCTCCTAATTCAAATCAAAAATGTTTACCGTAAGTATAATTTAAAATTTATCTGATTACCACAACAGCTCTAGTATTTCAGCACTGAAACCTTTCTAATCATACTATAACTTTTCCTAGTTATATTGTAGTAAAAATCCAAACCCTCAAGAGTCAGTTAACCTCAGATATTTAAACATTTACATAATTTATACCATTTTACCTAGTATTTTTAATTTTACATTTATATTATTCTACTCAGTTTAATAATTCTATATTAAATATTATTGAGAAATATGTATTAAATATAAGCCTGTTCCTAGTAATATAATCTTTGCTATTGTATATATTTTTATATAAAAACTATAGTTACTGCTATGAACTTTACTAGAAAGTACTAAGTATGTACAGTAAATAGTTTAACTATCCAACTATATTGCCAAAAGGGTGACTATAGAAGTATTTGATTTTTCAATATGATTAAGACATATTTCCAGATAATGAGTAAGTGATTTTTCGGTATATACCCAACTTATAGTTGAGAAATATGTAATAGAACTTCTTGTATTATAATATATCAAAAATAGAATAACAACAGCTTTGCTACTACTAAATGATAACAAATATTGAGAAATCATAATATTCTGAGTACATTAACCTTACACCATACCTGTATTTCACTTTTTATCCTTCGAGTTGTCTTCCCTAACCTCTAAGTGTCTTACTAACATTTTTATAGTTTTACCATTAAATTAACCTATTTTCCAGGAGTTTCAGCACACTTCAGACTTCAATCATAGCCAACTATTATCTCCAATATTTTCTCTACCAGTAGCAGATTACCTCCATCTACTTTATGAATTGACTTGCATCCTCCTGAATCTTAGCTTGTCCTATCTTCTTTCTTGTATTTTTATGTAATTTTTCTCTCTTTCTTCTGGTATCTCTTACTGAGGAATTTCTTTAATTTAATTTTCAAGCCGAAATTAACTCTCCTCTCTTTTCTCAATTGATATCACCTTCTTTGGTCCAATTTGGTTAAGAATTGGTTGAGTTGTTGCATTTTTTAGCAGTGGTTGTCATGGTTGCCATGTGTGATACTTCTAGGTGCTGTGACACTTCCCGGTGATTGACGTTAGAGCTGCGGCACATGGGAGGCAGTAAATCTGAGTGTGGAGGTAAATAAAGGGTAATAAACTTAAAGGCTTCAAGAGCAGGGTGAACAAACTCAGGGGTTCAGTAAGGAACTGGAAGACAACCCCCGCTGATCCGGCACGAGTGTATATTTCTGTCAAGACGAGGAGGGTATTATCCGATTTTCACCGACACCTCCGATAACATGAGCTCAAGTTGCCAGATCAGAGTTTCATCGCAGCTAGTGTATCAACACCAGGAGGAAACGCAACTCCAATCCGGAGAGGCAAGAAGTATGATGGGTTTATTCAACAAAATTGGGGAGGTAATTACCTGCAGGTAGTCAGAACAGGGCAGCCACCAGTTTGAGCACAACATGGTAGGTCGCTACACCAGAGGATAAAGCCATCCATCTTAAGGTGGTATTTCGGCCAAACAAGCAAGGAGTTGTGGGGATGATGAGGACAATTGTCAGTTTTGGTGTGAGGGAAAGAAAAGAGTAGATGAGATTGGGGAAATTTAAAATTTCATTCTTCGAGCATGTGCGGCGTCAAGGTTAACGGTGAAAAGTACTCGCACTGGAAATGGGATAACGCATCCAATCATCAGTTTGATTCAATTTCTCCTTGTAACTAAAAAAACCTACCAAAGGTTTTATATCAGGGTCAACCATTAGTCTAGGTCCCGTATTTCATCTTACCAAACAAGTGAAAAGGGAGGGAAAAACAAAGAAGTAAATATTATATACAGTATCATACCGTAGTTTTTAGAAGAGCCTTCTGATAGTACATTATGCTAGCTCAAACTCGGGAGTAGCTAGAATAGACTAACGAGAAGGAGGCGCGATGGAAAAAAAAGTGCCCTCCCACCCATATTCCACCAGCAGTGATCCATTCCATGACTTTTATCATTGTAGGATCATCTCTCTTCGGATTCAGAGTGCAAGCATCGGCAAAAAAAAAGTACCTTGTGTTCTGTCTCTCCCGGCTCGCCCTGTGCGCCGGACGTTCCAGGTGCTTATAACGTAAAGTCATGTTGTGGGTGCGTCCGCAAGGGCTCATTCCGTCCGGAAGTGAAAGGGCCGGACGCATTGGACGCAGCCCTTTTTGCGTCCTGACTCATTTGACCCCCCTTGGGGCAGCCACCCCCCTGACACTCTACCCCTAGCGCCCAGCCTCTTCATACCTTCACTTCCAATGCACCCTTTCTCATGCTACCCTTTTGCGGACGCCTTGCGGCAGCGACATCTCTCCTCCCGGCCTCCCTCCTCGATACCCCCGCCCGCCAGCTTTCTTTCCATGATAACCTCTCTCCTTTAACCCCGTCACTAACCTCTCACTGAATCCATTTCTCATCCGGAACCTCACCAACATCACCTCTGCTTCTCCCACACTCTTGAATTCCGTCAGTCCTCTCGCGTATTTGGAGGACATTTTCCCGTCATTACTTCCTCCGCCCTCATCCCTCCCAACATGTTCAGCCCTTCTTTCTCCACCTTCTAATCCCAGCCCGGCTTCTCCCATATCCGGCGGACATCCCCCCCCTCTTGCCCTTTCATGTGGCTCTCTCCTCAGCTCTCCACATCCTTTCTCATCTACTCCATGCCTCTCGCCGCCTCCCTGGCCTCTTACAGTCCGCACGCGGGCTCCTACCATCTTCCCCGCCCTCTTACAGTCCACTCGCGGGCTCCCACCGTCTTCCCCGGCTTCTAACAACCCCCTAGACTCATTCCCGTGCCTGTCAACCTATAGCTGCCCGCTAGATGACTTATCCAAGCCTGCACAGTTGATAACCATCTGCCCGACACATTCCCATGCCTTCCGAACATACAATTGCCCGCTAGATGCCTTACTCATACTTGTGCGGCTTATAACCATCCGCACAATTCATTCTCATGCCTTTCCTGCCCACCGACTCGCATACTACTATTGTTTGACCATTCCTGACCCTTTTCGCACGCGTAATTTAATTTAATTTAATTACATATATATACACAATCAGTGACTGGTGATAAAACCATTCTCCCTATCCTCTCGATTGGTTTCTTCAACATGCGATTCCGCCTCCCCAGGGTCTTGGAACTGCGCTACACCAACAAGTGCTCCTGGATTGGGCCCATGTTCCCGCCATGGCTCCTGCCGACCATGTTCTCCTCCTGTATCCACGAGGCCGCCAGCGGCCTCCAATTCATCCAGCTCCGTATCACTACCAAACTCCCGCCTCAATGCGTCCTCATCATTATCATATCCCGCCGTCCTCTCAACCTGCTTTCCCCGCTCCTTCGCGATTGTGGCCTCCAATGTCGTCCTTATCCGCTGGATTATTCGACCTTGTCAAACTCTTCCCGTTTTGCCCCAGGATCGCGTCTGACGTTCCGGCAGGGCTATCTATCCGTTAGCTAACCTTTCACCCAACTCGAGTACTTGCTATTTTCAAAAGTGTCTGAATGCCCGGGCCGTCAGGGGATCCGGACACTTTCGAAACCTGCCATTACGCATTGTTTTTCTTACCCCAAGAAGTGGCCCTTGTTAAAGCCACATTATCAATACAGATGCCAGTCGGCCACCATCGCAGTGAATCAAATAATATGGCAGCTGTCAGACAGATAAACAGGCGATTGATCTTATCCAGTAAACCCTCATCCGGCATGCCTTTCCTTTTCGGGGCAGAGTAATATTGAGCAAATATCACACCCAGAATCTGGGCTGCTAGGAAATCAAGAGAAATTAGCTGTCCGCCGGATTAGATCGATTTAGTCTTACTCCGATTAGAAACAATCCCGACAAATGTCAAAAAGATACCTCATAGCTGCCCTGTGGGCAAATGACCCTATCCTCCCCTAGTAGGTATTCCACTCTTCGTGCACAAGCTGTAGGATCCTCAATATTGAGCTTATAGAGTTCTGTTATAGCCTTCGTTGCTATATGCAGATACTGAGATCTGCATCCGCTGTGCTTTGCCCGGATCTGCAAATCAGTGAAGAGCGGCCACTTCATTTAGTTTAGGATAGGATGTGGGTTATCGATTAAGGGTAACTTACCTGGGCATTTGAGGGTGGGGTAGCATCAGCAAAGTTGGGAAAGCCTAATTGGGTCCAGGCATAGCTGCAACATGTGCGGACTTCTTCGGTCAGGGAAATTGGGTCCGGAAACAGATTGACGAAGATCGTCCAGTGTCATATCTGGTCATGGGATCTGGCCAGAATGGTACGCTCAAGCCCGTTTGCCATATTTCGCCTACTGCTGGCTTGCTGTCCTCCGCTATCCAATTCCCACACTGTTGGATCTGGGTAACTTGGGGTTATCACCGGCATCGCAAGTGGATTGAAGTCTGTGGGCGAACGGGAGTGAATGCCCGATGTACAACTATTTGGGCTAACTCGTACTTGAGCAGACATTCTCCGTCCGGGGTAACTAATCCTCCTGCTGGAATTCTGGGTATTCCCAGGGGTGATTGTCGGTATTGAGCGCTGCGAGCTAAGAAACTCACACCCAATTGGTCTTTGCGCTTCCCAGGCCGATGGATGATCCATATCGTCTCCATGCTGGCCTAACTCGTTCTCCTCACTCTCCTCACTCTCCTCACTCTGGCCATCATTACCCTCATATTCCCAATCATTAGAGTCTAGACTCTCATCGGCTGACTCTAAGACCTGCTGCCGGTTGTAAAGGACAGGCTCTGGTACCTGGAGTCATGAAGAATCTGGCTCCCGCAGGGCATCCCTCCTTCTACCTACAGCGGACCCAGCCATAACAGACTCAACACGGGGTGATGTTATTATAGTTAATCCGCCCCTGGACGCAGATCCCCCAAAACGCCTGCTAAGGACCTCCCTTTGCCTTTGCCTTTCCTGCCTTGATGAACGCGCTCGGTCTGCCATAAGCCGCCGCTGTTGTTGTGACATACTATGCAGGTGAATAGTGATAGAAGAGAATTGCAGTGTATGACGTTGAGGTGCAGGTGGTGTTAGGAAGCCTCTATTGGTAGGTAGCTAAGGGCGCGATATGGGGTGTAAACTTGGAAGATCGAAATGGTCGGCCCAGCTTGTTTAAGAACTAAGGACATTCACAGTTCATCACTCGCTTTCATGTCCACTGGCGTCAGCACACACCTCGCGTCACAATTGCAGCTTGATACCTGATATAGGAATTTGCACCCAACGACTTGGCCACGCTGCGATCGCACTGGGGCAATACGAGTTTTGGGTACTTGGGGTTCCTGAACAAGATGAAAAAAGGTTTATCAGAATGTACGGAATAATCTAGTTTGAGTAGGTCTGCCAAGCGGACAGAAATAAATGCGAGTAAGGCTAGGGCTCGGACCGGGACTCTAATCGCAGAAAGTGAAAGCTGCCGCTAAGGCTGAACGGAGGGGATATAAGATGAAAAGCTAGGATATGAATAGTAATGAAAGGGCCAACCCCGTACGAAAAACAGCTAGAGAAGAACAAGAATGATCAGCAGAATTCCAAAGAGCAAACCGCTAAAGCCAGCAGAGAAAACATACAGCAAACGAAAAAGAGCTGGAAAAGAGCAACAATGATCTGCGAAGATTCCGAGAGCAGGTCCCACGAGCCGACCCGATAAACGCAGAACAGCTCATGGCAAACACGAATGGTCTGCAAAACTCTAAGAGGGACCCCATAGAGCAACAAAGTGTCCGTAGACTACATTGAGTTTGGGCAACCCGGAACGGCAACAGCCGGGCCAATCCAAACAAGAAATGTGTGGGAAAAAATATAAGGATAATTCGCAAAACTCTAAAAGTTAAAATCAAATGAAAAATATCCAAAGGAAACACCTGCAGGATCTGTGGACAGTAGGAGGTCTAAATTAAGTATACTGATCAGGGCAAGTAGCCCAGACATAGCGGGCTAATCTAAAACAGAAATAGTCAGGAAACAGCGAGAATAACAAGAACACTGGAAACAAAAATGAAAACACCAAAAGGAAAAGTCGAAGGGTCCATCGTGGCCTAGTACTTGTAAATTGCTTGAAATGGAGCTGCACCCTCAACTAGCTACACATTAGCCACATTGGTCGGGGAAGGAGAGCTTTGTTCGCAGAGCTAGTGAGCCAGGACAGAAACGGACTTGAGCGGACTCCCAACCCCCGTTTCTGCCTGAACTGCTGCACCTCTTGCCAACAGAATGGATGAAACACCTGGTAGTCGTAACCAGAACTTACCAGGTGTAGCGTATGCACTCGAGTCGGTTGGGGAGTCAGCGGGCGGTTTTAATTCTCGTCGGACTTCTTCAGCTGACGGAATATCCGCACACACATCGCCGGTATGCGGATCCTCGGAGGGGGAATGGCTTCTGCTGGGCGTATCGACTTGTGTCGCCAATGTGTTGACAGGCTGCTCGGGCTCTGAGCCCAGTATCAAAAGATGCGCTGCTGCCCTTCTCACCTCTGCCTGCTCAGAAGCTGCAGACGCATGATGGTGACCCGGATTGGGAGTAAACGGAGACAGACTGTTTGTCGGACAAGTCCTGTCAGCCAGTTGCCAACTCAGATTATGCTCCCCATTGCGTCTCTCAGGCTCAACCTCAATGCCGGAATCGATTGCCCCCACCTGGCGGCCCACCTTCCTCTAAGGTTCCAGACTTCCATCTGAACCGTATGGCTCATCGGCCTCTTGCATGACCGCAAGGTTGTGTTTACCACTCCTATTGGCTGGCGTCCGGGATGCTTTATTTAGGTCAGTCTCCTGTTCTCCTTGTCTACTAGACCTCAAAACACGAGTGCCGAAGTTGGCACGAGGGACAGAAGCTTGTGTACCCGAAGACTCTGGCTCTGATTCGCCAATGTCCGCCCAATTGATACGGTGTGTTCGCCCAGTCTTTTTTGTAGTATTACCGCTCCTGGTGGTTCTTGTTGAGGTGGTTCGCTTTGCGGCCGCTGCGGATGACTCTGTCTGGTGGCCATCTGAGGTCTGTCCATCATCTCTACTTGCGGATCCGTCATCCAAGGCGTCTGGACGGGGGCCCCGCTTATCACGTGGAGCAAACCTCATCTCACCGGGAGGAGGAGTGCTATCCTATGTATTATTCCTTCGATGGCAACAGAAGAGCAGATCCATTAGTTCGCTTGGCGGATTCAAAGACCACCATATGCGGACAAGTCGGCCATTTGTAATTCAGATCATTTCAGCAAGCGGCAGCAGCTCCTCTGAATTGTCCTGCAGCAGACATGTACCCCGTATCGTCACGCCAATAAGCATACCAAATCCAACACCCGCTGCCATGTTTTTGTCTATGCCCGCCAGCAGGTTCGGAAAGGTGAGTTCAGGTAGCTCCATCCCGTAAACATGTCCACTACTTTGCCACTGGATCTTGTCCATCCCGACAGGAAGTGGGCTGCTTGGGCGAACTACAGATGGCTCATCTATCCAGAGAGAGCCAGACTGTGGGCTGCTTGGGCGGACTACAGATGGCTCATCTATCCAGAGAGAGCCAGACTGTGGGCCGGCAAGCCTGCAGGAGCTGTATTAGCATATATGCTACATCTTTATTACGGACGCTTGGGGATAACTTAGGATCATTTCTGGCGGGGGTGGGGTCCCCAACCGGAACAGCGGCAACGGGTGCTCTCAACATGTCTCTTAAGATACCCTGATGTTTTTTTGCTATGTTCTTTAGCAAAAGGTCCAGGCATTCGGTAAAACGTTCGCCACAGGGGTTATTAGCCTGACAGAGTCCCGACCTCTGGCTAACAGGCCAGAGGGTAAGAGCATGTCCCTGGAGGGCCGCCCATTGTCCAGCAGTACTCTGCTTGCACCCTGGAATCCGGTCTTGTTCCATCTTACGTTTCATAGCATTTCGCCAGGCTTTATACTCCGGACTATAGGTTCGTGAGTAGGGGAAGCCGCAAATGTGCTTACACCAGGTAATATCGCCATCGTTTTTAAAGGACGGTGATTTTTCGAAAGTGAGACCAACCTTTGAGGCTGTCATTGTAATAGTGATCGGGGTGGGGGGTGGTTGATGGATTAGAAAGGGGCTGCTTTTTGGGGGGGTTTAAATAGTCCCTCAGCGGATGGAGGATGGCCGCTAGTAGATGCTGGTACTTTTGAGGATGAAGGATTGTGGAAGATCCGAAAATAATAGAGTGGGCCTGGCAGACGGTAAAGGGAGTTCTGTGGATGGTAACAGCGGTGAAAAATGATATTGGCTAGGGAAAAGCAGATAGGTAATCTGAAATGAGCTGAGGATACACTGGTGATACTGCGGACGAGTGAGAGGTTGTTCTGAGCTTTGTGGTTCCTGTTAGGATGGGCTGGCGGATCGACGATGTGATTGTGATTGGGGAAAGGATTATGGAGAGAAGATGGAAGGGGGGGAAGAGAGAGCTTATATAGGCCGCACGAGGACGGTTTTAGTGGGGTTCGCAGGATTGTACCCTGTACAAACTTGAA
>Ga0307513_10006793_pt1 | contig 14923 bp, 12 predicted proteins | sample 15_EM_MG_FD_202174 | JGI IMG/M metagenome (GOLD analysis project Ga0307513, IMG submission 202174) | Populus trichocarpa ectomycorrhiza microbial communities from riparian zone in the Pacific Northwest, United States - 15_EM | ecosystem: Host-associated > Plants > Roots > Unclassified | place... | reverse complement strand
TGGTCGGGGACTAATCCAGACCAGTCGTGACCACATATTTTAGTCAAGTCCGGTCTCGGACATCCATTTAGACTGACCAAGTGGTCCTACCTCTGAGACTTGACCGGTCGGACCATTGAGAACCCTGATCATAACGGCCTCATGTCGATTATTGGCAGCCCACTAGGTAGGTGTTTTGCCGTACTTGTCGAGCCCATCCAGCCCGTCGGGGTTGATGTCTTTCCGCTCTAGTAATAGCTTCACCACGGCATCATGTCCATTCCTGGCAGCCCATATGATAGGTGTTCTGCCGTATATGTCTAGCCTATCGGGGTTGACGTCCTTCCGTTCTAGTAACAGCTTCAACACTGCCTCATGTCCATTCCTGGCAGCCCACATGATAGGTGTTAGGCCGTAATTGTCTAGCCTATCGGGGTTGACGTCTTTCCGTTCTAGTAACAGCTTCACCACGGCCTCATATGCATTCTCGGCAGCCCACGAGATCGGTGTTCGGCGGTTCCTGTCTGGCCTATCGGGGTTGACGTCTTTCCGTTCTAGTAACAGCTTCACCGCTGCCTCATGTCCATTCCTAGCAGCCCACATGATGGGTGTTCGGCCGTCAATGTCCGGCCTATCGGGGTTGACGTCTTTCCGTTCTAGTAACAGCTTCACCACGGCATCATGTCCATTCCTGGCAGCCCATATGATAGGTGTTCTGCCGTATATGTCTAGCCTATCGGGGTTGACGTCCTTCCGTTCTAGTAACAGCTTCACCGCTGCCTCATGTCCATTCCTGGTAGCCCACATGATGGGTGTTCGGCCGTCAATGTCCGGCCTATCGGGGTTGATGTCTTTCCGTTCTAGTAACAACTTCACCACTGCCTCATGTCCATTCGGGGCAGCCAGTGAGATTGGTGTTTGGCCGTATATGTCTAGCCTATCTGGGTTGGCGTCTTTCCGCTCTAGTAACAGCTTCACCACGGCGTCATATCCATTCCTGGCAGCCCACGAGATTGGTGTTCGGCCGTTCCTATCTGGACTATCGGGGTTGACGTCTTTCCGTCCTAGTAACAGCTTCACCACTGCTTCGTGTCCCTTCCTAGCGGCCCATATGAGCGGCCTAACACCAGTTTCATCCATGCTGTTTAGGTCGATACCATCAATCTTTGTCAGAGTTTCGACAATCTCTGTAAGCCCAAATATGGACGCACAGTGGAGTCCTGTGAACATGCGGAAGTCCACAATGGAGCTAGGAGAAAACCAGCCGAGAGTGTGTCCCAAGAGCAACCTAATCGATATATGGCATTGGTAGTGGCTGAAGAGTTTCAGTGCAAGTGTTTTCCCATCATTCGAGAGTTCTCTTCTCATGTGGGCTCCCCAGTATAAAGATGAATATTGCAGGAAGGGTGGGCGTTGACTCTGCTGAACGCGGGAGTCAGAAAGGGCAATTATCTGTTGCGAATTCAGATATGTCAGGCAGGTCTCCGCAATTGTCGCGTGAGGGCACTGGAAAAGGTTGCGATGGCTGGTCAGATATTCCTGGAGCGTGTAGTGGATTAGGCGAACAGTGGACCCTTCCTTATCCACCACAACAAGTCCTTGGCAGCAGCTTAGCACTGTCCGGATTGAGGAAACATTTTCGGTATTGCAATCTGTGACTCCTATTTCGACCGCTAAAGCTTGACATAGCTCCCTCGCTCGCAGAGGCCGTTCCGAATGACATATCCACATCAGGGCAGTCATCCCGAATCTAGATTTCTGACCACCCTGTCCGCTGATCCGTTGTAAGGTTGAACCGTAGGCATCTTCTAGTAACCCATCTGTCATTACCCGGAGCCTTTCCCGCCGCCGGTGGAGGCTGGTCTCCTGTAGAATTGCATCGAGATTCAGAGAGACTAACAAAAATCTAGATATATATCTGTCAGCGGATAGCATGGGTGGGATTCCCCATTAAGTCGATCACACTCACGTATCTGCGACTGTTTCCAGAATCTTCCTTACAATTTCCGCCTCCAATCTGTCATCCATCTCGTCCGAGATTATGTCTTCGGCAAGTTTCGAGTGGATGTATCGGACAATATCATCCTTTTTGGGGCTTATCGACACAAGTGTGACTCCCACGGGGAGATGCTTTCCCACTTCACCCCCGATATGTGGTCTCCCAGCTAAGAACACTCGAGTGGCTGGGGACATTTTGATAATTTCCTTGAGTGCAAGGAAGATCGTGGCTCGGTGTGGCGCAGCACATTCATCCAGAGCGTCCAGACAGAAAAACGTGGGCCGCATAGACGAAATGCAGGCCAAAAGCTTTACAATCTCAGGCAATTGTAGCCTCCGACCTCCGATGACCTTCTTGTGATCCTTAAACGCATCCATTATTTCCTCGGGAATTTGCTTAAAACCACCGACAAGCTGCTTTAGCAGAGCACCTAACATATTCCCCGCAGACTGTTCCTCTTGGGCCGCAAAATCGAAATAGAAACACGCCACGGAAATATCCTCTCCAGCCTCGCGGGCCTCATCGCACAAGGTATCGATTACAAGCGAACTAGAATTGTAACTTGTCAGAGAAAATCTCCAGCGTTGCACAGCCTCTCTAATGTTGCCCCTCTTACCTGATGTAAGTCTTTCCGACTCCCGGATTGCCCGAGCAAAATATGGTCGCTTTTTGCGACCCACCTTGGTCACAGCTCTTCCAGTTGCGAAATTCCTCTGTCCGCAGAAGCCAGTCGCCCACATTTCTCACCCGGCGTGATTCAAGGTCGGAATGTCGTAGGCGGGGCTCGAGAGGGGACAACCAAGTAAGTATTTCGGCCCTGTCATCGGTGACAGTAATGTTGGTATTATTTGTGTTGAAACAGTGGTTGTTGTTGTTAAGAAAGTTAGTGTTGTGGTTTAGGGAGCCGGTGGTGTTGAATGGATTTGTATTGCCGGTAACGAGGCCCTGATCTTGGGACATTTTTCTGTTCCTCGCTCTTTGGGATATTGTAAAAGACAGGCTGGTGGGGTACGGTAGCGTTAGGTGATAGAACTGTAGAGAACGGAAGAAAAGAGGGGTCGACCACCATTTCCCCGCCAAGGTGATGAACTCTTGGCCCAATCAGACTTCTTGAACTTTGTGAAACCAATATCATGCTTGTGGCTGTGGTCGGGTGTCCAGTCGCAACAGCCACTATTTGACTCCTGGTATGATAACTGAAGAGGCGCCTGGGTTCCATTGTGAGTGTGAACCCCCCCACCCCCAGGGTGGTTGAATAGGCACCCTTAGCGGGAACTCTAAATTCCTCAAATGGATAAATCATCAACCTGAGATTGAAGCGGTTCACCAACATCAAGTTACCCTCTTGGAGATCACAAATCTAGGGAGTGCACTTACAGGTCCCTCCGATTGGGCTTTATCGATGTCAGTTCAGGCCCTCTGACCCTTTTCGACACCTCCGTGCAAACCGCTCTGCAAGCCACGATTTCACCACTTCCCAAGAGACTTGATTTTTGTAAATCCTTCAATCGTAGAGGTAACCTTCCTATACTACCGGTAGTCTACAATAGATGGATCCAACCCCATCCTGAGGCGCGAAACCTCCTCTTCACAAGCCGGTAACACAGGAGGCCCGATTCCCCATATGGTATGATAGCGCTCAGGATTAAAGAGGGCACTATACCCGGTAACCTGGTTCTTTCTCCGCACCCTGTGCACTCGCACACCGGACGCGGTTTGCTCCTGTTGGCACCCTGTTTGTGCGTCTTCTCCGCCTGTCACAAGATGTCACTCTCCTATCAAATCTCATATCGTCTCGCATCATGCCACATGAATCGAAGCCTAAACAATCAGTGGGAAGCGAAAGAGAGAAAATATCATCAAGTAGTGTGAGTCGGTAGTGCTATTGAGGAAGGCGTGTCTTCTTAAGCCTATCGGAGGTGTCCTCAACTTAGTTCCTTCGTTAAGTAACAATAGGACCTAGGATTTAAACTAGCATACAGCCGCGTTCGCAAAATTCTGTGCCCCTCCTTGTACCTCAAGAACAATACCTATTTACAACAACAGGACAACAAGAAGCCTTCTGATAACTATTTTTCGGATATACCCCTAGGAGCATTGCAAACCCCTATCACCATTTATCATACCGAATAATCAAGAGAGAGGGTTAGCAAAGCCTTTCTAATTACTCGTGGTACTCGGGAGGGTACGAGAACTTTGCGAACTCGGCTCTACATGTACCGGATGTACAGTATGATAATATCCTTGCTCTCTCATCCTTCTGTTGCATCCCCACGGAAGCGCTAAAGAATCAGGGTAAAAATGCGATCACGATGTACTCTAAGCGAGGCCAGATGTAAAAGGAAAGTGGGCGCACAACACTCTTCTCTCCTAGCTAAAATCAGGCGAGGAGACATATATCTCACAAACTCCTACAACTCGAAGGAACTTGACAAACTCCCAGTTTAAAGAAGAATACTATACAGATACATCATGATCCTCTGTCAGCCCAAACAATTCAGAACCTTGATGATATCTCATGATCCCAAGGCCCGATGCGCTATGCCAGCCGCCATCGTATGCCTAATAGCACCGGATGCAAAGGAAACCCCCGAATACCGGTATATAAAGCACGTCACAGTGCTTTATTACATTGAGGTGCGGGGGAAAAAAAGGGGGGGGAAATTTCAGCCATTGAAGATGAGAGAGCTAAGCGCAATAAAACGTAATTCCGGAAGCCAAACGCTAACCTCAAAGAGGCGTGTGGTGGAATGATAAGATGCTCTGGTGAAGAAAGTTTGGTTCTGTGTGAGCGGTAACTTAATTGTCAATTAGCTTAAGGATAGATATCTACACCACAACGGCCATCTCGTGGAGAATATTAATTATGTCTCCATATTGCAGGGATGCCCGGAATATATCCAGGTTATTCGATATACCATATTATAATCTGGCAAAAGTCGGACTGACGCTAGTGAGGATTTTCTTGCCAAGGAGGCCTATATGTTTAAATTATGGCGAATTCGCTTTCTTCGGGCTCTCCTGTTGGTTCGGTTGCCTTAGTTTCGCTTTGGCTCCAATCCGACTTTTGCCTCATTATACGGTCGGTATTGCTTTCATTTTCACTCTCGGTTGGTGGAGGGTTAGGGTTCGCTTCCGTGATTATGTCTCACCAGCAGGGAGTTGGGTATTGGGGGTGGAGAATGCGGTGGAATGTTAATATCTTCGTGGAAAATTTCGAATGTAACTACACACTCCCATTACCAATGTCACTACACATAATGCTGATAAGGTTTTCGGATGCCCATTCCCTCCCCAGCAACCGGAATAGACATCACAAGTTAAAACATTCTTGGCGGTGAGGATTGCAAAATTCCTAACAAAAGACTGCTTGCCCGACCATAAGTAAACTGTCTCTAAATAGCTTAGCACTAACGTACATCTATATTCATGGGAGAAATGAGAAGGGAAGAGAAAGCAAGAAAGCATAAGTCAATAAACAAAGAGAAACTACACAGGAAGCGAAATCTATTGTAAACCGGAAACCGGGGAGAATTGGATATCGGCAAAAGTGACCCTAAAGTCCATGCCGGAACCATGACCATGGGGTACATACAATGCCCCGCTTCGGCCTATATAATACTAAATTGTAGGATAAGAGGGAATCAGCGGGCATTTCGCGGCCTGTGTAGAGAGCGAAGGGACGCTCGTAGGATAGGAGACATGTGAATAGATTCTATAGGGGTCTAGTGCGAAAAATCACCCCCATAGGATGGGAGTTGGATAGCTATCAGGCCAGGGGAGGGACACAGAGAGAGGGGTGAAATCAACGAGATCGCATCGGATGCCGGGGACTTGAACAAGAGCTAAAGAGGGTGGGAGGAAGGAGGATGTCCTGGGTATCGCCAGGAAGGCTGGGAGGGCTAGGGCGAGGGTATAGGGGAGAAAGATTATCTTCTGTCTTCGCGATTGGTCGATGGCGGGGGGCAGGGATCCGAAATCTGCTATCAAATTTGTGGCATCCTGACTGCTCCCTTTAATAAGATACAATAGTCCTCATTTGTCAAGTGTATCGGGGTTGGCGTCTGATCGTTCTTGGAGCAGCTTGACCACTGCCTCATGTCCACATATGGCAGCCAACGAGATTGGTGTTCGGCCCCAAATGTCCGGCCTATCGGGCTTGACCTGCTCTCGTGCAAGTAGGAGCCTCATTATTGCCTCGCATCCGATCTCGGCAGCCAACGAGATTGGTGCTCGGCCCCATCTGTCTGGCCTATCGGGGTTAACGTCTTTCCGTCCGAGTAAGAGTTTCACTACTCCGTCATGTCCGTTCTCGGCAGCCCACCAGATGGGTGTCCGGCCATCATCGTCTAGCATATCGGGGTTGACGTCTTTGCGTCCCAGTAACATCTTCACCACCGCCTCACATCCACTCCTGGCAGCCCACGAGATTGGTGCTCGGTCGTACCTGTCTGGCCTATCGGGGTTGACGTCTTCGCGTCTCAGTAACAGTTTCACCACCGACCCATGCCCAGCCTCAGCCGCCCACAACATAGGTGTTCGGTCTTCATCGTCTGGCCTATCGGGGCTGACGTCTTTCTGTCCGAGTAATAGCTTTACTACCGCCTCATACCCATTCCCTGCAGCCCACGAGATAGGTGTTCGGTCTTCATCGTCTTGCCTATCGGGGCTGACGTCTTTCCGTCCCAGCAACAGCTTCACCACCGACTCATATCCCTTCCCGGCAGCCCATGAGATAGGCGTTCGGCGGCCACTGTCTCGCCTATCGGGATTGACGTCCCTCCGTCCTAGTAACAGCTTCACTACCGACTCATGTCCATTCCCGGAAGCCCACGAGATAGGCGTTCGTTTGTCATCATCTAGCCTATCGGGGTTGACGTCTTTCCGTCCTAGTAACAACCTCACCACTGCCTCGTGTCCGTTGGCGGCGGCCTGCAAGATTGGTGTCCGGTTGTCTCTGTCTGGCCTATCAGGGTTGACCTCTTCGCGTCCCAGTAACAGCTCCACTACCCCCTCATGCCCATTCCTAGCAGCCCATATGAGGGGCGTTGCACCAGTATCATCTAGACAATTTATGTCGACGCCATCCACTTCTATCAGAGCGCTCACTACCTCAACAAGCCCAAATATGGACGCACAGTGTAGCCCAGTGAACTTGTAAAAGTCCAAAATAGAACTAAGAGGATCTCGACCGAGCGTGTGTTCTAGGAGTAGCCTAATTGATATATGATATTCGTAACTGCTGAAGAGCTCCAGTGAAAGCGCTTTGCCATGATCCGTAAGTTGCTTTCTCATGTGGGCTCCCCAGTACAAAGATGAATATTCCAGAAAGGGTGGGTGTTGAGGCTTCGGAAGACAGAAGCCCGAGAGGGCCATTATTGGCTGTGAATTCAGATACGCTAAGCAGGTCTCCGCAATTGTCGAGTGAGGGCTCTGGAAAAGGTTACCATGGCTGGTCAAATACTCCTGGAGCGCGTAGTGGAACAATCGAACAGTCGATCCCTCCTTATCCACCACAACAAGTCCTTGACAGCAGCTCAGTATTGTCCGGATGGAGGAAACATTGCCAATGTTGCAACCTGTGGCTTCTATTTCAACGGCTAAGGCAAAACATAGCTCCTCCTCTCGCAAAGGCCGTTCCGAATGACATATCCACATCAGAGCAGTCATCCCAAGTCTAGATTTCTGACCACCCTGAGCCTTAATCCGTTCTACCGTTGCGCCGTAGGTATCTTCTAGGCCCAGCACACCCGTCATTGTCCGGATCCGTTCCCACCGCCGATGGATGCTAGTCTCCTGTAGAATTGCATCGAGACTTAGAGAAACTAACAAAAATCTAGACATATATCTGTCAGCGGATAGCTTGGGTAGCATTTCCCATTCAGGCAATATACTCACATGTCCGAGACCGTTTCTAGAAGCTTATTCACAATTTCTGCCTCCAATCCCTCATCCATCTCGTCCGGGGTTGCGTCCTCTGCAAACCTTGTGTGGATGTATCGGATAATGTCGTCCTGTCGGGAGCTTGTTGACACAACGGTTACTCCATTGGAAAGATGCTTTTCTACTTCGCTATCGATATGCGGTCTCCCTGTTAGGAACACTCGAGTGGTCGGGGACATTTTGATAATGTCCTTGAGTGAGAGAAGGATCTTGGCTCGATCTGGTGAAGCACATTCGTCCACGGCGTCGAGACAGAAAAATGTGGGTTGTGTAGATGAGAAGCTCCCCAACAACCTTACGATCTCCGGAACTTGTAGCTTCCGACCACCGATAAACTTTTTATGCCTTCGAAATGCATCCGTTATTTCTTTGGGAATTTTCTCAAAACCGCCGACAACCTGCTTCAGAAGGGTACCTAACACGCTCGCCGTAGACTGTTCCTTTTGGGCGGTGGAGTCGAAATAGAAGCAGGCCACCGCAATATCCTCTTCGGCTTCTCCGGGCTCATCGCACAAGGTGTCTATTACTAGCGAACTAAAATTGTAAATTGTCAGAAAAAAATTTCCGGAATTGTGATTCCCCTCTCCGATATTCGGCTCACGTGCCTTACCTGATGTAAGTTTTGCCGACCCCTAGATTTCCGGAACAAAATATAGTGTTCTTTTGTAATTTGCCTTGTCCACCACCGTTCCGCCAGCTTCGGAATTCCTCTGTGCGCAGAAGCCAGTCGCCCACATCCTTGACACGGTTTGTTTGAATGTCGTGGTGCCGCAAGTGGGGCTCGATGGGCGATAACCAAGTCAGAATTTCGTACCGATCGTCGCTAACTGCAATGTCACGGCCGCTATGCATGTTGAAACTATCGGTGTTGTGGACAAGAGCTAGTATTATGATTTCGGGAGTCGGTAGCGTTAAAAGAATTGCTATAATGATTTTGGAGTAGGTGGTATTGATAGAGATATTATACCCTTGAAGATCGGGATCGTGGGACTCAGTAACGGAGCTAGGAGCTGGAGACGTTTTTCTGTCCGTCTTTCTTCGGAATATTTTAGAAGAAGATAGGTTGATGAGGTATGGCAGTGTTAGGTGATAGAATTCTAGAGAGTGAGAGAAATGCGGGGTCTATCACCATTGCTCAGCCTCGGTGATGAACACACTGGTCCAATCAACGCACAATTCTTTGTGAAACCAATATCGCCTCTGCGGCTACAGCAGGACAGGGGTACGACGCTAGGAACAACAATCACCAGTCCAGAGCGAAGGTTTTCAACTGAATACGCCCACCTTCACAACCTTCCAACCGCTGATCTAGCAAAGCAATCCAAACCAAATATTCATCTTCATACATGTGAAAAAATTCACTGGATTTTACTTTCCTGCCCTTTAAAACACTTTATCTACAAGTAAAACTGGCTAGAGAGTAATTATTATGAGAGCTATGGTTGGTAAATACATCTTGGCGCAATTTCGGACAAGGATACTGCATAAACTAGTGAGCACCTCCCAGCCGCTAACACGCTAAAATATGAAGCGGCTGAGGTGAAGCTCACTGTTGCGTCAAAATAAGCCTAAAATAATTAGTCCTGGCTATTATACAAAGAGTACAAAGAGTTAGCATGTCATACGTCTTATCGCGATTTTGAGGCAATCCTAGGACAAAAATCCTTATTTGAACGTACTAGCGCCTAGCCGGTTTCCCCAATTATGGAGTATTTTGTAAGGGAAGTTGCAAGGCCTGGCCCCGTTTCCAGCTTTGACTTTACAGCATTGTTGACCAAAGTAGCCAGCAATGTTTTAATGACTTGCGAGCACTTGAGGAGATATTTAAAGGTATCCTGGAGCATGCTATCAATTTTTGACTTTTTTCAGATCCAGATTTTATTAAATGGCGAGTGCGATTACCGGTGGAATGGTCCGGATGAGTGGTCGGGTAAGTGGGCCGCGGTGCCACAAGAAGTCAGGGGTTAATGCCCACCGCAGGTGTTGCTAGACTTTTTTCCCACATCCAACAAATAGCCGCAAAACTGGTTTGTATCTGCGCATGTTTGAACACTAGTCACGGAAGATGGGTGTCGCCCAACTTAAGGCACCCCCGTGCTACATCCGAATCAACTGGTGATTTTTGTCGCCATCCTCGTACCGGCGGATCGGGCGGGATTAAGTTTGCCTAGTTTTTTTTACAGTATGATACAAACTATTGTATTCCAGTCTATCACAACTTCCACCGGGCTTCTTTCTATCCCAGACCCAGGTTTTTTTTTTTGTCCGATTTAGGATTGGTATGAAAGTTAGGTGCCTCTCCAACGTACCGTAGTTGTTGCTGCGGGTATCATGGGCAACGGAGCACTCCCTGGTACTGTACGGTAGTTGCTCAAACTGCAAGTTCCATTTCGCCTGGTGCAATGAGCTACGCATTTTTGATGTTGTCTTTTTTTTACTTTCATGGATCAGCACGATAACTCAGCTCGCGCGCCGCAGGTACTCGAGTACTATTTTGGCGATGGGAATAATAAACCACTGAAGGTGTAACCGTGCCAAGGTTCCCACCACTTCGAACGCCGCTAAGCGACCTCCGAAGAAGGTTAATAGATTGCGGTGATTGGGGATTGTTAGCATTAGGCATAGTTTAGAGAAGATAGTGGTTGATGTTTGATACCGTAAGAACTCGAATAATTGGACGTCGTACAGAGCGGTTAATTTAAGGTGTGTATTGCGAAGTGATCTTCTTGTCTCAGTTAATATGGGTTTCAACATTTCTTGGCAGCTAATTAGGGTATAAGTGATGACAAAAAGGGATAAAACACTGCATCAATAGCTGCCAAGAAATGATGAAACCCATATTAACTGAGACAAGAAGATCACTTCGCAATATACACTTTAAATTAACCGCATTTTAGGCCGTCCAATTATTCGAGTTTTTACGGTAGTAAATCTATCGTTGAGCGGGTGAACCTTTTCAATACCATGCTCTTGGCGTGAAACCCTTCCGGATACCATTGACCGAGAAATATGCCATCGAAAAAGTGAAACCATTGCATGGAACCATCACTCTCTTTGGCCACCATTAAATAGCAAAGAAAAATTAACAAATAAAGTGAAAAAGGAGTAAATGCGGTCAATGTCTTATATTTATTTTTCCACCCTCAGAATGGCTTCCTGTGGGATAGTTTTTTAAGCCAAGAACCCCTAGAAAATAGCTAAAATAATAATTGTAAGGAGGTTCTAGAAAAATACTAGAAGGGTTGAAGTAAATATTTATTTTTCCGTCATTTTTTTCAATTTCTTTGCATTGTTTAAGGGATGAAAAGATACCGGTATGATAGAGTGTTTAAAGTCTTCGTTGTTCGTTCCAATGGGGGTTGCCCCTGTGAAGGTTTCACTTTCTCGATGGTATATTTCCCCGTCGATGGTATCCGAAAGGGTTGACCGCCAAGCGCATGGTATTCTAAAGGTTTTCTCATTTCTGATCGTATGATATAATAATCCCAGTATCATAGCAGAGGTGTCGCACGGGCAACGGGAAGCACACCCTGGTATGGAGAAGCAATGAAGTGTGAACGAGTGAACACTCTAGGGCATGACCTGATGTATAGGGTTATACCACCATCAATTCCAACTTGTGCTATCATAGTAGAAGAGGTCCAAGCGCTAGGACTATACGAGTATTCCCCTACGGTCCGTCCCGTCATCGTCATCCCAGGGATAGTCCGTCCTACTATAGTACCCCCAACAAGGTCAACCATGAGCTGCAGTCTATCCCATCCAACCACGAGGACGGACGGACAGAATGGCTGGGAACACTGGTCAGAAGTATTGATTCGCGGTGCCCGAAACTATACGGTAGGGTAGGGACAGGAGTGCCGTGACGGAGAATCGCGCTAGGACGTCCAGAACTACCCCCTTTCTTGGATTTAGAGAGAAAATACAGCCAGGGTTCTGAATAGTCTGACAGGTCGAGTCTTGGAGGCAGGACCAGGCTGGCCAGTCCTGGTTGATGTCGATGACTGGACCCGACTAACTTGGGTGGTCCGGTCTGGTTCGGACTGGTCCCAGACCGGTCTCCATAAAAGCTCGCATGAGAGTCGGAATAGCACCCAAGTCAACACTCAAGCATAGAAGTATAGCTAGAGTAGGATTTTACAGCTGCTTGTCACGTTATAAACCAACAGCCCCTCAATACAAGTTGAGAGAGTATTCTGGAGAGGATAGCATGTGGTGGAAATGCGATTCCCTGATGGGTGAGTTGCGTCGAATACAGGTATTGTGGTATGTGGTCATGTAATATCACTCACTTAGTCCACCAAGAAAGGTTCGATACTTATGATAAGAACTGATTTTCGCCACCCCTAATCTGGGCGGGGCACTATCTCCACCATATAATCCATGGAAACATTAAGTTTAATTAAGAAAAGTTTTATTTTAACGTAATATATTGTGATAAAAATAGCATATCCTATTGCTTGGCTGACTTGGTTTGACCGGTCCTGGTCGAGTCGGTTTCGATAATCCTGACTATCTAGTCGGTCTAATTTCCACCGTTAGACTTGTTTTTAGACCGGACTAGCTAGTCCAGTCCAGTCTTCCGCCGACCATTCGGAACCCTGAATACAGCGAAGATGTTGCGCTTCAGCCCTGGGTAAAATGAGGGTTATATACAATCGATCCGTCTTGCGACCGTGGGAGAGGAAACTCCAATATCTTAGCAAGATTCTTAGTTATTCCAGTTTGACTGTAGATCGCCGGATTTATGATTACCCAAGTTGCACCGTGTTTCTGCAATCGGCGTGGGGGGGGGGATGCCCACAGTCCAACCAGTAACGGGAAACATGATTAGATCTGGTGGTGAATGATCTTCAATTAGGACTTGTAATTCCTGCGTGGCTGAGATTTACGGCTAAACTAACTGGGGGAGATGCGAAGAAGGGAGGATTTTCCTGGGCGGTCTAAGAATGCATTACATGTGAGGGCTTTTGGACTTCGACGGCGAAAAGGTAAAAGAGGAGTGACATGGGGTGAAACTAAACTAAACGCCAAAAAACCCACAACGAAAACGATCGCAGACTCAGCGGCGGGGAAAATCTTTTTATTAACAACAACCTCAGCCTCAAGCTCAACGACGGCTACTTCAATAACTAACTAACTAAGGGCGACCGCAGGAGCATATATCAATCACAAAGATATTATATCCATATATGAGCCATAGTACTACTCCATGTGAGTGACAGTGAGTCCCCTTCGCCCATCATGACTCTCAGCCTCACAAAAGGAAAACAAACTCTCCCACTGCCGCCGGGCTTCCAGCTCTCTCACGCTGGCCTTACCGTGCTTCCGCTTTCCTCCCAGCTTTTCTCCCGGCTTTCCCGAAAACTGCATGATCCCAAAACTATGACGCATTTCTGCGTTCGAAATGTTTTCCACAAACACGCCCGAAGCCGAAACATATGCCCGAATCCTCAGCGCATTTCCGAAGTCAAACAAGTGCGTCTCCAACGGCTATCTAAACAACAAAGTGGGCATCGGGAGAGTATGGCGAGCATCATCGTTTCCAACGTGGGCAATGAGCTCGGGAAGCCTGGTCGGAGCATGAACCGACTTCCGCTGCCACTTCGCAGACCTGATGCTTGCTTATATTTCAATCTAGATAGCTTACTGCACTTGGGAATCACAAACTTCGAGTATGCAGGTAATATTTTATTTCTCCTGCTGTTAGTCATCTCATCACCGATAATCACTCGTCTGCTTGAAATATAGCGTTTGAATGGTATAACTTACATCCTACTCGAGGTGGTTGACAGGCCGGGAGGGCTAGGACCCGGGGTACGCGGGAAGGATTATATTACACCCTGGCGATTAATCTGCGGTGGGGGGAGGGCTTTGAAACCTATTATTATTTTTGTGACAGCCGTGCCACCCCATTTAATGGGATGCGGGAGCGGGGTATGCCATGCCAAGCGTATCGCGGCTGTCATGTTCCCGTCAATATAACAGCTTCACCGCTACCTCATACCCATTCTTAGCACCCTGCGATATTGGTGTTTAGTTGTACCTCTCTAGCCTATCAGGGTTGACCCCTTCGCCTTCCAGTAACTGCTTCGCCACTGCTTCATGTCCATTCCCAATAGCCCACTATATTAATGTTCGGCCGCGGTTGTCGGGCGTATCGTCTGTCGACATCTTCCCGCCCTAGTAGCAACTTTACCACTGCTTTATATCCACTCATCGCAGTCATCGTCCTCAACCCGTATTTGCTTCCATCTTCCCAACTCCTGAGAAGTTTCCCGAAACTTCTTCCATCCCTTTCGTCTCATCCTCTTACACTATTTCTCCTATCTTCTGCGCTCCTTTGCAGTCCGGACACAGCGGTCTGTTTCCAAACTATCATAGTGTGACACAAATCCGTTCTATCTCCTAGTAAACCTTAGTCTCTAACTGTTGGATATCTTGGGTTGTTCACCGAAGCTTAGTCATACTTCTAGCTTGGTTGCAACCGGCTATGCGCTCACTTGTCTTCCTTACACTCTGTTCTCATTTCTTCTCTCTCTCTCAACTCAATAAGTTCCACACAGTAAACTAAACCAACGAACTGCTCTTAACACAACTCTCATTTTCCCTTTGAATCTCATTCTTGCCTTCACTCTCAGTGAAGCTCTGTCCACAGTATCTCTACCCATCAAGCGGTCTGCAAACACTTTATCGTCTCTACCACGTAAAGAACTCGGCCGACCGTGGATCATTTCCAACAATTCTTATTATTCTTATAGCATGAATCCGAGTGCTAGTGTATGATAGAAAAAAAGAAGCAAGGGGAGCACAACGCCACCAGGTTTTTCCATCAGAAGTTGTATACTCCGAACCATTTTCAGAACAGACGCAACTCTTTCTCATCTTACGCCTTCTCTCATAAATCTTAGATGGTTTCTTGTGATGCAGGCTCCGTGTGTTTATCCGACATGTTTTCCTAGCTTGGATCAGGGCTTAATGATGCAAGAGAAGTAAGAAACG
>Ga0307513_10006792_pt1 | contig 14926 bp, 23 predicted proteins | sample 15_EM_MG_FD_202174 | JGI IMG/M metagenome (GOLD analysis project Ga0307513, IMG submission 202174) | Populus trichocarpa ectomycorrhiza microbial communities from riparian zone in the Pacific Northwest, United States - 15_EM | ecosystem: Host-associated > Plants > Roots > Unclassified | place... | reverse complement strand
GTCGAGCACATCTTGCGAGGTGCGTTCGAAGCTAGCGGAGAGGTATGTCATGGTTATACGATCGCGCGAGAGGGGCCAACTCACGTATCCTGGAATCCTGAGTGCAATTGGGCTCCAGCATCCTTGGCTCCAGGGAAGTCGGCATCGGATGGCTCCTCGAAGAAGATGTCGATGTCATTCAAGATAGAATCAAAATCTCTTTTGTTCGTCCCCTGATGCGCGACGACGATGGAGTTGGAGGGAGGATCAAAGGCCACGAAGACTGCCAAAGACCAAATTAGTTGAGTCTCCGAGCAGAAGACGCCTAGGTGGGGATCGTACTTACAACGTGGGATCTCTTCGTTGTCACCACCCGCGATAATTGGCTGAGTCTGAGGGTTTGCATCACATGCCTCACCGCACGCCCACTGCTCGACAACTGGGGTGGTGCAGAAGGAAGCGCGCGCGAACTGAGCGATTCTTGCAAAGTCGGAAATCTCATCAGCTGAGATGGGGGCAGGGGCTGCTTCGTTATCATCCCCGATGATGCTGGAGACTAAGTCGCTGAAGAAAGGAAGGGGGGCGGCTAGGGTAGAGCTGGCACCGACGAGAGCCAGGACGAGAGAGAACTTCATTTTGTCTTTGACGAGTTAAGTCGTGAAACTAGCGAAAGTGAAAAAATATTTGATCAAATTAATTAAACGGCCACGCTGTGGTTTCGTAGTGCTTGCGGCGAATGGAGAATTGAACGAGCGAAAGGACCGGCCTAGAGAATGGAGAGAGACCAAGGGGACTCTTGGGGCTCAGAGGGCTCGCCACGGGTTGATATACCAACGAGAATCGAGAATACGGCATGGGTATTAGTGAAGTATGGAAAACCAACTAAAATGCCAAGCTGTGCAGTGAGTTTGAAGATGTATTGCCGTTGTGAGGATTCTGAGGGAATGCAGGATACCAGGCACAGCCCAGAGCCCAGACGCCTTGTGAGCACCATCGACTGACTGGGCTGGGCGTGATAGCCGCCGCGGGCCCTCCTCCCTTGAATGGAGCAACGCTGTCAAGAGCATGTCGTACTCAATTATCTCTATGCGGTGTCCGGCTTGCTGATGCCGTGTGGGATGTGCAAGGCAACATCAATTGGTCAAAACAAATGGAATATCGGCAATATTCATGCCTCGCTTTTTCTATGCTTAAGGTACCATGCTCTGGCTCTGTCTGCTACCACTTTTCTGACATCCTGTTCGTTCGTACCCATCTCCTCCATCCTCCAACCCTCTTCTTTGACCACATCGTCGGCAACCCATCTAATAAACTCACCTAGGTTCTTCGTATCTTTTGGGTCCTTCCCAACTTCCTGCAGGTACTCCACCCCTTGCTCATATCTCCTTTCAGCAAGAGCGAAGTCCACAAAATCCTTCGCTTTAGCTAGTTCTCCGGAACGATCGGCTCTGGGCTCCTTCGGCGCCTTGGCAGCAGTAAGGAACCGTTCCGACTTTGTTTTGAAGTTGTAGAGAATTGTATCGAAAGGAGGTTCAGGGACCAGAGTCCATACAATGCCCTCACCCGTCGATACGGCGACCGGCTTCTTCTTCTTCTTGCTGCTTGATATGTCGAGAGCACCCATCAAGGTCGACAGGTCTTCCTTGAGCTCTGCGCCAACGGGACACATTGTTGCTACCTCTTGGGTCAACATCTCCATCCCAGCAAATACGGCCGAGTTGTCGGACTGAAAGTCGATGTCCTTTGAGTAGGTAGTGAAGTTGATTATGTTGTAGATACGGTGATCGGGCGAATGAACGGTCTTAAACTTTCGTAGGTCAACCCAATGGCCATCCACGCGGATATTGAAGATGGCATAGAAACGTGGCAAGGAGGACAAGGCGGTGCCTTTTTGGATACCTTCACCAGCCCATTCACCGGCAATGAATACCTCGGTGAAGTCCTCCTGCTCGTAGACACGCATTATCTCGTCAATGAGAGAACGGAGCGGCGCTTTGGAGAGGAAGGCAGCAGCCCCCATATTGTCCTTCGTCGGTGTTATGATCTGGTTGCGTGACTGGAACTGGGGTGTCCCCCGGTCCGACATGGTGTAGATGATTGATATATTCGTCCCATGCAGCTTGACTGTACCAATAAAAGTCCCTTTGCGAGGCCTGCCTTCATCATAGCGAAGGTCACACTCGAACTTGGCAAAGTCTGGGGTCGCGGGATAGGGCACGAAAGCCATTGTGGGGATAGGAGGTGTTTGGAGTGAAACTGTTGACGAGGTTACTTTATATAGGTCCTCAATGACTAGGGTGCGTCCAAGGTCTGAGTCAGACTCCCGTCCGACAGCTCAGAGACGGCCAGTAGGCGCCAAGTTTTGATGGTTATTAAATATGAATTTCACCCTGCCTATACCCGATAAATACAGGTTTCCAGTGTGCCTCCCGGCACATCCGGAGCTCGCGTTGTAAGCTTGAAAGGAAAGTACGAATTCAAGAGGCTTTAAGAAAACTTGGCCAACAACCACGACTCCCCAATTAGGCCGCTGCCAACGCAATGTAAGCAACACCATACGCGTAATATTCTGGAGAGCAAAGTAACAGAATATATGCAGGACGGGGATAGCGGTGCACTCGCCTGAGATTATTCGAGCGAGTCTCCATCGCCGGATATCGACAAAGTGGCATCCATATGCGCTGCCAGTCCTCCCGCTCTACCCTCTTCTTGCATATGCCTATTACATAAAATACGACGACTGGCTCCAGAGCGAAGAATGGACTTTCCTTGCCTGTGTGGCTCTCGGCGCCGGACACGCACTAAGCTTTCTCGTTACACGATGGAGTCAGGGCGCAAAGACTTTTCTAACTTATAGAAGTGTACGTGGTGCGCGTATGCCGCGTTGAGATGTTGTGCTCAACCCTGCCCATAGGCCAGCAGCGTCCATGACGCAGACTCAATTCGATTGGTGGCTGCTCCCTTCAGAGGCAAGGGCGATATTGTCCCTGTTACTACAAGAGGGGTCAGGCCCTGTTCAATATCCTTACGCGCTGGAGATGATGCTGACACCACATCCAGGGCAAGGACTCGTATACCTTCAACTACCAGAGCGACACATACGTCTATAATGCTATCGATGGATCATTTGCACCCATATCATTCCCATCATCTCTCAAACCAGCTTTAGCAGAGTACAAGTCACCTGCCGGTCTCAAGTCTGCTGCTGTCGACGACCTGCGCATCCTGTACAGCAAGAATGAATTCGATATCCCCATCCCGACGTTTGCGGCCCTCTTCGCAGAGCATACTGTTGCTCCGTTCTTTGTCTTCCAGATTTTCTGCGTCGCACTCTGGTGCTTGGACGAATATTGGTACTACAGCTTGTTCACTCTGTTCATGCTTGTCATGTTCGAGTGTACGGTCGTATGGCAGCGATTGAGGACATTGAGAGAATTTAGAACCATGTCGACTGTCCCATATCCGATCCGGTGCCTTCGCGACTCAGAGTGGATCACCGTCCAAACGGACGAATTGCTGCCGGGTGATGTTGTTTCGATTGGTAAGTAAATATTATCGTCCAGTATGGAGTCGCTCCTGATTTCTCTTGATTGCAGCACGGGGCGCACAGGAGACGACTGTCCCAGGGGATCTTATCCTCGTTCAAGGCAGCTGCATCGTCAACGAAGCGATGCTCTCTGGCGAATCTACTCCTCTCCTCAAGGAATCTATTGAACTGAACGACCCTTCGGAACGTCTTGATTTCGATGGGGCGCATAAAGGCGCAGCCTTGTTCTCTGGCACCAAAGTCCTCCAAGTAACGCCTTCCAGTGTTACACCCGATGGAGGCTGCCTTGCGGTCGTCCTGAGGACTGGATTCGGCACCACACAAGGACAACTGGTTCGCACAATGATCTTCTCGACCGACCGCGTCTCCGCCAATAACTTCGAGAGCTTTTTATTCATTGGGTTCTTACTCATCTTCGCTATCGCAGCAAGTTGGTATGTCTGGGTCAAAGGTGAGTCGCTGTTTGGAAACTCATATGTGCGCACTAAACTGAATACTGGTCAATAGGCCTTGAACGTGGACTGAAGAAGTCCAAATTGCTACTCGATTGCGTTCTCATCATCACGAGTGTCGTTCCTCCTGAACTTCCCATGGAGTTGTCTCTGGCCGTCAATACCTCCCTCGCGGCCTTGGCCAAGTATGGTAAGTAGATCACTCGAAGACCCTTCAGCACACACTCACAACGATGTCCAGCCATCTTTTGCACTGAACCCTTCCGGATTCCTTACGCAGGTCGCGTGGACGTGTGCTGCTTTGATAAGACCGGTACCATTACAGCAGAGAACCTCGTCGTTGAGGGCGTTGTCGGTGTTGAGTCTGTAGCATTCCTTCGCTATCCTTTCGTCCTACTGACCGCACATTTTCAGCCGCTCCAACCCGCTGCATCTTGTCAACTTGAAAGAAGTCGGCCCAGAAACACGACATGTCCTTGCAGCAGCTCACGCCCTCGTTCGGCTCGACGATGGAACCATTGTCGGTGATCCAATGGAGAAAACGACTCTCGAAGCGCTTTGCTGGCAGCTCAAATCCTCGGACAACGTCCGACCTATTCCACTGGGCGATGATGCCGCCAGTGCAGTCGCCGCCCAGAAAGCGAGCCTCAACATTCGGCGCCGGTTCCAATTCTCCTCGGCTCTGAAGCGTATGTCGACCGTTTCAACTTTGCACAGTGGCAAGGCGCTTGCATGTGTGAAGGGTGCTCCAGAGACCATCAAGGCTATGCTACGCACTCCTCCTAGTTGGTACGATGAGACATACAAGTGGTATACCAGGAGAGGCAGTCGAGTGCTTGCGCTCGCGTTCAAGGAGATGCACGGGGCGAATGTCGATAAGGTACATCCATCCGATGGTAGTCCGTTGAGTGGAAGTGCTCACATTAATTAATATGTAGATCAACCACCTCCAAAGGGACCAGGTTGAGAGCGACTTGACCTTTGCCGGGTTTTTGGTTTTCCACTGCCCGCTGAAACAGGATGCGGTCGAGACACTCAAGATGTTGGCCGACTCGTCTCACCGGTGCATCATGATCACTGGTGATAACCCTTTGACCGCCGTTCATGTCGCCAAGGAGGTAGAAATTGTCGACCGTGACGCCCTGATTCTGGACCTTCGAGAGAATCCAAGCCACCCAGGCGGTAGGTTGAATCACTGTAGCGTGCTGATGGATCTGGGCTGACAAGTCACCAGATCTCGTTTGGAAGACTATAGACGACTCTAAGGTTATCTCAGTGAGCCCGTCAGAGCCTCTTGATACGACTCTCTTCGATGAATTCGACATCTGTGTTACTGGTCCGGCGCTCAAGCAGTATGAAGATCAGCCGGACAAGTACTCCCAACTCATCCAGAATACCTGGGTTTACGCGCGCGTCTCGCCCTCGCAGAAGGAAATCATCCTCACAACTCTCAAGGCCCTGGGGTACATCACCCTCATGGCAGGAGATGGCACGAACGACGTGGGTGCACTCAAGCAAGCGCATATTGGGGTCGCTTTACTCGACGGGACGGTTGAGGACTTGCAGAAGATCGCTGAACATCAACGTCTTGAGCGGCTCAAGAGTGTTTATGAGACCCAGTTGAAGTTCTCCGGTAGGTTCAATCAGCCTCCGCCACCTGTTCCTGCGCCGCTGGTCGAACGCTATCCGGAACTGGTTGAGGCTCGGAATAAAGCCTTGGAGAAGGGGACGAACGCCCGCAAGAAGAATCCTATGGAACGGGTGAGCGAAACCTTCTGTGCTGTTGTAAAATGTTTGGCTTATGGTGTTCCACTTTCAGTTCGATATGGCGTCTATTACGGACAAGTTGGCTGATATGGAGGATGAGAATGAACCTCCCAAAATCAAGCTCGGCGATGCGTCGTGTGCTGCGCCTTTCACTTCTAAGTTGTCCAACGTCTCTGCCAGTAAGTAACGCCAGTTTTCTCCTGGTTTGACGGCACTCATTCCTTGCTGTACAGTTTCGACTATTATCCGACAAGGCCGTTGCACTCTGGTTGCCACAATCCAGATGTATAAGATCCTGGCTCTTAACTGCTTGATTACGGCCTACAGTCTGAGTGTTCAGTACCTCGATGGCATCAAGTTTGGAGATTACCAGATCACGATTACTGGTATGCTGATGTCCGTGTGCTTCTTGTGCATTTCGCGAGCCAAGGTCAAAGATTTATTTTTTTGGATGTTTTTTCAAGGCTGACCATCTACCGTAGCCCATTGAGAAGCTCTCTCGAGAACGACCACTCGGCAACATCTTCAACCTTTATGTTTTACTCTCCGTCCTCATTCAATTCGCTATCCATATCGCCTCGCTAGTATACATTACCAACTTGTCTCACTCTTACGAACCGTAAGTCTTTGATATTCACACCACTCGACATTACTTTTCACATATGTTTCACTAGTCCTGGCGAGATCGATTTGGACGCCAAGTTCGAGCCAAGCCTCTTGAACACGGCCATCTACCTGCTTGGTCTCTCGCAACAGGTCTCTACGTTCGCTATCAACTTCCAAGGTCGACCTTTCCGAGAGGGCATTACCGAAAACAGTGCATTGTACTGGGGATTGCTCGGGGCTGGTGGTGTGGCCTTTTCCGGTGCCATAGATTTCATTCCGGAACTGAACAGATGGCTACAAATCGTTGAGATGGATCTTCCGGTATGTGTCTCTGTGTCTCTGGTGTGCTGTGGAAAAGCTGACAGGCAAATCGTGTAGTTCAAAGTCAGGTTAACAACCTTAATGCTCGCTGACTTTGTTGGCTCATGGCTGGTCGAGATCATTTGTAAGCACCTGTTTGCCGACCTAGAACCCAAGCCTCTTGTCACACGAGGACGAGACAGACGGGAAGCTAGGAGGGTGGAGGAAGTCAAAAGGCTGGCAGAGGAGAAGAGGATTCAGGAGAGGATTCAAGAGGACAAGGAGGACGCAGAAAGGCAAGCCGCTGCTGCAAATGCTATTGCCGAACTCGAATCAAGAAAAACGAGGTAGCCACCACGTAGAATTTTTCACGAGGCTACTGCTGTGATGTACCCATAATATTCAGTCTGATAATAGAGCGGTAAGACATGAAGATGGATAGATGATAGACACGGAGCGGGCGCTTTGGCTCATGACGCCGGCTTCGGTGGCAAACCCAGAGGTCGTGGTGGAAGCGAATCGAGACCAGTCTTGGGTAGGGAAGGGGTAGAGACAATATCCTTTGAACGCTCAATTTCTTTTAATTTTGCCTCTAGCGCTGCTATCTTGCCCTCCGTCCTGCAATACGTAAGATTCATCATGAAAGAGGTATAGTTTCCAACTCACCCCGCTGGTCCACGGCGCGACTTTAGAAGAGATAAAGTGGTTATTTTACTTCTATCTATATCATGCATTCTTGACGACCTTCCCTCTATTTGAGGCGCCTGTCAAGACAGATGTGAGAATGAGTCGGGGAGACGATGGAATACTTACTTCGCTTGCGTAACTAACCGTAATTTTCCGTCCTCGGATTATCTTTCCATCACAAGCCGTGACGGCCTTTTCGGCGCTCTGGAACATTGCATCAGAACAGTAAGTGGACCATAGCCCAAATGCTCACCTCATGGGACGCGTATTGGACAAACGCATATCCTCTGGGCTTGCCTTTCATTGGGCCGGTCTTGTGGAAAAGATAGTCGAGCTTAGTTATTTTTCCATAGCGCGAGAATAGCTGCACGAGGGTGTATCTGACAATGACGCAGGCGGGAGACGAGAAGGGGGCATATGTTCAGTGCACTGGGTTAAGGAGGCGAGGAGAGCCTCACCAGTCAAAGATAGAGCACGCACTCGTCCACTGTAGGGTGCAGACCGCCAACATGAAGGCGTTCCTTTGATTGCGTTTTGACTACGGGTGGTTGGGGAGGTTCAACTGGATCGGGTGTTGCATACGTCAATAAAGGAGATGTTAACGGTGTCGATTTCGAGGGTCCTTGGCTCATCGTGGAAAGGGAGGGGTGCAACTTGTTTCTTGGAATTCACCCCAGATGCCGCCACCTCCCAGAAAACCCGGAATGCTCAGCAACGGAACGTTGTCTCTGAAGTTTATGCAGCGTGCATTGATTGCAGAAAACAAGGCTCCAGTTGAGGCAGAAAAGGCGGAGACTCTGGATGATTCGAAGTGGTTCATTGATCCAGCACTTCAGCAAGCTATGCAGGCCGAATCTCAATCACTGTGAGTCTTATTCACATTGAATGAGATCCTCTAAATATTTTCTTACTCATTTTCTTCTCACCAGCAACTGTGTCATTTACGAATCATCTTCGTTACCATTCATTTTTGGAAATTCAAGCCCTGGATCTGGCTCCGGAACGAAGTCTTTCAAAGGCCGTCGAAAATTCGTCAACGGCCAGGAGAAAGACCTGCCTTCTGAGAGACCCTCACGGCCTCCTGAAACCAGTCCAGACGTGCGTGAACGATGAATACGTACCAACTACTTATACAGATGTGCAAATCAGGAACCCATAGAAGCGCCGTCGGCCTCTGCGGCGACACAACGAAAGCCGAAGCCGACCAAAGGAACCAGCCGGCAGCAAACCCAAGCTGCTCGAGTCCTCTCCCCATCAGATAAGGCCGATACTGTTCTTCCGTATGATCCTCCACCCCCTGCAACCGATTCCATAGCGCCAGCATTCTCTCCGAGCAGTGCCAAGGACCCGCCGTCTCAGTTTTTAAGACCAGCGGACGTGCATGTACCTACTCGACCGAAGTCCAAGCGCGATATGCTTTCCGATATCATCAAATCGTCGCGCGAATCCGCGAAGCAATCCCCTACTCCACCTGTTGAAACTTTGGAACCCTCGTCCACTCCAGCGGACCACAATGAAAGCAAGCGAAGAAAAGCAGACTCAAGTGATGACCTGGACAGGCCCAAAAAGAAGACTAAACGGCAAAAACCGGGAGTTCAAATAGTAAATCCACCATAGGTTTGGTATATGTGTAAGGTATCGTGATAATATCAGTTCTCATTTGTTACACCTATATAGTGGTTAATCCACCTAACGCAATTGATGAGACAAGAATGTTTGTTATATTGCATCAGACTACAACTACAAGCTTTTTCGATTTTTCCAAACCCGGCTTTTCAAGGCTGATTTCAGTTGATTGTGATGCGTGCGGGTTGTTGCTCAGCACTCAATTTGGGGAAGGTGACCGTAAGGACGCCATCCTTCATGTTTGCCTTGATGTTTTCCGGCTATCAGAGGTCGGCCATCAGCACAGCGCCCTTCAAACTGATGACACTGGAAGACATTGGGAAGTTACTTACCTTGGTACCAGACGGGAGCGGCAATGACCTCGAGAACCTGCCAAAGCTCCTCTCACGGACCGTATAACCCTTCTCCACCTTCTCCTGCGAGGATTGGTTCTCACTGGAGATGGTCAAGCGGTTGTTTTGAACGTCGATATTGACGGCTTCCTTGGTCAATCCAGGTAAATCGAACTTAGCAGTAATGGTATTGGTCTCAGCGTCCTCGTGCAAGTCCATCCTATAATCAAAGAGTCGGTCTCATATTTTTGCCTAGAGTCTCGTCTCTTACTTACTTTGGACGAAGAGCCATGCCACCTTCTGCGCGTGGTCCCCTTCGCTGGGTTGGAGCCGCAACATCACGGAATTCGTCAAGCAGAGAAGGGAAGTCAGCCAGGGAGAAGATAGGATCGTTCCAGAAATAAGTAGTCAACGCCATTGTTGAGCTGAGCGGTTTAGTTGTTTGAGTCGTTCTGTTGGATTTATCGTCTGAGGGATGGGGTTTATATAGTTTTGGTTCTCTTTTCAGGTGGGGTTTCGGTTATGAGCCCCGATTCAGGAGTTTTCTAGAATTTTCGAACGCTACTTAAAATGGTAATTCCAGTTATTAGTAATCAAGTTGAACGACTATCCTGGCACTTTCTAGACCACTACATGTCTCACCGAACCACCGAACGAGCACAGCAACCAGCCCCACCTTACGGCCGCAACATGGACCAGTCGCGAAGCGAAAAAATCTCAGCTCAATAGTCGTAAAACCATAGCTCTCGGAATTAGACGCTAACGGACATTGACAGGCTCTGGTCCAAACCCCATTGCCGCTCGACTCAGGTCCCCTTTGATGTCTCCCTCTTTGCCGACATTTTTGTAGGTCGATTCGTTAGATATCTGAGGGAAGTCCTGCCCGGCAAGTCCATTGATAAAATGTTCCTTCTGGAGTTGGATATAGGCCAGGTTCTTGGGCGTAGTTGGCACAGCCGGAATGTACCTGCGGCAAGGGTCAGGGGCTACAAAGCTAAAGGAGAGAAGCAGCTAAAAGAATACATCACGGAGCTATCGTTTGGTCCCATGTGATGGGTCTCGACCGAATGCACGAGATCCTAGGAAGACGGTCAGAGGAGCCAGGCGGCTGGGACAGTCACAACTTACGCAATGCCAGAAGACCATGTCGCCAGGATTGACGTGAGGAGCGCTACACATGGTCGAATTTGTCTTCATATGAGGGTGTGATTCCTCGTCCAAACTAAATGTGATTTAAGCATGAAATATGACGTCACGAATTGTGAGAGATTCCCGTACCCTGGTCCGTGGAAGCCAGGGTGACTAGGGTGGATGCCTGAGAGAAGACGTCACTGGGGCTCAATCAGACGAATCAGATGACGAGGAAGGCATACCAGGGAAGTCCGCTTTGGAGACATCTATTCGGTCAGAAACCTCAGTACTTACGAAAGGAGAGTGGACGTAAAGGTCACTCGCCAAACTTCCAGATTTTGGGGTCCCAAATGTCGGCCTCGCCTGACTCAACCTTGGCGCGATCTACAGCCAGAGAGAAGAATGGTCGTAGAATAATGTACGCAGTAGACAGGAGAAGGTCAGGAAAGAAACGAATTGTTCCTTCACCTGGACCAGTGGAGCTAATAAACAGAGCCGTTAGTTTCGGAGTGTACTGACGATAATGGAGGAACGCACCTCATGGAAAGCCAACCCTGCCATGTCCTCCACACGCTGCACTGATTTGGCCGGTTGTAAAGATCGGTCAGGGCGTCCACACGGCCATCGAGGGTAAAGGCATTGCTGGAACAATTTAATAAAATCGCAGAGAAATGGTACGGTAGGTGACATACTGTGACCTCCAGTCCCCTTGGAGAATACTTTCAAAGCATTTGCGCATCGTGACGTCCTCCCATCGTTCAATCGTGCCACCTAGGGCGTGTCAGGGTTTCGACTATTAGGGAAGAAACATTTGGTGATTAAAAAATGCCCACCGTCGATATGCGGGGTAAGGAACTCCCATTTCTGATTCTTGTCAGCGCTGCGAATCCGAAATCGGTCCGCATATGAGAGCGGTTGGTCTAGAGCGACACCCTTCATGAAGTCCTGGTCCCCTCCTGCAGAGGACGGATGCCAGAACTCGTTGAGCCATTTCTGTGCAGCGAGAACGTTAGGGTGTGCACGCGCAGCCACTTGAGGTCTGGACCAGCTAGGAGCCAGTTCAGTAATATAGGATGACCTGTACCCGTTCACGCACTAGATTAGGAAGAATTGCTTATTGTTTTCCGGGAAGCCTAGGAGAAGGTGGCCATAAGAACGGGTTGTAACGCGAGATCGGAAGACATACCCAACACGCCCGGGTTCTCTGTAATGTATTCGCGCAGTTGTTGCTCCCAGGAGAGGGCTTCCTCATCCGGTACGACATTCCGGATCAAGACGCAGCCGCGGCGGCGCAACAGGTCTGTGGTCTCCGAATCTAACGCTATTCATCAGAATGCGGTACCGTCGCAAGTACCGACAAGGTCCATGCGACCCGATCCCACAAAACACCTTCGACCGCTTCGGGGGGGGTCGCACAGAACCACATGGGGGGGCAAACCAAACTTCGTAAACATACCCAGCGTCTCAAGCTGATCAAATTCGATGATCGGGATCATAGATGGTCCTTTGCTCGCATATTCCGCGGTCGCGTCCTTGAGGGCAGCCAGTAAATCCGCCCAGGCTTGCGTGACTTTCGCTTCGTCGCCGATGATGCTCTTTTTGAGCTCAACGAAGCGTTGGGGGTAGTACTTTGCGTCATGCAGAGGCATAGTCAACCTTGTAACGGAGATGGCGGGGAGCGAGTTCCTGTCTTCGGAGACCCACAATGGCGTCTTCCGCGTGTTCCCGATGAGCACTTCGCACCCGCACACAATGCTACTACCTTTCTGGAACATAATGCGTCGGAACGCGGGCTGATCTACCCGCCCTACCTGTCTCTCAGGAAGGTTTATGAGAAAACATGAGGATGTAATAACAGTCTTCGGGGATCATACGCCGTGGTATTCTTTCTATTGTCTATTGTCTACTGCACTGGTGCAGCCTCCTTTTTCTCAGGGAGCTCATCCGGAATACCCAAGATCTTGTTCGTCAAATGTCCATGCAGCAAATTTGCGTATTTTGGCTGAATGAAAAGAGAGCTGTTGGACAAGGTAAACTGATGAGCTAGTCCTCGCGAGATGTGTGTCAGCGTACCTGCTATCGGCGAGGAGCACGCCCTCGAGATCTTCGATCCGTGCCGAAACCTCTACTTTTCGACCCTTGACGCTTACAAGTTGCGTCTTGATCACGATAAATTGGTCAGCCCGTGTGGGGGCGCGATAATTTATAGCCAGGTTTGCAGTAACCGCGACGCGCGCCTCTAGGTTCATGATGGCCTAGTGTAGCAGCCCGGTGAACACATTATTCAGCAGAGGGTACCTGAAGAATGGAGATCACGCACTATACGCGCCATTGCTTCATCGAGGATCGTCGCCAGTAATCCGCCGTGAATGATCCCGTCGTGACCACATAAACTTCGCCCAACATGGACGTAGGTCTCCATATCCTGTTCGTCTCTCCGTACGAATGCAAGTGGGGGCGTGATCATTCGTCCAGGGCCTTGCAAAAGGCCGGCCGTTAAAGAGTGCTGTTTGATATGAGGGGGCACATGGACTGATCTCGGTATCAGTACATATAGATTCTGGTTCAGACGGAGGTGGTGTAGGATACTCACAGTATGCTCTCACAGCGTAATGAGTCCAGTCCTCGGGGACTTGATGGGTGTCGTTTTGGAATGGACCACGAAATTCGAGAGGAACGGAGTCCGGTCGGGGACCACGCGCTGCCTTTAGTCGTTCTTGGACTTGTGGGAGTGCCCACAATGCTGCCTCGATCGCCTGCTGCTTGGCCGTGGCTTCCGGAGAACCATCCAGAGGCGAAGCAGGCGCGGGACGAGGAGAAATTAATTCTATCAGTGTAGGAGGGTAAACTGATCCCAGTGTGTATGCTCCACCGAGTATCAGGACTCCTATTACTGTTCATTCGGAAAGGTCGAAACGGTTTCTCAGCATTTCCGCGAGATACAATGCAAGAGATATTATCAATTACTTACGTATCCTTGATAAACTAAATAGAGACTGTTGTTCTGATATAGGAAGTGTTTGAGAGCTGTACCACCGTCCCTCCGCAGGTGATCGAGTTCGGCCTTGCAAGGCGTGACGACTGAGAAGTCCTGGTCTACCTGAAATGCTGAGACATCTTGTTGTCAAACGATTGAGGGTGAAGGTCGAAGTCGAGCGCGCCACAGTGTCCGCCCACCGATGACGGAGTGTGCTTTGGACGGACGAGGCAGGGAAGGCGTGAATCAGGAGCATGTCCGCTGTGCTGGCCTCAGTGTGACAATTACTTCCAATGTAACGAAATTAAATGATACCGGTGGGCGGATCTTACACCTCGAGGCCCGCAGCGGAGTGAAGAGAAAATTTGCGATTGACACGGGCGAGGCTGTCTCGGTGACCTTCCGCGTCGGCAGTCGTGTCATGCTCGAGTCGTGCTGGCTTACTTCGCTGCACAGCGTGACATACAGTGTGGAACGAGGCTCGAATTTATTTCAATGCAGATGAAGAGGGTGGACACAGAGAGAATGGAGCGGAGGCTGATGATACAATGATGTGACAAGATGCAAAGACGTGCAGAGCATTACTTTTACTGAAACGTAAGCCAATTGCGCGGGAACAAACGCGGTGTTTGCAGAACGAGAACGAAGCGTCGGAAAAACATGGACTGTGCTAGTGAAGATGCGACGAGAAACGAAGTGAATAAGTGAAAATTTAAGTTTGTAAGAGTGAACACGTTGGCGAGTGGAGGCTCTGCTGTCAGCAGGAGCGGTTGTAAGGCTCGCAGCAATGAGTGACCGCCACCCGGCAAACAGAGTGCAAGCGGTGGCGGCAAGGGTGTTTCGAAATTTAATTTTGCTCGTGATGCCGAAAGAATCAACAGCGACCCTTGGACCCAAGTGTTCGAAGAACATTCTCTGCCCCTCGTACGAGGGTTCCGACGAGAATGAGGCCACAGGACGTGACCATTGCAGGGGACGATAGAGAATCGACAAAGTCAAGAACAGGTGTCGCCAGGGATGCAAATTCGTCTTGTGAGACGTGCGCAGTGAGGAACTTCGCGTCAGAGAAGGACGCCGCGGCGGTAGGGAAGCGGATTGCTTGGAGGGTGGAGACGACGAGGAGGATGAGGGCGAGGAGGTAAAAGTGGGATGATCGTATTGACCGAGGGAGAGCACTGCGACGATGAGGTTAGAGCTTTGGAGGGACGAAACGAATAGAGGGAGACATACTGAAGGGTGGTTTGGAGACCATGAGATATGCCCACGTCGGGACGAGTGGCGACAGAGGCCATCGAAAAGGTAGAAGGGGCGGGAGCGGGGGAGTGGCGTGGAGTTGGGGTCATGATAGTAGAAGTGTACTAGTAGTGGTGCACTATCGCCACAAGCTGAGAGGGCAACGGTTCGCTAGGGTGAGTCGACGGTGGCGGCCCACGGACTTATAAGATCAACGGGCTGACCCCTTCAAAGGGCCGCAACCCACTGCTTGCCCGATGCGGCATCGCATTAACCGCACATTTGCACA
>Ga0307513_10006791_pt1 | contig 14926 bp, 17 predicted proteins | sample 15_EM_MG_FD_202174 | JGI IMG/M metagenome (GOLD analysis project Ga0307513, IMG submission 202174) | Populus trichocarpa ectomycorrhiza microbial communities from riparian zone in the Pacific Northwest, United States - 15_EM | ecosystem: Host-associated > Plants > Roots > Unclassified | place... | reverse complement strand
AGGACAAGAGAAAGATGAAGAGATGTCCGAACGGATTGAATCCGAAGACGTAGTTATCCTTACACGCACCTGTCGAATGACACTTCTCCTTGGCCTTCATATTTACTCTTTCACATTTGCCTGGGACGGTCCATTGAACCCGACATCGGCGGCATAGTGGAGATACGGGGGGCTGCGCAGCAGCAACACCGATGCATATCTTTGGGGAATGGCCATAGGATGTGGTTCGGGATTTCTATTGCTCGACGTCACGCATCCTTTTGTGCAGGTACGGATAGTCACCAAACCATCCAAACAATGTCGACACCCCAATTCAGCCACATGATGGTTCGTCTATGCCGCGACCATGCGCATGAAAGTCGGCTAATATAAGGAACCAAACTATGTCGATTGTGCCTCAATTCGAGTGTTCCTCCGCAGTTTGCAAATAGTCCTCACCTGCTTCCGTGTACTAGTCGGGAGTGATTCTTTTGCGGCGAAAGGGTCCAACGCGGGTCCCGCCCATGTGGTCCGTATCGGAATGGGTATGGCGCGAAACTGGTTCCGCAGGTCCATTCTATCTCTGCTTATACCTCATCTGAGATGCTGGTGTAGTCAACCTCTCCGGAGAGACCGGGCAGGGTAAACGACCAAGGCCGGTTTACATTCCCACGGGATAAACCAGGAACCGTTGGCAAGCGCCGTGCGATGGTGACGTCCAGGGGGGTGGAAACAAGTTGGTTGACCAAGTCATGGTCGTCTGATGGTAACATGATTAGGTTGGGACGAGTCGTCGTCGTACGTCAGATACGCAGGTGTGCCGCTGGCCCTGTTCCCAGTGTGTATCTGCGTGCCTTGATTATCTGACCGGGACGGTGAGACGGGGAAAATCACGACGAACAACAAATTCGGTGTCTGAGATCCCTGAGATTGGTGACCATCGTTATCTGCAAATAAGACGCCTGAGGGTGATAAGACCCAGGCGTTCAGGAGGCAAGGCGGTGATAGTGGACATATAACCATAGGAATGGGGTAGAAAGGATCGGTATATAAAGTTCAAGGTTTGGGACGACGTACGAAGGAGGTCCCCCAAAGTAGTGCACCTTCCCACTTGTCATTGCCTTCAATTGAACCCTCATCTCAACAGTCTCAGTCCCGTGTTGGCCATTCCCCCGCCCTTCCGCCGTGATGAACACGACTCCTCCAAGGGACGAATCTGACAACGACATCCAACAGAAACGCCAAGAAAGGGGTGGTGATCCGAAGTCAATCGTGCTCCTCCTCTGTCAAGCCCGGACACTCTGCAGCCAGCTCCTCGACAGAAGCGTATTTGGTCCCACACCAGAAGCAGTAGTAGTATGTGCTCCGCAGGTAGTCCAGGATTTGCTCCAATCGCTGCGGTGCCTAGATTTCATTATAGGAGGGAGTTAGTTCAGGGCTGTCAGGACACATGAAGATTAACGAGAATGATAGGCGTGGCAGGCACGCTACCAATGATCACCTAAACGAGGATGATGGGGATACGAGGATGGGTCCGGACGGTTTGGATGGTCGGCGAGGGAGAAATGCAAAAAACGACTCACACTCAACTGTAGGTATCCACCAACTTGAAGCAGCGTTTCCTCTGGCCATACTGCGACGGTCGCAGCGGGTTCCTTTCGGTTGGGGTCCGCACCAGTTCCCATGCGGAGCGGGCGTTTATCATCGTCACCTTCGTCATCGCTCCCAACAGAACCTGAAACCAAAGGTCGGAGTGCATCGGCTTGCATCTGGGCTTTCAGGCGGGCGGCTGTTCCAGCTTCGGGTCCCTCCCCATACCCGGACTTCGCGATACCCGAGGGACCTAAGTCCGGAACAGTTGAGGATGAAGAAGACAGCAACTCTTCCAGGGCTTCCAATAACCCTGACGGGAACGATTCCGGATTCTCCGGATCGAGCCAGAATCGATTGAACTGGGGGAGAAGGAGAAAAGGTGAGACGGGGCGGAAATCCACGAGAAAGAAGCTTGCCTCTTGGTGAGGCGCCCATACACACCTTGACATCAGCTTGCGTATCGAGATTGACACAAGTAGCCCTCGCATGTCTCAGTTTGCCTTCCGCCCTTCGGTCCTCGTACTCCTTCCGCGCACGATCCCTGAACTCATCGGCACCGAGGACGTCGGACTGCTTAGCCATTTTTGCGGCACGCTCAAGGATGCTAGGAGAAGGGGGCCGTTTCACTCCGCCGATGCCAGTCTTGCCTATGCATACGGATGGGGGAAAGTTTGCGATACAGGCATGGTAGAGTGAGCACGTCAGGGACCACTAAGGTCGGCGAGAAATTGTGGTGCTCACCAGACCACTCTTTGATTGGCAAAGGTTCAGCGCGGTGCTTGTATGCCGCGAATGCAGAATTTCCAGGTTCGGGTGGTGGAGTCGGGGTCTCGGCCTCAGCATCGAGTTCTCCGAGAATGCCAGACGTTTCGATAGCCTGAGTGACCCCGAGATTTCCGCCGATAGAAGGGGAAGATGAGCTCTCCTCGTGACTCTCCCCGAGGCTCTGGCCAGGCTTGAACCCCATTTTCATCATGATTGCCAAAGCCTTGTTCTGTTTCCCGGTCTCTTTGGCCTCCTCTTGAGCCTTCTGGATCAAACTGGTTTGTAATCCCTCCTCCCGTGCCTCCAACTCCATTTGTTTGCGGCTCTTCTTTCGGTTATGTTCGTTGAGTAACTGGGAGCGTTTCAGAGTCTGCTTCCTCCTCTCAGTGTATGATTTTGGCTGTTGGGGCTTCGAAGCCGCCTCAAGTTGGGCCAAGAACTTGTCCGAGAGATAGTCGTCTTCATCATCAGACATGAGAGTATAGGTGAACGATAACCACGTGCCGATCGCTCCACGCACTCGAGAATCACAACGCCAAAGCGCAATGCGAGAGTCAAAATCGTCAAGTGTCGTATATATTTAAGGTGATCCAATACAACACCGTGGTAACGTTTTTGACAAGTTATCAACGTATCACAAAAAGAAACGGAACGCGGCACCCAACCGTGTAACAATGAAAAATAACGGTCCTGGCATCGCCGAGGAGCAAATGACACACGCAGCAGTTCGGGAACGAAAACGTAATTTCCCCGTTTGAATCTCTCCGCTTCTAAACGCAGCCGGAAAGGGACCATAACTGAGGGAGGAGAGAGAGATGATGTGACAGTGGACGTGGAAAGGGAAATCATGAATACGACGGGGAAGTGGGCGTTGAATGGGGGAACAGTTTAGGAAGCAGCGGCGACGACGACAGTATCAAGGACCTTGTTGTCAGGAGCATCATTCTCAACGCCATCAACAGTGTCGTCTTCACCTTCACCTTCACCTTCACGAGGAGCATTGACGGCGACTTTGACGGCGATGGCGCGACCACCGACCTCCTTGCCCTGGAGAGCGTCGATGGCCTTCTTTTGTTCATCTTCGTCACCAACGTCGACAAAGCCATATCCTTTGCTCTTTCTAGGCTTGCCCCACCTCCTTCGAACGATACGAGCAGAGTTGACATTGAGGCCGGCATCGGTGAAGAGAGCGGCGAGGCCGGCGTCATCGATATTGAAGCCGAGGTTGGCAACAAAGAGAACGGTCTTGGAGGGTTCGCCGACCGGGTCCTCACCGGCGGGACGGTTGGGACGAGGAGTCCTGGGTTTGCGCTGCCTGGGCTTGGGAGCATCCTCTGTGGGCCCATCAGTTACGGGGGTCTCTGCGGCGGGAGCGAGGGTCTCTCCTTCGCCAGACCTGGCCTTGTTACGGCGCTAAGGGCGAGGTCAAGATTACGGGGACGTGATGAAAGCAAGGGTGCATACGTTGGTCTTCTTCTTTTTCTTCTTGGGCTTCTCCGCTCCCTCGGCAGCAGGAGGGGTCTCGGCCTTTTCGATTGTCTCACCATTCGCCTCAGCGTCGGTGACTTCTCCGGGGACAGACTTGGGACCTCGTCTGCCCCCGGACCTCTTCTTGGTCTTCTTCGGCCTGGGTTCCTTGTCCTTCTCTTCTGCTGGTTTGGCGATCTCGACGATGACCAAACGACCATCGAGCTCTTGCTTGTTCAGAGCCTCGACGGCCGTCTGGGCGGCCACGATGGTGGTGAGAGCAACGAAACCGTAACCAGCAGAGCGGCTGCCGTGGCGAGACCTGCGCTGGATAACCTGAGCGCTGATGCTGCGGATTGAAAGGAAAAATGAGTGAATGGGAAAGAGGAAAAGGATGATATTGCTGACATGTCACTCTGAACAGGCGCGAAGAAGGCCTTCAGCCCATCATCCGTAGTGGAGTACGCAAGATTTCCAGCAAAGACCTGATGGCAACAAGATTAGGGGTCGAGGACTGAAGGAGATTTGTGAATTGGGTTACCTTGAAACCGGGGGTCGCAACTGGGATCTTTGAATCTTGAGCAACGGGAGGCACGCCGTTTTCTGGGACTGGGGCGGCAGGGGCGTCAGACATTAGGGGACGTTGAGAGGGTGGGTGAGAGAAACTGAGGGTATTCGTTCAGAAGAAGTGAGTGAACCGGTTTCTTTCCTGTCAAAAACTTGGAGGTCAAAGGAGAAAAAGTGAGCGGTGGCAAGCGTGTGAAGGAGGAATGACCGTGGGAACGTTTTTACTCTCCGACACGGCGGTTGCCATCGGTTGCCATCAGCGGGTATGATACGCTTACGGCCGCGGGAGATCAGGGCAAGAGTGCATCGCTTGTGCTCCTCTCAATCATGGGCGCGAGTCTGATGGTGGAGAGTGTCGCTGCTGCGGTCGAACAGTGGAGGCCTTGGCACAATGGGAAGTCACCGGCAACGGTTGTCGGCGATACTGGGAGAATGATTAGCTAAGCGATGGTTACCATAAAAACCAACTCCACCCATTCTCCTTTCTCTCCTCAACTTGCTCCTTCTCTCTTCCTCTCGTCGTCTCGACTGTCACTCTTTAGTTTTCTCTCTCTCTTTGACGACCCTTTGAAGAGATGCCTGCCGTCAAGGTTTTCAACATCTTTGCGCTATCCACACTCGCTATCCTCCTATGCTCTCTCGCTCCTTCCCAGACCCTTGCCCTCTCGGTGAGGTCGGACCACTTGGCCAGGCACCTTCCCAACCACCACGGTGTTGTCAAGAAGAAGCGCGCCACCAAGCGATGCAAGCCTAGGAATACCTCCTCCTCCTCCTCCCCCAAACCAGCTAGCACTCCCAAGGACGAGACCTCCAGTGATCCCCCGAATAATGTCCTCGCCCCGTCGCCGTCGCCGTCCCCGACGACTACTAAGCCTCCCAACACCGTTGAAACCAAGCCCCCGACCAACACTCCCAGCGGTGCTGGAAAGCTCGCCATCGCTTGGGCCATGGGCAATGACAAGAGGATTTCTCTCCTCGCCGCTTCGTCCCGCGTCAAGATGTTCCACCTTTGGGACTCTGAAATTCCTTCCGCGGTCAAGGACACTGGTATTCCCGTCAGTATCATGCTCTGGGGTACCGGCCAGGACAAGATCGATCGATTCCTCAAGTTCGCTAAGCCCGGTTATGCTTCCCATGTCTTCGGCTTCAACGAGTACGTAAAGTTGATTTTGTCGTCGCTTGTCCGGTTGGATTGATCCACCCTCTTCAGGGTCAACGAACCATCCCAAGCTTACACCACCGTCGACAATGCTATCAGTGCTTGGTACAAGTACATCAGGCCTCTCGCCAACCAGGGTTACACCCTCGGAAGCCCCAGCACCACCTCTGCTCCTAATGGCTTTGATTGGATGACCAGCTTCTTAAACAAGTGCGGCGGTGACTGCCACGTCGACGAGGTGGCCCTCCACTGGTATGACGTCAAGTTCGAGGACTTCAAGACCTACATCAACAAGTGGGCTGGTTTCGGAAAGCCCCTCCGTATCACCGAGTTCGCTTGCCAGGTCTGTATATCCCTGTTTCGCCTCGTCGGTGTAGGCACTGATACTACATTTGCACGTGTAGAACTTCAACGGTGGTGGCCAGCCCAGCATGGACCAGATTTGGGACTTCACTGACAAGGCCATCGACTTCTTGGAGGGTGATGGCCGAGTTCTGTCCTACGCTCCATTCGGTTTCATGGATGACATGTACAATGTCAATATCAACGACAGGTTGTTCACCCCGACCGGCCTGAGCGACCTCGGCTGGAAGTACGTCAATGGCGTTTAAGGGAGCCGCAGCCGCCTTTACCCTCAAATTTGTATACCCCCCTGTCGTTATTCGAAGATTCCCGCGAGTCGGCTAGAGTGTCCTTTTTGTTTTCCCGCCGTCCCTAGTATCGTCCGCGGAAGGAGAGGTAGTGGTGCTGGCATTCTCTTCAGTTATTTCTTCCAGCCACCGATATGTATAAGGAGCAGCTACGGCAAAATCTATATCACTGGTTGTTTTTTCTTGAGTCTGGCGTCCAACAGGACGCATTGCGATGCAGATTGAAGTCTGAGAGGTGCATGATCTTGCTTGAGCGGAATGTGTTCCCAATGGACGTCGTACTCTAGCCTTTTACTGTCGCGACGGCATTGGGGGGGATTAACGAAAGAGCAACCGAACGGGGGCTCTAGCTTGTCGTGCGCACCCACAGTAGACTCGCTGACGTACTGAGTTCCCGCGATCCTGATGAAGCACCTTCCACCCACCATCAAGCAGCTCCTCAAGCTCAAGGGCCCAAACTCTCCCCCACCGCCACCAGTTCCAAGGCTTAACGCGATACTCAGATCAACTTTGCTCGATGCGAAACTTAAGAACGTGGAAACTGCCTGGCTAGTGCTCACGGTTCGTCATCAGGAGATCCCCCGTTTCATGCGTTGGACGGCCTCTAATCAACAGCATAGACATGCACCCTGCTGACCGCGAACCTTCCTGCATCTGTTGGGCATCTCTACTCTTTCGCGACCAGGAAAGATCCGGCCGATGTCTCGACGAGGTATGGCCTTGAACGAGCGGTCAATACCGCTGCGTTGATGCGTGAGAGCGCGTTCAGGAGCACAGTTTTTGTTGGAGTACCCAGGGTAAGCCCCGAATAAGGAAGAGGAGGCGTGTGCGATTTTGTTGCTAGTTTCTAGGGCTCACGCGTGTTCGTTTTCTTCTTCGGGTCTTGTTCAGGTTATCCTCAGTTTGGCAGAGTTTACAAGCGCATTGGAGGATGACGTGAAGGAGCGCCTCCCAAAATCCCCCAACAGGTTCGCGTTTCATCGTATACTTCGCTCCATGTTGTGCGAGATGCGAGATAACAACCCTCTTAAAAATCACCAGGACGGAAGACATGGACACGATTGTTGCACGCGGCCGGATCCTGTGGGACTCGATTTACGAGCCTCATGCAGTCAAGCTCCATGATAAATTAAGTTCATATCATCCAGACTTCATGGGTGAGTACATGCGCACGCGCATCAATGCATTTTTCATTCCTCCATTTTGTTTCATTCCTTGTTGCTTGTCTCTCGTTTGTTCGTGATCGCTTCGACGAACAGCGACGATCCATCCTCCACATTCTATCCCCACGCCTGCGTCGCGCCTTTCGTTAGGACTTCCCAGTCGAGAAATCCCATCTTGACTTTGTCCGAGTTTATCTCGATCCGCCCACGATCAGCAGGGGATCTCCGAGGAATATCTGGCCCAGCGCCGTGCCCTTGAGGTACGCGCTGCTTTGGCACCATTCCTGATTTGGTCTCTTTTTCCCGCCCCCGCCCCCGCTCCCGCTCCACGTTGCTACGAGGCGGGACCACGAGACAACGAGCTACGAAGCGGTGGATCCAATCACGGCATTCCTTGTCGTCCCTCTTTTTCCGGTTTCCTATACCCTTTCTCTTCTTCACGCCAAACGCGCGTCTGCTTCCCCATCTGGCCCACTTTGCATTTCTATTCATCCATTTACCGTTATACCGTTCTGCGTTACGCCGTTCCCTCCGTGTGGGCCGAGATACCATTGTATCATTATCTATCGATCAAAACCCGTATCTTCGGCTTTGGCTCATTTTTCACTTACTGATCTGCGTTCTGTTTGTTTTCGGTAATCGCCTTTTAAAACATAACACACTCACACCCACACGCGCTCGTCGACCTGCGAACTTCTGGAACGATCTCGATATATCGATTCTAGCCTTTATTATCCAAGCCTACGGTTCCGTGCTGTCTCCATTCTCCGATATTAGTGATGTGAGTTACGGGTCCGGCGGTGGAGGCGGGAGCGGCGCAGAAGGGATACGAGGGCCAATGCCCACAGGTCCTGCCCAGCTATCACCAGCTCCGTCATCATCTTTACCATCATCCTCTCACCCTCTTCTCGCGGGAACGGGCACGAGCGAAGATGCACGGGGAAACCTTAGTCGCGCCATGACCTCCGTCGTCGGCAGCGCTTGTTTGAGGGCAGAAGGTGGGGTCGGACCTCAATTAACCAGCCACGTTTTCGGTCTATTGAAGGCCCGTGTGGCTGAGGGTCAGGGATATGAGATGAATGAAGAGGACAAGTGGTTGGCGACTGATGAAGGGACCGAGTGGGTTATTAATACCGTGGATTCGATCCTCGACATTGTCACACCGGTACCGAGCCAACCAGGTGTAGAAACCAAGGCAAAGCTCTAGGTATTCAGCTCGGATATTCTGGATGTTCTGGATAGACCCCGAATTGAATGAGGACGTTCCTGTTGTCACACTGTTAAGAACGCTTCAAAGTATGGCCTGAAGGAAGGGAGAAAGAAATAGCGGCGTTTGGTGTTTACAACAAACAACATATTTCGACGTACACAGAACTATACTACAATTGAACAACATTCACAGATCAGCGATGGGTTTTATCGTATGTACAAGCGAAGCAGGTGAGAAGACACGACTAGCGGGATTATGAACGCTGATCAAACAAAACGAGGACGAATAAACTGGACGGCGTATGACAAGGGGAGAGGGGGTCCAGATCTGCAGATGGGCAGAGGTGGGGAGGGAGGTGGGGAAAGATACCGACAAGATGCGCGCGTATGTTCTTGATCCCATCGTTCGTCGGTAAAAAGTCGATGGGAAAGGAGATCGAAAGGCGGCAGAATGACAGTTGGCCAGGTGAAATGGAAGGACGAGGGGCCAGAACCTCGTAGTCCTGGCCTTACAGGCCGAAAGCAGTTACAAACTGATAGAGCATCGCCGTCACCGTAACGGTGTCCATCAGCGGTGGGTGCATCTGGATTGAGAAAGGGGACCGGGGGTAATCAGCGAAACTGAACGGTGTTTACATGCTGGTCCAACCGCCACTTAGCTACCCCTCACGAGGCAAGAATGCCCCGGAGGGTTGGACAGCTTTGACAGGTAGGACCAGGGTAGGAAAGACCAACAGGGTCCAAGTAACTCACCACGACGCCGGCACCAGCAGACCGAATGTAGTGAAGCTCGCGGTAGACGTCACCTATGTTGTACTTGGTCGGTGTAATGGTCTGCAGACGAGCGATGATGTGACCGTTGGGATCTTGGAGCTGTTTGAAGGAAGAACATGAGGGGGTGCTGTGATTGAGAAGAATGGACGGGTAAATATTTACGTACGACGATATCTCCGTTGTTGGACGGACTAGGACCCCATCTGTATTGATAACCGTCCGGTCCGTTGAAGATTCTCCATCCCTACGCGAGATTGCCGTCCCGGTCAATATGAAAAGACAACGAGCGAAAGAATGGGGTTCTCGAACGTACGTAACCGCGGGGGTCCTGTCGCACAAGGTCGGCCATAGGGACTACTGTCTGCACACGATGGGGACGTGTGAGCAAGCGTGCCCCAGATCCAACTGGTTGCGAAGATAGTACGGTACCTTTCCGATGGTCGCACGTCCGAGACCGCCGTTGGCAGCCCACTCGAGCTTGGCGACTCGTTCCTCTTTGGTGGGACGGATGGAGCGCCAGAGAGAGGTTACGTTCTGACCACCACTGCTGGTGTCGGTCTATACGGGAGGCGCAGCAGAGATGCAGATAAGGGCGCGTTATCAGCAAGAACGATCGCAATGTAAGATATCACGACATGGAACGCGGTGAAGGCTCACCTGGAATCGATACACGACACCCCATGAGCTAAAGAGCTGGCTCTGACGGGGGTCCTTGGACGTCCAGGACAAGATCTCGTTGGCAGCGGAAGACATGGTCGTCGTATGAGCTGAAGGGGAGGATTGGATACCGTGAAGACGGATGGGGAGCAAATGCGTAGACGCATGACGCTTTTATAGCAGGAGCAGGAGGGTCCGCAATGCCTGTAGCTACCTCCTGGCTGATGGAAAAATTTGAAGCGATCGGCAACGTGCAGTCTCGTTTTCAGGTTTGGCGGAAAAAGCAGACATGCGTATGATGCGTCCCCCCATAGGGCGCGGAGGAGGGCGAGTGATTCTGAGACTCCAACCATTTTCGCTTTTGTTGGCGTAGATCTGGAGGCGAGATGGGAATTAAATAAGGGTGTGTGCACAAGAGATGGGACGGATAATAAAAAATAAAAAAACAAAACTCTTCTTGGGACACGGGTGCATGGGCATCCAGACTGACCTCTGATCTCACTCCTCCCACAATTCACCTGGGATTTTGGGCGTAGACAGACGTGAACGATGCGCGCGCGGCCATGTCCTCTCTCCTAGTCCGGGCAGAGGAGATAGATTTCCTGTGACCGTTTGGGGTCAACCCCGGTGCGGGGAGGAGAGCTGGGATCCGTTTGAAAATCAGACCAGGCACGAGGCAAGCCAAATCGTTTTCTGGAAAAGGCAGATATCGGCTGAGAGTCTGGAGCCGACGTAAAAGATCACCCACCGGTGCGGGCGAGGGAGTGTGGATGCAGCATGGCCGTTACAAGGGGGCAGAAAGTACAAATCCCATCGGCATCAAACGCGCTCGGAACAGGCAGAAAAGACTCTAGAGTACGGTACCTCCCTATCAACTCTCCGATGCGAACGTCCCGGTCAGAAACGTCCAATCCCTTCGCCCAAACTCAATCCCCAGACCCGCAAACTATGTTCATTCTTGCCATTCGAGTAACAAACACACACCCAAACCCCAGAGTCCCCGCATCCGACCACCCGGCGCATGGCACCTGTCCCCGGTCGGCGGTCAATTGGTCTTCTCGCACACTGGCAGCCTTCGTCCCGATGGCTTGAAACAAATACCAGTTTCAGTAACAGGTGGGCGTGCAAATTGTTCGGGCTTCTCACATGGTCACGGTACCACTCGGATACCAAGGGTCTTTGCCGAACCGACGACGGTACTCGCTATAGCCTCCAACCGGAGGTGCTTGAGGTGATCATCTGTGGCCTTGATCTTTGCAATCTCGAAGATGTGTTTGAGACTGATCGTCCCAACGACCTCATGACCAGGCTTGCCAGTGCCCTTCTCGATGTTTGCTGCCTTCTTGAGGAAGTAGGACGTAGGTGGCGTCTTTGTGACGAACGTGAAGGTCCTGTCCGGTTGGATGGTGATAAGGGTGGGAGTAGGAATGCCAGGTTCGATGTGTGCGGTCCGGGCGTTGAATTCTTTGCAAAAATCCATAGACTTGACGCCACGCGCACCAAGTGCCGGACCAACAGGCGGAGTTGGTGCTGCTTTGGCAGCAGGAATCAGAATACGCTATCATTACCATTAGTTGACGAATAACGTCCGGAGATGAAAAGGAGCAACGTACCACCACCTGCGCTTTCGACTTGAGAGCCTTGGACATGACGAGACACGTCGAGCAACTTCGCGCGCCAGCTCCCGTCCCGTCCGTGACCAGCGTCACCCGTAACGCCCCCGCCGTCACGCTACCCGGCAAATTGGAAGAAGGCACGAAGAATGATAACAGGAAATGGAGTACTGTGTTGTCTAAAGCATAACAGTCGTCTGGGGCGAGCGAACTATGTGTAAAACGTACATCCGGACCCCGCAAGACGTTTATCGCACGAATTATCGGCGATAAGTCAACACTAGATCCCCCGATCTGCCCCACGATCTCGCCCCAGCCAAAAGTCCGAGGGCAAGGGCAACAACCGAGGCCTACTGGGTATATTCCCTGGTCGGCCCACGGCGTCCAAAGATTTTGGCTTGCCATCAGAACACACATATGGTCAAGTCTGGGATTTTCCCGGCTCCCTCCTCCACGCTCGTTTCGCTCTTTCGGATCTGTTGTTCCGGAATCAGAATACTCGTTGTAGGGAGCCGGATTCGACGGTGCAACGAGGCGGTCGTATTTGATACTTCTTGCAGGGTCTCAGGATCATGTGTGGGGGACGGCTGTCTCGCCAACACAAGTCTTTGTTGCCCTCTACGTATTTGCTCCGATCCCTGGGCCTGTGGAGAATGAAACCGCAGGAAAGCCTGCGGTCCCCCGACCCTCCTTCGCCCAGGAACATCACTAAATGAAATCAGCTGAGGAGCGCACGAAGCAACTGTGGGAAATCCAGATTCCTTGAGTGAATTTGCCTGATTATTGCTCGCGACTCTCTCAAGGTGTGCGCTCATCAGATCACGGAGCTCCACCGTTATCGATAGCGATCGTGGGTTTCGATGACCCTTAGTCCGGTATGACAAACCAGATCTGAGGAGGTTACAACACCTGGTTGTAAATTGTGACTACACCAGTACTAAATGCGGCCACGTCCAATCCCGAGATCGCAGTGTGGACAACATCCCGCTTTCTATCCTGACACTCGAGCTTTACGGCGACTTTCTGTGTTTCAAGCTTAGGTGTAAGCGAACCGACATCGCTCCCGAAAGGAAAACACCCACTTTGGGGTTGCGAAAATCCCACATGAATACATATCCGTCGGCGAATCCCCGTGCAAAATGACAGTGGGATAGCGATCCCCTGGTATACCGAGATGAAGGCGGGGAATGACGTGCCGGTCCAGTCACCTGCATCCGATGTCCGAAGCGAACGGCCGGTTGGGTTTGGAACCCCCCAGCTCGAATATCAAATAGTTGCACTTGCTCGTCTAAATCGTCTACCTACGGATGCCGTAAGTCGATTGCCATACTTTGAACAGATCAACGTGGTTGACGCATTCACCTCGAGCACCACAAGATCCGGTTCATGAAGATTGACATGGATGCTGTTCACTTCACTCGAAACCGGTAGACCCTCGCTATTGGCTGGTTTCTCCACTTGGAGATTCCATATCCGCCTCCCGTGTGCAACGTACGCCATTTTGGTCTCGGGGGCGTACCCAATCGCCCGTACAGGTCCGTTGAGATAGAGCTTCATATCATTCGTCTTGACTGAGGAGTGGTCGGAGGAGAACGTCCATAAATGAATTCGTTTGTCGTAACCGCCAGATAAGAAACGCCGATTATCAACAGGCGCCAGAGAGCTGATCCCCCTATCACAATGTGGAGGGTGAAGCAGGGCGTTTCGAGCAAATAACCGGCCCTACACAAGCAATGCGCTTTAGTCCTTATGCGAAAGAAGTTGATGCGGGAGCAACACGTTTTCGTTGACAAACTCATTTAAATTGAGGGTCTCGATTTGTGTCTCAACACTCCGGTCGGGAGCGCCATGGCCGATAACCAACGTGTTTCCGACGAGGCAAGCATCTTCGACGTGATGGTGACTTTCCCCCGGCATAGAAAGGTCTGATAACTTGGTGCTAGGCGGGGTGGGTCGTAATCAATGAATAAGGCGCGTGATTGGCAAAAGGGTCATCTCACTGTTCGATGCCGTTGATGAATTGAACATCACCACGCATTGTCACTGCGCACCATATGTCTAGTTTGGAGGAGCAGACTAGTCGGCGAGCCCTGCCATTCGGAGGGAGGGGAAGCTGGATATGTTTACGGGAAGGTTGCGAGATAATCGTCGCATTGTCACGAGGGGCTGCAGCAGTACAAGATCGCCCTGTTTCAGGACGTTTTTTACGTCTTTTTGAAGGACCGGTCTTCCGACATGGTGGAGGTGGCGCCTCGTTTATGAGAATTTCTTCTTCGTTCGACTCCCAATCGTGAGCAAGGACGGGGAGAAGTTGAGGACTGAATGCGGGGTGTGGTAAAGGCGCGGGGTTCCTATCGGCGTCCGAGTCTCCATCAATCGCGCCGGAATCCGGTTCTTCTTCATCTGAATCTTCTGGCCCATACTTCATGGGACTGTGATGGTTCTCAACTTCATCTTGGTCTACTCGCGGCTCTGAGCATGAATTCTCTCGCCAGATCCCGAGCGCAGAATTCTCTCACCAGCTATACCAGCAAGTCCTGCGGTGTTCGATGCTGCTATACGAGTGGTCCCCGAGGGACCAGGGTCATTTACGGAATGATGCCTGGTAGACTCTACACTTCGGCGAGTCCTTCGGTTTTTCCACCAGAACACAACATAACGGCACTCACGCTTCTTCCGAATCGTTGATGACTATAGGATCGTCGAATATCTCTCCGCCGCCCAGAAGCGTGGACAAAAATTCCCTGGCCTGACTTTGTTTTCCAGATGCGATATTACTGCGATGAGGATGTATGTCTTGTAATTCCGATCTAACCGGAGGAGCGGTTCCCCATAAGCCGCCCGACTCGGGTTCTCGCGGCTCTAGCTTTTCGCGGACCTGATAATCTAGCAGCCTTCAAGTTCCCAAATTCTCAGAAATAAGCGCCGAACTACCCCTCTTGATCTCACATACCATTCGAATGTCATATCCTTTGAACCATCAATGCTTTGCCTTTGAGAGATGGGATGAGCGTGGGGTGTGGGGCATATTAACACATATATTAGGGTGATGACTCACAGTACTATTGGATCAGCGATTACCCTCCTCCCACCCTGGTGAAGCCGTAGTATGGTATCTTGCATTACAGTGTCACGATCTGCGTCCCCATCTATACGAACAGATTCGACACCCCTTGTGGCCCCACGACGAAGAGGTGTTTTCCCGGTGTCTGGTGTCTCTGACTTCAGGTTGGATACCAAAATGCGAGGAATCTGTGGTCCAGTGGCCGCATCAAGCGAGTCGCTCCTCGTTCGTTTCGACATGACACAAGTCGCTAAGAGGAAGCGCGG
>Ga0307513_10006790_pt1 | contig 14927 bp, 15 predicted proteins | sample 15_EM_MG_FD_202174 | JGI IMG/M metagenome (GOLD analysis project Ga0307513, IMG submission 202174) | Populus trichocarpa ectomycorrhiza microbial communities from riparian zone in the Pacific Northwest, United States - 15_EM | ecosystem: Host-associated > Plants > Roots > Unclassified | place... | reverse complement strand
CGATGGCCAAGCCCCACCGGATGGCGGCCCTGACGATCATCTGCGCGGTGGCGGCGTTCGAGCCGCTGTGGGGATGGAAGGGCCAGAGCCTGATGCTGGGCCTGACGGTGATCGTCGTCGGCGCCGCGTGGACGGCGATCCGCCGGACCCGCACCCTGGCGCGCCGCCTGGCCGAGGCCGCCCAGCGATAGGCTATCCCCGCCGCTTGGGTCCGGCCCCGGCCCGAGGGCCGGTCGGGCGGGCGGCGGGCTTTCCCCTCGGCGATGACGACGGGCCTGGCGCGCGCGCGGCCGAGGGCCGGTCGGGCGCGGCCTTGGTTCCCGACACCCTGGAGGGCTTGGGCGGCTTGGGGCCGCCGGAGGGCTTGGGCGGCTTGGCCTTGGCCCAGCCGGCCTTGTAGACCTTCTTTTCCTTGGGCGGGGCGTCGGCGCGGGGGCCGCGGCGCTTGCCGTCGGCGCCCACCTCGTCGCGACCCCGGCGGCGGGCGGCGGGGGCGGCCTTGGCGGTGAACAGCGGCCGGTCGCCCTTGGGCAGGTTGGCCGGGGCGATATGGGCGGCGAGCTGCTCGCGCACCACGCGGGGGCCGACCTCCTCGATCTGGCCGACTTCCAGCGTCCCCAGGGCGAAGGGGCCATAGGACAGGCGGATCAGCCGGTTGACCTTGAGCCCAACCGCCTCGAGCACGCGCCGCACCTCGCGGTTCTTGCCCTCCGACAGGGTCACGGTGATCCAGACGTTGGCGCCCTGGGGGCCGTCCTTGGCCTTGTCGAGGCTGGCCTCGATGGCGCCGTAGTGCACGCCCTCGACGGTGATCCCGTCCTTCAGCTTGTCCAGGCGTTCCTGGGTGATCCGGCCGTGCGCGCGGGCCCGGTAGCGGCGGACGATGGCGGTGGACGGCAGCTCCAGCGCCCGCGCCAGCCCGCCGTCGTTGGTCAGCAGCAGCAGGCCCTCGGAATTGAGGTCGAGCCGCCCCACCGAGATCAGCCGCGGCAGGCCCTCGGGCAGGGCCTGGAACACCGTGGGGCGGTCCTGGGTGTCCTTGTGGGTGGTCACCAGGCCGGTGGGCTTGTGGTAGCGGAACACCCGCACGGGCTCGGCGTCGTTCACCACCGCCCCGTCGACGGTGAGGATGTCGCCGGGCGCCACCTTGACCGCCGGGGTGGTCAGGATCTTGCCGTTCAGGGCCACGCGGCCGGCCTCGATCAGGCGCTCGACGTCGCGCCTGGAGGCCACGCCGGCGCGGGCCAGGGCCTTGGCGACCCGCTCTTCGGCTTGACCGGAGGGGCCGGCGTCGGTTCGTTGGGGATCGTGGACCATGATTTTCGCACCATGCGCATTGCGCTCGAAGCCGCGCAAGCCGCCGCCGCGCGCGGCGAGACCCCCGTGGGGGCCGTCGTCGTCGATCCGGCGACCGGCGAGGTGGTGGCGGTCGGCGCCAACGGGCCGATCGGCGCGCACGATCCCACGGCGCACGCCGAGATCGTCGCCCTGCGCGCGGCGGCCGCCAAGCGGGGCAACTACCGGCTGACCGGCCTGACCCTGGTGGTGACGCTCGAGCCCTGCGCCATGTGCGCCGGCGCCATCAGCCACGCCCGCATCGGCCGGGTGGTGTTCGGAGCCGAGGATCCCAAGGGCGGGGCCGTGGCGCACGGACCGAAGTTCTTCGCCCAGCCCACCTGCCACTGGCGCCCGCAGGTGACCGGCGGGGTGCTGGCCGAGGAGAGCGCGGCGATGCTGAAGGCCTTCTTCCGGGCCCGGCGCGGCAAGGACCCCGCCGGCTGAATCTGCGGCGATGCAAAAAAAATCGGGCCCTGGTGAAGCTTGGCCCTTGCGCCCGGCCGGGGAGGACATACCTGGAGGTGTGCCCAACCTGGGCGTTTCCTCCCTAACTCCTTGAGCCGCGCCAAATTGGCCGCGGCTCTTTTTTTGCCTTACCCCGCCCTCAGCGCCAGCTGCGCGGCCTGGACCAGGTAGAGCCCGCCCATGGCGGTGACGATCAGCCGGGTCCAGCGCTTGAAGTTCACGTCGGTCATCCGGTCCAGGATCCGCCCGCCGACCACCGTGCCCAGCATGGACAGCGGCACGGCCAGCGCGAACACCCAGAGCGGCGGCAGCCCGATGGCCCGGCCGGCCAGCAGCGGCCCGCCATAGACCAGGACCTTGGCCAGGTGGCTGAACACCTGGGTCGCGGCCTTGGTGGCGACGATGGCGTGCCGGGTGAGCACGGTGCGGACGAAGAAGAGGTCCAGCAGCGGCCCGGCGACGCCGGCGGTGAGGTTAAGGCCGGTGACCAGGAAGCCCGAGGCCAGCGCCTGGGGCGGCTTGGCGGCGTCGAGCCTGATCCAGCCCTGCGGCAGCCAGAGCAGGCCGGGCACCAGGCCCAGCAGCAGGAACAGCAGCGGCTTGGACGGCACGAACGAGACCAGCGCCACCAGGCCGCCGGCCGCGGCCGAGGCCAGGGCGTACCAGCCGACGATGTCCCAGCGGACGTGCTGGCGATGCAGCACCGCGCGCCAGCCGTTGGCGACCATCTGCAGCAGGCCATGGGCGACGAAGGCCGCCTGCACCGGCAGCACCAGGGCCAGCGCGCCCATCAGCATCAGCCCGCCGGCCATGCCGAACACCCCCGACAGCGTCGCCGTGACGAACGCCGTGAGGATGACGAAGGCGGCGACGAGCAGGGTCACGGGCGCCGGCTCACGGGGCGAGGCGCTTGTAGAAGACGGTGGTGGAGCAAAGGGCGCCGTCGGGCGTCAGGGCGTAGTCGGGGATCGCCCCGACCGGGGTCCAGCCCTGGCGGGCGTAGAGGCGTTCGGCGTCGCCGCCGCTGACGGTGTCGAGCACCAGCAGCCACTTTCCCATGTCGCGGGCGGCGGACTCGGCGGCCGTCAGCAGGGCCGCCGCGACGCCACGACGGCGGCCCCGGCGGTGGACCAGCATCTTGGCGATGTCGGCGCGGTGGGGCTGGTTCGGCGGGCCGGCGGGGATGACCTCGACCACGCCGAAAATCCCGTCGGCGTCCTCGGCCACCAGCACGGCGCGGCCGTCTGCGGCGTCAGCGACGCCGGTCCAGAAGGCCAGGGCGTCGGCCTCGGTCGTGTCGGCCATGAAGGAGACCGAGGCGCCGCCCCGCACGCAGTCGAGCAGTACGTCGGCCAGGGCCGGCGCCGCGGCGCGCGTCTGGGCGGGGTCGAGGCCCCGAATGAAGAAGGGCGGGCTCATGCGAACCCGCCCCGCTTACACTTGGCCCGAGGCAAGGCCAAGGTTGATCGCTGAAATCAACCCTGGTCCGGCAGGACGACTAGTTCCGGAAGACCGCCGCGACGGAGGGGTCCTGCGGCGCCTCGCGGTACTGCCGCAGCTCGTTGCGGCCGACCACCATGTGGTGCACCTCGTCCGGGCCGTCGGCCAGGCGCAGGGTGCGGGTGTTGGCGTACATCCGCGCCAGCGGGGTCTTTTGCGAAACCCCCAGGGCGCCGTGCATCTGAATGGCCTGGTCGATGATCTCGCAGACGCGCACCGGCACCATGGCCTTGACCATGTGGATCCAGATGCGGGCTTCCTGATTGCCCAGGACGTCCATCGCCTTGGCCGCCTTGAGCACCATCAGGCGCATGGCCTCGATGTCGATGCGGGCGCGGCTGACGATCTCGATATTGCCGCCAAGCTGGATGAGCGGCTTGCCGAAGGCCTCGCGGCTGAGGCCGCGGGTCACCATCAGGTCCAGCGCCTTCTCGGCCGAACCGATGGCGCGCATGCAGTGGTGGATGCGGCCCGGGCCGAGGCGCAGTTGCGAGATCTCGAAGCCGCGGCCTTCGCCCAGCAGCATGTTGGAGGCCGGCACCCGCACATTGTCGAAGATGACGTGCATGTGGCCATGCGGCGCGTCCGGGTCGCCGAAGACGCTCATCGCGTCGATGATCTTCACCCCGGGGGTGTCGACGGGCACCAGGATCTGCGACTGGCGCAGGTTGGGCGGACCGTCCGGGCTGGTCTGGACCATGACGATCATGATCTTGCAGCGCGGGTCGCCGAGGCCGGAGATGAAGTGCTTCTCGCCGTTGATCACGTACTCGTCGCCCACCAGGGTGGCGCGGGTGTTGACGTTCTTGGCGTCCGACGAGGCGGCGTTGACCTCGGTCATGGCGAAGGCCGAGCGGATCTTGCCCTCGAGCAGCGGCTTCAGCCACTTTTCCTTCTGTTCGGGCGTGCCGACGCGCTCCAGCACCTCCATGTTGCCCGTGTCGGGCGCGGCGCAGTTCATCACCTCGGACGCCATCGGGGCCTTGCCCAGTTCGACGGCGATATAGGCGTAGTCCAGGTTCGACAGGCCCTCGCCCGTCTCGGCGTTCGGCAGGAAGAAGTTCCACAGGCCCTCGGCCTTGGCCTGGTCCTTGGCCTTTTCCAGCGCTTCGAGCTGGCCGGGCGCGTAGGACCACGGGTCGGCCTTGCCCTCGCCCAGCCGGTGGAACTCTTCCACCATCGGCGTGACGGTTTCCCCGATGAACCGCTTCACGTGCTCGAGCAGAGGCAGCGCCTTGGCCGACATCCGCAGGTCGTTGAGGTCATCCATCGGGTTCAGCTGGAAGCTCGACTGAGCCTTGTCCCGGGTCTCGATCATCTGGTGTCTCCCGCGGCGGTTTGTCGGCGGGCGGCGCGGCCCGGCCTGGTTTGACGGCTAGAGACAGCTTTGGCCCATATGCCGCCGAAAATCAAACAAGCGTTTTAAAACGGCCGGGCGGCGGTCGCCCCGGCTATTTCACCGGCAGGTTCGCCGCGCCCGCGCAGGCCGCCGCGACCAGGGCCTTGTCCTCGGGGGTGCTGACGCGCTTGGCCGGCGCGTCGCGCCAGGCCTCGGAGCTCTGCAGCGGCGCCTTGGGCGAGAACGATCCGACGATGACGATCGTGCGCTTCCGACAGTCCAGCGCCACGATGGAGCCCACCCCGTCGGGCTTGCCGGGCCCCGAGGGGCCCATGCGCGGCTGCGCGCCGGGCCTGCCGATCGCCTGCAGCGCCACGACCCGGCCGGTCCTGGCGTCGCGGTAGACGTAGTCGACGTCGTAGTACCATTCGAGGCCGTTGGGCCCGGGCGAATAGGTTTTCCAGGTCTCGGCCCCGGCCCCGCCGGACGCGAGCGAGGCGGCGAGCGCGAGCGCAGCGGTGCGGCGCATAGGGACCTCCCGGACAGGCTTGACGGCGGCCGACCCTAGCGGCGCGCCACGGGAGCGGCGAGCCTAATCCGCTCGGGCCTCGGCCCCGCGAGGGGGTCGCGAGCGCATCGCCATGGGTCGCGAGGGCCGATTCACCGGCGGCCCGCCCGGCTTTTTGCGCCGCCATTGCTTGACTCAGCACGGGTCCGAGCCTACTTCCCCCTCGACGTTAGCACTCGACAGCTGCGGCTGCTAACGGCCGCGCTTTCAGGCTAGCGTCACCCCAATTCAACCGTCTCGAACGGAGATTATCGACATGGCGTTTCGTCCTCTCGGAGACCGCGTCCTCGTCCGGCGCGTCGAGGAAGAAGAAAAGACCAAGGGCGGGATCATCATCCCCGACACCGCCAAGGAAAAGCCCCAAGAGGGCGAAGTCATCGCGGTGGGCCCCGGCGCCCGCGATGAAAGCGGCAAGGTCCAACCGCTCGACGTCAAGGTCGGCGACCGGATCCTGTTCGGCAAGTGGTCCGGCACCGAGGTCAAGCTCGACGGCAAGGACCTGCTGATCATGAAGGAAAGCGACGTCCTGGGCGTGCTCGAGGCCGAGTCCGCGCGCGCCGCGGCCTAAGCGTCCGCCTCCTTCACAACCCAACAATCAGAAGAGAAGATCACCATGGCTGCGAAAGACGTCTATTTCGCCTCCGACGCCCGCGACCGCATGCTGCGCGGCGTCAACACCCTCGCCAACGCGGTGAAGGTCACCCTCGGCCCCAAGGGCCGCAACGTGGTCATCGAAAAGTCCTTCGGCGCCCCGCGCTCGACCAAGGACGGCGTGTCGGTCGCCAAGGAAATCGAACTGGCCGACCGTTTCGAGAACCTCGGCGCCCAGCTGATCCGTGAAGTCGCCTCCAAGACCAACGACAAGGCCGGCGACGGCACCACCACCGCCACCGTGCTCGCCCAGGCGATCGTGGTCGAAGGCCTGAAGTCGGTCGCGGCCGGCATGAACCCGATGGACCTGAAGCGCGGCGTCGACAAGGCGGTCGCCAAGGTCGTCGAGGAGATCAAGAACTCCTCGAAGAAGGTCACCACCAACGCCGAGATCGCCCAGGTCGGCACCATCTCCGCCAACGGCGACGTGGAAGTCGGCGAGATGATCGCCAAGGCCATGGCCAAGGTCGGCAACGAAGGCGTCATCACCGTCGAGGAAGCCAAGACCGCCGAGACTGAACTCGACGTCGTCGAAGGCATGCAGTTCGACCGCGGCTACCTGTCGCCCTACTTCATCACCAACGCCGACAAGATGGAGGCCGACCTCGAAGAGCCTCTGATCCTGCTCTTCGAAAAGAAGCTCTCCTCGCTGCAGCCCCTGCTGCCGGTGCTGGAAGCGGTGGTCCAGTCGGGCCGTCCGCTGCTGATCATCGCCGAGGACGTGGAAGGCGAAGCCCTCGCCACCCTCGTCGTCAACAAGCTGCGCGGCGGCCTCCGCGTCGCGGCCGTCAAGGCGCCGGGCTTCGGCGATCGCCGCAAGGCGATGCTGGAAGACATCGCCATTCTGACCGGCGGCCAGCTGATCAGCGAAGACCTCGGCATCAAGCTCGAAAACGTGAGCCTGGAAATGCTGGGCAAGGCCAAGAAGGTGACCATCACCAAGGACGACACGACCATCGTGGACGGCGCCGGTGAAAAGGTGGGCATCGAGGCCCGCATCAGCCAGATCAAGCGTCAGATCGAGGACACCACCTCGGACTACGACAAGGAAAAGCTGCAGGAACGCCTGGCCAAGCTGGCCGGCGGCGTTGCGGTGATCCGCGTCGGCGGCGCCACCGAAGTCGAAGTGAAGGAAAAGAAGGACCGCGTCGACGACGCCCTGAACGCGACCCGCGCGGCCGTGGAAGAAGGCATCGTCCCCGGCGGCGGCGTGGCTCTGCTGAAGGCCTCCAAGGTCCTGGACGGCTTCAAGGGCGAGAATGACGACCAGGAAGCCGGCGTCGCCATCGTGCGTCGCGCGCTGCAGGCTCCGATCCGTCAGATCGCCGAGAACGCCGGCGTCGAAGGCTCGATCGTCGTGGGCAAGGTGCTGGAAAACGCCTCGCCGACCTTCGGCTTCAACGCGCAGACCGAAGAGTACGTCGACCTGGTGGCCTCGGGCGTCATCGACCCGGCCAAGGTCGTCCGCACGGCTCTGCAGGACGCGGCCTCGGTCGCCGGCCTGCTGATCACCACCGAAGCGGCGATCGTCGAGGCCCCCAAGAAGGGCGGCGGCGGCGCCCCCGGCGGCATGCCGGGCGGCATGGGCGACATGGACTTCTAGGTCCGACGCTCAGTTGCAGGAATGGAGGGCGGGGCCGCGAGGCTCCGCCCTTTTTCGTGGGCCGTTCAGCGCCGGTCGTCCTTCAGCGCCATGTGGCCGATATAGCTGGTCACCCCGGTGATGATCGCCGCCAGCAGGCCCGGGCCAAGCCCGTCGACGGTGAAGCCCCGCAGGAACAGGGCGACCAGGCCGATCATCGCGGCGTTCACCACCAGCAGGAACAGGCCCAGCGTCAGGATCGTGAACGGCAGGGTGAGCAGCACCGCCACCGGCCGCACGATGGCGTTGACCACGCCCAGCAGCACGGCGGCGGCGGCCAGGCTGCCATAGTCCGAGAAGCTGACCCCGGGCGCCAGCTCGGCGGCCAGCCACAGGCCGATGGCGGCGAACACCGCCCGCAGGATGAATCTGGCCATGGCGCCCGCCTCTCCGTCTGGTGGCGCCGACGATGCGCCGCGCCGGCGCCCGGCGCAATCGCTCCCCGCCGCCAGCCCTTTTCGACGTCGACGGCAAAAAGACTTGCTTCACCATTCCGGGCCCAGGGTGGCGACTTCTGCTGACGCAGGAAGGCTCGGGGCATGCCGGACTGGCGCAACCATCTGGACGACGAGATCGACGCGATCGCCGTGGAGGCGCGCCAGGCGCTGTCCAGGCGCCTGCCCGTCGCCGGCCTGTCGGCCATCCTGACCGGCTTCACCCTGGGCGCCCGCGCCGGCCTTATCTGGTGCGCCGCCTGTGTCGTCACCGAGATCTGGATGTGGCGCGCGAGCCGGGCGCTTGTCGCCGGGCCGCCGGTCAGCGCGCGCGCGCGCCTGACATTCCTGCTCGCCATGGCCTCGACGTCTTCGGCCTGGTGCGTGATGTTCCTCTTCTACTGGCGCACCTCCAGCGACGCCCTGCACCTGGCGGGCCTGGCGGCGCTCATCGGCATCCTCATCCGCGCCCAGTGCTACTGCTATCGCTCGAAGCCCGCCCTGGCGGCGATGGCCGGGCCGCCGGCGATCCTGATCGTCTGCCTGCCCGTGGTGATCGGCGGCTTTTCCGGCGCCGCGCTCGCGGCCCTGGTGGTGAGCCTGGTGCTGGTCGTGACCTATGCCGGCCACAGCGCGCTGGAGCACATGCGTTCCGAGACCGCGCTGGAACAGGCCAAGGTCGAGGCGGCCGCCGCCAGCGACGCCAAGTCCGCCTTCCTGGCGATGATGAGCCACGAGCTGCGCACGCCCATGAACGGGGTGCTGGGCATGGCCCACGCCCTCAAGCAGGGGCCCCTGGACCCGCGCCAGACCGAACAGGTGGAGATGCTGCTGCGCGCCGGGGACGGCCTGATGGCGATCCTCAACGACATCCTCGACATCTCCAAGATCGAGGCCGGCCGCCTGGAGCTGGAGACCACGGCCTTCGACCTGGTCGATGTGGGGCAGCGTGTCTGCGACCTGTGGGCCGAACCCGCGCGCGCCAGGGGCCTGCGGCTGATCTACGACGTCGCCCCCGGCACGCCGCGCTGGGTGGCGGGCGACCCGACGCGCGTGCGCCAGATCATGCTGAACCTGGTGTCCAACGCGCTGAAGTTCACCGAAGTCGGCTGCGTACGGGTGACCCTGCGGCCCGGCGCCGCGGGGATCGAGATCCTGGTCGACGACACCGGCATCGGCATGTCGAGCGACCAGCAGGCCCGGCTGTTCGAAACCTTCAGCCAGGCCGACCCCACCATCGCCCGCCGCTATGGCGGCACGGGGCTGGGCCTGGCGATCTGCCGCCAGCTGGCCACCCTGATGGGCGGCGTCATCTCCGTGGAAAGCGCCGCGGGCGAAGGCTCGACCTTCTGCGTCCGGCTGCCGCTTTCGCCCGCCCAGGCGCCTGGCGCGGTCCAGCCGGCGGCCCGGATCGACGGCCTCGCCGGGCTACGCATCCTGGTGGTGGAGGACAATCCCATCAACCAGGCCGTGGCCCGCGCCATCCTCGAGGCGACCGGCGCCCTGATCGACGTCGCCGACGACGGCGTCCAGGCGCTGGAGAAGCTCCGCCGGCAGGCCGTCGATTTGGTGCTGATGGACGTGCATATGCCGCACATGGACGGCATCGAGGCCCTGTCGCGCATCCGCGCGGGCGAGGCCGGCGAGCGGGACATGCCGGTGATCGCGCTCACCGCCGACGCCATGACGGGCGAGGAGGCGCGGCTGTTGCGGCTGGGCTTCGACGCAGTCCAGGCCAAGCCGATCTCGCCGGCGGCGCTGATCGGCGCCATCGCCGCGGCCTGCGACCAGCCGCGCCGCACAGCGACGCGGGCCTCGGCCGCGGCCTAGGTCGTTGAAAATCGACCCTTTTTATCCGCTCCGAGTGAGTCACTCGAAGCGGAAAGGGTCCAGGCGCTACTCCGCCGCGATCGCCTCGATGACCGGGATGTGCGGCGCAAGCCGGCCGCCGACCCGGATCGGCTCGATCCGCCGCGCCAGCCCCGTCGCGTCGTCGGTCTCGACGAACACCCCGCAGACCGTGGCCGGACCCTCGGCCGGCCGGTAGCGGCCGCCGGAGATGCGCGTGGTGAACCGCCGCAACGGCTCTTCCTTCTGGTTGCCGATGACGCTGTCATAGTCGGCGCAGGCGCCGGCGTCGGTCTGATAGGCCGTGCCGCCCGACAGCACCTGCCCGTCGGCCGTGGGCACGTGGGTGTGGGTGCCGACCACCAGGCTGGCGCGGCCGTCGCAGAAATGGCCCATGGCCATCTTCTCCGAGGTGGCCTCGGCGTGGATGTCGACCACGATGGCGTCGACCGCCATGCCCAGGGGACAGGCCTCCAGCTCGCGATCCACCGCGGCGAAGGGGTCGTCGAGGCTGTCCATGTGCACCCGGCCCAGCAGGTTGATCACCAGGATCCGGCGCCCGCCGTCGGTTTCGAACATCTGCGCCCCGCGGCCGGGGGCGTCGGCGAAGGCCGAATAGTTCAGCGGACGGATCAGCCGGGGCTCGCGCACGATGTAGGTGAGCGCCTCCTTCTGGTCCCAGGAGTGGTTGCCCAGGGTCAGGCAGTCGGCGCCGGACTCGAACAGCTCCTTGGCCGTGGCCTCGGTGATCCCGAAGCCGGCGGCGGCGTTCTCGGCGTTGATGATCACGAACTCCAGGCCTAGGCGGCGACGCAGCCCCGGCAGATGTTCGGCGAGGCCGTCGCGGCCCGAGCGGCCGACCACGTCCCCAAAGAAAGCAAAGCGCATCGGTTTATCCTATCCGACCTCGATATAGCCGGTTTCGGTCAGAATGGCGTCAAGCCGCTGGTCGTGCGGCTCGGTCGGCACGTGATCCAGCTCCTGGCCCGCATAGGCCAGGCCCAGGACGAAAACGGGCCGGGCGGCCCTGAGGTTCGCCAGGGTGCGATCATAGTGGCCCGCGCCCTGTCCCAGCCGGCCGCCGGCGCGGTCGAAGGCCAGCAGCGGGGCGATCACCAGGTCGGGCGCGACGACGCGCGCGGAGGCCGGCGGCGCGGGCACGCCCACGGCGTCGGGCGAGAGCGGATCGGCCAGGTCCCAGGCGCGGAACACCAGCGGGGCGTCGGGGGACTCGGCCGCCGGCAGGGTCAGGGACGCCCCCGTCGCGGCGAGGCGGCGCATCAGCGGGCGCGGATCCAGCTCCGCGCCCATGGGGTGATAGCCGCTGAAGCTGGCGAAGGCCGGCAACCGGTCCAGCGGCAGGGCGCCGGCGGCGCGAGCGGCGGCGTCAGGCTGGGCCCTGGCCAGGTCGCGGCGCCGGGCGCGCATCGCCTGGCGCAGGCCCATCTTGTCGGCCAGGCCTGCCTTGTCGGCCAAGCCTGTCTTGTCTGGGGGGGTGTTCACGCTCCGCCTATAGCAGAGAAACGGGTGGCGGCGCCGCGAGAGCCGTGAAGGTGGTTAAATTCCCCTCGGACCCGGCATGCCAGGTGGGCGCCGTGTGTCCGAGCCCACGAGCTCGGCCAGGGACAGCTCCCTAAGAGTTGAATTAAGGTCCCCGGGAATTTGGCCTTCGACGCGAGCCGCAGCAGACCCGCCGGTTCCCAAGGTAGGGCGTCGGGGCGACAATCTCAAGGGCGACTACTCCGCACCCAGCCTTTCGATCCGCTTGGCCGCCGTCTCCAGCGCGGCGACGGCGCGGCTTTCCAGGCGGGCGTTGTCGGATTGCAGCCGGGCCAGTTCCGCATGCTGCCCGGCCATGCGGTTGCGCAGGTCGGACAGCTCGTCGGCCAGCAACAGGGCCGCCATCAGGAACAGCCGCGTATCGCCCAGCTGGCCCATGTCCTGCGAGACCTGTCGCACCTGGCGGTCGAACAGCTTGGCCAGCTCCTTCAGGTGCGGCTCCTGCCCGTCCTCGCAGCCGACCGTGTAGGGGCGGCCGTTCACCTCGATGGTCACCTGCGCCATGGTTCAGCCCTCCTGGGCCCGGGCCGGCTGCGCCTGGTCGGCGAGGGCGGCGCGGATTTCGGCGATGGCGCGGCCAAGCGCCGCGGATGCGGCGTGGCCGGCCTCTTCCAGCTCGCGCTCCCGCGCGCGGGCCGCAGTCAGTTCGGCGGCCAGCCTGGCCTGGTCCTGGTCGAACAGGCCGCCCGCGGCGCCCCCGTCGCGGGCGAGGCGCTGCTCCAGGCCCGCCAGCGCGCGCTCCAGCCGCTTGGCGGCCAGATCGAGGGCGGTCTCGCCGGTTGTCTCCCGGTTCATTCGGCGCTCCCAGGGTGTGGCGTGCAATCTATAGACCGGTGCGGCCCACCACCGAAAGCGCCTGCTTTCTTGACCCCCGCCCGCCCGCATGCCACGCCGCGCTCGCTCCGCCCCCAGACGACTCGGAAACCCGCCGAATGCCCGCGCCCCACCACACTCTGGCCGACGCCATCCGCGTCCTCTCCATGGACGCCGTCGAACAGGCCGCCTCGGGGCACCCCGGCATGCCCATGGGCATGGCCGACGTGGCCACGGTGCTGTGGACCCGGTTCCTCAAGTTCGACGCCGCCCAGCCCGGGTGGCCCGACCGGGACCGGTTCGTGCTGTCGGCCGGTCATGGCTCGATGCTGCTCTATTCGCTGCTGCACCTGACCGGCTCCAAGGCGATGACGGCCGAGCAGATCCGGCAGTTCCGCCAGTGGGGCTCCCTCACCCCCGGCCACCCCGAGGCGTTCCACACCCCCGGCGTCGAGACCACCACCGGCCCGCTGGGCCAGGGCCTGGCGACCGCCGTCGGCATGGCCATGGCCGAGCGCCACCTGGCCGCCCGCTTCGGCGACGACCTGGTCGACCACCGCACCTGGGTGATCTGCGGCGACGGCTGCCTGATGGAGGGCGTCAGCCATGAGGCCATCAGCCTGGCCGGCCGGCTGAAGCTCGACCGGCTGACGGTGCTCTGGGACGACAACAACGTCACCATCGACGGGCCCGTGACCCTGTCGGAGAGCGGCGACCAGGCGGCGCGCTTCAAGGCCGCCGGCTGGGCGGTGAAGGCCATCGACGGCCACGACCCGGGCCAGATCCGCCGCGCGCTCGCCTGGGCGGTGAAGCAGGACAAGCCCAGCCTGATCGCCTGCAAGACCAAGATCGGCAAGGGCGCGGCGACCATGGAAGGTCACCACAAGACCCACGGCGCGGCCCTGGGCCCCACCGAGATCGCCGCCACCCGCGAGAAGCTGGGCTGGACCGCCGAGCCCTTCACCGTCCCCGACGACGTGGCCCGGCCCTGGCGCGCCGCCGGCCGCCGCGGCGCACGGACGCGCAAGGCCTGGGCCGAGCGCCTGGCCGCCTCGCCGCACCGCGAGGTGTTCGAGCGCGCGATCGCGGGCGACCTGCCCGGCGACGCCTTCGACCTGCTGGACCGGCACATCGCCGAGGCCGCGGCGACCAGGCCCGCCGCCGCCACCCGCCAGCATTCCGGCGCGGCGCTCGACGCCCTGTTCCCGGCGGTGCGCGAGATGATCGGCGGCTCGGCTGACCTGACCGGCTCCAACAACACCTTCGTCAAGAACACCGAGGTCTTCGACGCCCCCGACTATGGCGGCCGCTATGTGAACTACGGCGTGCGCGAGTTCGGCATGGCCGCGGCGATGAACGGCATGGCCCTGCATGGGGGCGTGATCCCCTATGGCGGCGCCTTCATGGTGTTCTCCGACTACAGCCGCCCGGCGATCCGCCTGGGCGCGCTGATGGGCGTGCGGGTGGTGCATGTGATGACGCACGATTCCATCGGCGTCGGCGAGGACGGCCCCACCCACCAGCCGGTGGAGCACCTGGCCAGCCTGCGGGCCATGCCCAACCTCAACGTCTTCCGCCCGGCCGACGCGGTGGAGACCGCCGAGTGCTGGAAGCTGGCCCTGCAGTCGCACCGGACGCCCGCCTTCATGGCCCTGTCGCGCCAGAAGGTCCCGGCCGTGCGCACGCAAGCGACTGAGAACCTCTCGGCCAAGGGCGCCTATGAGCTGGCCCCGGCCACGGGCGAGGCCCAGGTGACGATCTTCGCCTCGGGCACGGAGGTGTCGGTGGCGGTCGCCGCACGCGAGGCCCTGCAGGCGCAGGGCGTCGGGACCCGGGTGGTCTCCACGCCCTGCTGGGAGCTGTTCGCCGCCCAGCCGGCCGCCTATCGCGCCGCGGTGATCGGGACGGCCCCGGTCCGCGTCGCCGTCGAGGCCGCCGGCGATTTCGGCTGGGAACGGTTCCTCGGCGAGGACGGCGTCTTCGTCGGCATGACCGGCTTTGGCGCCAGCGCCCCCGCCGACCGGCTCTACAAGGAATTCGGCATCACGGCCGAGGCCGTGGTGGCCGCCGCCAGGGCCCGGCTCGGAGGCTGATCCATGCGCCACCCCGTCCGCCTGGGCACGCCGCGCTCGCCCACCGCCGTCAAGGTGATGCTGCTGGGCTCGGGCGAGCTCGGCAAGGAAGTGGCCATCGAGCTGCAGCGGCTGGGCGTCGAGGTGATCGCCGTCGACCGCTACGCCGACGCGCCCGCCCAGCAGGTGGCCCACCGCAGCCATGTGATCGCCATGACCGACGCCAAGGCCCTGCGCGCCCTGGTCGAGGCCGAGCGGCCGCATTTCATCGTCCCGGAGATCGAGGCCATCGCCACCGACGAGCTGGTGCGCATCGAGGCCGACGGCCTGGCGGTGGTGATCCCCACCGCGCGGGCCGCGCAGCTGACCATGAACCGCGAGGGCATCCGCCGGCTGGCCGCCGAGGAGCTCGCCCTGCCCACCTCGGCCTACGCCTTCGCCTCCAGCGAGGCCGAGCTGGCGGCGGCGGCGCGGGATGTGACCGGCTTTCCCTGCTTCGTGAAGCCGGTGATGTCCTCCTCCGGCAAGGGCCAGTCCTATGTGGAGAGCCCCGTCGGGATCGCCGCGGCGTGGCGCTACGCCCTGGAAGGCGGCCGGGTCGGGCAGCCGCGGGTGATCGTCGAGGGCCGCGTGGACTTCGACTTCGAGATCACCCAGCTCACCGTGCGGTCGAGGGCCGCCGACGGCGCGGTCGCAA
>Ga0307513_10006789_pt1 | contig 14930 bp, 20 predicted proteins | sample 15_EM_MG_FD_202174 | JGI IMG/M metagenome (GOLD analysis project Ga0307513, IMG submission 202174) | Populus trichocarpa ectomycorrhiza microbial communities from riparian zone in the Pacific Northwest, United States - 15_EM | ecosystem: Host-associated > Plants > Roots > Unclassified | place... | reverse complement strand
AGGCAATCTTTAAACCACTATATCAGAATAACAATTTATCACCAGAAAATAAAAACTAGATTTTCAGATTCTCTATATTTCAAAGTACCTGTGGCTTGATTCTCAGGGTGGTATCTCATTTATTTGTAGTGATAATCAAATGTAGATTTGATTTTGCAATGGTTGCTATGGGTGAGCCGGATCCCTGTGGTGAGCCACATCCCCGTAAATTATGTTTTCGTGTATTTAGTGAGTGGTGGAGGAGGAATTAGAAGTTTGTGTGTTCTGAGTGCTGTGGAGGCAAAATGTGTTTTCCGTGAGCAGTGGAGGAAGTTTGTGTGGTTGGGGTGATTAGAAGTGGTTAAGGACAAAGCAGTGATTAACTACACCCCCCTAGAACGAAGTCATATTATGTCCACGATACCCAAGTTACTCCTTATTCAATTCCTACAGGGTTACTGACAATCCTGTAACAAAATCAACAGAATTTTTACATGCCGCCTGGATCCAGAAGGAACGGTAGAGGCGGAGGGGGGGTTCAAAGATGAGGCAGCTGAGGAGGCAAAGGCGGTAGAGGTGGTCGAGGGTCGAGGAAGGAGAAATCAAGGAAGAACCTTGATTAGAACTGAAAATCGACCAAAAAAGTACGTTTGTCCTATCAATCAGCTCTAATATATGATTGCCCGACCTCTCTTTACCATTGAGGACCGCTCTGACAATTGCGTAATAGGAATCCGGAAGCTGAAGATCCCGATTCCAATCCCGAAACTTCAGATGATCCTGCACTGCGCGGGAGAAAAGACGGTGGGGAATACTTCGGTAGTGACTACCCCAAATCGCAGTCAGGAAGATGACATAGTATCATACCAGCAAAACCTTACAACCTCCTACTCCAATCTCTGGTAACGAGCATTTAGTCTAACCAATATAATCCTCAATGCCGAAAACTTGATCACACACAAACCGATTTGTAACTTTGGGCGCTTGGGGAACTGGTATTTAGACACTAATGCAAAATACCTCGGACAAACGTTGGCGCTCGGCGGGTTTGCGAGACCCGAGATGAGGAAGTTGTTTAATCAGAGTATGTTAAATGCTGCCGGGAAAGTGAAGACTCAAGTAGAGTATGCAGGGTTCACCATTGATTTGGGGGTTCAAGTTTGACAGGTAATGCCCCCTCCAGCTCCTAACCCAACAGTTACTCTTACTGACTACCATGTTAAAGAAATTCACAAGATTAGATCCCCCAACCTCAGCCGCAGAGCAGACGCCCGCTTCGACTTTTTCACAAAAGCAGTCCTACCCTCGCTCCCCGAAACACCTCCACAAGTACATTAATCTTCATACCGAGTTACTGTGACTTTGTCCGAATGCAGAACCACCTCGACAATACCCCTATCTCCGTTTGTGCAATCTCGGAAGAAACACCCGTCCCCTCCGTCGCCCGCGCACTGTCACATTTCTTCATAAGCCGTCACTCAGTTCTTCTTTACAGGAGGTGAGCGTACCACTTCCACCACTACGACGTCGGCGTAGTCAGAAGGGTGGTATCCTACGCCCTGCTGTACAACTCTCTTTTCTACCGGGAGATCGCGGGTGTCTTTATTTGGTGGAGCATTAGCGAGGGGCTGGTTATGGAGCATCCAAAGGTGCCTGTGATATTCTCCAAGTGGGATGCTATAAGATTACAAGTTTGTGAGTATGGATAGCAACAGCAAATGCATCGCTCTTTTGTGTGTAGTTGGAAGCAACCCTTCTGAAGTGGTCATTTCGCACCAGACTGTCAGAGACCTGAGAAGCCCTGCTTCCATACATCTGTTAATATAACATTCCTTGAAAAATTGGCCCCAATGCCAAAACCAATATAGGGAATCTATCATACCCTTCTTCTCCCTCTTTGCAATCTCCACAACACACTCGCTCCTTACAGCCCTGACCGCATTAAATAATTATATCACCCCTCTCTGCGACATCTCTCAAACCCTCCTTTCTCAAGCTCCAACAACTTTCTCACGCCTCATCACTATCCTCAGGTACAACCTCCTTCACCCGCCCCTTCTCCAAATTCCTCCTCATCTCCTCACTGAGTACTATACGAGCCTTCGCCTCAATCTTCTCGTGTCGATTACTACCGAGGAGGCTTTGCACTGATCGGTACGGAGAGCTTGGGTGGCGTGGTGGCCGAGTCCAAGGGCAGGAGATCCGGCATTGTCGTTGAAAAGACTTCGGGATCATTGCACTTGGACTTCTTGGTAGGGCGCGGTATGAATCAGAAGGGCACAAAGATGTTATCATTGAAGTCGGAATCACCTGTGGAATTTGTTACACTTGTAGAGGAGGATAGGGGGTACTCGTCAGCCCCGAGTCTAACACTTCTAAAGCTTCCTCTTAGATCTAGCCAACCATCACTATAGTGCATTCACTGCAGGATAATGACAGGGCTAATGGTACTCTAGGACCCGCTGACTTCAGCTTCCCAGCAGGGACGTTTTTTTCTTGGAATCTAAGATGGCTCAGGTCTAGTACTTTCAGTGAAGTGCGACGGCAAGCAGCTTGCTGGCTTTGGCTGGTTTGTTGAGTTTGCTTTCTCTTCCGGAATTGGTGCTGTATAATACCATTGGCCTAGGTGTGGCCAACGAGGATCACCGGACCCACCAAAACCAGGACTACGATGGCGGCTAAAGGGAAGTGTGCTATCAGGGCTACTGTCAAGAAAACAGCATTCGGGATCCAGAGGTCGGTCAAGGCTAGCTCGAATGGTGTTCGGGGGATGGCTTGCAAGGTTGCTCGCCCACCCGCCAACGAATCAACTTCGAAGGAAGAGGAGGGAGAAGAGGGGGAAGATAACGAACAGGCTGATCCTAAGGAGGGCCAAGAGGGAGTTTGCGGGGTTGAGAAGACTGAGGCGATCGAAAAGGGTCGTGAGCAGAGTGATATGCAAGGCTTAGAATCGATAAGTGTGGCCTCTGCTCAATACCAAGCAGTTTTATGCAACTTTGCCGGCCAGAGGATCCACAATGGCGGTGGAAAGCCCCGTGTTACCAAGACCTATAATGTTGGAAAGACGATTCATGCCAAATATTATAAGGGGAAATTGGGCCCCAGAAGGTGGGCCATCTAGGAAGAGGAGGAGGCTCTGGAAATTGTAAATGAAACTCCAGACCGGTCGGGGAGGGGTATTGCAGGAGTGAGGCTAGGGAAGAATTCAGGTTGGAGGCCAGCGGAATCAGCATCAGAAAAAGAGGAGCCGCCGCTGAGCCCGCAAGGGGCAAGCAACCCTCCGATAATCTTATCGCGGGGGTCCAATACGACCAGAAGGCGTTTGGGTTGTGGCTACTGAAATAAAATAGCAAGAATAAAATAATCAAAAATTCATCAAACAAGCAAAACTAAACTCACAGAAGGGAAATCATGATCCGCTGCCCACCCTAAAACAACGAACAAACCCATGAACGAGAGCCACCCTCTCATACAGCTAACAACCAACTACGGTAAGCCCGGCCTACCTGCTCAATAAACTCACCATATACAGCCAATGACCCAAGTCCAACATGTTCCAGAAATCAACGAAACGAAGAAGTAAAGAAACGAATGCACCTCTCAAATGAGAGCAGAGGTGGTGCGGGAACAGCCATCTCTGAGAGCTGAGAAATTCACTACTTGACATGAACCAACCAAGTGAAAAAATCCTGCGCAGCATTGCGATACATTGTACGTTTGTGAATGAGAGCAGCGCAGAGTGCATAAAATGCAGTTCCAATGATTCATTCCCGTCAAAGAATTGTGATAATAGATCGTGAGCTGGCCAAATGATTCCCCCGCTTCTTGCCGCTCGCTAGCCAAGATGGAGTAGCCCTTTCCTTCTAATGTGTTAGTAGACATTGTTACAACAAGCTCGATGATAAGAAAAAAAAGTGATCTCCCCCAAAAAATGAGAAAAACAATTAAGTTTTGTTTATTCGAGCGCAGCAATAGTAAGGTTATCTATGATAATTTTGCCACCACTTGTGAAAACCAGAACGCATTGAGTGACCACATATGACTTCATGCATTCCTTCCATCCTTTCCCCCTTCCATCCTCCCAGGATAATAAAGAATATTGGCAAAATAAGCAAAAATTTACCCCCAAACCACACTCCCTAACCGAACCAAGTATACACCCGTAGAGTTTCGCTGTGAGCCCTGCCTCAACAACCACCTCCCTCTTCCCATCCTGCTCAAGCTCGCACCTGTCAATCGCAGCTGCAAGCAGATACCTGAACTCCACCTTAGCAAAGATATCCCCAATACACTTTTCGGCCCCTCCACGCATGAGGGGAAGCAACAATCTCACTTAACAGAGGCTACTCCACCCTCGCCACTAGCCTGAACTCCTCGGCGTCGGCATCCTAGAGCACCACGGTTCTGTTTATTGCGAGTGGGGAGAGTACGGAGGTACAGGGCATAAGTTTTGTAGGTTCCACAAGCGAGGTTTGCTGCCCTCGCCCCCTGTGTAACCTACAAAACTTATGCCCTGTACCTCCCTACAACGGGAGTGCCCTTTGAAGCCTTTGACGCTACTTGGGATGCTTAGTTTACGGTGTGCGCACATAGCTTTGTCATTTAGACGAATGTTTCAGATATAAGCTTGCGATCGACGCAGCGGAGGAAGCAATGCGGTATGAAAGAGTCGGATGCGAAGAGGCAATGAAAAGCGGGAGTTCTGGATGTTTGCTTTGTTTGTACGGAAGTCTGCGGAGGAGAAAGGGGACATGCATGGGGGGAATGGACATGGGTCGCGATCTCCAGAAGAATGAGAGGACTTCGCTGGTTTATATATCCCCCTACCTTTACTGTCAGCTGGTTAGTTGGGCGAGCAGTTGAATAAAAAGAAGTTCTCTACTCCTAAGTTGTACGCTGGCGATCCAAGTCTTTTGTTGCTCACCCCTGGCGATTCGTTTCGTTTCCCCGTCGCCGTTTACTACTTTTCCCCAGCATTGCTACTACTTCTTATGGAAGCATTGCCTAGTGTGCGGAATTCACAGCCGTGGCCGGAAGTGCCGACTGTATCCCGCCGGCGCATCCCCAATGAGAACCGCACCTCCACCACCTCCCCCATCTCTCCCCGCCACCACCAGGGCCGTCCCGGGCGGCGCGCACCACTTTCTCGGCCATTTCTACTCCCTTAGACCGAACCCCGGGGACCAATCCCCTAGTATGAGCATACGAAGGAGCAGGGAGCAGGAACCTCCTCTGCGCCTTGTGCCCCGCACCCTCCGCAAAGAGCAGTTCCTTCTTTCCATCCGTTGCCAGCGTCAATTTGATGAAGGTGTAGTTCTTCACGTATAGTACTCCGCTCGGCATTTCTTGTTGTGAATACCGGCTCGATACTGAAGATTCTCGGGTACTGTAGCAGTCTGCTGTTCGGAATCGTGCATGTTTGAATAGCCTGCGGGGCTCCAGACAGCATTTTTTGGGTCATGGGAAAGCTGCCCTGAGGTTAGCAGGCCTAGGGAGGTGTTGGGTTGGGGAGAGGCGCCAATAGGTTAAAGCTAGGGAGGTCAGTAACATGAATGTGGTGATTGGGCTAAAGTGGATGTGGCGGGAGAGGGGTATTGTGAATGTGGCGCATTCTGGCGGGATGTTGGCGGCGGACACTGCTAAGTCGGGAGACCAAACCAGAGGGGAATACTAGCGGTCAGCATTGGCCGGTGATAAATAGATCCTTTTTCTTCCAGGGGCGGAGAGGTGAGTGCGAAAAATGCTCAGAGACCTGATGCAATGATGGGGAATAAGTTAAGTTACCCTCCCGGCTAACTGCAAAGTAGTGCTTACTAATATTAGACCTGTTGCACCCTTAGCAAGATTGGTCCACAATCGCCGATCGGCATATCACCACTGGATTGTCATGAGCTTATTAACGCAAATCTCGCTGCGGATTCCACTGATGCAATAGGTCTAACGTCAAAATTGTTCTTGAGAATTACCAACCCCAATCGCCTTATCGCAACCCAACCGAACATGTCTAAGTTGTCCGCCATTGGCACTAGTCAGTTGACACCTATTTTTTTCTCTCGTTTCTTGGCCCACACGGACACAACGCCCACCGGGCGGCGACCCGAAACCCGAGATCCCCCAAAGAATACGGGCGAAACCACCCCTGTACATACCGATAATACAATAAGCGGTAGTTCAATGTCATCTGATTTTTCTACTACCGCTATTCGATCTTGTCAAGGAGAGCGGACAGGGATGGACAATGACATTGTGTCACATTGCGCCATCTCCAAGACTCTTGTCCAGTCTTCTAGTTATTCGCAGTAGCGGAGAGCCAGTAAGAAGAGACCCCTACACAACCAGCCCCCTACCTCTTTCCACTGAGACATATAAAGTGGTTTTGTTCTTCCGTACAGATTCGCTCAAGGACGCCTGCTGCTGTGCGCTATACAATCTTACCGTTCGAGCCCTCTATTGAAAATCGAGATGAATACGAGTAAAAAGGGAGACGGGGGGGCAAGCGGTACCGCTTATTTGCTTGGATTGTTATAGCTGGGATAAACATGTCCCTTGAACAGATTAAAAACTCTCTTCTAGATGTCATGCAACGAGATACAGACATCTCCTCGACAAAACTCGTGGGGCTGATTTGCCGCATCCTGTTGGAAAAATGGTATCATGTGGCGAAAGAATGTCCGAGTGGAAATAGTGGAATTTGTGTTATTCGTTTTGTACTCGTACTCCGGGCTAACCATAACAGAACCTCTCTTCCAGGTTCTATGTAGCCCTGAAGGTCTAGTCGATACTGCGGTCGAGAATGACCAGACTCATTACATGTCTCAGTGTCTAATCAAATTCCTGGGGCACTTGTCCGCCCCCTGCGATTACACTGTCCTAACGTCATCATCCGGCTTCTTTCAATTCCAGTATTGGGGTGACAATTTTTGACCCTGTCACTCTGGAGGAAAATGCACAGGGCGTGATCTTCAACAGAACATTCTACCACTCTCAGGTACGTCCGCTGTTCTCCTCAATACATTTGCTGCCTTATCTCACCGCCTGGGTTCCAAGAACGTTACCTTTGGCAGCCCCAACAATGTTCTCCTCGCATAAGGTATAGTATCATTCTGTGATGAAATTTTTAGATCCGCAACAGCAAAAACTATCCAGAATTGATCCACGCGGAAAAGAGATCCAGTAGGGGAAACATCTAACACACAGAACCCTCGATTTGAAGGAGATCAAGAAGAGATTCAACAACTCCGTCTGATACTACATGGCCGAAAGGGCATAAGAACTTGGCGCATTGCGGCTACAATACAACCTACCATCACACAAAGACCCCCCGGACGTAGATTACATAAACGTGGACGACTCCTACTTCTCAGGTATACACCTCTCCTCCACCAATCCCCCCTCCAGTAAGCCCTGCACTAGCACGCTAGACCGCACCATGTAAAAGCGATAACCAGCATCATGAAAATCCCAGAAAGAAATCTTCGGGAATTCCTCCGGCACTGTCTATCGAAATACTGGCAGGCCAAGATAGAGCCCTTGTCCGTGGTGGATGCCGTCGGCACCCAGTCGATTGCTAAGCAGGGAACCCAGATGGCCCCGAAGAATTACCATTTCTCTAACTTAGTATTGCCTCCATGAAAGTTACTCTTGGAGTTCCCCTTATCAAGCAAATCATCAACGCTTCGAAGGTTATCAACACGCCTATCATCACCTGCATGCCGGTAACGCAGGACTACGAGTGAGCTGCAAAAATTGTCAAGGGTAGGATTGAAAAGAATTATTTGGAAGCTGTCGGTTTCCCTCCCTCTCTGCATTCATACAAGATCACTCGCCTCCCTCCCCCCCCACCACCCCCCACTAGCTAAATCTCATAAGATAATTCCCTGCAGCGAAGACAACTTCTCCCGAGACGACACCTACGTCAGAATACGGCTGGATCAAGAAACAATTAGCAAGCTCCAGCTAGAACGATCGATCGATGGCATCATAAATATCGTCGTAAAAGGCAAGCGGAAATCCACACTTCAAGACATCCGCGTGATAAGGAATAGAATAAGAATCTATAATGCACGAGATGGGCGAGAAGGGCAAGAAGCGCAAAAAAGACCATTCGGAAGTCTTCCTACCCGTGTAGAATCTAAGGCGGGAGCTACCGCTCATGGCGATGATAGGATAGCTGAACTCGGCGACGGCGGCAGGCGGGCATGATGACAAGATGGGGAAGAATCAAATAACTGTGGAGGGCCACGGACTCAAGATTTGCATGAACATGGATGGCGTGGTGGGCACTGCGGCGAAGTCAAATAGCATCATGGAGATTAAGGAGGTTTTGGGGATTGAAGCTGCGAGGTATAATAATTGAAACGCACAAAGGCCCCCTCGTTCACTAATCGGCCCCTAAACAGTGTAACTAATGGTGATGATGAACGGACAGGGACTCAGTTGTAGACGAAAAACCCCACACCATGTGCTCGCATCTACCCCTGCCACATGCAAGTCTTCAGCGGCATAGGGACGCACAAAGGCGGGGTTCTAAGCGTAAGGCGATTCGGACTAGCCAAAATGAGTGACAGCGTCCAGAAGGGAACTTCATTTCCGGAAGACCACCTGACACGCATCCGAGACCGTCTTCTACATGAAGAACGACACTGCCGGAGGCGTGTCCGTGTGCATCATCTGTCCGAGTGTATCATCCTCGGGCAGCCCACGAGCATAGGCACGGGCACTTACATGGTCGTCCGGAGGCTAATGATGGATCCTCGCAACCGGTGGCCAAAAGGATCGTGTTTAAGGAGAGTTACGTGACAACACTCGATTTAAACACCTCCCTCTTTCTAACCCCCCGTGTTGCGTTATCAAAAGCCTCTTTTTCAACCCTGGAGCTGGGTCCCCGGTCGTTACCCCATTTTCCAACCGCTAGATAATTTCAGTCCCTTTTCTTGCCCTCCAGGCTTCAATCAAACAAGGTGCGCAACCTCTCGCCGTGTTTCTAGGTTTCCTTCACCGTCACTCGCAGTAAGTTTGATATGGCCAACAAGGAATTATCCCCAGCTCTGCTAATGTCTGTTCTGCTGGCCCTAGCCCACCATAGACCCCAATCACATTAAACAAAAATGTCCTCCCCCACCTATGAAATAACGGTTATTTACCTCGTAAATACCATCATGAAAAAGATTAATGCCCTTCTGGGCCAGCCCGCCGAAGATTTGACCGGGAGCCAGAGAGGTTTCAGAAATACTTTGTTGAGCAGCATCCCGGAGGACGGAAAGTTACTGCTGATGTGGGGCATGAGAGGTTCTTGGCACCCGGGATATTACGATATTCAATCCCAGAATTTACTCTAGTGATTTCTTGACTCCCTTATCCACTGTTGTGGATTCTGTTATCCAAAGTTCTTCTGTTGACGTTCGGAGAGGTCTCTACAAGGTACCGAAATCCATATATATGTTGGGCCCAGGACTAATGGATTTTACTTAATAGAATATTGTTCTCTCCGGCGGTTCCACACTCTATCAGGATTTCGGTCTACGTCTTCAGCATGACATCCGCCACCCTGTCGATACTCGTCTTCGCAAGTCAGAGGGGAAATCAGGTGGCGTTAAGGCTGGAGGTGCAGGTTATTACTCACAAGAGGCAGAAACATGGGCCATGGTTGGAAGGAAGTTTGTTGGGTCAAGCCCCGGAATTCAGAAGCTACTGCGACACTAAGGCTGAATACGATGAGATTGGACCAAGCATTGTAAGATTTGACTTACCCATAAAAACCGAAATAATTGGGAAGCCAGGTTGGCAATCGCTTCATATCACACCGGTATTATAAAATAAAAATTTTGAGTTCAACTAGCGAGATTTCCATCGGATGGCTTGCCCGACCTCTTATTATTTTATTTCCCCCCACTTACTCCCTGCACATATATTGTATTATTTGTTCTGCGGGTGTGATTGGTTGGTTTTGTGTTTGCTGCCGGAAAAATGGGAATGAAGTTTTTATTTAGGATTCGGTTCCCTGAAAGGAAGGTCATTTGGGGAATGTACTGATCAACATAGCATAATTTTGGTTTCGAAAAAGTATTAGGAGTAGTGTTCTAGTGGGTGAAGTTTATGCTACGGTTACTATATACCCTTTCCGTCGAGGGTGGGCGACTCGGATATACTTCTTCTTTAGGGAGGGGGGGCAGGAGAAGGGTTTTGGAATGATGGTTTATAGTTTCTGCGCTGCGATCATGTCTGCACGTAGTATAGATTTGTGCTCGTATGCTTTGAATGATTTGTTGGCGGTAGCATGGACTGTAAAGAATGGAAAGGAGAAAGAAAAAAGTGTAAGAAAAGCCATCCCAATGGCGGGACAATCGTCACAAGTGACTTGCGGGCAAGGCATCTTATGAGATCGCACGAACAGAAAGGGAATAATGTTAAAATCAAGACAGAAAAATCCCTGCCCCCCGGATAACAAAAATCCATGCTAAATAATATAATCAAGAAACCAAAGAAGAAAAAGAAAAGGGAAAAAGAGGAAAATCTAGAAACACGGAGGTGCCCACATAATCTGGTACCACTGATCCACAGCCGCAATCCTAGACTCCAAAATGCACTATTCATGCCCCAAAACCACCAGCTCCGCAACTATCTCAGCCTTCTTCTCCCTATCCTCCTCCATCGAGAACTCCGCCATCAATGCTGAGAACTTCTGACCATATCTCGATATCTGCAAACGATTATCGTCAGCAGCACGTACCGCCAGCTCTGCTTCGGAGTTCATGGTATCAACCATGAGGGTACTGGGTCCACGGAAGAGTTTGCGTCTGGCGGGAGAGGGGGAGAGCACGGATTCTGGGTAGGGTGCTCCAGCATGAGGCTTGGGTGGGATGCCGCCTTGAGGCGGTGGAGGGTGTCCAACAGGTTTGCTGCAAGAGGGCCTATTAGCCATATTCTCAGTCGTTCTCGTGTGTCATTTCTGATGCTATCCTTTAGCAAGTCCAGAGATGAGGGCGGGGCGATGTTCGCGGCCACCTCTTTGCGAATATTGCCAAAGGCGAAGAAGATGTCTGCTCTTGTGGCGTTGTTGCGGATGGACATGGTTAAGTAAAGGCAGATATAAAGGGGTGTTTTGTGAGTTTTTTTTTGAAAGGCGGATGGGACGGGGGGGGATTTTTGTGATTTTTTTGTTTTGTTTTGCTGTAGGGTAGTAAAGACTTTTCGGAAAGGAATACCTTTGTCAAGGGGCTTTGGTTATGCTCGGATGGTTGGTGAGGAGAGAAAAAAACCCAGGGAGCAGGGGAGATAGCCAGTTTTTATAATCCTAAGGACAAAGAGCAGTGGGTAGATAGACCAACACGAATTTTAGCTAGGGGCCGGCCAGCCGGGAAGAGGTTGTGACCTCACCTCCAAGCTGCTTTCCCTCGAAAATCCTCCCAGCCCCTGAATCAACTCGCAGGTTAGGAGTTGTCGAGTGATAACCATGATTCAAAGAATGCATACCCCTGTGTTAAGTGGAGGTCCCCCCCTCCCCCATCTCAGGGTCAGACGTTCACCGCAGGTGGGCTCGTGATAATAAGGAGGTGCGCCCCTCTCAATCTCTCCCGGTAGGTTTGTAAATCTAACAGAGGGTTTACACACATACATGTTACCGGTATGACTACGCATCTTGAGGGGAGGAGACTTGACCAGAGTTTGGGCTTTATTTGGCAGATCTCTATTTCTCTTGGAAAGCCCGATTCCACTTATGCTGAGTTTTCACTGCCATAGTCCTATCATATCATTCCTATGTAGAAGTGTGCGAAGAGAGAGTATTTTCCCCCTTTGAAAAATACCAGCCATCCCCGGGAAGGACACGCCCCATATGCAATTCCCAGTCACAAAACCTAGCGGTATGGCACATCCCCCTTCCGGTGCGGGGTTAAGGCTAATACTGCCAACTGACACCTAGTAGAGTGGGGGAAAATCCGGGCCCAGCCCACACCTCCTCTCTTGGCAGGACGCAAGCAGGAAATTTTTTATCTCAATTCTCGGAGGCGATACCGGCTCCGCAACCGGTGTGGGTTTGAGCCCTTGTGGAACAGATGAACAAAAGAATAGGCGGAGAACGTGCAGACTAGCAGAGGGCTAATCCCTTCTGGTCTGACTAAAAAATCGTCGGAAGGTACTTGCTGTTCGCACTTCACAGATAAGCCAAGAACACTTCCACCGCAGGGCATCTGCCCGAAGCTGCATCTTTCCAAACTGGGGGATAGAGCAGGGGACAACAGTGGTGCGGGGATGCTCACTATCCGTCAAAACACTTATTCACCATATATCACTCGTTTTGGCTTATATAGCAGGTGTTAATGTGCGGATTTCTTTCTATGCTCAGATGCCTCACTAATGTTATCGCGTCCGCTGCACCCACCCTTCTTACCGCACCTCCAACTATCCAAGATTTTGTTAATCGTGGTGTGGATGGTGAGCGCTTTGCCGCCAAGTATGAGGACAGGAATTTCGGTATTGTGATTGAGAAAATTTTGGGATTGTTGCCCCCCCTTCTTGCTGAGAGCCAAACACAAATTGAGGGTTATCGGTGTGGATTTGCTACTTGATCCCTCAGTCATCGATTCACAAAAATTTCAACAGAACAAATTGGACTATATTCTGAGATAGTACTTTTTAGTTGGCGACGTTGAGTACATAATAGAATAAAAGACTGGGGAGTAATGACCAATCACATTCTAAAAGGAGAGAGCGTCAATAGAGTAAGGAGGGACTAAAATATAGCCAAAAGCAAAGACTAAAAATTCGGATAATAACTACATGAACCGTAAAGTTAGTGGTATATGCCCCCCCCCCCTCCGTCTTCCCGACACTAGCAGGATGGAGTTAGGAATACCCACTCAACTTACAGTTAATACCCATAAATGCTCATACGGGGATGTGTATGCTAGAATACCAGCTTTGATCCGGGATAATGGTTCGTAAGGTAAGGGGGAATTTAAAGGGGAATCTAGAAGCAAGCGAAGGGTGAGGAACAGAAACAAAAGACAGGGATGTTGAATGGTTGTTGGGTACTCGGGAGAGAGATTTGAAGTCAGTTTAGAGGAGAGATAATTGGCTGGCGGTATATATATGCATATTTATGGAAATGAATAAGAAGCAGTACATTTGCATTTTTAGGAGCGATAGCTAAGATTTTGCCCTGTTGGGGTCAAACCACATTGGGGTCCGCAGATTGGCGGGCTTGCAGTAGATTCACTGCTCTCTTCAGGATAAGGGAAGCCCACCAAGGCAGTGTTTGGCCATTGCCGTCTGGGATATCGAGGTTGTCATCTTCCTGTGCTAGCATTAGTTGCACTACTTCACCATGCCCCTCCCCAGCCGCCCACAAGATCAGTGTTCGGCCATTATTGTCCGGAATAATCGGGTTGACATGTTCGCGTTCTAGTAGCAGTTGAACTACTCTAAAATGGCCTCTCGGGAGCCCACAAGAGCGGTGTTCAGCCAGCAAGATTGGTCAGATTAGGGTTGACCTATCCGCATTTTAACAGTAGCTTCACACTTCATCATGCCCCTCCCCAGCATCTCAAGAGAGCGGTGTTCAGCCATTATCGTCCGGGATATTGGGGTTGACATCTTCGCGTTCAGGGTTAAAATGACGGGGATGGGCGGAATTTCTGCTCATTGTGGACTTTTTCTTCAGGAAATGGGTATGAGAGGCCGGTTGGGGATGTTGCCGGGAGGATTGAAGGGTGGGCGGGGGACGAGGGTACCAGGCGGTTACTAGAAGTGGGAGGGGAGGAGGTGATGTGGAAAGTGGTTTTGCCGGTGATTGCTGAGGGCGCATGGTTTGAGGGAGGGTGGGGTTGGATCGGTGAGGTGGTGTTGGAGCAGAGGAGCAAAGGAGGGAGTCATGATACTGGAACGTTTTGATGTTATCCCTGTTTTTTACTAACTGCTGGAAATTTCGATATCTTTGCGGGTGCTTCTACGATGGGGTGAGGTGTTGAATGGACACAAGACTACTTTTTCACTATTAGCAATCATTACCTCCCACACTATTGATTTATCTCCCTTCTGCACCTTCATTTGGCTTAGAGTAGCTGTGTAGGCATCTGCCAGTCCCCCGTCTCGTGTCATCTCCTCAAGTTTCTTTCATGACGAATTGCATCCCCACCAAGAATAGCGTCAATGTTTAGCAAAAAAGGGGGGATCTACATGCAATCTTAGGTTAGTGTTCATTGATAGGCTGCAAATGTTAAATAGTGCGACGGAAATATCAGGTGACCTTTCCAAGATAATTCTCACAATGTCCACCCATAAATCATCGTCCATCGCATCTGACTTGGGGGGGTCCTGGACAGCTTCAGCTCTAGAAAATTCCTAATATCTTTGGCGCTGGGACTGATGGGTATCACAACCACCTTGGTAAAATATCTTTGGATATCTTGCCTCATATGGGGTCTCCCCCTCAGTAATATTCGCGTGGTAGGAGACTCCATAACAATATCTCTGAGCGACTATTGAAGGTCTAGCAAATGCTTCGGCAGGCCCTGATCTAGGGTGTGGATACAGATAAAAGTTCAGGGTCGCAATGAAGTTGCGATCGTCAGTATTTTCATAACATCTGGGGGTCGCACGCGCCAGACCAATTTCTTTCTTCCCTTCTTCAAACGCCTCACTTAGATATTTCGGAATCTTGCCTCTTCCTCCCAGCTGCGCCAGAATGGCGCCTATCATGTTGGTGACTGTTGCTTCTTGCTGGGAAAGGTAGTTGCAGTAGAAACATACTAGAGTAGTGATGGCCACGATCATGATCGAGCAGATCACGGAGGGTATGCTCGATCATGATCTGATCGAGGGGATTCCATGATCGAATGATCGATCAAATGGGTAGGTCCTGATCGAGTGATCGATCATGGCCACTGCTCGAGCATCATCGAGTATAGTCGATTATCGTCGACTAATCGTCGACTATGCTCGAGCATGATCGA
>Ga0307513_10006788_pt1 | contig 14930 bp, 15 predicted proteins | sample 15_EM_MG_FD_202174 | JGI IMG/M metagenome (GOLD analysis project Ga0307513, IMG submission 202174) | Populus trichocarpa ectomycorrhiza microbial communities from riparian zone in the Pacific Northwest, United States - 15_EM | ecosystem: Host-associated > Plants > Roots > Unclassified | place... | reverse complement strand
CACGGGTGAAACCACTTTCGTAGTCAGTCATTTAATTTACAATACTTCAATACACATTCCATATTTGCAGTCGTACACTCAACGAGTGAAACTCAACGCAACACCCATTACACACACCGTAATGTTGTGCACAGAAACCAGGTGCACATGTGCCCTGGCTGGCCAGTCATCTGGTTGTGCTAGCGGGCGCACATTTTGCTCGGCGACTACACAATGTGCCGGTCTCGTACACAATTTTTGTTTTCGTGCATACACAAGCACATGGTTCGCAGCCACATACGCACACACCGTTAACTTAGATGGGACTGCACGGTGGACGTGCAATAGTGCGCACATTTGCGCTTGTTTTGTTTTTCCCCAGGCGGTACAGGATAGTCACCCGACCGTGATTGACATCGACGTAGCTGAGAAGCACGTCTAAGTAAGTTGCAGCCAGTGCGGGACTGGCCAGGTGGATCTGGTCCCAGAGTTCCAAAAGTCGGCGTCGAGTCACGTTTGGTTCCGGATCGGACCCCTGGGATTCGTCGAGAATCTCGACCCGAGTCGCCCACAGGAAGAACGCGGCAATGGGCTTCCGGTTGACCTGAATGGCATCGGAGCTTCCACCAATCTCTTCAAGCCGCAGGTAAATCTTGGACACGACATTCTCGAAACGGGTACTAATGAAGGGTCAGCATGATAAGCTGTGCAGTTGGGACAGACGTGCGTACTTTTCGTTCGGGTTCCTGACGTCACCCTCTTGTATGTCACACGTCAGGAAATTTGATTTTGGACGATACCCGCTTGGGGGCGCATGTGGTCGCCGCAAGCGCTGCGGGATCACACAGTCGCGGGCAGTCGCACGCCGGGCCGACGTTAAACTGGGGAGCGCACATAGGGTAGAACATGGGTCGACACCCACCTGTACGATTTGGGGGACATATTGTAAGACAAGGATGGATCTTACGTTCGTCTATGAAACAAGGGCCAGATGACATGACCCACAAGGTATCTTGCAATCACTTACATCAAACGAGCAACGACAAATCTCATATTTGGGAAGATATCGACGACGAAAGTAAACTAGATTAAGATACAATCCCCCCGTAGTCCACCCCACTCGTAACCAAAGTCTAACCCTAGGAAAATGCAGGACCAACGACTCATCAGCAACGATCGCCAGCAAACACAACATACATACCATCAGAGCAACGAAGGATGAGGGGAGAGAGGGAGAGAGGGAGGTGGAAGAGGTGATGACGCGGCCCCGGTGAACGGAGCGATGGTGGATGAAGGAAGAGATGTGATCTAAACTCCGATCACGTTTGATCGGGAATATATGTCCCACGGGCCAAATAGGACCAAACAACGCGTCGGGTGTGCGTGCTTAGGGCTGGGTTGCGGCCCCTTTGCTTGAGATACAGTTGGATAACCAACAGTTATATGCACGGTTCATGTGCAGTCCGCATGTTAGCGATCCGTGAGAGAAGAGTCCCCTGTAGATCGACCAACATACCAAAATCCTACGGCGAGATCCATCTGGGTTCGAATGCTAATCTCTGACAGCTCACTGTTCCATGAAACGTCCTCTATCTTGACAATGGGAAGGACGGATTGAAGAGAGGCAGTGCGGTGCGTGATACCAAAAGAACTGACCCCGGCCGGGTCAACATTTTTTTCCTGGGACCCACAACACGGCCTTAGAACCAACCGAACACGCGCGCCGAATAAAGGAAGCAACTCAGATCTAATTGAAGGTAGGTACATATCACCCTTGTAGAGATCCTGGGCAGCGTATCTACCTTCACTGTTAGTGGGTGGGAGTGTATGCGCGATATAAATCACTCTGTAGTTCATCCTAGTGTACTGTGTTCAGCCCGGGCGGTACTTATGATGTAGGGAGCGGAATCACCTGGAATTTCCACAATGGTATACACGTCCGACTGTACTCGTACGTTCTCATTCATACCTGGTTTCCGGATGTAGTGTCACTCAGGGTGACAAATCAAGTGTTTTTGTAAGGCTGGGCCTGGGAGGAGGTTAAAGGTTTGCCCGGGTCTGACATGGATCACACGATAGCGTGAGTGTGCACGACATAACCACGGGAAAGCGATATCGGACTTACCGGGTTCACCACCACCTGGTCCCTCATCCAGCAGCAGTGGTCCATAGGGAACGTCCTCGGGGTCCCGGTCCTGTTGAGTATCTGAGCCCGGTATAATCGATGGTCCTTGGGTGGCGTAGATCGAGGCTGGATCCGGGATAGGATTTGGGGTGAAGTAGTCCAGAGGCAGGAGGGGTGTCTGGACTCGTCTCCTTTCCTTGCATGCAACCTGCTTGGCGCGTCTCTTCTTGCAGTGCTGCAGATGTATAGCACCGTGACCAAGATAGTTACCATACCATTCCCTACATATCAGACATCGCTAATCGAGCCTGGTGGAAGGCACTCCGGCATGCACCCGTCGTTCTCGCGTTTCCAGACGCTAGGCTCTTCTAGCACTCGTATAACGCGTGTCTCGCATCGTTTCTGCGCGTCCGGGGGCTGAGCATCACCCAAACTCATCCAAGCGCATAAGATCACGTACAGGATGGACCGATGTCACGGAATCACGCGCAGGCAGCAGTAAGAACAAGCCTAAGTATTGCAAGCAACGAGATGGTTGGCGCACGTTCTGAGGGTCGGAGATAGGATTTGCTCGGGGCTTGCGGCCGGATGTACCCGGCTACGAGCACCTGTCACATCCGGTCCGGCACCAAAATCGCCGCAATTGCGCACAAGCGAAACCAAAATTTCCTGACGCACCCCAAGTCGATCGCAATGATCGTCAGGCAATCGGTGACGACCGGGGCTGAAGACGGGGGATCTCGGGACAGGGAACAAGTCACGAAGCGGAGGACCCAACGAGGCGCTTTCTCGTGATATCTTCCATTGTGTACGGCCTGGACTAAAGCCTTTGCAAGGAAGGTATGCTCTTGAACGCGGGGCTCATAGTCCTTCCACTCGAAGAACCGTCTTTGCAGACTGCTCACAAGTGTAGCGTGGATTGCGTTGATTTCATGGTAGCAGAGGAGAACTCCAAAGTCTGCATTGGGCGGAATGACTGCGACGTAGCGTTGACGTAGGTCTTCAAGCGTCGTTGACGTTGGATCGATACCAGATAGTGCACGTAGTAGACACAGGGCGGCCGCTCTTGCGCCCTGCTCTGATCCCCGGCATACCGTCACCCGACCGTGATCGACATCGATGCAGTTGAGAAGCACGTCCAAATAAGTTGTAGCCGGTGCGGGGTTAACCAGGTGGATCCGGTCCCAGAGTTCCAAAAGTCGGCGTCGAGTGACGTCCGATTGCAATTCAAACTGGCGGTGTCCGCCCATAATTTCGGTCCGGGTCGCCCACAAGAAGAACATGGCGATGGAGCTTTGGTGGAAGTGAATGGCAACGGGGCTTCGACCGATCTCTTCGAGCCGTAAATATATCCTGGACACGAGATTCTCGAGACGGGTGCTGATGAAGGGTCAGTGTGATAGGGCGCGTAGCTGGGCCGAGCATACATACCTCTCGTCCAGGTTCCTCGCATCGTCATCTGGTGTATCACATCCCAAGTCGATCGCGATGATTGTCAGGCAATCGATGACGACTGATGTCGGAGACGGGGGATCCTTTGACAGGGAATGAATCACGAAGCGGAGAATCCAGCGAGGTGCCTTCCCGTGCCGTCTCCCTCCGCGCGCGCCCCGGGCCAAACCATTTGCCATGAAGACATGCTCCTGGCCACAGGGGTGATAGTCCGTCCATGAAAAGGACCATCCTTTCCATCGGCCGATAAGTACAGCATGGATTACATTGATCGCGTGGTAGCAGAGAACTCCGAAATTGGCGTCGGACGGAATAACTTTGAGGTACCGTTGACGTATGTCTTGAAATTCCATTGATGTTCGATCGAGACCGGAGAGTGCACGCAGCAAACATAGGGAGGCCGCTCTTGCACCATGCTCTGATCCCCGGCATACTGTTACCCGATTGTGATCCACATTGACGTAGCTGAAGAGCACTTTCAAGCAAATTGTAGCCAGCGTGGGGTCGATCAAGCGGGTCTTGTCCCAGAGTTCAAAGAATTGATGTCTAGTAATGTCCGAGTGCAAACCAAACCGCCCGAAAATTTCGACCTGAGTCGCCCACAATAAGAACGTGGCAATTGGCTTCCTGCTAAGCCTAATGGTGTCGGGGTTTCCACCGATCTCTTGAAGCCGCAAGTATATCCTAGACGTGACATCCTCGGGACGGGTGCTAACGAAGGGTTAGGGTGGTAGGGTGTGTAACTGAACCAGACGTGCACACCTCTCCTCAAGGTTCCTGAGATCTCCCTCTGATATGTCACATCCCAAGTCGATTGCGACGATCATCAAGCAGTTGGTGATAACTGACACAGGGGGCTCGGGATCCCATAACAGGGAGTGAAGTGAAAAACGGAGTACCCAGCGGGGGACCTTCTTCCGACCTCCTAATTCAGATCTCGTGTAACAATACCCAGCGATACTGGCCAAATACTCTGCGAGCAAAAGGTTTCCTGGAGCAGAAGGATCGACACCTTTCCAACTGAGACCTTTTGGGTGATGGCGCCGATGGAAAAAGTGGTGAATCACATGGATCGTGTGGTGGAAAGGGAGGTCCCTGAAATCAGCTGCAGGTGGAAAGACCCTGTTATACTGCTGGTCCATGTCTTTGAGGATATTTGATTTCGGGTCTTCTCTCAACAAGTAGGAAATTGCGCGGAGGAGGCACATGGCAGCCGCAGCCGCAAGCTGCTCACATCCTCGGATCACCACCGCCCGGTTATGGGTAACACCAAGACAACCGATGAAGATTTTGAAACAATCTGCGGCAATCACGGTCTTGAATTCAGAAAGAGAGAGGATAGATAAAAGGTATTCGAGGGTCAGCCGGTTGATCTGCCGGTCCAACGACGTTTGCAATATCCAAGAGATGCAGCGGAAGTCCAAAGCCGTCGCCTCTCGATCTAGCGTTTGTTCTGGACCCGGGGGTGTCTCAGGGTTTTGAACTCCCGGAGATTTGACAGGAGAGAACGTTGACCGACTTGGAACCTTTTGCCACAGGTAACGAAGGATCTGAGCACCGGGGGTCTGATATGGACAGCTCACAGAGGCGGCCCCCGCAACGACGACGAAGGCAAAGAGCATAACACCAAACACGGTGACGGCGAGGGTGACTGAGGCGACAACCTTGTCAACCCCCCAAAGGTAGATGGAGAGGGCGCAACCGAGGAGCAACAGGGCAAACTGCAACATCAATGGCAACGACTCCATCACATGGTCGAAATGCCAAGTGACAATGCCGTTGAGCTTCCTCTGTCGATTCTGGCTCCGCTCGATGGCCGATCCTCGCATATTGACAGAAGCGTATCGGTTCAGCCACTGCTTGCCGAGCATGGCGAGGAAGGCGGAGAACATTGAGGCTGCGAGGCTGGCGTACAGCATTGTTTGGACCAGGACGATCGTGTGGGGAGGGCCAGGCCACTGTTGGAGCGCAGGAACATTGCCGTCGAAGGCGGTGCTGTTTATGTTGTAAATGAGGACGCGAAGGAGGTCATTCGTCTCGTCGTTGGGGTCTGACTTGAGTTCGGAGCCGACCTCGATGATGAATGCAGATGTTACGGCGGAGAACAGACCGGCCTGCGACTCTATTTAGAATACGTGGAACTGAGTGGCGAGCACGACTCACGAATATGAGAGTGGTATTGAGATCTTCGTCGTGTTTCTTCATGAATTCCTTGTCGTACTCCTCGGCCTCCTTTCGGTATTTTTCATAGAACTGAGCACGAAGAACATCCTGAGTTGACTGTAAACCTTGCTTCTGGCTGCGCGATGATATAAGCGATGCCCCGGTGGGGTGTGGATCATACCCCGACGCAGAGGATCGCACAGAACCCTCCGACTCGGCTGAACTCCGGCGTTTCCTAGGTCTGAGGTGCACACATTCAGCAGGGAAATGGCAATTTGGGGCATAACCTAACGCACCGTTTTTGTTTCGTGTTCTTTCTGACCCTCATGGACGGCTCCTCGGCGGCATTCGTTGGTTCCTCGCCTTCAATTTCTCCACTGTTGGGGCGGCTGTGAATCAGGAAAAGGCGTCACAAAATGATCGAAGATCCCACTCGTCTACTTTGATCTCCTCCAGGCTTGTCATGATGGTGACCCCGATATGCTTCTCTGGATGGGTGAGAGAATGGGATAGGGGTTAGCGTTGGCGGCAGGCGCGTTTCCAGGTAAGTAGGTACTAGGTATCTGTCATGTCGGGTGTCAGTTCTCTCAGCCACTGTCGTGGAAGCATCCGAAGCATTCAATCCGGTATCGGTTCAAACGTTCAAACCTCGGGGATCTTATTCTTTCCCGACTTCCGCCCAATACCTCCGTCCGATGTGTCCGTCAGCAGAAATATTTGGTCACTCCTCGTCTCCATCTCCTCCAATAACGAGTAGTTCGTTGTCAACGAGTAAGCGATATCACACAGCGCCCTCCTCAGGGATTCACTATACTATGAAGCAGATGCCCCCATCAGCTTTGTATTTGTTTGTACACTGTCAACGTCTCAACTATTCCGTTCCTGTATTAGCTCACTGTATGATCCGAGGTTCAGGTGACCTCATCAGCCTGAACTTACTTTCGTTGTCGCCCGACGAGCGATTGGATTTCAATTCATTTTCATTGGCCGCGGACTATATTTATAAAGTCAAGGATCTGCTCAATCGACCCTCAGCCCACTTGCCCTGCCGCTCCCCAAACCCGTAACCAGAACAAAACACTTTTTTTTATCTGAGACGGATGTTAGCTTTCTCACCGATTGGCCTACTGGCAACCCCGCGTGGTGGAAGATCGCCGGTCACCCCCAGTAAAAGTCCCACGACTGGGACCAATTGTCGGCGATGCAAGTCGAAAAAAATGAGTCCGAGCGACTCGAATCGATCCGATAACACTGGGGGTCACCGGTCAAGGTTTCATTGAGTCTCACTGTCTCCACCTTGCTTTCTACCGGAAGCGCTGACACTCAACCCGCTCGCTTCCCTTCCGCTTCCCCCATCTGCCTGTACGGCCTCTCCTTGAAGCTCCGATTTCCGTGTCTCGACACTCCGAACGACAGCTGGATGATTTGATCATCGAATGTTGATCATCCGCGTTATCGAGCAATACTATATATGTCATTCCCCCCTCGCAGATAGAATACTTTCTTATTTTATGTGCCGGACCCTAATGCAATGGAACAGAGGCCCAGTTTTTCTCAGTAAGTATCTTCCGGTGAACGAGGGCGGCTTCAAATTCCCACGTTCGCAACTCCTGCGAGAGTTCGCCGGAACTGATCAACAGTTCTCAGATTAAGGTTTGAGTCTAATTGACGGCCACATTCCGTCAAGTAAAGTTAGACATTGTCCGTGGGAGGGACGCAGCACTGTCCCGATGGCATCAGATCGTGCATGTCACTGACAAACCTGTGTTAGTGTAGTCTACTCCCCTTCGGATGCGGTTTGATTAACCTCACGCGGAATGTACGTCGACGTAAAGCTACAACCACGTGAAGATGTGGACAAATGACTGTTTGAGGACCCTTATTACGGTGTTTGGGTAGATTGGCGCTGCAGTTTCTTCTCTGAGGTTCGTGTCAACCTCACATCGTACTACAGAACATGTAACGTATAACAGAAATTGTGCGAGGACTACAGTGTAGGTGCCATGCATGTATTTTTGCAGAATGGAGGGCATAATCGAAAGAAATAATACAGGACATGAAGCTTACAGTTCGCGGGCCAGGAATAGGATGGTGGATTTGCATTAGCTAGGGTTGTGTGCCGGAGCGAAGCGAGGCAGAGCTTGTCTTTATGTAAGTACACCGCTCCTGTTGCCTCCGCCATTCCATATCTGACCCCCGTTTACCTCTAGATTTTTGGAGGTCTACTTTATCCCATTGCCTAATCTGCGTTGTTCACGCCGAAGTGTGTCTCGATTGATCCCGTTAACCGTATAGGCTTTGAAGCACTTCGGGCGCCACCGTGGCAAGCCCCTATTGACTGCTGATGAGAACGAATAGCGGGCAACCGGTGTCGACGGACGGGAAGTTTGTCACCGTCGATCTGGATATGTTGTCTGGTATCATCCATGCTGCCAGTTACTTTGGGATCGAGCCTCTCTTGTGTGGCCCCCTCGCAGCGCACACGTACAGACACGTACCTGCCCTCTGGTACCTTTTTTTTTCATATACCACACGGCCGTGTTGGGTCCTGGGCTGTCGCCGGGGGCGGGGGGGCTAGATAGATTAGAATGCTCTTCGACATTTTCTACCACTCCATTCATGAGGAAGAGGTGCATAGACTGACGTGTTGTCTCATACCTCTCTAATCTTTTCCAGTTCATGATTGCTGAGAAGGAAATTGTGGGTCATCCGCTTTGTCTTGTCCATGTGCCAATCGGATCCTGACATCTGTTTTTTTATTACTAGAGGTTGCCCGCATCCGGATGTCGGCATGAGAGTCACTGCGCGTGACGACAAACTGGAGCCCATGCTTTGTTTGAGCAGCGGCTGATTATAGAGTGAAATCTATCCTAATTTTATGCCACCTTGAGCCTTTGCACCCAGCTACAGGGATAGAACCCGGGACCTTCGGCCCCGGGTAGCCTCAGTCGAAAAAACCTAAATGACATCCCCCGCCACATAAAGCAGTGTCCCACGTTTCTGGCACCATCAACGAAAAGTATAGTATATTGGTGATGTTTCCATGAACCCGCAGACCGGTAGCTACCCCGAGCACCTCCAAGTGGCGGTGCCGTTTCATGGGTGGGTCTTCGGCCGACCGCCGGGCTTCGCATGGGCCAACAATGTATCGGTGTGCGTTGCCCACGGAAAACTGTGTGGCGCACGGCCTAACGTCGTTTGGCACAGTTTTAGTTTTCCCCGCCAAGTTACATCCCGTTATCGCTACACCAAAAGACGGGCATGTATGGACAGCGGAGGGACCGGATGGACGTAGTCCCACGCCATAGGTATGGGGCCTGGGCGGAGCCTTGCTTGAGGTGAGGCCGGTCTAAAAGTACTGAGAGCAAAAGCTACTGCCGTTAGCTTGGTGCCGGCCACCGTAAAAATGCTAGATTACGTTGTATTGCAGTACTCACATACAGAAATGCATGATATGCAGACGGTTGGACCACCCACCCATGATGAGCGGATTGTGTTAAATATGGGTACAGGGGGTAGGACCATCAGGAAAATGTGGGAAAAATTTTAACCCTCACGACCCGGGCGACTCCTCGTACGGGATTATAACGCCTTATAATCTGGCCGCAATCTTGCGGCGTCGGGTATAGTTTGTAATCAGATTTTAACAACGTTATTTGGCCGCGCGCGCATGTGATGAGTCTCATAACCCATCCTATGGATACTAGGGGGGATTCCAAGGGTAAATAATTTGGTCGAGGGCCGTTTGGAATATGTGAAACTGGTTATTATCATCCTTAAGCTACCATGGAGTATATATGAGTGTCTAACACACGTTTGTGGTCTCCCCGTCCGAGCTCTCTCCGGAGTCAGAAATCCAGTCGTCTTCGTCTTCTGGGTTATCAGACTTGACCAAGACATTTAGGAGATGGACTTGGATGCTGTCCATAATCTGTTTCGACGTTCTGTCTCCACCGAGTCGGTGAGATCCGTGTGGTCAACTCCACCACATTAGCGATCCCACCCTCTCGGCTGCTGGGCAAGGAGCCAATTGGCCCGGCTTTGGAGCCGATTTTGTGTCGAAGCATTGAGTTCTCCATTTGATGTGGACCATCAGCGTGTCAAATCGCCCAGAGTGGAACTTCGGGACGAGATGACATCCACAGATCACGAGGGATGGGTCGGGACGGCAAAAAAAGGAAACTCCTGGAAGCGACTCGAAGGTCCGAAGAGCACCCGAACCGAGTAATCTCCTCTAAACATGGGAGAGCACTATTTTAGTCAGCAAAGTGCGTGTGTAAGCATCCCGTTCGGTTGAGTATAAATTGGACTAGGATCTCTGCGAACACTCACCCAAACTTTTCTCACATCCACCTCGTACTTGGACAGGCAGGAGTCAAACTTCGACTTGTTCGAAGAGCTTCGCAAGCTCATCCCAGACTTGAGATCATTCAAGCCAACGGTGAGATGAATTATTTTATTGCCAGCTTGAGGTGAGTCAAACAACCAGTACATCCGGAAACCTCATAGCTCCATGGTGGAGCAAGTGACACGCTGAGCACAGACGTGTCTCGGGTCAAGTCATCTGTTTCCAACTGGCTCAACGACCGGAAGAACGACCTTGGAATATTGGTGGAACGAGTAAGTACTCGGTACTCGGTACTCGATGATCGGTGTGTATCTCATGATGAGTGTGTGGGACGCAGTACCCACGAGTTTGCTCATGGAACGGTACGAGGTTGATATGAGATGGGGGTAATCACCCTGTTGTCCCTCCCATGAACGCAGTATACCTACGTTGGTTTGTTATGCAATCCTGCCTGTCGTAGTAGTTTCGCTCGATCGACATAACCATTTCCTAGTCTTCGTGGCGAACCCGTAAATCTCACGCGGTCACCGGAAGCATATAATCTATGTTAGTGATGAGTGCGCCCACTATGCTGTACGGAGTAGACAAAAAATAAATTGCATTTAAAGGGCCTTTTAATGGCCGTTTTCGTGGTACTATAGGCCTCCAACTCTAAGTTGTATTACTGCTTCTACATGCAGTTTTGTGTGTGGGGGAATAGACCTCATTGAATGCAAATAAAACCTATTCCTATTTATTGTCATGAAACAAAACATATATTGGTTTGTGGGACAAATACATGAAATTGCACAACTGCACTATTTGAATGCCTTGAATGCAAATAAATGCATTCCTCACATTCAAACACAATTATTGCAGACACCTATTGGGATCTAACAGGTGGTTCATACTGTGGGGCAATTATTGGAGAATCATTATTGCATTTATTGGTATGCAATAAATGCATTAATTGGCATGTAATAAATGCACAAATACAAAGTCCAACAAATGCACATGGCCCACAACTGCAGCAGTGGGTGTCATTACAGAGAATTCTGGGAGGGAGGATGGAGATGGAAATGGGGGTGTGGTGAGTTGTGGAACTGTAAATGGCAAGGGCTCCATGAGGAGTAAAATGGTGAAGTGCCACTTCCTGCTGTGAGCTTGGACAGTAGGTTGAGGTGCAGGACAAGTGGGTGAAGGTAGGGCTCTTGGTTGTGCAAATGGTCTGTTGAGATGGTTTTTGAGTCAATTCTGCAAGGAGGGGAGGGATGGGCTTGACAACAAAGGGGAGTGGGGGAACAAAACCCAACAGGAGAAAGAAGAACTCAGTGAGGGAGAGAAGTGAAGGGCACCTGAGTAGAGGTAAACTCAGGTAGAGGAACTTAACTAGAGCTCTAGAGACCAATTGACAATAGAGGCTCAAGGATTCTCAAGATGGTTAGGACCTGAGACTTGAGAGCAGAACAAGAGTTGAGAAGAGCTTGATGAGGATGAACTCAAGGTAGAGAGAGACAGTGAGTGGGATGAGGCTGAAGCAACAAGAATGAGAGCAAAACAATAAGGGTGATAAGAATGAGATGATGAAGATGATGAGAACAAGATGACAAGTTGATGAGATTGAGAGTGAGATGATGAGAAAAATGAGAACAGGAGCAAGATAAAAGGGGAAAACTAAGGAAATCACTCAAATGAGAGGGGGCAAGGGAACTGATTCACTTCTTCCTAGCTATAACAGAAGGCTCCTATAGCTGAATCTACTCTACTCTGAGAAGGAGGCTGAGGCACAAACAATGAAGGGAACAACTCAGAGGAGAAAGGGGAACAATCAAAAACAGAAGGAGTTGCCTTGTAGAAATGAAGGGAGAATTCCTGGGGAAAGGACATAAACACATGTGAAAAAGACCTGACAGGAGAAAGGGGGTACAGGGATATCTAAACAGCACAACCTTGAAGATGTTAAGACTTGATCAGGATTGGATCAAGAATGGAGTGATCAAATTGAGATGAGCAAATATGGGAAATCTAAAATCTGAGGTGCAAGAGTGGAAAGTTGAGTTGTAGTGGTCTAGAGTCAGGCAAGTCTGCAGAAAAAGGGAAGATGCTTGGTCCTGAGGAGGTGATGTTGAGCTGACTAAGATAGGGTTGAGATCATGAGAAGCCAGAGTTCCAATGAGTCATAAGTCCTCAAGGCAGAGGCCAGGTTGGGTGGTCAGGACATGAGATAAGAAAACAAGTGCCAAACCATGTCAAGCCAGGGAGAGGAGCAGTGGTGAGTGCCTTGATAGGTCAAGTATGAGCAGCATTGATATCTTAAAGTTTGAAAATTGGTAAGTTGTGAAAATTGGGGCAGGACACTGCAAACTCACTCAAGCCTCAACTAATTGCATTTGAGTTCCCCTGGTCATATCATAAACTTCCCCTTTCTCGCAAACTCTCATCCCACCTCAATCTCTCCATTTCTGATCATGTCTTGATTGAGTCTCAACAATTTGTACTTGTGCCATTGAGTTACCCTTAGGACTCTTCCCCCTTTCTTCCCTTTTCTGTTCATCTTCCTTTGAGTAAGGCCTCATCATGTGTGATGTCATCTGTGATTCTATTGGTGCCACTTTCTCTTCATTTTACTGTTTCCCCCTTTCCCTCATAGAGCCTTTTCCCTTGCCACTTGAGCTTAGGCCCTTTTCTCAGAGTATGATATGACCATATATATATAGCTCTGTCATAGCTAGGAAACAAGAGAGATCACTTGGATGAGAGAATTGAAGTCCATTCCCCTGTCCCTTGAGTGATCCCTCTTGTCTCTCTATTGTCTCTCTCTCATTGTTGTCTCACCATTGTTGTGTGCATGGTTAGTGGTGGGGAAACTAGGGTAAACATAAGGAGAGGGTATGTGATGGCTGACAACCAAATATGTAGTGTAGACCTCAATCCCAAGCTGAAGAATATCCTTGGATGACAAGCTTCTGCCTGTATTGAGTTTGCTGTGGATTAGTTAAGCATATCAGATCCACAAAAGGGTTTCAGTACTCCTATGCCTTCTCTTACTCAGTAAGGAGGAACCTGGCTGGGAAAGATGGAGGGCAACTGGAAAGTCTGGACTAGTCTGCTGGGCTAGCCTTCTGGCTGACTTGATCTTCTGAGAAGGAGAATATGACCCCTGAACTTGACTGACTGATCCTCCTGAACTGATTGACTTGCTGACTGAGAGACCTTGACCTTCTGACTGACTGACTGACTGACTGACTGACTTCCTGAACCTGAGAGGGACTTCTACCCTCTGATTCACTGACTTGCTAACTGAAAGACCTCCTAGCTATGTGTTCCTGTCCTGAAAACTGTAGCTCTACTCTTGCCTGCAGAGACCTTCTGAAGATAAGAGACACTGAGACAAACCCTGGCTGGGTGAGGTAAAAGAGGGGTGCTCTCAATTAGCTGGTGTCCCAGGCCTAAATAGGCCCAGTATTTACACTACTTTACAGATGACCCAGCTGGGTAATCCAGCTGGGCCTAGACTAATCTACAGAGTCATTTGGACTCAGGGTATCTGGGTCTAGATGCTCTAGACCATAGAGCCAGGGGGTTAGGCCCTTCTAGCCTACAGGGATAAGAGCCTAGGCCCTTCTAGACCATTAGGGCTAAAGCCCAGAGCATCCCATGGGATTCCATGATCCTTGATGGCCAGAGGCTACCTTATGACTCATTTCTTTCTCCCTTCTGAGGTGTTCCTCTTCCCATTCTCTCCCCTTCCTTCTTTGTCCATCCTGTGTCTCCTCAGCCCAATACCCCCTGTTCTCAGATCCCATGCTTTCTTCCATATCCTATTTCCATGTGCAACAATGCTTGCTATGTCAATAGTCTCTTCCACCACTCAATGTCTGTCTGAAACCCCTAGTACACCCCACTGCATATGCTCTCCATTGTGTAAGGTCCATGTCCCCTGCAACCTTCCCCACTGTCTCCCAAAGGCAGTATCTGATATTAGGCTGACTGGGATTCTTCCAGCCCACAACAATTTCCCCTTCAATCTGCAACAGGGTGGACTGACAAGTCCCCTGCTACTGTTTGTTAGGAGAAAAGCAACAAGGAAGAAAGGGTCTGGTCTGCCCTTAAGCCAATTTCTGCCAAACCATTCAAGCAGTGGCTCATTATTGAGTGAGGTCTGACACTCATCTACTGCTCTCATGACTGTTGACTTGCTAACCCCAATGCCTCCCATCCCTCACAACCTGCTCTCTCCTTATTGGCCTCACCAGGAGTAGGGTGTGCATTTGTTAGACTTTGTATGTGTGCATTTATTGCATGCCAATTAATGCAATAATGATTCTCCAATAATTGCCCCACAGTGTGAACCACCTGTTAGGTCCCAATAGGTGTCTGCAACAATTGTGTTTGAATGTGAGGAATGCATTTATTTGCATTCAAGGCATTCAAATAGTGCAGTTGTGCAATTTCATGTATTTGTGCCCACAAACCAATATATGTTTTGTTTCATAACAATAAATGGGAATAGGCTCTATTTGCATTCAATGAGGTCTATTTCCCCACATACAAAACTGCATGTAGAAGCAGTAATACAACTTAGAGTTGGAGACCTATTGTCATCGCGCACAATTTTCGGACTACTTTTCTCTTATGTCTCTACATCCTTTTGGACTCTTTTACCTTCAAATCCCCACACTCGTTCATTTCACACCATACATCAAGACACCGAGATCGTATTCGACTACTCAGGGAGATTGACAAGGACAAGATGAGTATTTACAAGGGTATCAACCATGCACTCCATCTCTGCTTCGAGACGCACGGCTTCGCGGAACTCGGCATATGAAGACCACCTAAGGACGTCATACCCTAGCAAGACCCTCTCCACCTCGTATCTAC
>Ga0307513_10006787_pt1 | contig 14931 bp, 8 predicted proteins | sample 15_EM_MG_FD_202174 | JGI IMG/M metagenome (GOLD analysis project Ga0307513, IMG submission 202174) | Populus trichocarpa ectomycorrhiza microbial communities from riparian zone in the Pacific Northwest, United States - 15_EM | ecosystem: Host-associated > Plants > Roots > Unclassified | place... | reverse complement strand
GAATACGTATCGCGACGTGGACGACTGCATCACGTCGTGGGACGACGTCGATGGCGGCCAGCGCGCGGCCGAGCGCCTCGTTCGCCAGCGCGCCGTCGAGATGGGCCGGGCTTCGATCAACCTCCCGGCGTTCACGCAATGCCTGGGGCTGATCAGCACGACGCGCTGCATCGATCCGTTCTGGGACGCGGCGTGCGCGACGCGCTTTGCCGGCACGGTCGCCGACCATGGCGCCTGCTTCGCCGACACCGAGTGTGCGTCGCCCGGCGCGACCTGCGACGCGGCGTGTGGCGAGGCGTGCTGCGCCGGAACCTGCGAGCCCAAGCGGCGGGTCGGGCAAACCTGCAGCGACGCGCTCCCGTGCGAGCCGGGGCTGCAGTGCAATGGCTCGACGTGCATCACCGGCGATCTCGGCACGGCTTGCTCGAACGTCCTGCAATGCGACTTCGACTTCTGGTGTGACACTCGTGCGCACCGCTGCAAGGCCAAGTTTGCCCCCGGCGCGAGCTGCACGGACATTCTGCAGTGCGGTGGTGGCTACAGCTGCATCGGCCTGTCGATCACCGACGCGACTCCCGGCAACTGTCGATCGAACTCCCGTCCCGGCGATCCCTGTGATGACACGTGCTTTGGCAACCTGTTCTGTGATCGGACCAAGACTTGCCGATCTCTCCCCGTGCTCGGAGAAGGCTGTTCATCGTTAATTCCCTGTGCAGGGACGAATACGATATGCAACAGCGGTCTTTGTATCGTAAGAGATGATGTGGGTGTCACCTGTGGCAACCGGTCGTGTCTACCGGAGCTGTTCTGCACGTCCGAGCTGGGGGACGCGAAGCCGGTCTGCGCCGAGCGGGGCGACCTTGGCGCGCGATGCGGCGATCCTGGCCATTGTGATTCTCATCTGTGCTCGGGAAACCCGAGTCAGCACGGTGTCTGTCTGGCATGGCCGGAGACCTGCCCGTGATCACGACGAGCGGATGGCACGCGATCGCGGCTCACGCGATCTCTCTGAATCGAACTAAGTAGCAGATACCAGCACAGCGCATCAAGCGCACTCCAAAGTCTATCGAGCGAGAGGCTCCGTCGGGGTCTGCTCGCTCTGTAGTCAACCACGTCATTTGCAGTTGGGGATGGAACGAACATGAATTCTCGAATCGTATTGGCAGGCCTCGTGGCCACGGCGGTCAGCGTCATCGGCAGCACCGCCGCGCACGCCGACCGCAAGATGCTCGTGTTGATCGACGCGAGCGGCTCGATGAGCATCGTGCGCACCGACGGTGCGACGCGGTTCGAGACCGCCAAGGCGCGCGCCAAGTCGAAGATCGCCGAGCAGACGGCGATCGACGCCACCACGACGTTCTCGGTGTACACGTTCAGCGATGCGACCTCGACCCCGCAGACCGGGGGCGCCTTCGTGACGCCAGCCAACGCCAACACCGCGATCGATGGGCTCGATCTGTTCACCGTCGGCGGCGGGATCACGCCGCTGGCCGGCAGCGTGTGCGACGCGGTCGACGTCCTGGTCGCCACCGGCGCCACCACCAAGGTCCTGCAGCTCGCCTCGGATGGCGAGGAGAACTCGACGCCCGTCACCAACATCTGCGCCGGTCCGTTCTCGACGGATCCCAGCCCGCCGTACTCGGGCGGCTCGTGGCAGAACAAGGTGCTCAACTACGCCGGCGACAACGGCATCAACGTCCAGATCGAGCTGTTCGACCCGGGTCCGATCATCACGCTCGCGGCGCGCGCGGCGGCGGCGAGCAACCCCGAGGCGCAGCTCACCGCGAAGACCAAGCTGATCGCCGCGATCGCCGCGGTCGCCGTCGGCGAAGGCCCGCCCACGCTCGCGGAGTTCTTCGCCGAGCTCGCGCGCGAGACCGGCGGCCGGTTGACGATCATCGGCGACACCGTGCCGCAGCTGCCCGTGTTCGCCGATCTCAACGGCAACAGCTGCGTCGACCGCAGCGACGCGTTGCTCGTCGCGCGTGCGTTCGGTCAGACCGGCGCGCCGCAGGACCACCCGCTCGATCTCGACAGCGACGGCAAGGTCGGGTTCTCGGACTACGCGCTCGCGCTCGGCAACTTCACCGCGGGCGGCTGCGGCACGGCGGATCCCTACGTCGCGCGCGCGCCGCTGGTGTGCAGCGGCCTGCAACCGGTGGTGATCAGCGGCCAGACCCTCGCGTCCGGGGCGATCACGATCGACGCGCGGATCGCCTGCCAGGTGTTCATCAGGAACAGCCTCATCGTGTCGGGCACGAACGCGATCAAGGTGCTCGGGACCGCCGCGATCACCGTCGATAACAGCATCCTCGTCGGCGAGACCGCCGTGCTCAACAGCCAGGGCGCGACGGTGCTGTCCGCCGCGAACTCGGTGTTCCACGGCAAGCGGACGATCCTCGGCGCGTTCGCGTTCCTCGATCGCGGCGGCAACATCTGGGAGTAGCCGCGTGACGTCGCGCTAGCAGATGTCGTAGGCGGCGCAGGCGACGAAGTCGAGGCAGAAGCTCAGGATGATCGTGGGAATCCCGTTGGCACCGCCGCCGCACAGGTCTCCGCCGAGCGGCGTGTACACAGGAACCGTTCCCGGCGGGTGGACGCCGAACCCGAGATCGACGCGGCCGCCGGGCCCGAAGTAGTAGGCCGTGGCGGCGCCCTGCGAGTTGGCGCCGATCTGGTAGAGCCCTGGCTCGTACGTCTTGCCCTTGCCCACGAACGTCTTGGTGAGGAACACCACCTCGGTCGCGCTCGCAGGCGCCACGGCGACGGTGCGATCGCGCGGCACCTTCGCCGAGCGAACCGCCGAGCTCGGGATCGTGATCCCCACGGTGGCGGCCTCCGCGCGCACGTTGTCGGCCACCGTGGTCGCGTACGTGGTCTGCGCCGCGATCACGGCGGACACGCGGCTCGACAGGTCCTGACGTGCCTCCGAGGTGTCGACCTCATTGGCCTCGCCCGGCTCGGCGATACAAGCGACCAGCGGAACAGAGACAAGAGCGATCATCATCAGCGAGCGAGACAGGGTCACGGCGTCCTCCAGAAAGCGGTTGTGCTCCGGTAGTGCCGCCCGCCGCCCGCGCATTACGCTCGATCTCGGTCAGGGGCCATGGTGTCGATCGAGAAAGGCGCGTACTTCGGCGGCGTTGTTGGCGCCGATGTACGCCGGATGCTTGATGGCAATGTCGTCGAGCTGGTGCAAGGTGAGGGTGCGGCCCCAGACGAGCAGGACCTGATCCGCGAGGTCGATCTCGCTCGGCTTTACCTGTGCGACGTCGCGCTGACTGGCGGTGATGACGCCCACGACGAGGCCGTCGGGGATCCGTGTGTGGAGATTGGTCTCGAAGGTGATCGGGACACGATCGCGCGCCGGCGTTTCGTCGCGATAGCTCAGGAAGCGGGGCTGGTCGAAGACGGTTTTCAGCAGGCGGGGATCGTTGGAGTCGACCAGGACCTCGAGGTGGTTGTCGGACCCGGTCGCGGCCGCGGTCACGTCGTCGATGATCTGGAGCACGCAGTGAGCATGGAGCCTGGCGTCCTCCGCCGTGTGGGCGGCGCCACCGGTGGTGACCGCGGTCTTGAGCTCGATCTTGAGCACGAAAGACGTGCCGTGCGCGGCGCGGCCCTGCCGGTTCTCGGCGAGGTGGCGCTCGATCAGGCGCGCGGCCTGGCCGATCTCGGGCTGGTTGTTGCCGGGCTCGAGGCCATGGGCGAGGCGGCAAGTCTGCGCATCGCGGTCCCAGACGGAGTCGATCTCGATGCCATCGATGAGCACGCGGCCATCGCGCGTGCGCAGCGCGAGCGAGGCGGCCAGGGCGTCGAGCGTGTCGTCGTCCGTGTCGCTCCCGCCCGCGCAGTTCGCATTGTGGCAAATGAGCCGGGGCTCGGGTCCCTCGACCGCACAGCCGGCCACGACGATGAGTGCCAGTGCGCGTGGGAGACTCACAGACGGCCCGTGAAGTCATAGCGCAGGTGGAAGACGATCTCGGCGCCACGTCCAACGTCCGCGGCTCTCATCGGGAGGACATCGCGGCGGAGCCCGCCACCATGGCGCACCAGCGAGACCGCGAGCTCGGCGCCGAACTTCAGCCGCAACGACGAGGTGTGCCGCACGACGACGTTTGCGCCAAGGACGGCGAGCTCGTCGTGGCGGTAGCCGGCGCCGAGCACCTCGCTCTCGTGGCGCCAGCCAGCCGTGATCTCGCACGCCTCGATGCTCGGCCAGAACGCCAGCTGGAGGTCCATCATGAGCGAGTCGCGCGCGAGACCGAGCGGGTCGACAACGACCTCGATGCCCAACCTCTCGCGGCGGGCGCCCACGGCCAGCCCCACCGGCCGATGGGTGAGCGACGTTCGCGCATCCAGCCCAGCATGCCACCGCGGCACGAAGGGTGCCGCCGCGCCCGACCGCCCTTGCGCGAGCAACACGAGCAATACAACAAACGTTCGCACGGAAGGTCTGTTGCTCGTGCGCGCGGAGCCTTCGAGCTTTTCTCGCCGCCGCACGCGCCGCGTTCAGACGTTCAGCGGCACGCAGCGTGTCGATGGGAGATCGGTGCTCTCGCAAGACACGATTGAGGGGCCGCATCGCACTGGTGCCGACAATCAACTCGGCGTTCACACCCGGGTTCGGCACGCGAAGGCCCCGAGCCGCCGAAACCCTCGTACCATGCGGCGACGCCATGCCGTACCGTCGTCTGTTCGCCGTCGTCGTCTGCGCGGCTTGCGCCAGCGCTCCCGCCGCGCAGCGAGCCGCCCGTCGACCTGACCCGCTGGGTCAATCCGATGATCGGCACCAAGGGTGGCGAGACCTGGCCGGGCGCCGATCGCCCGTTCGGCATGGTGCAGTGGAGCCCCGAGAACACGAAGGGCAACGCGGTCAAGACCGCGCGTCCGGGCGGCTACGCCTACGACGCTCCGCGCGTGCGCGGCTTTGCCTTGACGCACATGTCCGGCGCAGGGTGCGCGGGGGCCTATGGCGACATTCCGGTGTTCCCGCATGTCGGCGACGTCGACTCCTCGCCGGCGGTCGACACCACCGACGCGGTGTACGCGAGCGACTTCGCGCACGCCGACGAGCACGCCCGCCCCGGCTGGTATCAAGTCAAGCTGGCCTCCGGCGTCCGCGTCGAGCTCGCCGTCACCGAGCGCACGGGGACCGGGCGGTTCACGTTCCCGGCGGGCGCCAAGGCCACGCTGCTGGTCCGGACCTCGAGCTCCGAGGTCGGCAGCGAGCAGGCGCATACCCAGATCGACGCGGCGGCGCGGACGATCAGCGGCTCGGTGACGAGCGGCAACTTCTGCGGCTATCTCGGCGAGGAGGACCGGCGCAGTTACTACACGCTGTACTTCCACGCCGAGCTCGACCACGCGTTCGCCGCGACGGGCACGTGGCACGACGACGCGCTGTCGCCGGGCAGCACCACCGCCGACGGCGGCACCGGTTACGGGACCGCCGGCTGGCCACCGGCGGGCAAGGGCTCGGGCGGTTACGTGACCTTCGCGACGACCGGCGAGCCGATCCACATGCGCGTCGGTATCTCGTTCGTGAGCGCGGCCAACGCGCGCGCCAACCTGGCCGCCGAGAACCCGCCCGGCACCACGCTCGAGACCGTGCGCGCCGCGGCCACGGAGGCGTGGAACGCCGCGCTCGGGCACATCGCGGTCACCGGCGGCAGCGACGATCAGAAGACCACGTTCTACACCGCGCTGTATCACGCGCTCCTGCACCCCAACGTGTTCAGTGATGCGAATGGCGAGTACGTCGGGATGGATCAGCGAGTCCATCGCGTGACCGGCGGGCAGCGCGTCCAGTACGCCAACTTCTCGGGCTGGGACGTCTACCGCGGTCAGCTCCAGCTGGTGGCGCTGGTCGATCCGCACGTGGCCGGCGAGATCGCGCAATCGCTGCTCAACCAGGCCGACCAGTACAGCGGAGTCTGGGATCGCTGGACACACGGGCCCGGCGCCACGCACGTCATGGCCGGTGATCCCGGCCACGCAGCAGTGAGCAGCATCTGGGCGTTCGGCGCGCGCAACTTCGCCGCGCAGCGTGCGCTGGCCTCGATGGTCCACGCCGCCAGGACCCCCAGCGCCGCCGATCGCAGCAAGACCGGCGCGCCGGTGATGGCAGCCGGCGAGCGGCCGTCACTCGACTTCTACCTGCAGCGCCACTACGTCCCTGCCGATGGCAACGCGTGGGGCGGCGCCGGCGAGACGCTCGAGGATGTCTCGGCCGACTTCGCCGTGGCCCAGCTCGCAGGCCATCTGGGCGACCGCGCGGTGCACGACGAATTCCTGGCTCGCTCGGCCTACTGGCGCAATGTCTACAACCCCGCGGCGACGCCCGCCGCCGGCTACGTCCAGGACCGCAACGCCGACGGCAACTGGCGGGTGCCGTTCGATCCCACCGGCGACGACGGCTTCGCCGAGGGCACGAGCGCGCAGTACACCTGGATGGTCCCGTTCGACCCGCGCGGGCTGTTCGATGCGATGGGCGGCGACGCGCGCGCCATCGCGCGGCTGGACGCCTTCTTCAAGCTGCCCGACGGCGACTGGGCGGTGACCAAGCATGGCGGGGCGCATGCGGAGATGGACAACGAGCCATCGATCGGCGCCGCGTACCTCTACGCGTTCGCGGGCGCGCCGGCCAGCACCCAGGCCACCGTGCGCCACGTGATCAACCAGCTGTGGGGCAATCGCCCGGACGGGATTCCCGGCCAGGACGACCTCGGCGCGATGTCGGCGTGGCTCGTGTGGTCGGCGCTCGGGCTCTATCCGAACTACCCGGGTCGCGCCGAGCTACTGGTGACCGCGCCGCTGTTCCCACACGCGGTCATCCGGCGCGGCAATCAGGTCGTCATCGCGATCGACGCACCCGCCGCCGCGCCGGACGCCGCCTACATCCACGGCCTGACCGTTGACGGCCGGGCGGTGACCCGCGCGTGGCTCCCCGAGTCGTTCGTCGGCACCGGAGGCGCGCTGGTATTCAGCGTGTCGGACCGACCCGACAGCACCGGCTGGGGAACCGCGCGTGCGGATCGGCCGCCGTCGTTCTCGAAACCGATGTAGCGCGCTGGCAACGCGGTCCAAGCACGAAAACTTGACATCAACGTGGATGGGCGGAGCATGACGTGATGATCGCCTCAGCACGAAGCCCAGAGACCTTGGAGCTTTGGAGCTGGGAGGCGATCTGCGCGCGGTATCCAAACGAGTGGGTGTGCCTGCGCGACATTGATCGCGCACCGGGTGGATCGATCCGTTCCGCGTACGTGGTCAGTCATGACCCTTCGATCGAACGGGCACTCGATCAGATCGATCCGCCGAATCCAGATACGATGGTGATTCATACGGCGGGACGTCCATTGTGGACACCGCGTACCGAGATCTTCGATGAGAGCCACGACGTCCTTCGATCTCGTCGGTGATCTGATCGGCATCGACGCCGTCATCGTCGGCCCAACGGGTAGAGCCGGGGTTACGCTCGTCTTGGATACAGCGGCCGTGATGACCACGGTCGTACCGAGCGTCGCGGAGTCGATCGCCAGGAAGCTGTCATCCCGACCGTTCGAGAACGCCGCGCAGCCGCCGCGTATTCGCGTACTCGCGCGCTTGCTGTGCTACCCCAAGATCAGCATGCGTACGCTTTGCATCGTCCTGCTCGTCGTCGCCGCTTGCAACTCCAAGCCGAGCGCGCCCAGCGGCGCGCCGCCGTCGGCGCCAGGCGCAGCCAAGGACGTGCCGGCCGATCCGAGCTGCGGCACGAGGCCGACAGACTGGTGCGCGAGCCCGCCCGGCGATCCGTGTGGCGAGCACAAGGACGTCGAGTCATGCAAGGCGGATCCGAAGTGCGTCGGGATGCCGTATCGGGGCGAGTCGGCCGTCGTGTGTGAATACGACGCGCGCGTGTTCGGGAAGAACTGCCCGACCGTTGGCTGCAGGTCGCCGGGAACGTAGCGGGCTGCCGCCAGCCCCCGCGGCTTGGTCCCGCAGATCGCGCGCCCCGCGACACCCGGACCGACGACGCCGCGGCGGTCCAAACACCGATCAGGCGCCGCCGACGCGTGCACGGTCGGGAGCGCCGCGCGGCGCCATGGCGACGACGATGTCGAGCGCGCCGTCGAAGTCCAGGCGATCGAGCAAGCCGCACATCCGCGCATGCGCCTCGCTTCCCAGCGCCTGCGCCAGGGCGAGAGACAGCGCGCTGAACATGCCGAGCGCGCTGATGTCGTGGTTCTCGAGCGACAGCCGCAATGCCGCCAGCGCGTCCAGATCGATCGCCGCGACCTCGGGCCGATCCTGCTCGGCAGGCAGCTTCGGGGCCGCGAGCAGCCGCCTGGCCGAACGCCGGAGCCGCGCCAGCTCCCCGAGGACTCGAGTCAGATCGTCACGAGCCCCCGGCTGCTCGGCACGTACCGCCTTCTCGGCGGCGCTCGCGACCGCGGACAGATCGCGGGCTCCGAGGTTGCCGGCCGTCCCCTTCAGCTTGTGCAGGCACTCGGCGACGCTCGCGGCGTACGGCCCGGTGGCTTGCGACAGCACGCGTTCCACGTCGCCCAGCTCTCCGACGAACAACTCGAACAGCGTGCAGAACAGCTCGACGTCGCCGCCGAGCCGCTGCTCGACGTCGCGTCCGTCGATCCCGTCGACCACCGGCCAGGCCGACACCGCGGCCTCGTGGAGCACCGGGATCGGTTGCGACACGCTCCGGCCCCGGGCCTGGTTGACGTGCTTCCGCACGCTCGCGACCACGACCTCAGGATCGAATGGCTTCGAGATGACCTCGTTGACGCCCGCGTCGAGCGCGAGCTGGCGCTCCGCGGCCAGCGCGCCCGCGGTCACGGCGATGATCGGCAGCGCCGCGCAGGCGGCGATCTTGCGGATCCGTCGGGTCGCCTCGATGCCATCGAGCACCGGCATCTGGATGTCCATCAGCACCGCGTCGAACCCGGTCGGGGCGGCCGCGATCCGCGCGACCGCCTCGAGCCCATCCCCGGCGGTCTCGGCCTGGGCGCCGTCGACCTGCATGATCCGGCACACGACGATCTGGTTCAGCTTGCTGTCGTCCACCACGAGGAGCCGCATGCCTGCCAGCCGCTGCCCGCGCTCCACGTGAGGAATCTCGCGGGTGTGACGACGCCGCGCCACGCCTGCGCTGCCCTGACTGACCTCCGAGACCTCGGGATCCTCGACCGGCGCAAACGGGATGCGACACCAGAGCTCGCTGCCGACCCCGGGCTGGCTGACCACCCCGACCTCGCCACCCATCAACGCCGCGAGCTGCTTGACGATCGAGAGCCCGAGGCCGGTCCCTCCCACGCGACGCGCGCCGGGCTGCGCCGATTGCGTGAACGGCGTGAACAGCCGGCGCACCAGCGCCTCGTCCATGCCGGGCCCGGTGTCATGGACCTCGAACCGCAGCCAGGTGCGATCGCCATCGCCCGGCACGACGGCCACGCCGAGCCGCACGATCCCCTCATCGGTGAACTTGATCGCGTTGCCGACCAGGTTGGTCAGGATCTGCGCAAGCCGCACCGCGTCGCCGAACAAGCTCCCGGGGACCGCCTCGTCGACCTTGATGACGAGCCTCAGCTGCTTTTCTCCGGCGAGCGCGGCCATCATCGCGCTGACATCATCGATCACCTGCGAGAGCCGGAACGAGCCCTCGTCGAGGGTCAGCTGCTGCGCCTCGATCTTCGAGAGATCAAGGATGTCGTTGATCATGCCGAGCAGTGTCTTGGTCCCGCTCTGGAGGGTCTGGACCAGCCCTTGCTGATCGGCCGAGAGCGGGGTCTGCTTCAGGAGATACGTCACGCCGGTGATCGCGTTCATCGGCGTGCGGATCTCGTGGCTCATGTGCGCCAGGAACATCGTCTTGGCGTGGCTCGCCGACTCGGCCTGGACGGAGCGCTCCGACAGGAGGTGGTTGAGCGCGACGAGCTCGTTCTCGTGCTGCTTGTGGAGAGTCAGGTCGACCGCCACCCCGAGGTACCCGATGATCTCGCCGCCGTCGTCGCGCAGCGCGCTGACCGTGAGCAGCACGGGTACCCGCGAGCCGTCCTCGCAGATATACGTCCACTCGCGGGCCTCGGGCTTGCCGTGTCGCGCCTTGTGCACGAGCACGTCGAATGGCGTCGCGAGCGGGTAGCCGAGCTCGCGTTCGAGCTCCACGCGCCGCCGGTCGGCCTCCATCGCGTCGTGGATCAGCGCCGGCGTCCCGCGCCCGACCATGTCCTGAGCCCGGTACCCGAGCAGATCCTCGGCGGCGCGATTGAACAGCGTGATGGTACCGGCGCGGTCGGTCGCGATGATCGACGAACCGGCGTGCGCGAGGATGCCCCGCTGCAGCGCCTCGTTGCTGCGCAGCGCGAGCTCGGCGACGCGCTGGTCCGTCACGTCCCAGTTGACGCCGATGACCCGGATCGCTTGTCCGGTCTCCGGATCGCGGTGGACCGCCGCCGCGGTGCGGAGGTGGCGGACCTCGCCGGATCTCCACACGACGCGAAAGGCGGTGTGAAAGTCCTGCGGGCCGATCACCGCCGCCCGCAGCTCGGCCTCGGCCGTCTCCAGATCCTCGGGGTGCAGCCGGCTCCGCCAACCCTCGTACGCACCCGCGAACTCCTCGGGGCGGGTGTCGTAGAGTCGATGCATCGTGTCGTCCCAGACGAGGATGTTGTCGCGGACGTTCCAGTCCCACACGCCGACGTTGGCCGCGGACGTGGCGACTTGCAGGCGCTCCGAGAGCGTGACCAGCGCGGTGCGGGCCTCCACGAGCTCGGTCACATCCTGCAGCGTGCCGACGAGCTTGGTCGCGCTCCCGGACGCGTCGGTCACGGCCTCGCCGCGGGCGATCGTCGTGCGTCGCGCGCCATCGGGTCGCACCAGCTCGAGCGTGAGCTCGTAGCCCGTGCCGAGCTTCGAGCAACGCTGCACGGCGTCCGCAAGCGCGGCCCACGACGTGGGGGTATAGATCGCTTCCTGGGCGGCGTACGACAGCGCGGGCTGATCCGGGTCGACTCCGACGATCCGATAGAGCTCCTCGGACCACGTGACCTGCTGGCGCGCGAGATCGAACTCCCAGCTCCCGACGTGGCTGATGCGCTGGGCCACCAGCAGCTGCGTCGCGACGCCGTCGAGCCGCGCGTTGGCGGCCTGTAGCTCGTCGGTGCGCTCGAGCACCCGCGCCTCGAGGTCCCGGGTGAGCTGCACCGCCATGAGCCGCGTGTCGTTGAGCTCCTGGACATCGGTGTTGGTGCCGAACCACTTCACGACGTGCCCGGCGTCATCGCGGATCGGCGTCGCGCGGGTCTGAAACCAACGATATTCGCCGTCGCCCCGCCGGAGCCGGAGCTGGGACTCGAACACCTCCCCCGTGGCGAGCGCGGCGGCCCAGCGAGCGCGGAACGCGTCCGCGTCAGCCGGATGGATCTGGCGCTGCCAGGCGTCGCCGATCTGGGCGGCCTCGGGCGCGCCGGTATAGGCTGCCCATTGCGGGCTCAGGTAGTCACATGTTCCATCGCCCGTGCAGGTCCACACCAGGTGAGGGATCGACTCGGCCAGATCGCGAAACCGCTGCTGGCTGGCACGCACCGCGGCGTCCGCGCGATGGCGTTCGGTCACGTCGCGCGCGATCACGGACCACGCCATCGGCGTCTCCGCGGTGCCCTCGATCGGTGACGCGGTCAACGACACGCGCACGACGCGCTGATCGTTGGCTACGAGATCGGCCTCGACGGGCGTACTCGACCGATCCTCGACGGTCCGCATCAAGATGCTCGAGAGTCCGCCGGCCGTGGCCGGGAGCACGTTCGTCAACGGGCGCCCGATCATGTCCGCGGCCGCGTGCCCGAGCAGCCGCTCGGCCCCGGCGTTCCAGCTGGTGACGGTGCCCGCGAGATCCACCGCGATGATCGCGTCGGACGAGAACTCCACGATGGCGGCGAGCCGGTCGCGTTCGGCGGCGAGCCGCAAGCGACGCCGCAGGCCGGACTGCGCGGTGAACAAGAGCCCCGCCAGCAGCGCCGCAAACGCCATCACGCTGGCGCCGACCAGCCACGGATTGGACAGGCGCAGGCTCGCGACGAACGCCGGCGTGGCGCCGACCTCGACGCGCCACTCGCGACCGTGGAGCGGCAGGACGCTCCGAGCGACCCGCGCAGGATCGTCGGCGAGCGGCCCGTGCGAGAACGCCGGGACCGGCGCGCCTGGCCGTGACACGTCCGCGATGCGGAGCGCGAGCTGGCCATGGTGGTCGTCGAAGTCCTTCAGGATGCGCGTGATCGAGAGCGCGGTATATACCCAGCCGATCACCTCGCCCGATCGTGCGTTCGACGCCGGGTCCGCGGGCGCGTACACCGGAAGGAACATCAAGAAACCGGTCGGGTCCTGCCCCAGCTGCACCAGCTCGATCGGCGCGGTCAGCGTGGTCTCGCCGGTGGTCATCGCCTGGAGCGCGGCCTCGCGGCGCCTGGGCTCGGACCCGACATCGAGCCCGATCGCCGGCAGGTTGTCACGCTCGGGCTCGAGATACTGGATGACGAAGCGCTCGCCGGCGTGCGCTTGGAGCGCCCGGATCGAGAAGTCCGGCTTGCCGTCGAGGCGGGCCTCCGCGATGAACCGAGCCTCGTCCTGGGGTGCAACGCGGCGGACAAAGCCATAGCCGATCGAGCCCGGGAACTCGTGCACCAGGTCGCGCGACTCGGCGTACAGGCGGAACCGCTCGCGGGACAGCTTGCCGCCGCCCCCGATGATGGCCCCACGCGCCCCGCGCAGCCCGTACGCATAGACCTGCATGCGCTCGGCGATCTGCGAGGCCGCGCGTTCCTGGGCGACCTGGAGCTGAGCGCGCAGGCTGTCGGCACCGCGATCGTGGAGGTACACACCGGACATCACCCCGCCCAGCGCGCCGAGCGCCAGCACGATCGCCACCGGCCAGTACAGTGCGCTCGGCAGCCTGATCATCGCGTGGCTTCCCACCGCGCGAGCTCGACGCGGTCTCGGCCGCCGCGCTTGGCGAGGTACAGCGCTTGATCGGCCGCGGCGATCAGCTGACGCTCCGCGCTCGGGGCGAGCGCGAGCGCGGCGCCGCGCTCCACGGCGTTCGACTCGGCCGGGCACTGGCACGCGACGCCGATGCTCACCGTGACATGCCTCGCGCTCCGCGAACCGCGGTGAGGGATCGCGACCGCGGTGAGCCGATCGAGGATCCGGTTGGCGACGACCAGCGCGCCGACCTCGTCGGTGTGCGGCAGGACGACCGCGAACTCCTCGCCGCCGAACCGGGCCGCGAGATCTGACGGCCGGAGCGCCGCCGCACGGATCACCTCCGCGACGCTGCGCAAGCACGCGTCACCGGCGGGATGCCCATACTCGTCGTTGAAGGCCTTGAAGAAGTCGATATCGATCATGAGCAGCGAGAGCGGTTCGCTGGTCCTTCGCGCGCGATGCCACTCCGCAGCCAGCACCTCGTCGAGCCGTCGCCGGTTGGCGAGCGACGTCGCGGCGTCGGTGTTCGCGAGCAGGCGCAGCGCCTCCATCTGTCGCCGTAGCTGCAGGTGCAGGGTCACGCGAAGCTTGATCTTGACGGCGTTGAGCGGCTTCGAGATGAAGTCGGCGGCCCCGAGCGTCAACGCGAGGGTCTCGAACGCCATGTCGTCGTGGGCCGTGACGAAGATGATCGGGATGTCGTCGAACGCAGGGTCGGCCTTGAGGATCTTGCAGATCTCGAAGCCGTTCTGCCCCGGCATCTCGCCATCGAGCAAGATCAGATCAGGTGGGTTGGCGCGCACCAGGCGCAGCGCGTCCGTACCGCTGGTCGCGAACCGCACGTTCGAGTACTCGCTCAGGATCTGACAGACGAGCTTGATCGCGACCGGGTCATCATCGACGATCAGGATGCTGCGATCGTGCAAGGTCACGAGCTCGGCCTCCTCCGCGCGTCGCGGCGCCGGGTCACGCAGCGCGCCCATCCGCTACCCCTCGGTCGATGATCAGCAGCGTCGCGTCGTCCTCCTGGGTGCGGTCCCCGAGCAGCGCGCGAATGCGCTCGGTCAGCTCCTCGGTCGACCGGGCGCCGCTCGGCGTCATCAGATCGAGCGCGCGAAAGCACGGCCCGAGATCATCCGCGGGACCGAGCGGCTCGGTGAGCCCGTCGCTGACCACGACGATGCGGTCGCCGGCCCGCCACGGCAGGGTCTGGGCGACATAGTCGCCGCCCGCGAACATCCCCGGCGGCATCCCGCTCGCCTCGATCGTCGCGATCACCTGGCCATCGCGGATCAGGCTGATCGGAGGGAGCCCCGCGTTCACCACGACGATCTGGTCGGCCGCGAGCTCGATCGCGCACACGCAGACGTAGTGGTTGGTCCCGGTCGCCTCGATCCTCGAGCTCAGGATCGCGAACGCCTCCGGCAACGCATGGATGCCGACGAGGTTCCGCAGGTCCGCGAGCGCGCTCGCGGCGACCAGCCCGGCGGCGGTGCCATGACCGGAGACATCCAGCACGATCGCGACCTGTTTGCCGGCGATGCCCTCCACGATCTGGAGCAGGTCGCCGCCGACGTGCTGGCACGGCATCACCGCGCCGCTGATCGTCCAGCAGGAGCTTCGCAGCGGGAGCTTCGAGACCTGGTCGCGCTGGACGGCCGAGGCGCTTCGCAGATCCGAGCGCATCTGGCCGAGCTCGGCCTCGACCTCCGTCGCCACCGCCGCGCGCACGCGATCACCGGACGCGCGGATCATCGACTCGATCCGCGCGAGCATGATCCTGCGCTCGAACGGCTTGACGATGTAGTCGTCGGCGCCCGCCGCGAACGCCTCGTCGATGTGGCCCTCGTCGGCCGAGGCGGTGAGCAGGATGATCGGCGTGTGCGCGGTCTCGGGCCGGGCGCGGATCCGGCGCGCGACCTCGGGGCCGTTCAGCCCCGGCATCGAGTA
>Ga0307513_10006786_pt1 | contig 14932 bp, 12 predicted proteins | sample 15_EM_MG_FD_202174 | JGI IMG/M metagenome (GOLD analysis project Ga0307513, IMG submission 202174) | Populus trichocarpa ectomycorrhiza microbial communities from riparian zone in the Pacific Northwest, United States - 15_EM | ecosystem: Host-associated > Plants > Roots > Unclassified | place... | reverse complement strand
GCTAACAATTCTACCCCGAAAACAGGGAAAACCATACCTTGCGGACTCTCAGATCTTCCTCTACTTCAGAGACTTCACACCAGTTGGCAACACGACACAAAGATCCAAGGAGAGCAGGTCTGATAATCAAGTATGACTTGTACAGCGCGGTATCCACGATCTGGGCGAACCGCAACAGTTGCTCGGGCGTAAGTGCAGAAAGAGGAGCATTCGGCAGCGCGAAAAGCTCCTCGATCGAAGCTTCGGAAAGAGGAGAAGCGACATGTGATTGACTTTCTGGTGTGATATTCATAGAAACCAAGGCAGCATGCAACTTAGGTCGACGGTCTGCCAGGTATCGAACTAGAGTTTCCACTGATCGATGCAGGTCATCTGAAGGCGACGTGTCAGAAAGCCAGAGACGAAACGGAGGTGCTACGGACATACCATGTAATGTGGGTTTCTTCTTTGAACTAATTGACGCTGTGTCGTCTTCTTGATGACCACTGGGTAAGAACATACCCAGCCCAGTCCTTCGCAATCTACCACCAACCGAGCCCGAACCCCCGGAAGCAAGAGTGTCGAATATTTCAGTTGCTGTCCGTTCATGGACGTGGCCTGCAGGTTTGCTTCCGCTTTCATGGGACGACTCAGAGGCAGCGTTGTCGTCGTCCACAGGGACAGGGCCGCCGTATAGCGGTATCCATTTCTCCTGAGGCACGAAAAGTCGCCCAGAGACCGCTTCAGGGTACAAAGCAACTACTTTAGCAGGGTTGAAGTCGAGCTCGATGAATGTGTCTATGGCGGCATCGAATTTCGAGGCACGGAATTGCGAGACGGCGTTCAACGCTCGAATCCGAATCCTGCGTTGTTCCTGATGCGTGGTCAGTGGACAAACACCATTATATAGTGTCAAACTTCACTGACCTTGTCCGGAAGTTGCGATTCATCGATAGAATCCAACAAGGCGAGGGCATCGGAGTATTGCCCAGCAAGGACGAGTTCATCAATTTGTTCGGACCAGGGCCTGATAGTAAACTGCCATATGGAGCTGCCTTCATTCGCAGCAGCCACCTTGTCAATCGGAGTGGTCATGACGAAAAGAGGAGCTTTGGCAGAGGCTGATGGGGTCATGAGTCGAATGAGCGCATTCTGTGTCGCGCTGACTTCGGACACGTCGAATGGGAATGGCAAGGTTTGAGCTACTTGCAGAGATAGCGAAGATCGTATCTGGATCACTGCGGTAGTGTTGAAAGAGGGCTGCGCTTGTCCACTAGTGCTTGTGGGTGATTCAGTTACTGTTGATGGTGTTGGGACAGTGCCAGCCGGAAACACGGAGAAGATATAAGGTTTGACAAACGCTGAGATTGAATACGAGATTAATGAAGGAGAAACAAGACAGGTAGATGAACTTGACAGACTTATTTCTTCAGGATGTACAGGGAATTCAATTGTTGTCGGCCGCGTTGCCTTGCCATCTGAACCGATGAAGAAACCTTGGCCTACGATTCTTGAGCATGGTCCTCATCATGAAGAGGGGCATAAACTTACCATCCTTCGCGATTAGGAACTCAGAATCTGTGACTCGAATAACACCAGGTTTGGGTTTGGCACCAAGTCCCAAAGTCATATAGCCAGTAAGACCGGTAAGGGCGTTCATCGCAGTGCCCGAGCTCGTCACTGGGAGAGGTGTCACGATATCCACCGCTGTCATAGTTGGGATAGAAAATATGGCATATTCAGTTGGCGAATATGCGAAGCATGCCGTGTCTTTGTCCAGAAATACGATTGAGCGTGCGGAATGTGGCAAAGGAGCTTCCTGCAATTAAACTTCAACGTAGTGGATGAGCAGCAGGAAGGGCGGCGTACTCTGACATCCTGTGGGTCCCCATCCTTCCAGGAGTATATTACAACTTTTCGGCGGCATCCTACAAGAAGTTGCGTGATGAGTGTTGGAATCGGTTGAGTTCGTTTAAATTCGGGTTCGGCTATCGATTGAGGGTTTGCTGGCAGTTGGACATTATGCACCGAGGAATAAATTGAAAACGAAAATGCGGCTTTCGCCTTCACCAGTGGTGTTGGGGGGGAAAAAGATGGCAGTGGAAATAAGGTAACTGTCGCCTCTTTCACCCAAAGTCAGACTCGTGTGTGGAATAAACAGAGCAGGGGCTTTCACACCTGACAGCACAACAAGAGAATTCACGTCCTTGATGAACCCTAGCTGCTCTATTGACCTTCTTACGAGGTTTTTCTTCACTTCCACCAACTCGATCGGGGCGTCAGAGCCTTAGTGGATGACATCAGCCACAACTCTTGGAAAATGGGACTGATTCCTAACTCAGGCTATACACATTCAAAGTTCCAGTTGAGCTTCCAAGATACAATCTGTCCGCTATGTCAATCACAATTAGTTCAAGGCGACAATTCATACGCAGGTCAATTCTTGCCTTGAACCGTTAAGGAATCAAACTTTTCCTTCAGGCCAGCGAGAACAATTTTTGGTGTAGTAAAGGGAGGCATGCTCCCTGATTTCCTCCCAAGATCCCTCAGAGCATTAGTGCGTGCACTTGGACCATGTTAACGAGACTGCGAAGGCTGTCAACTGACGCGGGGGCGTTACCCCTCGAATGTAACAGTACCAAATAACGTTTTCCGAAAGTTTGTTCAAAAATTTGCTATTCTTTTTTCGCATCCTGGACATAACTTCCTGCAGCGTAAATCCCGTTGCAATTCATGGGCCATGCATCAGCCGACAGATCCGGGTCGCTTTCTCAGGAAATTCTTTACCTCGGTTTTCGCGAAGCTCTCACCCGAGTTCCAACACAATGACACCCCTACCAAACTGGCTAGGCAACGGCTAGTGCCTACAGCGCTATCTGTCGCTGCAGACTGATTGATGGTTTCATCAGGCTGCCTGGAACTATGGGAAACACAGACAAACCTGTGCAAGTAAATGTCAGCTCGTCATCAGTGGAGATACGTAAGTTGTCTGCGGTGTCTCAAGTCTCGCTGTTTCTGAACGTCTCTATCATAGATTTTGAGCGAAAAAAAGCTGAAAATGGATGTCGCATCTGTGAGCTGAGCTCCGGAGAATCGCCACACCCCGCTGGCCAGCAAAAACAGAATATCCTATATCAATCCTATATCGCAACTATCTATGTGTTTGGCTGATACGCGCTCCTAAAATTTTCCAATGATCGATTGACCCTTGATGTCATTCTACTTGGCAACCATGCTATCACCTATAAAAGCGCGAGCAAATCTTTGAGGTTCCCCAGCTGTGCTCATACACCCATTTCGAACTTTGTGCTGGTCACTCAGTCTCTCCAAAGAAACTCCTTAATCCCTCCTATAGGCTCCATCACCTCGTATACTCATTCAAAATGGTCCACGCTGCCTCTGCTGTTGCTTTTGCCGTTGTCGCTTTCAACGTCGCCTCCACCATGGCAAACCCCATTTACGAGTATGTTTAATTGTCTCCTTCCTGTCTTGTATTATTAATCTCAACTTTGTTTCTCCAGCAATTCCAACGAACTCATGGAGCGAGAGTTCACCGATTTTGATGTCGATGCCCGTGAATTTGACGAGTTCGATGCCCGTGAATTTGATGAATTCGAGGCCCGCGACCTGTTCGAACAGCTCTCTGAGCTCGATACCCGCGACTACGACGAAGTTGACGCCCGCGAATACGAGGAGGTCTACAACTACCTCCGTGATGTCTCCAGCAGCGTGACTACCACCGCCTCAGCCACTTCCACCGCGTCCTCGGCCTTGAAGACCATCACAAAGACCTCGACCATTGTCCCCAAGCCCACTTCCTGCACCAAGAGTGAGCTGAAGGCTAAGAAGCAAGCGAAGAAGCTCGCTCATAAGAAAGCCAAGCAGGCGAAGAAGGCCAAGAAGCTCCTTGAGAAGAAGGCAAAGAAGAACGCGAAGAAGCAGGCTAAGAAGGCGAAGAAAGCAGCTAAGAAGGCGAAGAAAGCAGCTAAGAAGGAAGCTAAGAAGGCGAAGAAGGGAAAGCACTCGCCCACCACTTCCACTTCCTCCACCTCTGTCACCTCCACCTCTGTCACCTCCACCTCTGTCACCTCCACCCCCGTTACTTCCTTCAGTTCAATTCGCCCCACTGCCTCTGTAACTGGAGCCTTCCGCGTAGCTGCCGCTCGCATCACCGCTGCACCTAACGCCAAGGCTGCGGTTCACGCGAACCTCTCTCGCGCTACCATCACCGGAAAACATGGAACCGTCACCGTCCGTGTTACCACCACCGCTGCTCAACCCGCATGCACGCGCGCTAGTAAGTTCAAGAAGCTCTTCAAACACAAAGAGGCACGCGACGTTGAGGAAGTCGACGATCTGTTCGCGTAAGTCGCATTCCCCCACCTCAACGAGCCGCCCGGTTTAATTTCTCATTTCTTATAGCCGCGAGTACGACTTTGATGAGCTTGACTAAGTAATATTCGGCTATTCATGGGTATTATTATTAGGGCTATGGTTTGTAACAAGTGTTAGATATTTCCCCCCAGAGACGAAATGTGAAAATTTCAAAGATCTGACGATGTTCGTCTTTAAATAGCATAGCTAATCCAAGCACTGCAAAGTCGGGATGTTCGGTAATAAGTTTCTATTCTACCTACATACGGGATGTCAATCGATCTGCTCTTTACCCGAGAAGTTTGCTCCGCAGATAGGCCTAAGAACTTGCGCTTTGGGGGCGCCACTGGAAGTGGTGGATGCTGTATATCGACTGGTCATAAATTGTGGCGATGAAGCCGCCGCGGAGAACAACCAGGTGGAGAGAGGTAGAACATATGTTGTGTACAGGGAGGTCCGACGACCTGCGTGTTAAAGACCCCAAACGTCAGCCCGCTGCTTGTGCTGATGCCTAGGACTCGAAGCCCTACTTCATGGGCGTCATACGGTTCTGCAGAAAGCGTGAAAAAGCATGAGAAAAAGAAAAAAGAAAAGGGAAGTGTGTGCATACCTTCATCACCAAAGGACCCGCAGCCTGAGCCGCATTTCTACCAAGCTTCAACGCACCAAATGCCAATGCCAAACGGGCATTCCTCTTCCCACTATTTCCCCTCCATTCGCGCGCCCTTTCTGCCCTGTTCCCTGTGAAGTTTCAACCAAACCCCTTTAGCCCCGGCCCAATCTGGCCATTGGGTCTTTCGCTGTACCCCTATATCGTCTGGATCGATGGGGTCAGCCAAGACACTAGAGGGATCTCGAAAAACGCACCTAATAGGAAGCAGTTTCGAGAGCCTCGAAATATTCATTACTGCATCGCCAAAGGTGTGCGTCCACTTCACCGCTTGCTCTTTGCCGCTACGTTTCGGTGCAGTTGTTCAGGATCATAGAAATGTGCAGACCAGGGGTTGAATATTTACCTTCTTGGAAATGCATGGACGAACTATTCCGGGCGTTGATTCGTATTGATTTCGCGCGGAGACTCCAGTTCCATCGGAATCGTCATTGAGGGTTTTGTGCCGCAGTACCTGTGATAAGACTCTGTGAGCGAGTGCGATCGAGAATCGAGGATCATATCAAAGCCACGGATCCCAAGTAAGGAAAGGGATGCTTTCCGTGCGGTAGTTTGACTGCACGATAGAGTAGGATGCCGCAGTGCCTGTGATAAGACTCCGCGTACATCCCTGATCCTGCCGCGCGCCAAAGATGAAAAAATAAATAGACAAGTTCTAGCACGTGGAATCGGCTCGAAGGCGTTATACACAGCCAGTGCACCGTTAGACCACTTCGCTATACTGTTGAACGTCGGCTGGTCAGTCACGTGCTGTCGCGTTGTCGCGTTAGCATTTTCCTAATTTGGACCTAACCGCAACATGGACATTGGAAGGCCCTGCGTTCATCGACGACAAGGTCATTGCCGACAGCGAAGATAGCATGGAACAGGAAATTTATTTTGTCAGTATAATCCTCCACTCGACACCTTCCGGCCTTCTGAAACGACAAGCACAGGTCTATCTAGGAAGTTCAAATCCATAAAGAACGTCCTTCGTCTCCGAATCTTTCAAGTCATCTCCAGCTGGCCAAAACAATATCCTCCATCCCCGCACTCACCGCTGGTCCGCCAGCGCTTCTCGATCGCTTCACCTCTTCAGGAGTTCTCAGCGGCAGGGGAAAAAGAGACAGCAGACACCTCTATCACCGACTTTGCACCCATGCCGGGCACAATCGCAGACAGGGCTAAAGCACGACCGTGCACCTAGAAACCATCACCCGGTTCACGTCGGACGTGATTGAGCTCACCTCTGACGAAGACGAAGACGAGCTTAGTCTCAAACCGTCGAAACCGCAATCGAAGCCCAAACACAAACCAAAGGCGAAGCCAAAGAGTCAAAGAGCTAACGAAACCTAAAGCCGCGAGTTTTCGAGGATTCGGACGATGAGATCCAGTTGGTTGGTTCTGCCGCTGCAGACGACGATATTCCCCCTCCAGACGAGCCCCGGGGCAATTCCACAATAGCCTTGACACGGCCGACTGTGGCTGGGGGTCTGGGCGACAATCCGCCAACTAATCGTTGCGGAATCAAGAGGAGGAAATCGGCTGCCAAGGAAGGAGGTGTTGTGCATGTCAACGCATCTCCATCGACTACCAAGAAGAAAGGAAAGACTGGTGGCGGAGACAAGAAGGACAAGTCCAAAAAGTCGAAGGATAAAAAAGGGACGAGGAGGGTGTTATTGTCCGACGAGGAGGAAGAGGACGTGTAGAAAGTCGTTAACGACGAGGAGGAGGGGTTCAATAAGGAGAAACGGACAAAGAAATCTCTGAGGAAGGCTCCGAGGAAAGTCATTGACGACGACGACGAAGAACCGGCTGGTGAAGAGAGCCCAGAGTAATCGCGCAACTCAACCAAGGTATAACCACTTCAATTTTTCAACCAGTTCGAACTTACAAAATACAACAGGAGAACATGATGTCCACGCCCAACCCCATCGCGATGCCGCCCAAACCTTATAGCGTCTCTAAACCCCTATTCACACCCACGCCACCGGAGGGACCGACGCCAATCCGCCTCTCTATACGCGGTACGAAATCGCACCTCGCAGCAGCAGCCTCACCATGTCCGAGCTCATCCGGCGCGCCAACTCCATCCCCGGATCCCCCTTCTCCACCCATCCCTCCACACCCGCCTCTGCCTCTTCCTCTATCCTCGGTTCATCCAAGTCCCAGCTCAACCCGCTCACTGCGCGTTTAGGAACACCCTACTCTCCCTACCTTAAATCCTCGCGGAGCATGCTACCCCGCATTGCGCGGTTGCACCCAAATAGATGTACCATACTGTGGACAGTCCAGCATTGCCCCAGATTGCGGACGCCAGGATGCACTGCTGGGAACTAGGACCTGTCGCCCCGTGACGCCCAACCGAAACGACATGCCTCGCATAAGGACTCGCAGAGGCAAACCGAAAGCAAGATGCACAACGCCTCGCGAACGCTACCAAAGCCAGGCACCGAGTCGCATACGCCTGCTCGAAAGATGATACGCCACCCACCGTGAACAAATTGCAATCGATATTTTCGTGGCTTTCCTCTTCTCTCATCCCTCAAAATCTTCTGGTCGTTGGTCTCACGGTACTGGCAGTTTTACTCGCTTGCCCGTCCAGCTTTATCCTACCCTTTTGGTTGATGTCATGTGGTAGTGCTTCGCGCAGGAATTCTTATTTTCCTTGAAGCAAACCACGTCGCGGACACATACACCTTCACTCCAGGACACTACCCCTTATCTAGGATACCCGTCTACGTCACAACCTCCCTGGAGAGAAAGGGTACATTCACGAACATCAAGGACGCCATCACCTCCCCTGTATCATTTCCTGTCCCTTTTGAATGGTCACCACCCACTATATCCCCAGTCTATGACCTCAGCCTCACCTAGTACCATCCAGAGTCCTGTCATTTTCCGTAAGTTAAGGACACCCAAAGGGAAGTTGTAATCAGAGTCACATTATCATTCAAGTACGTGGTTACATCATAATCAAAGTCCTAAATGAATAAACGGCACCCAGCGCTCGAATGAGCATTTCTTTTCATCGCGCATTTTCTTCACTGCAAGATGTAGAGCTCGTGCAGCCTCTGTGGTATCTGGATGTTGTGCTGGGCCATTTCTGAACAGATATCCATAAAAGCTATCAACAACATCTGGGGCATCTTCGTCCTGGATGGTCCTTTATAAACAAGTTGTCAGCAGGCAAACCCTCGGGGATAACAGCAATTATTACAGACCACATTGTGCCCACAACCCCTCGAAACCCTGCAAATAACATCGCTGCAGCGATATGAATGGCTTCATCGGGAACTTTCTCATCTCCTGTGGCAGTTTGACATGCACTGAGAAATGCCAATGATGCATTCAAGTGTGGAATCTTCATGATACTTGAAATTTCCAGGTGGTCAGTTGGCAAAACTCGAAGGGCACTCTCAAGTGGCTTCTTGTATTTCTGCATGCCATGACATGCAAAGTGTGCAATTGAGGCCCTGGAAATGTGGGATAACACAGCTTCAATTGTAGTGGGTGATTCTGTTGTTCCAAGTGTCTCTAGATGTTTAGGCAACACCCACTTTTTTATCCTTGTTAACTCCTCAAGTGTGTATGGTAGACTACTGGGTTCAACCACAGCAAGCATCTTGAAGGTGTCATCCAGTATAGGGGGAGGAGTAAGAAGAGGACTGAGTGTAGGTGTATATGATGATACAATGTAGTTTGAAGCATCATCAAGTGATATGCCTGAAGAATCATAAATCCCAGCTGCATGGAGGGGAAGGAAAGCAAAGGGACCAGTTGGACACCACCAGAGACGTGGAGGTGAGTCTGACCTCTAGAACTAGAATTCAGTAAATATAATGATGCCATGCATAAGCCTTACCTCTAAACCCAATGTACAAATGACTGGATGAACAACAGTGAACCACAATACCTCCAAGATGCACTTAAGTATCTCAGGATCTGTCCCAGAGACATAGTGACGCTGAATATGAAGTCGACCTTGGCCAGACAGTCTGTCAAAAAGAGATTGTAAAGTTGCATGAATTTCATCAGGGATATTAAAGCGAGTGTTGTGCGATGATAATGCTAGTTGAATCAACTGGCCCAAAGTAATTGCAAGTTTTATGGTGATTATTGGGAGGGGAACATGTGTTACACCAGCTTCTGAGAGAATTAATCCATCACACCTGTGTTCACTAGCATTCAGTAGGACTATGCAGCGGTTAATGGCAGCCTGCTTCAGTTCATGGAAAGACTTTGGCAACAGAAAATTGTGAAATTCATAGAGGCTGCGCACTTCCTTGAGGGTGTGATTCCAGTCTTCTTCCAGATGGCGAAAATGGTTTGCCTCTTTTTCTGTGGCCATTCTTTGTTTCTGATTGTCATTGATAGCTCTTGAAACATCACAGAATGACTTTTGCTCAAGTTCATTTGAGAGATCATAAAGTTTCTTTGCCAAGTCTGGTGCCTTGGACTGGAGGTGATCAAAGGGAGTGTGAAGTTGGAGTGATTGGGACCAAAATACTCCTCGGGCTTCTTCAAGAAATTCAATTGCTTGCATTAAGTTCCCTGCACTGATAGCACAACTAGCAGCATTACCAGCAAGGCCATCACAGTAGTGCAATGCTTTTTGGCGAGCCTGCAAATCTAGGCCAGGTGTGGCTAGATGAGGCAGAAGAGCCATTGTAAGTTGATATGCCTCTAAAGCAGATGAGTGGGAAGAATGTGCATTGCTTGTCCAGATTGTTCCAGCAAGAACATTATCCAGGATAGATGAAGATTTAGAATTGATGGCAACATGAAAGGCATTTATTGCAGCTTCTAAATGTGAAGATTGAGAAGTGATGGTGTGAAGTTTGATGAATGTTAACAGGCTATGTCATAAAATGGGACCACTCTTTTAAGTTGGTTAAATATATGATGAAACTCAATGGCACTGTGACATTTGCAGCCTTATTCACTCTTGTGAATGAATTTGAACAAATTCAGTATCAGGCATTTACCCCAACCAAAGCATTAAATCATTTAAAAGCTGGGCTAGAAGAATTCATTGCCTCCTTGCGAGATCATGGCCTTGCAGAACCAATTTTAGGCTTTACTGATAATGTTGCAAGTGATGCTGGGACATTTTTAGAATGTATTCCTTCTTTGAATAAGGAGGTTGAGCCTATTTCTATTGATGAATTCTCTGATCTTCCAAGGCTCACCTTACCTGAAGATGTATCTGTTGTTTCCTGCAATACAGATGCTGAAATTTCCAATGCATGCCTTGCCATAATTGAAAGAATAGAATCAGACAAAGATAAAATCTATATTGGCTTTGATATGGAATGGGAATTTAGCACAGGAATATCTGGTACTGGTCCTCAAAAGACACCATTAATTCAACTAGCTTTGCCAAAATCTGTCTATTTGCTTCATGTTTATTTGCTGAAGAAATTGCCCTCTTCATTCCAAACACTTCTATTATCTCAGCAAATCATTAAAATTGGAAGAAATATTGGAGCAGATTTTGCAAAGCTTGCAAGAGACTTTCCAGGCATCATGCTTCTATCCAAGCATAAGAAATCATATCATGGGGTGATTGAGCTAGGTCGATTAGCATTTAAAAAGAATGTTGTGCCAAATGGAAAAGCATCACTTGCAAAAATTGTAGCTGCAACATTGCAAAAGTATCTCTCAAAGGAATCTCGTTCATCTGAGTGGGCAGCAGCAATGCTTGATGATGATCAGAGGCAATATGCTGCATTGGATGCATATGTTGCTTTAATGGTTTGGGAGGTTTTTGAAACATTTGAGGAAACAGGAAAACCAATTTCAGCTGCAACCAAAGTTGGAGAGCTCATCAGTTTGTATGTCCGAAAGCAGGAAGTAGCACAAGGATCAATTGTTGAACAGCCTCGGTCTTTTTCTATTCAGAGTCCACTTCCAAATGAGAAGCCTATGTCTCTCAATGTTTCAACAACTAAAACACGAGCATTGATCCAAATTGATACTGTTCTTGCACCAAATTGTGTGATTCCATACCATCGTCAATCATTGAAAAATATCCAAAATGGTGGTGGCTCATTCAAGGCAGTTGTCAGTATATCCTCACTTTGAACTAGAAGTGAGAAAGAGTTGATTACAGCTCCAGAACCTTTGGAGTGCAGAAATATTGGAACAATCCAAGTCATCAAACCTCCATCTCTCTCAGCTGAAGATATTGAAAATTGAGATCTAGATATTGAATCTGATGGTGAAGATGAGGGTGATAGCATTTCTGAGATCAATATTGAAAGAGATCTTGATCCACTTGAAAGAAGTTCAGGGTTCACACAATCCCCAAATGATATTCTTCCTTCTCGCATACTTGCTGATGTTTTTCATGAAATTGACAAAGTCTGTAGAACAATTTCCAAAAAAAATACTCTGTGCCAGAAATTTGCTACTGCCTTTAGTGATACATTACTTATTCCAGATGAAGATGACAAAAAAGCAGTGTCTGAAGTTTTGGAAAAAAAGAAATCAAGTTTTAACAAAGTTCAATCCAAATCACCTGCTTGGTTATGGAAACGAGTCAGACACTATATTCCTGAAAGAGGCATACTGGAAACCCGGCGTACGAAGACACGCCGGGAAACACTAACTCACACGGGACGAATATGACTTGAATATATTTGGAGTAACGCGTAACGAGAGAGCGAGAGAGAGAGAGAGATGATGGGGGAAAGAGAGGTAAGTAGAAGGACCCTTAGGGGGTCCTTATATAGTACGATCGGATGGTGTCGTAAATAGGGAATAACAACGCGTAATCATATTATAGGATTACACCCTCCCCCCTCCTGAAAAATAAAACCAAAAAAAAAAAAATAGAGAGAAAAAATTCACAGAACAGGAGTGACAAATAGAAAACAATAGTTACAATGCGCAGCGCAGGTGCGTCAAAACCCAGTGGGAAAGCTACCGGCTGGCCGAGGTAGAAGGAGAATAGTACTAACAAAGTCCATCCCCATCTTGCGTTTGGCCAACCAGATGTCGAGCGCTTCGGTATCCTTGAGTTCGGCACCCTTTAACCAACGATTTTCTTCAGCTCCGTAACCGATCCATCGAACCAGGTAACGATAACCACGACCGCAGCGGCGCTCATCGATGATATCACGAACGAAATATTCCTCGGACCCATCTTCCATGGTGACCGCCGGCAGTTTGCTGAATTCACGATTGGGGAAGAGCGTGGCGTCGTTCTCGACGTAAGGAATGACTTCGGAGGTATGAAAAGTCGGGAAGATATTTGGTGAGTTGGGAAGGTCTAGGGTAACAGTGGAATCTTCCTCGTTGATGTCGATGATGGTGTACGGTCCATCGTATCGTGGCATAAATTTCGCAACACGTTTCTCGCCTGAACCTTGATATTCATGCCGACGATGCAATGTTGTCAGGCGGACTCTACCACCTATGACAAAAGGGAAAGTTAGTGTACGAGTTTTGTTCGCTTGAGCAGCCTGAGAGATCTTAGCGCGTAATAAATTATCCTGAGCTTCCATTGATATTTGTTCCAATTTCTTGATAAGATCGTACGCGCGCTCTGCCTCAGGTGCAGTGTCATGATTTTCTCGTTCGATGAGCGGAGGAATAACGCGAGGACTGCGACCCATACGGAGTTGGAAGGGTGAGAATCCCGTCGACTTGTTGATAGTGTTCATGATGTTGAAACGGACCAAGGGCAACGCACGAACCCAACCCAACTGGTTGCGTTCGACGTGGTATCGTAACATCTGGTTGACCGTTTTGTTAGTACGTTCGCTTGCGCCATCAGTTTCAGGGTGATAGGACGAAGACATCTTAATCTTCGTTCCTGTCAATACGTGCAAAGCTTTCCAAAATTTGGACACAAAGAGTTTGTCGCGATCCGAAATGATGTCCAGCGGCAGCCCATTATCGCAATACCAGTTGTCGAAGAAGATGTGAGCGAGTTCTTCGGCTGTCATTGTCGTAGTGCATGGCAAAACCCGTACGTCCGCCCCAAGACGATCAGTGAACGTTACAATCATGTCGTACCCCTCGTCCCGGGGTAGAGGTCCAATAAAATCGATCGCAACAGAATCACCGCGAGCGTCTGGTACCGGTAAGGGGTGTAACGGACCGATGGGTTTCGAAGTAGTTGATTTATTGCATTGGCACTCGATGCACCCGGGGACATAGGCAGACTCGAGCTCCTTCCGCATATTAGGCCAGTAAAAGGAGTTGCGCAAGGAACCATAGGTTTTGTCGAATCCAAAATGTCCCAACACGTCGTGCGCAAGGCGGAAAAGTGTTTCACGGACGTCTCCTACCCGAGGGATGATGAGTCTGCTCCCTACGTACCAAAGTCCATTAACGAGTTGTATCCCTGGCATACCATCCTTTGCCTTAAGTAGTGTGTGCTGTATCCATTTATCATCCACGTATCCGTCGCGGATCTTCTGTAGAAGTTGCTTGTCAGCACTGATAGAGAGTGTTGCACACACCGAATTTAATCCCTGTTCCGCTCGTGGTCGCGCCTGGGACAATGCAGAAGCAGCAGCGTAGGGACTATACGCCGGCGCCAAAATTGAAGCAACCATGTCGTCTTCCTCGTCCGTTGGACAGTGGGAGAAAGCGTGCTTTGCCTCAGCTTCCGCCTGTGCATATGTCGGTAATCGTGATAGGGCGTCCGCGACCGTGTTATCTTCGCCCTTAACATAGACAATTTTTGCATCATATTGGGACATGAATTCCATCCACCGTGCTTGACGTCGCGAAAGGTCTCGCTGGATGTGGAAGTTCTCCAGTGTTTTGTGGTCGGTATATACCAGGAAGGGTACACCAAGGAGGTCCACCCTCCACTTCGTCAATGCTCTAATGATTGCCAGCATCTCCTTTTCATGAACAGGGTAATTGAGCTGCGCACCTTTGAACGTCATTGACTCGAAGGCAACTGGTCGCGCTGTTTCCCAAGTCTTTCCAAAGGAAAGTACCGCCCCTGATCCCAAATCGCTGGCATCGGTAGTGACATAGATTTTATTTTCAGGCATAAGGGAGAGGTCGATGGTGGTCAGGCAGTCACGGCTGACCACCAATTTCTTGATACCATCAAAGGCGTGCTGATGAGTTTCCGTCCACTTTGGAAACTTACGATCCGCTTCTTTAGTGATAAGGTCCGCGAGTGCACCTGTGTGCGTCGCCAAACCTGGTAGAAAAGCTGATAAGTACCTTACCAAACCAATAAAGGCTCGCGTTTGGGTCGCTGTTTTTGGTACAGGCCACGCCAGAATTGTATCTGCTTTCTTTTCATCGGCCTCGATACCACGGGCGGCGATCTTGTGTCCCAAGAATTTGAGTTCAGTTTGAAAAAGGTTAGTTTTCTTCTCATTGATGTACAGTTTAGCCGCCTTCAGAGCCGCGAATACTGTTCGAACATCACGGATGTGGTCCTCAACCGTGTCAGACCAAATAATGATGTCGTCGAGATAAATATGGCAGATTTTTCCTATCAGGGACTGTAATGCTTTTGTAACCCGTCGTTGGTGAATAGCGGGCGAATTCCGAAGTCCCATGGGCATCACAAGCCACTCATAGAGCCCGAAGGGCGTACTAACTGCTGTAAGATGAACATCATCAGGGTGCATTAACGTCTGAAAGAAGGAATTTGTCATATCAATAGATGACCAAATTTTCCCTCTAGCACAATCATTTAGGATATCATCCTGTTGGGGTAGGGGGTGGTTGTCTGGTACCGTAATTTCGTTTAGTAGTCGAAAATCATTTACCCATCGGGGTAGGACCGTGGGGTCACTTTTGGGTATAATGAAACACGGTGTCGCGTCGAATAACAATTGATATGTTATTAACCTGGGTTTCACTGGCCTTGTCCAAAATAGGGGCGGGGTATATTCCAGTCGTTCGATAATAATAATAAGTAACAGATCAATACCCTTAATATTC
>Ga0307513_10006785_pt1 | contig 14934 bp, 13 predicted proteins | sample 15_EM_MG_FD_202174 | JGI IMG/M metagenome (GOLD analysis project Ga0307513, IMG submission 202174) | Populus trichocarpa ectomycorrhiza microbial communities from riparian zone in the Pacific Northwest, United States - 15_EM | ecosystem: Host-associated > Plants > Roots > Unclassified | place... | reverse complement strand
GATGACGACGAAGAAGAGGACTTTTAAAAAGCCGTAAATCGTGAATCGTGAATCGTAAATAGAGAAAAGCTGTCTTTGTCTATTTACGATTCACGATTCACGATTTACGGCTTTTCTCCGTATCCGGGGCGGCTCTGGCGGACGTTGAGGCCGGGCGGGGCTGTGATTCGCACCGGATGAAAACGCCCGTCGCGCCGTTTCTCTTCGGGCGGGTAGAAAGCAAGAATATAAGAGGATGTCACCTCTTCAGCGAGTGTCTGGAAGAGAGGGCCGAAGTCTTTCTCCGTCGCGTAGACGTTTGAGCCGCCGGTCTTTTCGGCCAACTCGCTCACGTCGAGCGGAGTCGGCAGCGGGGCGTGGGCGTTGGCTCCTTTAGCACCACCGCGCAAAGCGAAGAGGCGCGAGAAAGAGGGCAGCGTCACCGTGTAGACGCTCACCTCCGCCGCGTTAGCGCGTTCGATGACGGTCTTCGGCGCAACCGTGTCGCCCACCGGGAAGCCGTCCGTCACGACCACCACCGCGCGCTTCATCAGACGTTTATCACGCGTGCGCGGCGCGTTGCGCGTGAGCAGGCGGATGGCGTCGTCAACGGCGTCATAAGTATGAGTCGAGAGTCCGTTCGCTTCGCGCGCGAGACGCGTGAAGGCGCGTTCGAGTTTCTGCTCGTCGTTCGTGAAAGGTTGCAACACGCGCGCGCTCATCCCGAAACTCATCACGGCGAACAACGACGTGCGATCCGACAGGCGACGCGAAAACAGTCGCATCGCCGCCCCCAGACGCTCCATCTCCTCCGGCGACATGCTGCCCGATACGTCCACGGCGAAGACGACCGCCACGGGGCGCAGTGCGCCGCGCCGCCGCTCGACGTTGAAGAAGGCGACCGGGCGTTCGACGCCCTCGTCATAGATTTTGAAATCCCCCGCAGACAAATTACGCACGGGTCGCCCGGCGGCGTCCGTCACCGTCACGTCAACCAGCACGAGGTCTGTGTCAACGCGCAGAATCTCGTCGTCGTCCTGCTGCGCGTCGGGCGGCTCGACGCGGCGCGGGCGTTCCCGCGGCGTCTGAGTCTCAGGCTGCGTCTGCTGGCTGCGCGCGACGGGCAGGGAATTGAAGAACGTAGAGAGGGCGAGAAAACCGGCGACGAGCAGGGCGCGTGCGGCGCGTCGCCCGTGGGGGCGAACGGTCGCGGGCGACGAAATTTTGCGGGGGCGAAGCATAAAACTCGAAAGCGAACTCTGGTCAGACAACTTCAACGTCGGTCAGGCGCGGATTGTTTCGGCAAACGCGCGAGGGAGTGCGGCCATTATACGGACTCATTCGCGCCGGTGTCACCCTCGCGCGTCTACGGTTGACGCGGCGCAAGCAACAGGGAGCAGCGTGCGCTGCATCAACTAGAGCGCGCACGGCTGAGGGCGCGGGCAACAAAAATGTGCGGCCACGCCACGGGCGACCTTTTGCATGTATAATAAACGTCTCACGAACGAGGTCAGCCGCGCCAACATTAAGACAGTTCGCATCGTGGTTTCGCTTTCACAGCTATGAGTAAACTTAGAACTACCGGCACACTCTTTTTACTACTGCTCCTTGCCGTCGGCGTCGCGGCGCAGAAAAATAAGACGACGGGAAGCATCAAGGGCAAGGTGAAGACCGAAAGCGGCTCGGCGGAAGGCGTCCGCGTGACGGCGCGACAGGGCGAGCGCGAAGCCGCCGCCGCCGCGACGGATCGCAAAGGCCAATTCGAGCTCGACGGACTCGCTCCGGGGCGTTACAGCATCACGTTTCGCAAGCCCGGTTTGAGCGTGGCCGAGATCAAAGACTTCGAGGTGGTCGCCGGTAAGACGCGTTCGCTCGGCGGCGACCTCGTGTTGCCGGTTGACGAAGGCTCGCTGGTCTTCATCAAGGGCAGCGTCTTCAACGAAGAAGGATTGAGCCTCCGTGGGGTGCAGATAGAACTGGCGCGCATTGGCTCGGACGGCATGACCAAAAAAATCGACGGGCGCATGACGACGGGTTCGGGCGACTTCGCTTTCCGTCTCCCGGCACAGACGGCGCGTTACCGCGTCACGGCCAAAATGGACGGCAGGGAAACAACCTCGAAAGATGTCGAAGTGGATGGCGCTGCCGTCTATCGCGTCGCGCTTTCGCTCAAGCCCAAACCCTGACAGTTGATGTCACAAGGCTTCATATGGAAGAGGCTGCGACACGCACGGACAAGCGCGAAGAGTTTCTGACCGCGCGCCAACTCGCCGGACTCTTACAGGTGAGCGAATCCACCGTGCGCCGCCTCGCACGCGAAGGCCGCATCCCCTCCATCAGGCTCACGCCGCGCCTCATGCGCTTCCACCTCTCGTCCGTGATGAGCGCGCTCGACGGCACGCAAACCAAAACCCGCGCACGCCGCACGCCCCCGCACGAAGCGACCGCCGACCCGCAACTCTCGTTTGAAGACTTAATGTAAAACAGCGGCCTGTGTAAGAGCGAGATAGAAGCGAGAAGATACAGGCGCGAAGCGGCGGCAAACAGTAGCCGCTTCGCGGTTACTACCTACGAATACCTTTGAGCATGCCGCTGGCGTCCGTCCACTTTCCATTCTGTTTGAGGTAGACGCGCGGTTGGGTGAAGGGATATTTTTTGGCGAAGGCCGGGTTGGCGGCGAGCAGCGGCCTGATAGTGGCGGCGTCGCCCGTCGTCACGCGCCAGCGTCCGCCCTCGCGCACGAGGTATTGCCGCGCCACGATCTTGGCCTCGCCCGCGAACGGCGCGCGCACGCGACCGTACACGACCGAATCCACCATGCCGATGTCGCCCGCGACGCGCACCGCACCGATCTCCAGACGTTCCAACTCGTACATCCCGCGTGTGCGTTCGAGCGCGCCGACGAAGCGTGCGCGCGTCACGCGTCGCTGCGATGCAGAAGGCAACACGTCGTAGAGCGAGTTGTAATCGCCGCCCTTCAACTGTTGAAACGCGCGCTCGACCGTGCCACGCGCTTCCGCCTCGCTCGAAGCGACGCGCGCCGTAGCAGCCGTCAGCACCGGACTCCCGGCCAGTGTGAACAGAAATAGCGCGGCCAGCAGGCTCACGGTAAATGCGAAGTTTTTATTTCTCATCTCGATCTTCAAACTCTTCATCTTCCTCTTCATCCTGAAATTTCTCATCCGCTTCGATGCCGCGCGGACGCAGGCGGTTGCGCTCGTTCCAGAACCACGCGACGACGCCGAGCGTCGCCACCACGAAAGCCCCGTCCATACGTCCCACCAGCAGGAGTGCGGCGGCGACCAACAGGCACACCCCCGCGGCAACGCTCCAACGCACAGCGGACACGCGCGTCGAAAAACTCTCAGGCCGCGACGCATGCTGAGGCGCGTGAGCACTGGCGCGCGCGGGAGATTCCGCTTCGCCCGCGCGCCGCGCCGCTTCGGGTTGCGCCGCGTCAGGCGACAACTCGCCCGCGTTATCTCTGTCTTCTTTGGACGGCAAAACTCTTAGCGGATGGTGACGGGAATTGATGTCTCGACCGTCGTTGGCGGGTAGCACTTCTCGTCGTCGCACGGCTGCACGCGAAGGCGCGCGCCGAGCATGTGTTGACCGGGCGCGGTGTCGCGTGGCGCGTGAACCGTCATCGTGATGCGCGCGTCGCCTTCGTAGACGGCGAGCGGAACTTCGGCGAAGGGAAACTTCTTCGTGAGCGGTTCCGGGTAGACGATTTTGTCAACCGTGATGCCCGCCTCCGGCTTGACCTCAAGCGACGTGGGAATCAAAAAACGCTCCGTCGCAGGGTTGGCGTTCACGTGGTAGCCGCTCGTGATTGCGAGGCGCACGGAGGCTTCCGCTGTCTGTCCAGCACGCACCTCGACCGTCTCCGCACTCGCACGCACGATTCCTTCGAGCGGCGACTTCGACGCGCTCGTCGCGGCGTTGGCGTTCGCCGGGGCGGACGCGTTCGCGGCGTTGGCGGGCGCGTTCGCCGGAGGCGTGTTGGACGTACACGCGGGCAATGCGACGAGCAGCAGCGACAGGAAAACTGTTTTTTTTATCATTCCGCGTTCCGCCTTCATCCTTCCTCTCCCTCTTCTTCATCCGACCCGTGCTTTTTGTCGGCGCGTTTGATGCCGAACTTTTCGAGTCGGTATTGCAGCGTGCGAAAGGTGAGGCCGAGCAGTTTGGCGGCCTTAGTGATGTTGTAGTCGGTGCGCTCCATCGCTTGCAGGATCAGGTTGCGCTCGAACTCCTCGAACGAGATGCCTTCGTGCGGCAACTTGAACGCGCCTTCGGTCGCCGGGCGCACTTCCTGTCTGACTTCGAGCGGCAGGTCTTCGACCGTGATCAGGTCGGCCTCGGCCAGCAGGATGGCGCGCTCGATGGCGGATTCGAGTTGGCGGACGTTGCCCGGCCACGCGTATTCGAGCATCACGACGCGCGCCTCCGGCGTCAGCCCGCGAATGAGCCGCGACGTGTTGCGCGTGTGCTTCTTCAAAAAGAAGTTGATGAGCACGGGGATGTCTTCGCGCCGTTCGCGCAGAGGGGGAATGTCAATCGAGAGGACGTTGATGCGATAGTAGAGGTCGTCGCGGAATCTACCGTCCTTGACCATCGCGAGCAGGTCGCGGTTGGTCGCGGCGACGACGCGCACGTCGATCTTGATCGGGCGCGTTCCGCCGACGCGCCTGATCTCGCGTTCCTGCAAGGCGCGCAAAAGTTTCGCCTGCATCGAGATGTCGAGTTCGCCGATCTCGTCGAGAAAAAGCGTGCCCCGGTCGGCCACTTCAAACAGACCCTTCTTTTCGGCGTGCGCGCCCGTGAAACTACCTTTCTCGTGGCCGAAGAGTTCCGACTCCAGAAGGTTCTCGTTGATGGCGGCGCAGTTGACGGCCTGAAACATCTCGGTCGCGCGCTGGCTCTGGTTGTGAATCGCGCGCGCGATCAACTCCTTGCCCGTGCCCGACTCGCCGCGAATCAACACCGTCGAGGCCGAACGCGCGACCTTCAAGACCATCTTCTTCACCGACTCCATTTCAGGCGAATCGGAGATGATCTCGTTGTCGAGCGATTCGAGCTTCGTGAGCGCGCGGCGGATGGTGTCGAGCAGCGTCTCGCGGTCGTAGGGCTTTTCGAGATAGTCGAACGCGCCGCGCCTGAGCGCCTCTTTGGCCGAGTCAATCGAGCCGTGCGCCGTGAGCAAAATGACGATGATGGATGAATCGTAGGCGAGCAGGCGTTGGAGCAGTTCGATGCCGTCCATGCCGGTCATCTTCAGATCGGTGAGAACGAGATCGAAGCGCCGGTCGCGCGCGATCTTCAACGCCGCCTCGCCCGACGCGGCGGTCATCACGTCGTAGCCCTCGCTCGACAGGATCATCTCCAGAATCTCCCGCTGCCCTCGCTCGTCGTCCACCACGAGTATGTGTTTGCGTGCCATAGTCCCTCAAATAGTGAACGATGAAGTAGGAACGCGGAACGATGAACTCGAAGAAAATTGTTTTCTATTCATCGTTCCGCGTTCCTACTTCATCGTTTCCCGCTGTTGGTAGTGTAACTGTAAAAGTCGTGCCTTCGCCGTGTTTGCTGGCGACGGTGATCGTGCCGTCGTGATCGTCGACGGCTTTCTTGACGATGGCGAGTCCGAGTCCCGTGCCCGTCTCCTTCGTGGAGAAATAGGGTTCAAACACCTGTGAGATGTTCTCGGCTTCGATGCCGCGCCCGGTGTCTGCGATAGAGACGCACGCGCGTCCCGTGTCGGTTGACGAGAGCGTGATCGTCAGACGCCCGCCCGCGCCGTCGCCTTCCATTGCCTGCACCGCGTTGATAATAAGGTTTGTGAAGATGGAACGTAAAGATTCGGCGTCGCCCCGCACCGGCGGGATGTCGCCTTGCGTCTCAAGGCGCGTCTCGATGTTGCTCTCGGCGGCCTGCACCTCGACGATGCGCAACGCGTCTTCGACCGTCTCGCGCAGGTTGATGGGGCGCATCTCCAACTGCGCCGGGCGCGTGTACTTGAGGAACTCGGAGATGCGCGTGTTGATGCGCGCGACCTCCACTTTGAGTTGCGTCGTGAGCCGTTCGACCATCGCGCGCTTCTGCGGATCGCTCGGCGCAAGCGAAGTGCGCAGGTGGTCGAGCGTGAGGTTGATGTAGTTGAGCGGGTTGCGTATCTCGTGCGCGATGGCCGAAGCGAGGCGTCCGACGACCGCCGAGCGTTCCGCCAGATTGAGGCGGCTTTCGAGATCGCGCATGCCGCCGAGCCGCGCGATCATTTCGTTAAAGACCGTAGCGAGCGCGCCCATCTCGTCGCGGCGCGTGGCCGAGGGGACGCGAAAGTTGAAATCTCCGGCGGCCACGCGCTGCGCCGCGTCCGACAACTCCTGAATCGGGCGCGTGAAACGCCACACAAGAATCGCCGCCGCGAGCGTGGCGATGAGGAGAACGGCGAGCGTCGGCATGAGCGGGCGCGCGTCCTGCCAGAGCGAGCGCGACTGGTGCAACTGTGCCGAGCCGAGCACGACGATGATGTAGTTGAGTCCGCGCGAGGTGGCGGCGGAGATGGTGAAGGCGCGCGGCTCGCCCGCGACGGGCTGCGTGCTTGCCGGTTGATCGGCGTTGACGAGGCGCGGCAGTTGCGCCGTGGCGACGGTGAAATATTTGTCCGTGCCGTCTTCGAGTCGTTCGGGGATGAACTTGGGGTCGAGGCTGTCGTCGATGATGTCTTCGTCGTCGAGTCGGTTCGGGATGCGCCCCTCGTCTTTGACGATGAGGACGTTGGTGATGCGCCCGGCATGTTTTTCGCGCAGGAGAAAGCCGAGTTCCTGATCGAGTTCGTTGATGCGTTTGGTGGTGGGGAAGGTCTGCGCCGCAAGCGAGATTCCGGCGGTGAGCGCCTGCTCCTGCTCGGCGATGGTGCGTGCGACCTGCTGCTCGGAGAGGCGATTCAAATAGAACTGCACGCCGAGCGTGGCGACGAGCAGACCGGCCAACACGAGCAGCAGACGCACCCGGAAACTGTTTAAGAGTCTGAAAATTCCCATTCGAGACGTGACGTTTTAATACATCATTCCTTCAAGTTGAACGATAGAAGCGTTCCGCTAAATAAAATTAACTAAAGGTGTTGCCCGACACTAATTTGTGATGTTATAGTCGCAAGCGTCTCCAACGCAAACCCCCCGGAGACTCTAGGGGGATTGTCTCTCCCATCAAGCCAGTTACGAAGATCGCAAATTTGAACCGAAGGAACTGTTTGAAAGAACGGCTCAGGAAGCGTACTTTCAGCCCGACGAACTGTTCGTCCGAAGACCATCAGGACACGCCGCGACAGCGCACACCCTCGCGCACTTAAGCATCGCCCGGACGTGTTCACCAAAAATCATGTGCTGACAAAACGCGCGGACTTCCACCCCGGAAGACTTGTGTACTCTCAAATAGCTTTAACCGGAGAGGAAAATTTTTTGATGACCCGAATACATCCCCCGTCCCCCTTTCTCGTCTCCTTACTCTTAACCTTCTGCGTCGCCGCCTCAGGCTTTGCCGCCGCCAAAAAACCCAGAGCCAAGCCAGCCGCACAGTCCAGATCGGCCAAGTCCGCGAAGGCCGATAAAAAGTCGAAAGCAGACAGAGGCCGCGACAAGACCGCCGGGAAGAGGTCTTCCGCGAAGGAGACGCGCGCCGAGCGTGCCGCCGCGAACAAGCGCGAACGCGCCGAACGCGGCAGGGGCGGGAAACTCTCCAAGCGTGAACGTCTCGCGCAGGCTCGCCGCGAAGAGGCCGCGCGCCGCGCCGAGGCTGCCCGACGTGCCGAGGCCGCGAGGCGCGCGGAAATCGCGCGTCAGGCCGCGATAGCCCGCCAACGTGCGTTCGACAAGGCGATCCGCGACGAAGTTCAAGCGAACATTTTGCGCGACGATACGACGGGCGAAGACCCGGAAGTGCGCCGCGTGGCCGTTCAGGCGCTCGGCTATCACGCCGCGTCTGTCGTCGTGATGAATCCGCGGACGGGGCAGGTTTATACCATCGTCAATCAGGAGTGGGGCGTGCGTCGCGGCTTTAAGCCGTGTTCGACGATCAAGCTCATTTCGGGGCTGGCGGGTGTGGTCGAGGGCGTCATTGATCCGTTGATCGAGAACGCCGCCTACGGCAGCAACCGCATGAACTTGACGGACGCGCTGGCTTTCTCGCACAACGGCTACTTTCAACAGGTCGGGCGACGCGTCGGCTTCGACCGCCTGTCGAGCTACGCGCGCCAACTCGGTTACGGCGAGCGCACCGGCATCAACCACGCCAACGAATACGCCGGACGAGTTCCGCTCTTCAAAAACGACGTGGGCATCCTGCGCATGAGTTCGCACGGCGACGACTTCGAGGTCACGCCCCTGCAACTCGCCACGCTCGCCTCCGTCTTCGGCAACGGCGGCACGCTCCTTACGCCGCACCTGCCGCGCACGCCGCAGGAAGCGTCCAAGTTCAAGACGGAAGTGCGCCGCCAACTCAACATCCCGCAGGAGTCTCTGCGCCGGATGCTGCCGGGCATGATCGGCGCGGTCAGCTACGGCACGGGGCGCAAGGCTCAGGACCCGCAGCAGACGATTGCCGGGAAGACCGGTACGTGCATCGGCGCGCACGGCATCTGGGACGGCTCTTTCACTTCCTATGCCCCCGTCGAAGACCCGCAACTCGCCATCGCCGTCATCGGTCGCGGGCCGGACGCGCGCAAAGGCTTCCCGGCGTCGGTCGCCGGTCAAATCTACCGCGCGCTGGCCTATCGCTTCGCCAAGCGCAACGGCAAGTCGCCGCTCCCGCTCACGCCGGAGATACTCGCGCCGCGCCCGAAGATTGACGCCACCACTCTCGCCGACACGGAAGACCAAGAGGATTCCGACGGCGGCGACGACGCCGCGAACGCGACAGCGGACGACGCGAACGCAAACTCGCGCCCGGCGAATGGCGTCAAGCGCGTGCTCATGCCTGTCGAGACGCGCCCCACCGGCGTCACGACGCTCCCGTCCGCCAAGCCGTCGAACGCGCCCGTCGCCGCGCCGTCGAAGGGCACGCCAACGCCCGGCACGGACGTGCGCCCGCGACGCGTGTTGACGAACACGCCGTAATAAAGTTGTAACCGGAATACAAGGAACATACGCCGCGCTTTGGTGTCTAATTGAGGACACAAAACGCGGCGTATTTTTTTGTAGGCGAAAGTGGCGCAAACGCCCTTGACACGTTTCCGTCAGTTATTGCAGTATCACGGCGCAACGCGTTAGATCGTTGCACCCGATCCCACAACTTGTTACGACCCCGGTGTCGCCCCTCCCCAAAGGCCAGCACACCCGACTCGCGCCGCGTCAGCGACGGCAACTAGCCATACGGCTTACGCATCTTATCGATGCGCGAAGGTTGAAGCCGTTCGCGGCTCCCCATTTGTTAAGGCTCCGAATCACGAAGACGATTTTTGTTTGGAGGACACGCGACATCATGAGAAACCTGATCAGACTATTGACCCTGGCCGCGCTCGCCACCTTCTTCGCGCTGCCCGCCTTCGCGCAGGAGACGGCTGCGCCTGCTGCCGCCGCCAATCCTTGTGAAGAGACTGTGCGCGGTGAGATGTACACCAAATATTACGAATTGAGACAGAAGAAAGACGCGAGCGGTAATCTCGATCCGGCCTCCCAGAAGGAAGCCTACGGGGTCGGCAAAGATTATTTAACCAAGTACGCCAGTTGCAACGACACTTACTCCAAAGCGGTGCAGAAGTTCGTCACGCAGTACGACGAGGCCGTGCGCAAATTGGACTTCCCGAAGTATCTCTACGGGACTGACGCCGCAGGCACGGGCAAAGACTACGGCAAGGCGTTCGAGATGGGCAAACAGATGCTGGCCGCCAACCCGAACGACGTCGGCCTGCTCATCAATCTCGGCTACGCGGGCTATACGGCGCAGAGTTCCAAGCCGTCCGTCACGACGTACAGCGCCGACGCTCTCAACTACGCGCGCAAGGCCATTCAGTTGATCGAGGCCGGACAGAGTCCCGCGAGTTGGACGCCCTTCAAGACCAAAGAAGAGTCGCTCGCTTATCTCAACTTCGCGGTCGGCGAATACATGATCAAGAGCGACCCGGCGGGCGCAGTTCCGTTCTACCTGAAGTCGCTCGCGCTCGAAACACCCGTGAAGACCACGGCGGGCGCATATGCGCGTCTGGCCGCTGCCTATCAGGTCGGACAGTACGACCCGTTGCAGAAGGAGTTCACGGCCAAGTTCGGCGGCAAGCCCGAGACGGAAGAAAGCAAGTTCGCTTTGAACAACCTGAATCAAGTTATGGATCGCGTCATCGACGCTTACGCCCGCGCCGTCAATCTGGCCGGTTCCGATGCGAAACTGGCCGAGGACAAAAAAGTGTGGTTGGAAACCCTGACCGGTTTCTACAAGTTCCGCAACAACGATTCGACCACCGGCCTCGACGCCTTCATCGCAAGCGCGACTTCCAAGCCGCTGCCCGCGCCCTTCACGCCGCAGCCCTACGTGCCTGCTGCCGCGCCCGCTCCTTCGACCGGCGGCACTGCCTCCGATAGCGGCGACACCGGGTCGGGCAACGGTAACGGCGCGACCACTGGGGCTGCTCCGGCCACCACGGCAACTCCGGCCTCGACCACTGCGCCCGCGCAGAGCACGACGGCTGGCAAGCCCAAGACGGCGACCAAAAAACCATAACCGGCTTCTCCAGACAGAGAATCGTCTTGAAGCGCAAAACGCCGGGCGTATCGTGTACAGCACGATACGCCCGGCGTTTGCGTCAACGAGTTTGATTTTTAACGCGCCGGAGTCGCCGACGCTTGACGCGAACGGAAAAGACTTGGCAAGCTATTTCCGCATCGTCAGCATCAGAGAAGTGGAAACATTCAACCCGCATGAAGTCGAATCAAAAAACACAGACCGGCATGACGCACGCGATGCGACGTGCGCACGCTTTCGCCGTCGTCCGGTTTGTTTTGCTCTGTCTGGTCGCGTTGCCGTCGGCGGCGGCGCAACAACCGTCAGCGCAACGCAACGCGGCGGCGCGCAGGCAGCAGCAGGCGCAGGTCACGGATGCGCAGGCCGACCTCTACGAACGTTGGCGCGCGAACATCAATCTCAATCAGCCCGCGGCCTTCGAGGCCGGGCGTGAGTACGTCGGGAAATACCCGAACGACGGTTACGCCGCGCGCGTGCGTGTGTGGGTTGATGCTTACGAGCGCGCCGCGCGCAAATTGCGATTCGAGGGCTTGCTGTTCAGGGAGAAGAAGTACGCGGCTGCCTTTAGTCTGGGCAAGGAGGTGCTGGCGAGCGAGCCGGACAACTTGAGGACGATCATCAACCTCGCCTCCGCGGGCTATCTCGCGTCGAACGCGGGCGACGCTTCGTTCAATGCCGAGACGCTCGACTTCGCACGGCGCGCGACGGCGTTGCTCGAACAGGGCGCGAAGCCTTCCGACTGGAAGCCCTTCACCGGCCAGAGCGATGCGCTCGCGTATCTCAATTTCATCACCGGCGAACTCATCCTGAAAGAGACGCCCGCCGAGTCGGTCAACTATTTTCGCAAAGCCATCGCGTCGGAGGGCGGGGTGAAGCATACGCCGGTTATCTACTCGCGCCTTGCCGCCGCTTACGTCGCCAGCCAGTACGAGCCGCAGTCGAAAGAGTTCGAGGCGCGCTTCGGCGGCAAAGAGGCGACGCCGGAAAGCAAGGCCGCGCTCGAAGAGATCAACGGCACGGTTGACCGCATCACAGACGCCTACGCCCGCGCCGTCGCTCTCAGCGGGACGGAGGCGCAGTATACGGAAGCCCGCGCGCGCTGGATGCAGGAACTCACACGCTTCTACAAATTCCGCAACAACGATTCCGCCGACGGCCTCGAAACCTATATCGCGGGCGTGACCGCGAAGCCTCTGCCCTGAAATCGGGAAAAGGTGAAGGGGTCAAGGGTAAAGGTGAAGAAGCGAGATGCTTTTCTTTCCTTTACCCTTTTTCATTCTCCTTTCCCCGTTTCCGATTCAGCTTTCCCTCCGCCGTTTGCTACAATCGCGCGCACTGTGGAAGATTCTGAAATGACAGAACCAGACCTCGGCGCGTTGGAAGAAAAGCTCGGTTACACTTTCAACGACCGCACGTTGTTGGAGCGCGCGCTGACGCATCGCTCTTGGGCGCACGAACACGTCGCGCCCGGCGAGGAAGTCGAAGCGCGCCGCCTGCACAACGAGGCGCTCGAATTCGTCGGCGACTCCGTGCTCGGCCTCGCCGTCGCCGACTATCTCTATCAATCCACCCTCGACGCCACCGAAGGCGATCTCTCACGCATGAAGCACCGGCTCGTGAGCACGGCGATGCTCGCACGCGTCGCGCGCCGCTTCGGACTCGGCGACTACCTGCGCATCGGGCGCGGCGAAGAGAAGACCGGCGGGCGTCGCAAGCGCGCGCTGCTGGCGGATGTCGTCGAGGCCGTGATCGCCGCCGTCTATCTGGATGGCGGTTACAAGAGCGCGAGTGAGTTCGTACACCAACTGCTCAGTTCCGAGTTGACGGAGGCGAACCCGGAGGAGGCCGCCGCCGCCGATTACAAGACGATGTTACAGGAGCGCGTGCAGGCGACTTTTCACGTCACGCCGACGTATAACGTCGTGAAGACGGAAGGGCCACCCCACCGTCGCACCTTCCACGTCGAGGTCGTCTTCGCCGACAACACAGTGCCCGGCGCAGGCTCGACGATCAAGACCGCCGAAATGGACGCCGCGCGCCGCGCGCTCGAAGAGGTGAACCTTGAGCCGCAGGCGGAAGCATCGCAGACAGAAGCGTCGCAGCCGGAAGAGCGGCAGGCCGAAGCGGCGGATTGAAAATAAAGTAGGATTTAAAAATAGACCGGCGGAGCGTGCGGCTTGACCGCCGCGCACCCGTTTATCTACGATAATTTTATGAGCAATGATTCCCGTTCGACGATCATGAAAGACCCGCTGTCAGATACTCCGGTGGGCAAGGCGACGCGAAAGGGCGTGCCGCGCTTGCTTAAAGGTGAAGGCGCGGACGCCGTCTACGTGGTGGAGGTGGATCTAAAACCGCCGCACCCGGGGCCGCCGCGCAGCGTGTGGCGCGAATATTTCGAGTCGCTCGTGGTGACGGCGATCATGGCTCTGTTCGGCATGACGTTCGTCGTGCAGGCGGTGAAGGTCCCGACCGGCTCGATGCAGAACACGATCACCATCGGCGATCACCTGCTCGTCAATAAGTTCATCTTCGCCCCCGGCTCGCCGTCGCTGCCGTTCCTGCCGCAGCGCGAGATCAGGCGCGGCGACATCGTGGTCTTCAAGTATCCCGGCAACCCCATCGAGCCGTGGCGCGACACGCCCAACGATCCGGGCAACAAACAGTACGTCACCAACTACGTCAAGCGCGTCATCGGGCTACCCGGCGACCGCATCGAACTGCGCGGCACGAGCGTCATCGTCAACGGTCAGCCGCTCAACGAGCGCGTGATCACGGCCATCAACCACCCGAACGATCCGACCACCGAGGGCAATGAGGAACTCGCGCCCCTCACGATGGAACCTAGTCCGCCGCCGCAGGGCGAAGGCGCATACACCGTCGCCTATAGCCCCGCGTCGCGCCTCGGCGACGACGATTCCAACCTTCCAATCTACAAACTCTTCAACGGGGAGAAAACAATCGTCGTCCCGCCCGACTCGTATTTCATGATGGGCGACAATCGCGACAACAGTTTCGACAGTCGCTACTGGGGCTTCGTCCCGCGCGATCTCATCATCGGTCGCGCGCTCTTCGTCTACTGGTCTTATGACGAGAGCGCGCCCACCGGCGGCTTCCCCTTCATTCAGGACTTCTTCCGCAACACGCGCTGGAGTCGTACCGGCGCGATGATCAAATAACCGGGCGCACGAGGTTCGCGTCATTCACCACAGCATCAAGGGGGCACAGTTATGGGCGGGTCTTTGTGGCAACTCGGCGGGTTAGGTTGGAAGGAACTGGCGACGCGCGTCTGGCGGGAGATTAACGAAGACGACATCTTCGGGCGCTCCGCCCAACTCTCCTACTACTTTCTGCTCGCTCTCTTTCCGCTCCTGCTGTTCATCACCGCCGTGCTCGGCCAGTTTGCCGACGCGGGCAGCGAACTGCGCGAAAATCTCTTGAGTTTGCTCGGCTCCGTCGTCCCGCAGGAAGCGGGCGACCTCATCCACGAGACGATCCAAAACGTGGAACAAGGCTCGGGCGGCGGCAAAATCTCCTTCGGCATCCTCGCCACGCTCTGGGCGGCCTCAAACGGCATGACCGCCATCTGCCAGACGCTCAACATCGCTTACGAAGTGGAAGAGACGCGCCCGTGGTGGAAGGTGCGGCTCGTCTCGCTCGGCCTGACGGTCGCGCTCGCCGTGCTGATCCTCTCCGCGCTCACGCTCACGCTCTTCGGCGGGCACATCGCCGATTACATCGCTGCGAGTTTCAGCTTCGGGCAGGTGTTCACGTGGGGCTGGAAGATTTTGCAGTGGCCGATGGTGCTCATCTTCGTGCTCGCGGCCTTCGGCCTTATCTACTACCTCGCGCCCGACGTGAAGAAACGCAGTTGGCATTGGGTCAGCCCCGGCGCAGCCGTCGCCGTCGTGCTCTGGCTCGTCGTCTCGTTCGGCTTCCGCGCCTATCTCAGCTATTTCAACTCCTACAACGCCACCTACGGTTCGCTCGGCGCGGTCATCATTCTAATGCTCTGGTTCTACCTGACCGGCGCGGCCATCCTCATCGGCGGCGAGGTCAACTCCGAAATCGAACTCGCGACGACCGGAAAGCCCGAGAAGCAAATAGACCCGAGCGAGGCCAAACCGTCCTCTCAGACGACCCGCAAGCCGCAACCGTCCGGCGCGAAGACTCCCGGCGAACTCGCCGCCGCCGCACGCCGCCGCGAAAAAGAGAAGAGAA
>Ga0307513_10006784_pt1 | contig 14934 bp, 20 predicted proteins | sample 15_EM_MG_FD_202174 | JGI IMG/M metagenome (GOLD analysis project Ga0307513, IMG submission 202174) | Populus trichocarpa ectomycorrhiza microbial communities from riparian zone in the Pacific Northwest, United States - 15_EM | ecosystem: Host-associated > Plants > Roots > Unclassified | place... | reverse complement strand
ATAACCAAGTGATCATACGCAGGTGAGAGTGTGTATTCCACGAAAGACATTTAGTGAATTGATTGGAAGACAGCAGTTATTAACAGTTATTACACATATTCTCGACACCTCAGAGGATATACGCCTGGCACTGAACAAGCAGGATGGTCATGTAGCATCTTTAGCTACTACGAAGACGCTCCGAAAGGCTTCCAGTTCATCGCTTGTTAAACCTCCACGCACCCTCAAATATTCTTCCGCTCCTCCATAGTCGCGACGGATGATATCGAGGATCTCGTGCATGACACTTGGCCTGCGGAAACATCAGGTCAGGTACTCGTGTGTTGAGAAGAGAGGGTATGGTCGATACCTCGAACCCAACATAGTGGAGCAGGCGTCTGGGTTTTGTCGAATTAAATCAGTGAAATGAGGAAGGATCATGTCGCGTTTGATATCTAGTCCGACACGCGTCAAGCCGTAGTCGTATGCAATTGTCGTGTCATCGACGCCGGCCACCTATCATAATGTCATTGAGGGGAGATGGCTCCTGGCGGAGTGAGAGGACGGTACCATTAGGATTAAGGCTGCAAGTAGGCCCGTACGGTCCTTGCCCACTGAGTTTACGGAAAGTCAGTACGCGAGGAGCATTTCACCATTCAGAAGTCAACACACCTGCGCAGTGGAACAAGATTGGTGATTTCGAATGAGCAATGATTCGTCTGATCACTTTGGCAAACGCTGGACCCCCATGGTCCATGATATCTCGATAAGCACTCAAAAAGCCCTCCTTTCCTTCCCCGTACAGGTTGTGGCGCCTCGCCATCTCGTCCGGGGTAAAGGCTTTATCGTCGAAGACTGGCACATGGAAAATTTCGACATCTAAGACACTCGGAATCGGCGCGTCGTATTTCTTGAATTCACGGGAAGAGCGAAAATCGAAAACAGTCCGCACCCCCAAACCTCGCAGTGTTTCCTTGCCACTGGCCGTGAGCGCAGAGATCTGACCTGACCGGAAGATAAGTCCAGGTCGGGTTTGGAGTGATGGTGCCCCCGCGATAGGCAGACCACCTAGATCTCTGAAGTTCAACGCGCCGTTGACTTGAATAAAGGGGTACTTTGAAGCAATGGAATGTGCAAGGGTGGTGTCCAAAGGAATGAGAAAGTCGGTTTCGAAGAGCTCCGAGGACACTGCGCCTGTTGTCAATTGGTGGTGTGTCTACCTCGTCAGCGTCCAACTCGCGCACCATGGGACATCACAAAAGGACTGGGGACGAGAATAGCCACTGAAGAGGTTGGGCCACCGCAAGCGGGGACAGGATAATGAGCAAGATGTACTTATACTCGCGCGAAGGGCTAGTTATTCCTGAATCGATGCAAAACAGCCCGCAGAAATCTCAGGGCTAGATTGAATGGATTTCATGTTCTCATTTGAGCGAATAACGGGCCACGAGGTTTCAAACGCTACGTTGGGGACGGGACCCTTGCAGTAAGACTGCGAAGGTGGCTGGAGTGAGTACACAATTCTTGTTGCAACCCCATACAAACTCAAAGCGTAACCCGAAGAGCGAGGATCTTCGCATCCGAGGTGTTTCAGCTTTTGTAGTGTGCCGAAGACAGATCGATTCCTTATCTCTAGCGACCTTGGCGATCCCTGGGGGTTACGTGCATTAAACTTCGCCTTATCGCTACGTGTTGTACTTATTTGGAACAAAAACGGGTTTGGGTTACTTCCAGCTAGTCATTCTCCTCCCGCAGCTGGCTGGAAGTCAATACCAGAATGACCTCATCACGCGACAACAAGGCGTCATCATTTCGACCAGGATAGGCCCCCAATGGAAATGTCATGTTTATTCGGAGGGATAAGTCGCGAGAATGTATAGATACCGGCGAGAGACCGAACGTGTGTGGGCTCACACGAGAGCAAGCACCGAACAAAACAATCCGCTGTTTCATCTTTGCTGTCCAACAGCAATAACGGGTGTCGTATATTAGCCCGACGATTTGGAGTGCTGCAGCACTCAGTCAGTACTCATGGTATAGCACGCCCTCGGGAGTGACATGGCATGGCACGGATTAGGATGAGGCCGTAACTCCGTACCTTTCATTCGTGGAGATTGCTCGATACGGGGACCAGGGGCCCAAAGCGGTGAAATCCACAAGATCGACCGGTCATGCTCGGCCTCAGTTTCAAAGTCGCACGGGTCGGGGAGTCTATTCTGATCGAGATTAGACACTATCCAGCTTCGGGGTGGATACGGCCTGTTGACCTGTTGACCTGTTGACCCCTTGGTGTGCCCACAGTTAGTGCACCGAAGCTCCCAAAAAGTATTGGAATCGTCTGCATTCATGCAACGTCGAATCGTGGCAATGTATACTAGGGTCTTGAAGAATGTGGAAACGGGGCTGTTTTATGTCGTCATTCGTTTTTCGATCGACGCCAACACCTTGGACCACTCTACCTACGTCTCCATCACACAAAGAGGATAAACTAGACCTCTATTCGGCATCTATAACGAGTACTTTTGGACCATGTCTGGAGGAATCGATAAGGAGTCTTTGCGCCGTCTGGTGGATCGAATTGCAACCGAGGAGCAGACTCTGCGATTCCCATCTTTTAGCCACACTGATGCTTTCAACATCGGGATACTCCTCCGAGATCTCTTCCTGACAATCTCTTCCCAGCCAAGCCCAGGTGCCCTACCACCTGCGAGTACCTCTGTATACCAAAAACAAGGCGTCGATTTGAGCAAATATGGGATCGTGATCTCAATCGAGACGTTTACTGGACATCGGTGAGCTTTCGTCATATTTGTATGTCCGCCCTAGATCAGTGAAACAAATTTGGGACCGCAGGTTATTCAGCGCTGTCGCTGGAAACCCTGAAGCAGTGAGACCGGATAATTGGAGATGGGTAGAAGGAAAGAAGAATATCGTGCGGCGCTTTCATCGGAGCAGCTTTTACATTGGTCGAAAGGCGTTGCTGGATGGCCATCCTTCAGTATGTCCCATCTTTCTCTCCCCCTCGAGTAAGTGTGAGCTTGCGTGCTTACTTCCATCTTACAGATCGAGGCGGCTGGTTATACACTCCCTGAGTGGTCTGCGTGAGTCTGGATTATCACTTTCGTGGAGAGTTCAACTCTCACAAGAGATGTGCGAATCACTAAATCCAAATAGTCATGGAGGTGCATTTCCTATTTGGATCCGCCACGTTACTGCGGCACCAATCGGTGTAATCGTGGTCAGCGGCCTTCCTCAAGAGATGGATCACCAGCGTGCGTCTATGCCCGCTCTGACAAACAGCATGGCTCATTCTTGTGATTTCAGTGGTTGTCGACGTTCTGAGGGATTATATTCAGAAAATGGACAGTGTTGCGGAATAAGGCACGAGATAGTGGGTGTCAATGTGTTGTAGAAGTACTACAACATTCAAGTCGTCTCCTGATAGTTGAAATATCAGGCTCTTGCCTTCACTTCTGTATTTTGCACTTCAGACCTCTACCATTTCCGACCTCCCAGGAGTCATTTGTTTAGACCTCGACGACTGGTTTTCTGAGTATACTATTTTACAAAGGCGATTACAACTTGGTCTCGTCGCCCCTCAAACCGCAACCAGAACCTTCATTCCTTACAACCGCCAAAATGGACAATACGCCGACGACCCTGTTTGAATCGTATGAAGCTGACTTCAAGGGTCTTATGGAGAGTGTGAAGGAGAGGCTAGAAGGTGCCGGGACTGGCGGTACGTAGCGTGGACGTGGACAGTGGGGTGGTGGGCGTCTGCCGCTCTGCCGCTCTACCACTCTCCATAATACCCGAGTGCGTCCTCTGATGGTCACTCGACATAGAGCAACGCAAGGCCGCTATGCGGAGAGTTGAGAAGGAGCTGGATGAAGCCGACGAGATGGTGGGTATTGAGTGTGCCGAAACCAAGTGCTCCGCGGCTCATTCAGCCATGTTTTTCAATAGGTATCGCAAATGGAGCTCGAAATTCAAGGCATGCCTCTGTCAATACGGTCACAGTACGCGGGGCGAGTCAGGGCATCCAAAACTGAGTTGGGCAGGTGGAAGGCGACTTCTGTGAGTACCACTTTTGGACACTATTGTTGCACAAATTCATGTCTCTGTCCTTTTATCCTGCAGAAAGAAGTCCACCAAGGCGCCACCCGCGACGCACTCCTCGCTCGAGGTGGTCCTGGTGCCGCAGCTTCAAACCAGTACCCCTCTGACGACCCATATGGAACATCGGACCGGACTCGTCTTCTCGCCGGAACCAATTCCCTTGAAGAGTCGACGCGCCGGCTGGAAAACTCCCAGCGTGTCGCTCTGGAGACCGAGGATATCGGCGCCGACATCCTGCGGAGCTTGAGGGTTCAACGTGAACAGATCCAACACTCGGGTGAGATGCTGGGTCGTGCAGAGGGCAACGTTGACCAGTCAAGCAAGACGCTCAAGGGCATGGTTCGAACGTGAGTCGAATTCTGCCTACTATTACACACCTATGCAATCTGACTCACCAGAATCCCGTTCCGGCTCTGGTAGTATGTACAAACAGCGCATCATTACCGGAGCTATCTGCGCGATCCTCGTCATAATTATCATCTTTGTCATTGTTCGGAAGTTGACATGAATCGATCAACCCGATGCGGACCTTGTATACCACCCTATGTTTATTCATCCTGTTGGTTGGCTTCGCACAATGGTTGCTTAAACCTCGTATAAATTGACATTAAGGGAGCCCACATCCGACCGTGGACGCATGGTGATTGATCAGAATCACTTCGAGAGGGTCCGCTGGGAGGAGAGAGGTTGCATCCGCACCGATAAGGACATAGCAGTGCATTCAGCCCCAAATGCTGCAATTGTAATTGACATCGACGGGGTTCTCTCGGAAAACTTGGAAAACCATGTTCATTGGATGACCTCTCGTATCTGTAAACCCCTCCTGGAGTCAGGAATTTAGGTTTAGCAGTCCCTGAGCGTGTCTTTGATTTGCGAGAGGTATCATTTCAACACACAGCATAGTGCTCGCAGGTTATACGGCAAAACACAAACAAGAGCAAAATCATGAATAATATTATCCATTACACGCGCGGTGCGTCAGTATTCCAGTGCATTGTGCCAGGGAACGGTGTATTCATTGATTGGGACTGTCCTCGAGGACCATTGTTGTCCCCAGGAAGGGGCTCGAAGGCCTGCCATGCTTTCTCGGTATTGTAAGAGAACTCCCAGGGCATCTTTTCATCCTCGGCTATAGAGTTAGCGGCGACTATGCAATGAAAAGTGGGTCAGCCTCCCTCGACGCTGTCTCAAACGAATAACCACGTACGTTGAGGGGCAAGGCCCCGACCGAAACCCATGCGACACCAAACACTCAGACCAAGGGAAATAAGGAGTCCGACCAAGCTCGCAATTGTAAGGGCGCGGAGAAAGGCCCAACTCGAGATAATGAAACGGAAGGCGTCAGAGCCGAACAAGCTGCTAAGTGAGGCAATAAAGAGCGCAGTAACGACGAAGAAAGCGAGCATCAATGGTTTGTTTTCCCTGCGGACAGCGATCCAGCACTGTGCACGAAAATTTGTGAGCGATGAGGGAAGGGTGAGAAGTGAGAACGCACAAGAATGAACCAAGGGAGAGCGAGCAGAAGGGAGATGGTTGCGATACCCCTGAAGATGTTGGCAGTCTTGGAGAAGCTGGCGATCATGCCTTCGAAGAGTTGGTTGATCCAGAGTGCGAGGGAAGCAATGATCAAAAACATGGTAACCTGGACGACGATAGTGAGTACAAGAACGATCTATAAGCACAATCATCAGTAATCACTCCTCAAAAGAAGCGAGGAAAACTCATACCTTGTACAAGTGACCGACATCCTTCTGCTCACCAACAAGCCTCGAGGTACTCCGCCGATAACTGCCAACAAGCTTGAAAGCAAGTCCACCAAGGACGAGCGCAAATACGCAGTTGAGTATAAGGCTCGGGATCTCAACGGCAGAGCGCTGCTTCCAGTAGTTGGGCAAGAGCTGAACATCGTCGCACGCTCCGTAGGTGATGAACCGGTCGAATTGCTGCTGGAACTCACGAGTGTGGAGAACTTGGTACACCGACCACGCCACGGCAAGCAACGACGAAATGCACGCAGCGACCAGATGCGGGATCGACTGGTTAATGATCGCAATGAAGGCGAGTGCGAACAACCAAATGTAGTAGCCAAGCAGGACGAAATCTTGCTTCATGGCTAGACGGACCCTGGATTTTCCTCGGATTAGTACCAGCGTCTTGATTCATTGGAGGATAGGGTACTCACTCTTGATGAGGGAAAATAAGAGTCTTCGCACAAGTTCGATTAATAGTGACAACCTCGTCTGATCCGCTGTTATCCAAGTCGGTGATGGTGACGGCAATAACCTTGCCATCAGTCTCGTTGACAATGGGTTCGATGTGGAAAGCCCGGCGGTTAAGCAGTCCACCAATGATGGTATTTACACCTTGGGTACCATCATTAACCGCCTCGGTAGGTTCTTGAACAGCTTCTGTGGTCTCCTTAGCCGCCTCAGTAGTCTCCTGCTTCACACTCTCCACTGTGTCTGTTGAAGTGGGCTCAGTGGGAGCGCTAGACTGGCTAACCTCGGGAGCTGGTGTGGGTGTGGCTTCAGTAGGCTGAGGAGAGGGTGCTACCTGGGAATTTCCATCATCCAGGATGTCGACATCGACCCTCACGGCCCCGCCTACATTCAGCACACCAATCGAACCGGCTGGAGTCTCAACAGCAGACTCGGAAACAGACTCGGAAACAGACTCGGAAATGGTCTCGGAAACGGTCTCGGAAACGGTCTCGGAAACAGAGGTGGAAACAGAGGTGGACGTAGCAGGGGTCTCGACCACTGGCACAGGAGCAGAAGTCTTCTTAGGCCGTCCAACACCCAAAATACGGACGACTGAGTCACCCACAGGGTCGTCCACAGGGTCAACTATTACATCCACATCCGGTATGCCAATTGAGACGTCCGGTACGGGCTCCGATGTTGAGGGGACGGGAGCTGGTGCAGTGGGATCTGCAGTTGATGATGTTGTAGTAACAGTAGTTGAGGTTGAAATTGGAGCCGAGTTTGACTTGTTGCCCTTAATCTGTAGGTCGGGGAGACGGAGATCGAGGTCGATGGAGAGGGTTTTCGGCTTAGGCACAGAGAGGACGAACACGGCGTCAGATGATTGAGCTGGGGGTGGGGTTGATGCCTGAGAGGGTGCTTCTCGTCCTGGAGCTGGAGCTCGGCTGGACGAAGGTGAAGGTGCAGGTGCAGATGGAGCGGAGGACACAGCTGTGGATATACCGTTTGCAGAGGACACCTGGGTTGATTTCGGGGGGACAGTCCCATCAGCCGCTGGGGCAGCCGCTGGGGCAGCTACCTTGGTAGCGCCGGCGGCCACAGACCCAGAAGAACTGGAAGCAATATTTGCAAGGGAGGCTTCAGTAAGAACGAGGGGGTCACCGTTTGCGGGCGTTTGGGAGGCAAGCGGAATGTCGCTTGGGGGTGAAAAGTTGTCCTGAAGCACGATCGTCGTCGTGGAGTTGTCACGGTGTTGCTTTGGGCGTGGGTTGCCAGCTGGAGCGTCGAATATAGGTTGGCAAGTCTGTTCGGCGTTCGACTCGGGGATGCTGTCGCAGACCCTCAGGGTATCACCGCTTCCATCCTGGTTTGGGGTGAAAAGAGGGATCACCTTTCCCTTAACGGCAGCCTTGGACCTAATGGCTTCGAGGACGCCATTGGCGTTGTTGTTGGTCATGTGCGATGCGACTTGGAAGCCACCTTGGACGAACATGTAAAGGAGGGCGAAGAGGAAGTACAAGACGGTTGTCTTCGAGAAGGTCACACTCGAGTACTGGAAGTTTAAAACACATTGTCAGTATGGATGTGGAGGAGAGGAGGCGCGGATGGCCAAAGGATTGGTGGCAGTAATGGCAGGGAGATTGAGGTCCTTCGCGGACGCGCTACTCCGAGCAGTCCTTTTTGGACTTGACTATAACAGTCCAAGGCTGTTGTCACCAGGGTGCCACAGGGGCTTGGGGATGCAAAAGCAATCGAAACGACGGTCACGGCGCGGCCAACGCAACCAGGTACTCACCACTTTCTTGACGACATGAGAGGGAACGGGGACGAGAGCCCGGATATCCTTTGCGCGCATTATGGACTAGAAACGAGAGGAATAGGCCTAAAAAGGTGAGGCCGAGAGCGGAAAGGGCAATGGCCGGACCTCCTGGGTGTGGGCAGAAGGAAAGAAACAAGAAGAAAATGAAAAGAGAGAAGAAATAAGAGAGAGCACCCGGCGCCTCTCTATGGTTGTTGCGGTCCAGCAGTGGAATGGGAGACGTGAAGGGAGACGCCAAAGCGCGGATGGACGTGATATCAAATCATGAAGCATGTGGTGGGAGCTAGGCACACTCAGGTAAGAGAGTATTGAACCATAGAGCATTGACTCAGTAGTGCCACAAGGTGCCACGGGTATAGAGAACAAAGCACTTGCAATATCTGTTCGGCCACACCGCCCTCCGGTCTCGATCGAGCGGCCCAGCTCTCATTCTACATCTACTCCGGCGCCCCGGGGTCTGCGGACCCCATTGCGTGTCCTTGGAGATTTCTATTCCAGGTGGTTGTCGCGATCATATGGCGCAGCGCGTAGACTTATCATATGGCATATCTGCACCATATGGTACTTAACTAGACGCTGCAACGAGTTGACTGGTGAAGAGGTGAAGAGGTGAAGAGCAGGGAGCTCGCGAGCACATTGACCAAACAAACAAGACCGGAAAGGACCACGGACCAGGAGAACTTGGACCTCTCCACGACATCAGCCACGACGACACGACGCAATACCGTACTTTAACCATTTAAACCGATCACCATATTTATGGAGAAGGATATCCTCACGACCAAGCCCCGCCTCCTGGTGGACGTCGATCCCCATTTTACCTCCCTCGTAGATGAAGGTGAAGCCATTGGCACGACATTACCACGAGTTTATCTATTTAGATATGGATCGTAGAGCTCGAAGCATTTGACGGCATCGCTGCTATGAGGCCCTCTCAGGTCTCCCTCCGCCAGTTTGATCTTGCCTCTCGTCTAGCCACCCGGGATCCTCTCTATGATGGAATCGACCTTCTCCAACCTTATTTGGTACGTTGGTTTCGTATGTGTAGTATCGCTATCTGACTTACTCTCCAGACACCCGCCTCCACCGACATGGTCAATCGCGCACCGGACACTCCCGAGCCACTCTCCCCAATCACGCCACAGTCATCTTTGGGATCCTCTGCGTTATCCAAACTCGTTTCCCAATCCTCCATACTCGGAAGTTCCTCATTATCCTCGAGTATTTCCAAAGAGGCTCAGTTTCAGAGCCGCAGGTCATCCGTCTTGTCGAGGTTTCCAACTGACTTTTCGATCCAAACTAGCTCCGCCTCAAACACCTCGCATGAACTGTCCCATGTGTCCCACCAGTCTCGCGTATCTCGCCTTGAGCATGTGGTGCAGAGAGTGGCCTTTGTCCGAAAAGCGGCGGAAGAAGAGACAATCGGACTAGAGAGCCTAGCTGACAAGGCACTTGTGGACGCACAGACAGAAGCAGATGCCCTCACCGACTCTGCCCAGAAATTGACCGTTGAGAAACGACAGCACGCCGAGCGGATACGAGCGAAGCACGAAGCTATACGACAACGATCCAAACTCGAACTGGACCAGCGTACGCGCCTTGTGGATGAGAAACTACGTCGAACCAAGATTGCTACCATTGAGCGTGCTGCTGCAATACGAACGCAAGCTCTGAAGACCGGTGGTTCTGCGTCCTCGGAAAATAAAGCAGAACGTGAGGCGAAAGAGGTAGAGGATCGATGGCGGCACGAGTATCATCAAGCCGAGGTCGATTACGAGCAAGAGACACGAACCATCCATCGGACGTTCGAGCAGGGCATGAAAGAAGCAGCTCAAATTGAAGCGGAAGCCCGACTTATCCAGAAGACTACCGACCGACAGGTGCGCGAGTTGCTCGAGGATGCGAAACGACGTGCGGACGAATTCAGGAAAGACGCGCGGAAGACGCGCGCACGCATCACTAAGGAGGTCGATCGACTCTATCGCGAACTTGAGGTGGTACAGCCTAATTCTGCTCAAGAGACGCCGGGAACGCGTCCGCCCATCTCGAGGTTGAAGAAGATCGTTGGAGGAATGAGCAAGAGGATGTCCGCAATCTTCTAGTATCCTCACCAATTCTCTACGGGTGAAAAATGAGGTTGAAATTGGACTACGGATACCGAATTGTAGCGCACCACCAGTATATCAGTGACCCCGTTTGTATCCAGCAATTATTCGACATCTTACCCGTCACAGTATTAATATACAATAGTACAACATCTCTCACAATAAATTTCTCTTATTGTCCATCGCCCCTTCAATTCTTTACATCTTAAACTCGACCTCATCGAAGCTGTTTCCCTGGTCGACGTCGGGTAACTATTGCAGCGCGAGGGTACTACAACGGCGTCTACTGCTTGACGACTCGGGTCTTAACGTGGGGCTCTCAACTGGTGCCACCTCGAGTAGCTGATCACAAAACAATTGTACGGCCTTTCGTATTCCAGCAATCACCATTGACCCAAATAATCGGTTCAAAGCAGTCTAGCTCCGAGCTATAGGATGGACTACGACCCCCCAACTGACAAGGGGTGGAACGCACGACGACAGACACCACCGCAATGGGAGACACTCGATATTGGCGGGGACCCGCTGCGAATGAGCAACATCGGGCCGGATAGTGGCCAGGGTAGTCGTCCTCCAGCACAGGGGTACGCGGAGCACCACGACGAGCGCGCGCTGAACGAACACCTCCCGCCCAACGCGCCCTTCCGGCACAGGCTCGACTCGCTGGCGTCCGACCTCGATTCTCCTTGCGAGAACGAGGACGATGAACACCTCACATCCAGCCGCCGCGTCTCCCGATACGAGGGGCAGCTCTCGCCGCGGCATGGCCGGGGCCGTTCGCTGCGCGAGAGCGTCGGCAACGGTGGGGGACGGGCCCTCTCCGCGCTTGGGAAGAGTATCCGTCGTGCTAGTGTGCGCGTCGTCAATGTTGCGGGTGTTGCTGGTGTCGGCATACAAGAACAGAACCGCGAAGACGAACGCAAATTGAGCATTGTTCCTCCCCCGAATACGCGTGATGATATTGTTCTACGGATACAAGTACCTACTGGCGCGGAGGATAGGGCGCCTCTGCCTGAGATGAGTAGTCTCCGGGAACTGCGCGGGCGCACACTCTGTTTTTTTGGACCTACAAACCTGCTGCGCTTGGCTATGCAGAGGATGTTATTATGGACGTAAGTACCCTCCCTCCTTCCTTGGATTATAGTTACAAATTTGGTGCTTTTTTTCAGATGGACTGAACCATTTATACTGATTTTGATATTCGCCAACGCCATCATATTGACCACTCAATCATCGCACTCCTTTTCGAGCACTGAAACCCGCCCCACCGGCGGTGGTTACTTTCACGAATGGGAAGACTACGCTCTCTTTGGGCTTTTCGTCATTTTCACACTCGAAGCATTTGCCAGAATCATCGTTACCGGCCTTTTTGTTGATCCTGAAATACCCTTTACCTCCCTACGCATGTCCTTTAATGGAGTCACCCAAGGTAGTATCTCCAGCCGGCTTCAGAGCATCAAACCTCGCTTTACAGAGGTCCCAGAGCATCTATCCCCGAATCCAATGCCTCGGTCACCTCGTTTCGGACCAACCGAGAAATTCACCCGTCCTGTGTCTCCCCTTCCATCACTCTATCCCCCCGCAGTACCTCCCAACATACACTCGCGTAGCGTGGATGGGGTCAATACGCACAACATGCACTCACGAGAAGGGACCAGCAAGTCGTCACTCTCTCACAACGTCAACATACCTTTCCAACTCGCCATGCAAAAACAACGCGATCTCGTCGAGGCCGCTCGACCGTACCTCCGCCACTCGTGGAACCGCGTCGATGCGGTTGCAATTATCTCGTTTTGGATCATGTTCTGCCTCGCCATCTTTGGGCTCGAACGTACTTCCGGCACGCATTTGTACATCTTCAGAGCGTTAAGTGTGCTTCGTACGGCGAGGCTATTGGCGGTTTCGAGTGGTACTGCGGTGCGTGGTGTCTAGCTTTGCGCAAGGGTTGAGTTCGCTGATGGTGTGTTTAGACCATCCTCCACTCTTTGAAGAAGGCAGCTCCTAAGCTTGTTAATGTCGCGTTCGTCGTGTTATTTGCTATGGTGTTATTCTCGTGAGTAGCCAAGGTTACTTTTTGAACCGCTGTCTTATCTCCCTTTCTAGGATCATTGGCGTCCAGTTGTTCCAAGGGAACTTCCGCCGTGCCTGTGTAGTGGAAAGCAATCCTCCCATTATCCTGGAAAATCAACTTTGCGGTGGTCAAATCGACCCGGTCACTCTCAACGAGACTGGGTACTTTCGCACAGACGGAAGTCGAACACCCGCCCCGAAAGGCTACATCTGTCCGCTCGGTCAGCTCTGTCAGCAACAAACTGCCAACCCGCATTTCAACGTCAAGCACTTCGACAACGTCCTTGCTGCTGCCCTAGAGATTTTCATTGTCGCATCTACAAATGGTTGGGCGCCGTTGATGTACAATATGATGGACGCCGACTTTTTTGTCTCGTGCGCCTTCTTCATCATTTGTGTCATTATTCTCAATTTCTGGCTCATCAATTTGTTTGTCGGAGTCATTACAAGCACGTTTTCAAATATTCGCGCTGAGACAAATCGGAGTGCATTCGGTGCCGAGACGTGAGTCCGTTGTGACTTCCATTGCATGACATGCTTGTTGACGATTAGATTTGGGTTTATAGTGATGTGGTTCTGCTCAAATCTGAGGATTGGGAAAGGAACAATGGGCGGTGGCGTATTGCAGAGTATATGCAAAGGGCTTATAATAAGGTTGACTGGGTCTTCGCACTCCTTGCCGCTGCGAGTGTCGGCGTCCAAGGCGTCAAGACTATTACAACGCCTCAATCGCAGCTTAACGAACACTGTAAGTGTTTATCCTGCACCCCCTTGTTTCTCCTTCGTTGACTCGTGGTATCTAGTGAATGTCGAGCGAGTGATTACTGCAGTTTTCGACATCGAAATCCTCTGGCGATTCATTGCGACTAGTCCACAGTGGAGAAACTTCTTCTTGAAAAAGAGGAACGTAGCGGACCTCATTCTCTCACTTGTCTGCACGATTATCATTATCCCTCCTATCCCCAACACTGAGGCATACAAGTGGCTGACCGCATTCCAACTCGCTCGATTCTACCGTGCTATCCTTATTGTCCCGGGGATGCGTAGCTTACTCGTAAGTGCAAAGGTTACTGCGACTCTGAACGACTCTGACCCTCGCATAGTACAAAGTCTTCGGCAACTCGAAAGGTCTTTTCAACATGGTCGTGTTCCTCTTGCTCGCCAATTTCCTAGCCGCCCTCTTTGCCATCCAACTCTTCCGAGGTGACATCGACCCTAACAACCCGATGAATTTCCAGCACGTTGGCAATGCGTTTCTTGCGATGTACCAAGTTCTCTCCTCGGAAAACTGGACGAACATCCTTTGGTCAACATCGGATAGCGGGGACCCATTTCATCAGCATTGGGTAGCCATCTTCCTCGTTGCGGGCTGGCTCTTCTTTGCAAACTGTGAGTTGGTCTTCGCAACCTCGATTGAATTCCCAAAACCCATGGTTCTGCAGTCATCTTACTTCAGATGTTCATTGCGTTGATCAACGAGGTAAGCTTTACATTGACAAGAATTGAGGCCGAATCTAATAGAGACCAGAATTTCGAAGTTGCGGAGGAGCAGAAGCGAGACCGACAAATACAAAACTATATACGTCGTGCTGAGCCGACGGTAAAGACGTCGAGTTGGATAGACCGCTTTAACCCCTATCTCCGAAGTTTCAGGCAGTCTGGTCCAAAGGCTCCTAGCACTGAACGAGCCAAACGCGGAAAATCGATTCTGCATCCAAAGAAACCTTCCCATAGCCATAATCGAGCCGGAAGTATTGCTGATCAAATCGAGCGAGTAGTAAGTGCCACCAGTCGTTCGGGCTATTAGATCCCCTTACCAGTTTTCACAGACACTCGGCATGGGTGGCATGGGAGATATGCGATCTGCTCTTGTTGCTGGCCCGCTTGGAACAATGCGCCGCTTCATGGGCATGGACCAACAGCAGGAAGACGTGCCCTTGTCGACTTGGAACATTAGACATACAATGAACTTAACTGACATCAGCGAACCATTGTGAGTCACTCGTATCCTCTTTTATACGCCTTCTTTGCTAATTGATAACTCCAGTGCACCAGTTCCGGTCAGGGAAGCGTCTGAATATAACGCTCTCTCCGAACAGCGCGCTCGAAAGGCCATTACTATTGCAAACCATCCGTCATATGATAAGTCTCTCTGGATTTTTTCACAAAATAATGGCATCAGGAGATTTTGTCAACAATTCGTTCCCCCATCCAACGGCGACAACGAGGAACGAATGTTCGGCCGTCCACCGTCACCTTTGCTGGAATTCTGCTTCCGTGCTATCATGTTGCTTGTCGTTGTAGCAGGCATCGTCGTCGAGGCGGTTGCAACCCCGATATACCGATCTGCATACTACACACAGTACGGTACAACGGTAGCATGGTTCGACATTGCTGAGGCGGTATTCGGCCTCCTTCTAGTTGTTGAGTTCTTCGTCAAGATCATCGCCGATGGTTTCATTTTTACGCCAAATGCCTACCTTCTTAACATCTGGAATATCGTAGATGGGATCATCCTCGTTTCCATACTCGTCAACGTTAGCACCAGCTTGGCAGTCATCGGTGGCATCTCACACTTCACTCGTGCGCTCAAGGCCTTTCGTGCGCTCCGCCTCATAACCTTGATTGGATGGATGAG
>Ga0307513_10006783_pt1 | contig 14935 bp, 13 predicted proteins | sample 15_EM_MG_FD_202174 | JGI IMG/M metagenome (GOLD analysis project Ga0307513, IMG submission 202174) | Populus trichocarpa ectomycorrhiza microbial communities from riparian zone in the Pacific Northwest, United States - 15_EM | ecosystem: Host-associated > Plants > Roots > Unclassified | place... | reverse complement strand
GATGTCGTGCGCAAGATGCTGTACGGCGGTACCCGCAGCACGGACTCCAACGGCAGCACTGTTCTGGAACGGGCCAAACTGAACTTCGATGCCCATTCCTTCGTCAAGTATTACCGCGGCACCGACATCCGAGACTACACCCCGTTCACAACAGCCGCCCTGACCAAAACCACCGGCAGCAATGCCACCGTTTATGCGGGCCTGAGCATCTGCAATACCGGCTCGGCGGACAGCACCACGGCCTCGTCAAATGCCCCGGTGATGCGCATGGTCAAAGGCAATGTCCGGTTCTGGGCCACGGTCGAGGTGCAGGTCTGCAGATGGCACGATACGGACTCATACAAGTCGGGCACTTTCGGCCCCAAGCTGGCCAGGTATTACCAGGATACGGACAAGGGCAACGGCGGCATCGCACACGAACTGACCATTCCGAGCAAGTCCACGGACGGTGCCACCTATGGCAGCACCATCGGGCCGGAATTGACCGTGCGGGTCAAGGTCTGCGACCCAAGCTTCGGCCAAGACGGTAAAAGTCTCCTGGGAGAAGAGCGCTGCCAGGCCTTTCCGGCAAATTCGCTGACCAACTACAAACCCTATGGCTTGTTTCAGGAGTTTGGCTACCCTACCGCCAGCGGCGCAGCACGCGCCGAGTTCGGTGTGATCACAGGCAGCTACGACCTGAACTATACCGCCGGCGCGCTGCGCAAGAACATGGGCGATTTCGCAGACGAAATCAATGCGACGACCGGCGTTTTTTGCCACAGCGCCTCGTCGGGTTGTGCGACCACACTTGCATCACCCGATAGCCGCACCACCGGCCAGGGGGCCATCAAGGCATTCGACGCCATTATCTTGAACGACCGCAGCGCCAATGCATATGCCACCTCGGGTGTCCCAAGCACGGTCGCAGAGGGCTCATTGTCATCCTGGGGCAATCCAATTGGCGAAATGCTGGTCCAAGCCTTGCAGTACTACGCATATAACGGTACGTTACCCACACCGACCAACCCATCGTCAACGACAAAAGACACAGCCCGGGGTGCACCGGTCCGGACATGGCAAGACCCTTTGTCGACCAGCAATGCCACACGCACGGCGCTCTATGGCAACTCGGTGTGCCGCCCCTTGAATACCCTGCTGCTTTCCAGCAGTGCCCTGAGCTTTGATGGACAGGCCGCGACACCTTTTGCAACCCTGCCGAATCGGACTGGCGATATCGCGAACTACACCGATGCCGTCGGCATTGCCGAAGGCATCAAAAACACGCTGCGCTCGGTCGGGTCAGTCACGGGAGGGTACGGCGACTCCTGCTCCGCCAAGACAGTGGGCAATCTCTCCGATGTGTCCGGCATCTGCCCAGAAGCACCTGGCATGGGCGGCACCTACCAGGTCGCAGGTGCCGCGCTGTACGGCAACACATCGAAGATTCGAACGATCTCGAGTCCCCCCTCCGATCTCGTCAACGTGAAAGATGCACTCAAGGTAAAAACGCTCGCGGCATCGCTGACTGGTGGCTCACCGCGCATCGACATCCCCGTTCCCGGCACCTCTCCCACCAAATACGTTTACGTCACGCCAGAGAGCGTTCAGAGCGGCGGCAAGGTCAGCGCACCGCTGACTTTCGCGTCCATCAGTTCCAGCAGCACCTACGGGGCTTTCATCGTGACCTGGAACGACATTTTGATGGGTGGCGACTACGACATGGACATCACGGGTTTCCTGCGTTACGACCTGGTGGCCAATAGCTCCAGCCCCAGCGGTTGGGACATCAAGATCACCACCGACATCCCCGGTGTCTGCGGCGGCGCAGCGGGCACCCATGGTTTCAGCGTGATCGGCGTGGAGACGCTGGCTAACACCAGCACCAGCGGCAACGGCCGCTACCTCACCCACCAGCACTACAACAGCGGCATCCTCTCCGGCATGCCGTCGACCTCGGAGTACCTTTGTGGCGATTCCACCTACCGCGCAAAAACCAGCACGCTTTTCACCGGCACCTATGCCAATACCGTTTGCAATGTAACGGGCACCGGCGCAACAGGCGATCCGAGTATTCCGACCTTGAGCGCCTACTGCTCGGTCAAGGACGTGGACTACCCCGTCTCGATGACGTTCCACATGGTTGGCGAAAGCGACGCGTTGATCAAAGACCCGCTGTTTTATGCAGCGAAATATGGCGACTTCGATTCGAGCACCCAAAACGCAGACGGCACCTATACCAATTTGACGCTGCCACCCACCGCGGACTCGTGGGACAAATACAAGTCCGACGGGACGATCGGCACCGACGGCATCCCCGATGGTTACTTCCTGGCCCGCCGACCGGAATTGCTGGAAGCGCAGTTGCGCAAGGCCTTGGACAGTCTGGCCAAAATCTCCAATGCGGCGCCGATCACATCCTCGGGCGAATTGACGGGAGGCAGCTTCAAATATCTCGCCAGATTCAACTCGACCACGGTGACCGGCGATATCGACGCATATAAGGCCCAGAGCGATGGCAGCTATCTCAGCAGCCCGACCTGGTCTGCTGGCGCCTTGCTGCACACACGAACCAGTGGCTTGAACAACACCAGTGGCGACAAAGGAACCTCCCGCCAAATCATCACCAACTACCAGTCGGCCACCGCGCCGCTCAGTCCTGCCGCGGCCATGGCCTTCCGCTGGGCGAGCCTGTCCGATGGCTACAAGACCTTGATGACAACCGCCAGCACCAACAAGCTGAGCGCGGCGAATGCCGAGATTGCACTGAACTACATCCGTGGGGACCAGTCCCTGGAAAGTGCCTCGACAGGCCTGAGAGCGCGCGGCGACACCACCATGCTCGGACCGATTGTCAGTTCCGGCCCCTGGGTGCAGGGCCCGCCGGCCGCAAACTACCTGGAAAGTCAATTCAAGGGTTACAGCGCCTTCGCCTCCGCGCAGGCAAACCGGGACAAGATTCTGTGGGTAGGCGCAAACGATGGCATGTTGCACGCCTTCTGCGCGGAAAAAAACGAGACGAGTTCGGGCTCCTCCTGTCCTGAGTCTGCGGTCGGCAAGGAACTGTTTGCCTATATCCCCGGCGCACTGGCCAATCGCCTGGCGGAAATCCCGCTTCAGCGCGGCACCGTCGGCCGCACCCGGCTGAACAACGCGAACTTCACCCTCGATACAACTGAAACACAGCCGGACGGCACCGTGTGGCCGTATGTCGACGGCAGTACCTACACTGCCGATGTGAAGATCAACATCACCACGAACAGCAGCAACGTCGAAAGCGGCACCTGGAAGACCTACCTGTTCGGCTCGCTGGGCCGGGGCGGCCGCGGGATCTTCGCGCTCGACGTCACCAGTGTCTCGACGCTGGCCAGCGGCGAAGGCAATGCCGGCTCCATCTTCAAATGGCAGTTCACTTCGGACGACGACAATGACCTTGGCTACATCGTGAGTGAAATCCGCAAGAATGCGAACACGGGCCAGGCCAACCCCGTCGTCAGGCTCAACAACGGCAAATTCGGCATCATCTTCGGCAATGGCTACAAGTCCTTGAGTGGCAAGGCCGCCCTGTTCATCCTGTTCGTGGACGGCCCCACGTCGAACAGCACCAGCACGAGTTGGACCGGCCAATACGTCAAGATCGTCGCCGACGACGGCACTGGCAACGGCCTGATGACCCCCACGTGGATTGACCGCAACAACGATGGCACGGCCGATGTTGTGTATGCCGGCGACCTGAAGGGTAACCTGTGGAAATTCGACATCAGCAGCACCATCAGCACCAGCAACTGGAAAGTGGCTTACACCATGGATTCTGGCGTCAAGCGGCCGCTGTTTACCGCCCAGCAGACCGACTCGTCCACTGGTGTGACCACGCCGCTACCCATCACGACGTCACCCGAATACGTGTATCCGGCTTTCGATGGCCTCATCATCAACTTCGGTACAGGCAACGCGTTCGAGGCCGGTGATTTTCCAAAAGCTGGGGTCCAACAGCGCTTCTATGGCGTCTGGGACCGCCCTTCCTTTGCTTCGGTCACCACGGGTACCGGGCCCATGATTCCCGCCGATATGAGCACCTTGGTGCAACGCACTTACGTTCTGAATACGACGACCGGCATCGTGACAGCCACCGCCGATAAAACGACAAACGGCGTATCCACCTATAACGGCATCAACTGGGTCACCGCAAACAACACTTCCAACAAAGATGGCTGGTACTTCAACCTGCCGGGGACCTCGGAAGCCCTGAATACCAATCCTGAGCTCGTCGCCACCTATCTGATTTTCAAAACTATACGCCCCAAAACCACGACTGGAGACTGCTACGACATCCCCAACGCGACGCTGTACATCATCGATCCGCTCGCCGGTGTCGCAACCCGCAATGTGTTAGACGCAGCCACCAATGGGACCTACAACGTGGGTGTTCCCACCACGGACCAGAAGTGGTTCGTCGTCACCAACAAGACCAACTCGCCCTATGTGAGCAGGGACTGCACCGTAGGATCGCTGAATTGCAAGGACGGAAAAACAGTGGCCGCCGGACCCAGTCAGATCTGCAAATCATTGGGTGAACTCAACCTGTGCTACAACCCCCTCGGCCGTGTGCAGTGGCGTGAAATTCCAGGATTGAGGACAGACCAATGAAACAGTTGCGAGCCCAGCGGGGTTTCACCCTGATGGAGCTGATGATCACGGTGGCCGTCGTCGGCATCCTGGCGGCCATCGCCTACCCTTCGTTCACCGAACAAATTGCCCGAAGCCGGCGCACGGAGGCCCAGACCATCCTGCTGTCGGGCCAGCAGTGGATGGAGCGGTTCTATAGCGAAAACTACCGCTACGATCAGAACAGCGCGAGTACCTTGGTCACCGACAGCTCGCAATTCCCGTCCCGCTTCAGCACTTCTCCAGTAGCGGGCCAAGGTGCCCCGCTGTACACCATTGCGGTCAGTACCCCGACGCGGGACAGCTACACCATCACCGCCACCCGCAGGGCTGGATCCAACATGGCGACGGACCGCTGCGGCGACATGACGGTCGACCATCTTGGCCGACGCAGCTTGGTGGACAGCACCTATAACACGGCCAAGGTCGGAACGACCAAGGCGGCAGCGATTGCCTACTGCTGGAAATAAGCCTTCCCATTGTGTGCAGGCGTGAGATATGGTGGGCCACCGGCCTGTCCCTCGGACTGCATGCAGCTCTTTTGTATTGGGCGTGCTCCGAGACATCGCCGCAGATGGCAACCACCTCCCTGGTTTACATCGAGGCGACATTGCGGCCAGAAGCCCACCCCGAACCCAGTGCCGAGGAGATATCGAGCAACGCGCGCTTGGCGCAACAGGCCGAGCCCGGCCCACCCAATCCACCTGAGCACCCGTTAGCACCTAAACCGCAATCCGCCTACGTAGTGCCGAAAAAGCCAACCGCCGCCCCGGAGCCCATCGGCTACCTGCCATTCGAGGCCGTGGACCAGGCCGCCGTACCGATGGGCGACTGGATGATCGATACCGACGTCATGCCCCCAGGGCGCTCCTTGCGTGTTGTACTGAAGCTTTGGATTTCGGCCACGGGTGTGATCGACCACTGGGAACTCTCGGGCATTGCGGGCGATGAGGAGGCGTTGGCCCGTCGAGCTTTGACCAACCTATCCAAGACGCTCTTTCAGCCCGCGTTTCTCGACCAGGTCCCGGTACCAAGCTTTCGCCAATTAGAGATCGTGCTGGTGCGCTGACGGACGCTATACCATTGCGCTTTGCTTCCAGACAAACGCCGCGCATGCCTTCTCCAACTCCTTCCGACGCCATGCACCAGGCGCACCAGCAGGCCTTGCTGGCCAGCGGCCGTTCGGCCCCCAACCCCGCCGTTGGCTGCGTCATCACCGACCCCCACGGCCGCATCCTCGGTCAGGGTCACACCCAGCAGGTCGGCGGTCCGCATGCCGAAATCATGGCCATGCGGGATGCGGCCGCCAAGGGGCATTCCATCCTGGGCGCCACCGCCTATGTGACGCTCGAGCCCTGCTCCCACCACGGCCGCACCGGCCCCTGCTGCGACGCGCTGATCGCCGCGGGCATTCAAAAGGTCGTGGCGTCGTTGGCCGATCCGAATCCGATGGTGTCCGGCAATGGCTTCGCGCGGCTGCGGGCAGCCGGCGTCGAGGTGGAAGTCGGCCTGGGTGAAGTGGAAGCCCGCGAACTCAACATCGGCTTCTTCAGCCGCATGCTGCGCAAGACGCCCTGGGTGCGCATGAAGATCGCGGCCTCGCTCGATGGCAAGACCGCGTTGCCGGACGGCAGCAGCCAGTGGATCACCGCGGAGGCCGCGCGCACCGATGGCCACGCCTGGCGCGCGCGTGCGTCCGCGGTGCTCACCGGCATCGGCACGGTGCTCGAAGACAACCCGCGACTCGATGTGCGCCTTGTCGACACCCCGCGCCAGCCGCACCTGGTCGTGGTCGACAGCCAACTCCAGACTCCGCTGGACGCGCAGCTGTTCACCCCCGGCCGCAGCATCTACATCTATGCCGCGGTGCAAGACCCGGCCCGAAAGGCGGCACTGGAAGCGCGCGGCGCCACCGTCATCACCCTGCCAGGGCGCGCGCCCGGAACGGAAAACAAGGTCGACCTCGCCGCGATGCTGCAGGACCTGGGCCAACGCGAAATCAACGAACTACACGTCGAAGCCGGCCACAAGCTCAACGGTTCGCTGGTCCGCGAAGGGCTGGTCGACGAGTTCCTGGTGTATCTGGCGCCGAAGCTGATCGGGCAAGGCCTGGACATGGCCAAGCTGGGCCCTTTGACGGCGTTATCCCAGGCCGTCCCGCTCGAATTCAAGCGTGTCGACCTGCTCGGGCCCGACCTGCGCATCCTGGCGCGCATCCCCGGGCGCGACCGATTCTGAGCCTCCGCGCGGCGCAGTATTCAGGCGTCGCCGTGCGCCGAGTCCAAACCCTGCGAAAATAGCGCCATGTTCACCGGAATCATCACCGGCGTGGGGCGCATCGTCGCCGTCCACGACCTGGGTAGCTCTTCTTCATTCGGCAAGCGCCTCACCATCGAGGCGCCCGCCGGGTACCTGGCCGACGTGGGCCTGGGCGACAGCATCGCGCTCAACGGCGCCTGCATGACCGCCACCACACTCGACCCGGCCCAGCACCGTTTCACCATCGACATCTCGGCCGAGTCGCTCGACAAGACCTCTGGGCTCGACGCGCCCGGCCCGGTCAACCTCGAAAAAGCCCTGCGCGCACACGACCGCCTCGGCGGCCACATCGTGTCCGGCCATGTGGACGGCATCGGCAGCGTGACTCAGTTCGAGCAGGTCGGCGAAAGCTGGCAGCTGCGCATCCTGGCGCCCAAGAGCCTGGCCAAGTACCTGGCCTACAAGGGCTCGATCACCGTCAATGGCGTGAGCCTCACCGTCAACCAGGTGGCCGACTCGGACGCCGGCTGCGAGATGTCGATCAACCTGATCCCCCACACCGTGGAAAACACCGCGCTCGGCAACCTGCGCGTGGGCTCGCGGGTCAACCTCGAGATCGACCTGATCGCGCGCTACGTGGAACGCATGCTGCAGGCCGACCCGCAGGCCCTTGCCCCCCATTCCACCCTCCATTCGATTGCCCCGACCGCCGCGAAAGTTTTGCCATGACACTCCCCTCCTCCTCCGCTGCGGCCGCCTCGTTGACGCCAGCGGGCATTTCCTCGGTGGAAGACATCGTGGCCGACATGCGCGCCGGCCGCATCGTGATCCTGGTCGACGAGGAAGACCGTGAAAACGAGGGCGACCTGGTGCTGGCCTCGGACCACGTCACGCCGGAAGCCATCAACTTCATGGCACGCCATGCCCGCGGCCTGATCTGCCTGACGCTGTCGCGCGAGATGTGCGAACGCCTGCAACTGCCGCCGATGGTGGCGCGCAACGGCGCCAAACACGCCACCGCCTTCACCGTGTCGATCGAAGCCGCCGAGGGTGTCACCACCGGCATCTCGGCCGCCGACCGAGCACGCACCGTGCAGGCCGCCGTGGCCCGCAACGCCATCGCGCAAGACCTGGTGCAGCCTGGCCACATCTTTCCGCTGCAGGCGGTGGACGGCGGCGTGCTGATGCGCGCCGGCCACACCGAAGCCGGCTGCGATCTGGCCACCATGGCCGGCTGCAGCCCGTCGTCGGTGATCTGCGAAGTGATGAACGACGACGGCACCATGGCCCGACTGCCTGACCTGCAGATCTTCGCGGCCCAGCATGGCCTGAAGATCGGCACCATTGCCGACCTCATCGAATACCGCAGCCGCAACGAATCGCTGGTCGAAAAAATCGGCAGCCGGCCCATCCAGACCGCGTTCGGCGAGTTCACCGCCCATGCCTTCCGCGACAAGCCCAGCCGCGAACTGCATCTGGCCCTTGTGAAGGGCAGCTGGAGCCCGGAAGAAACCGTGGATGCGCGCGTGCACGAGCCGCTGTCCGTCCTCGACCTGCTCGAAGTCAACCGCTCGATGCACTCGTGGAGCCTCGACGCCAGCCTGCGCCACATCGCCCAACAGGGCAAGGGTGTGGCGGTGCTGCTCAACTGCGGCGAAAGCGCGGCCGAACTGCTCGAACAATTCGAAGGCACGGCGCGGCCGGCGCAAGCCCCCGAGCGCGGCCGCATGGACCTGCGCACCTACGGCGTGGGCGCGCAGATCCTGCGCGAATGCGGCATACACAAGATGCGCCTGCTCGGCCAGCCGCGCCGCATGCCAAGCATGACCGGCTACGGTCTGGAAACCGTCGGCTACCTCGCCAAACAAACTGATACCAAGGAATAAACATGCAGGGTGCAGACCAGGGCTACGACCCACAACAGCCGCGCATGGACGGCACGAAGCTGCGCATCGGCATCGTGCAGGCCCGCTTCAACGAAGGCATCACCAATGCATTGGCCAGCGCGTGCAAGGCCGAACTCGCGGCACTCGGCGTGACGCACGACAACGTGGTCCATGTGCAGGTGCCCGGCGCACTCGAAGTGCCGGTGGCCCTGCAAGCCCTGGCCGAGCAGGAACAGTTCGACGCACTGATCGCGCTCGGCTGCATCATCCGCGGCGAGACCTACCACTTCGAGCTGGTCGCCAACGAATCGGGCAGCAGCGTGAGCCGTATCGCACTCGACTACCAGATCCCGATCGCCAACGCGATCATCACCACCGAAAACCTCGAACAAGCCGTGGCACGCCAGACCGACAAAGGCCGCGACGCGGCCCGCGTGGCGGTGGAAATGGCCAAGCTGCTGGAAGCACTGAAATGACCGACGAAGCCACCAGCAAAACCAGCCCTACCGGCAAGACGCCGCGCCAGTCGCGCACCGGCCTCACGAACACCGGCGCGCGCAAGGCCGCCGCCAAATCGGTGCGCAGCCGCGCCCGCGAATTCGCGTTGCAAGGCTTGTACCAGCACCTGGTCGGCGGCAACGACGCCAGCGCCATCGACGCCTTCACCCGCGACCTGGCCGGCTTCCACAAGGCTGACTCGGCCCACTACGACGCACTGCTGCACGGCTGCATCGAACACGCCGCGGCACTCGACGCACTGATCGTGCCCCTGCTCGATCGCAAGATGGAAGAAATCTCACCGATCGAACATGCGGTGATGTGGATCGGCGTCTACGAGATGCAGCATTGCCTCGACGTGCCATGGCGCGTGGTGCTCAACGAATGCATCGAACTCGCCAAGGAGTTCGGTGGCACCGACGGCCACAAGTACGTCAACGGCATCCTGAACGGTCTGGCGCCGAGCCTGCGTGCGGCCGAGGTTCAGGCTGACCAGGCCTCCGGCAAGACCCGTCCACCCGCGGTTTGACGAGCGCCTTAATGAGCGCCCCCATGCGGATATCCCGACGCGCCGAGGCCATCGAGCCGTTCTATGTGATGGAAGTGGCCAAGGCCGCAGCTTCGCTCGCCCGCGAAGTGGCCGACACCGACCGGCCGATGATCTTCCTCAACATCGGCGAACCCGACTTCACCGCGCCCCCGCTGGTGCAGGAAGCCGCACGCCGCGCCATCGCCGAGGGCGCCACGCAGTACACCCAGGCCACCGGCCTGGAGCCCCTGCGCGAGCGCATCAGCGCCTGGTACCAGAGCCGCTTCGGCGTGGCTGTGCCGGCGCGCCGCATCGTCGTCACCGCCGGCGCCTCGGCCGCGCTGCAACTGGCCTGCCTGGCGCTGATCGACGCTGGCGACGAAATCCTCATGCCCGACCCGAGCTACCCCTGCAACCGCCACTTCGTGAGCGCTGCGGACGGGCGGGCGGTGCTGATCCCCACCACGGCCGAAGAGCGCTTCCAACTCAGTGCGGCCAAGGTCGAAGCCGCCTGGTCGGCCCGCACGCGCGGTGTGTTGCTGGCCTCGCCTTCCAACCCCACCGGGACCTCGATCCACCCCGACGAACTGCGCCGCATTCATCAGGTGGTGACGCGCAAGGGCGGCATCACCCTCATCGACGAGATCTACCTCGGCCTGAGCCATGACCCGACCTTCGGCCAGACCGCACTGGCGCTTGACGACCAGATCATCAGCATCAACAGCTTCAGCAAATACTTCAACATGACGGGCTGGCGCCTGGGCTGGCTGGTGGTGCCCGAAGCGCTGGTGCCGGTCATCGAGCGCATCGCGCAAAACCTGTTCATCTGCCCGAGCACGGTGTCGCAACATGCGGCGCTGGCCTGCTTCGAGCCTGCGTCGCTGGCCGAATACGAACGCCGCCGCGCCGAATTCAAGGCCCGGCGCGACTACTTCATTCCGGCCCTGCGTTCGCTCGGCTTCGACGTGCCGGTGATGCCCGACGGCGCCTTCTACGCCTGGGCCGACTGCTCCGCGATCTGCCGCAGGCTCGGCATCGAAGGCAGCTGGGACTTCGCCTTCGAAGTCATGCGCCGCGCCCATGTAGCGGTCACGCCAGGCCGCGACTTCGGCACGGCCGACACACACAACTTCGTGCGTTTCTCCACCGCCAGTTCGATGGCGCAACTGCAGGCCGCGGTGGCACGGCTGCGTACGATGCTGGGCTGAGCGCGGGATGACGTCCAGGCCCGTCCCCATCGCCCGCCCCGCCACCGGCTTTGCCTTTCCCGTGCGTGTGTACTGGGAAGACACCGACGCCGGCGGCATCGTCTTCTACGCCAACTACCTGAAGTTCATGGAGCGCGCCCGCACCGAATGGCTGCGCGCCCTGGGCATCGGCCAGCACGCATTGAAGCAAGACACCGGCTGCATGTTCGTCGTCACCGACACCTCGCTGCGCTACCTCCAGCCAGCCCGGCTCGATGACGAACTTCTTGTTACAGCCCATCTGGAACAAAGCGGACGCGCGTCTCTCACAATAGGGCAGCAAGTGTTGGCCGGCACCGACCCGACCCGCACCGACAGCAGCACCGTGTTGTGCGAGGGCCGCATCCGCATCAGTTGGGTGAACGCCGAAACCATGAAACCCGCCCGCATTCCGCCAACACTTTTAGAAGCCCTGAAATGAGCCAAGATCTCTCGATTGTCCAACTGGTACTGAACGCCAGTTTTGTGGTGCAGCTGGTGATGCTGCTGCTGGTGGGGGTGTCGATCGCCAGTTGGGCGGCCATCTTCAGGAAGCTGTTCTCGCTCGGCAAGGTGAAGACACTCAACGAAGCCTTCGAGCGCGAATTCTGGTCCGGCACCAGCCTGAACGACCTGTTTGCCAGCGCCGCGCAAAACGCCAAGCATGCCGGCCCGATGGAACGCATCTTCGCCAGCGGCATGCGCGAATACCAGAAGCTGCGCGAGCGCCGCATCACCGACCCCGGCACCCTGCTGGACGGCGCGCGCCGCGCCATGCGCGCCAGCTTCCAGCGCGAGATGGACGTGATCGAAGCCAGCCTGTCCTTCCTGGCCTCGGTCGGCTCGGTGTCGCCGTATGTCGGCCTGTTCGGCACGGTCTGGGGCATCATGCATGCCTTCACCGGACTGGCCAGCCTGCAGCAGGTCACGCTGTCCACCGTGGCGCCGGGCATTGCCGAAGCGCTGGTGGCCACGGCCATCGGCCTGTTCTCGGCGATTCCGGCGGTGGTGGCCTACAACCGTTTCGCCCGCGACATCGACCGCACCGCCATCCGGCTGGAGACCTTCATCGAAGAGTTCTCCAACATCCTGCAGCGCAACGTATCGGCCCAATCGGCTTCAGGCCACTAGGAGCACCCCATGCCAGCAATGGTTTCAAGAGGCCGAGGCCGGCGCACCATCAACGAGATCAACATGGTGCCCTTCATCGACGTGATGCTGGTGTTGCTGATCATCTTCATGGTGACCGCACCCCTGGTGACCCCGAGCCTGATCGACCTGCCCAGCGTCGGCAAGGCCGGCAAGACACCCGACCGCGTGATCCAGATCGTCATCGCCAAGGACGAAACCCTGGAGCTGAAAGACCAGGGCACGACCTCCAAGCTCAGCACCAAGGATATCGCCAGCGCGGTGAAGAAGGCGCAGGGCGATGAGACCAACACGCCGGTGGTGATCAGCGCCGACCGCAACGTCAAGTACGAATCGGTGGTGAAGGTGATGGACACGCTGCAGCGCAGCGGCGTGCAACGCGTCGGGCTGTCGGTGCAGCTCGGCGGCAAGTAAAACCCAAGGCCCATGCAAGCGACCCAAGACGCCGTCAGCCTGGCCCCGCCGCATCCACCCGGCATGCTGCGTGCGCTGCTGCTGGCGCTGATCGCCCACGCGCTGCTGCTGGCCGCGCTGACCTGGGGCGTGCACTGGAAGCAGACCGAGAGCACGGCGGTCGAGGCCGAGATCTGGTCGTCGGTCACGCAGCAGGCCGCGCCGCGTGAAGCGGTGGTGGAGCCCCCCACGCCCGTGCCGCCGCCCCAACCCAAACCGGAACCCCTGCCACCGCCTCCGCCCGTGCCGAAGGTAGAGCAGCCCGCACCCGCGCCGGTGGTGCGTGACGCGGACATCGCGCTGGAGCGCGAGAAGAAAAAACGCGAACAGGAAAAACAGCGCCAGGAAGACCTGCTCGAAAAACAGCAGGAGGAAAAGCGCGAGCAGTTGAAGAAGGCCGCGGCCGATAAGAAGAAACAGGAACAGAAGGCCAAGGAACTCGAAGCCCAGCGCCAAGCCCAGGCTGAAGCTGACGCCAAGCGCAAGGCTGCCGACGCCGCAGTAGCCGATGCCAAGCGCAAGACCGATGCCGTCCAGGCGCAGCAGCAAAAGGCCGCCGAAGCGGCGCAGCGGGCCGAAAACCTGAAGCGCATGCAGGGCCTGGCGGGTGCCACGGGTGCCGCCACCGCCACCGGCAGCGCACTGCAGTCCACCGGGCCGTCCAGCAGTTATGCCGGCAAGGTAAGCGCACGCGTAAAACCCAATATCGTGTTCCCCGACGACATCGCCGGCAACCCGACGGCCGACGTCGAGGTGCGCTCCTCGCCGGACGGTACCATCATCAGCCGCCGCCTGGTCAAGTCCAGCGGCGTGAAGGCCTGGGACGACGCCGTGCTCAAGGCCATCGACAAAACCGAAACCATGCCGCGCGACACCGATGGCCGCGTGCCCTCGCCGTTGATCATCGGTTTCAGCCCCAAGAATTAGACTTGCCCCACGTCACGTTTCTGTTCCTCTTCCACCCTGAAAGCCTGTCATGAGTTACGTTTTCGCGCCCGCTCCTGTTGCCGCCGTTCCAGTGCTCGGCCAGTCCGCCCAATTTCCCGTGCGCCGCATCTACTGCGTCGGCCGCAACTACGAAGAACACGCCAAGGAGATGGGTTTCACCGGCCGCGAGCCGCCGTTCTTTTTCATGAAGCCGGCCGATGCCATCGTGGTCGTGCCCGCCGGTGAAACCGGCCAGATGCACTATCCGAGCCTCACGAAAAACCTGCACCATGAGATCGAGCTGGTGGTGGCCATCGGTACCGGTGGCAAGAACATCGCAGCCGCCGACGCCCACAAACACATCTTTGGTTATGCCGTCGGCCTGGACATGACGCGCCGCGATCTGCAAAACGAGATGAAGAAACAGGGCCGCCCATGGTGCATCGGCAAGGCCTTCGACGCGTCGGCCCCGATCGGCCCGATCACGCCGGCAGCGCTCGCCGGCAAGGTGCATGAGGCCGCAATCTACCTGTCGGTGAACGGCCAGGAACGCCAGCGCAGCACGGTGGCCAAGCTGATCTGGAACATCGGCGAGACCATCGAACACCTGTCGGCCGCATGGGAGCTGCAGCCCGGCGACCTGATCTATTCCGGCACACCCGAAGGCGTGGGCGCGGTGGTCGCTGGCGACACACTGGTCGGTGGCGTGGCCGGCCTGGGCGAGCTGTCGATCCGCATCGTCTGATACGTCGGCGGACGATCAGGAACCAGAGGAGCCACGCGGCTCCTTTTTCGTGCCCGTACACTTCACCTACACTCGCCGAATGATTTTTCGCAGCCCGATCAAACACTGCAAGAACTGCGGCACCGCCGTCACCTACCGCGTGCCCGACGACGGCGACACCAAGCAGCGCGCGGTATGCCCGGCCTGCGCCACCATCCACTACGAAAACCCGCTCAACGTGGTCGGCACCGTGCCCTACCTCGGCGACAAGGTACTGCTCTGCAAACGCAACATCGAACCGCGCTTCGGCAAATGGACGCTGCCGGCCGGCTTCATGGAGCTCGGCGAAAGCACCAGCCAGGGTGCGGCGCGTGAAACCGTCGAAGAGGCCGGCGCCCAGTTCGAGATGGGCGATCTGTTCAGCGTGATGAGTGTGATCCGCGTCGGCCAGGTGCACCTGTTCTACCTGGCCAGGCTGCTGAGCGACCAATTCGATCCGGGCTTCGAAACCATCGAGGCGCGTATGTTCAGCGAGGACGAGATTCCCTGGGACGAGATCGCGTTCCGCACCGTCAAGGAAACGCTGGAGCACTACTTTGCCGACCGTCGCACCGGGCGCTTCGGCGTGCACCACGGCGAC
>Ga0307513_10006782_pt1 | contig 14935 bp, 5 predicted proteins | sample 15_EM_MG_FD_202174 | JGI IMG/M metagenome (GOLD analysis project Ga0307513, IMG submission 202174) | Populus trichocarpa ectomycorrhiza microbial communities from riparian zone in the Pacific Northwest, United States - 15_EM | ecosystem: Host-associated > Plants > Roots > Unclassified | place... | reverse complement strand
GCGCGAGTTCGGTAAGAAGCTGATCGACAAGTTCTTCGCCGGCAAGATCGAGCTGACCGAGGTCATCGACTCCTCCGGCGCCTACATTCCCGGCCACGGCACGCCGACGGTAATCCTCATTGGACGCAACCGCCTGGTCAGCTCCCGCTACAGCGCCCCGATCCGGACCTTGCTCGGCGTCCGCGGCGAACCGTCCACACCAGACAACCCGGCCGAGGGTCTAGTGTGGACTGCAATCGAGAACCAGGTCGAGGACCCCGGCTCTGAGTCCAGCTGGATCAGCGCGACGGACATGCCCCGTGACCAACTCGCCCGCCACCCCTGGAGCCTCAGCGGTGGCGGCGCCACTGCACTGCGCAGCCTGATCGGACGCGCTTCTGGGGGGCCGCTAGGACAGCATACCGCTGCAATTGGAATCTCTTCAGTTACCGGTGAGGACGATCTGTATCTCCTTCCCAACCCCGGAGCCGCCAAGCGACTGGGGATCGAGAGCACCGTGCGTTTCGTGGAAGGAGGAGTAGTTCGAGACTTTCGTATCGAGTCCGTGCGGACGGCCGCATGGCCATACTCGAACGATCTCACGGTACTACCTATTCAGGCACCCACCAGGCTTAACCGTCTACTCAGAAGCTATCGCGTTGCAATAAACCGGCGGAAACGCTTCGGGACACCGATGGTGGAGCGCGGGCTGACTTGGTGGGAGTGGCAGGAACTCTACCGCGAGAAGCTGCAGACGCCTTTGTCGATTGCGTTTGCGTTTGTGGCGACGCACAACCAATTCGTGCTGGACCGGGGCGGGAAGGTTTTCAACCGTACCGCGCCAGTAGTCAAGCTGCCCGAAGGGGCGACCGAGGATGATCATCTGCGACTGCTCGGCGTTCTAAGCAGCTCGACCGCCTGCTTCTGGCTCAAGCAGGTCAGCTTCGACAAGGGCAGCCAAGGCATAAACGAAGGCTTCAAGAGCCAGGAGTGGGAGCGGTTCTTCGAGTTCACCGGCACGAAGCTGGAGGAGTTTCCGCTGCCGGAGGCGTACCCGATCGATAGGGCTCGGCAGATCGACCAGCTTGCGCAGCGGCTCTCGAGCCTGACCCCGGCGGCGATCGCCGCCTCTGACGTCCCGACCCGGCAGCGGCTCGCGGACGCCGAGACCGACTACCACGCGACCCGGGCGCGGATGATCGCCCTCCAGGAGGAGCTGGACTGGGAGGTCTACCGGCTCTACGGGCTGATCGATGACGACCTCACCTGCACCGATCCGCCCGAGCTGGCGCTCGGCGAGCGGGCATTCGAGATCGTCCTGGCCCGCGACGGTGGACAGACGGAGTGGTTCAAGCGGCATGGGTCAACACCGCGCACGACGATCCCTGACCACCTGCCGCAGGCTTATCGGGAGTTGGTGGAGCGGCGGATCGAGGCGATCAGCGCCAACCGGCACATCGCGCTGATCGAGCGGCCGGAGTGTAAACGGCGCTGGTCCACCAAGGGCTGGGACGACATGCGTAAGGAGGCGCTGGAGGACTGGCTGCTGGACCGGCTCGAGGCGCCCGGCCTGTGGGGGCGCGCGCCGCAGCCGCAGTCCGTGGCACAGCTGGCCGACAAGGTGCGGCACGACGCCGAGCTCCGCGAGGTGCTGAACCAGCTGATGGGGCACGCTGACCACGACCTGACCAAGTCGCTCTCCAGCCTCGTGGCGGAGGAGCACGTGCCGTACCTGCCGGCGCAGCGGTACAAGCCGTCGGGCCTGCGCAAGCGGGCGCAGTGGGAGCGCACCTGGGCGAAACAGCGCCGGGAGGACGCCGGTGAGAAGGTCGAGATCGAGGTACCGCCGAAGTACACGTCGGCCGACTTCTCCCGCCACCCGTACTGGAAGGCCCGGGGCAAGCTGGACGTGCCGAAGGAGCGCTTCATCTCGTACCCGCAGATGGGTCGTGATGGCGACGGGAGTGAGCTGCTCGGCTGGGCGGGTTGGGACCACCTGGCGCAGGCCCAGGCCCTCGCCACCGTCTACCTGGACCGCCGCACCCAGGCCGCGTGGCCGGCCCACCGCCTGCTGCCGCTGCTGGCCGGGTTGGTAGAGCTGGAGCCGTGGCTGCACCAGTGGCACGCGGCGGAGCAGGTGGGCTATCCGGGCTCGCCGGCGGTGTTCTTCACCGACTTCATCAATGTGGAGCTGGCCCGGCTCAGTTCGGACCGCGCCGCCCTGGCGCTCCTGCGCGGGGTGTCTGAGCAGCCATAGAGCGATGGCCACCCGGACGAGCTGTTTCGTTTCGGTGGCCGGTCGGCTACGCAATAGGATCGCCGGGGTGAGTTGAGCGGCGTGGAAGGAGCGGTGATGACCCTGCTGCGGGATCTGATCGACATCCCGACGTCGGTGGGCGAGGGCGACTTCGTCGTCAAGGCCGCCGAGGGTGCCGATCTGGCCCAGTACGTCGTCACCGACCAGCTACGGGAGAGCTTCACGCAGGCACTCGGCCGGGTCGGGCACGCGGTCAGGACCGGCCGGTCGCAGGCGATGTTCCTGCACGGGTCGTTCGGCTCCGGCAAGTCGCACTTCATGGTCATGCTGCGGGAGATCCTGCGGGGCAACCCGCAGGCTCGGGAGGTGCGCGGGCTCGCCGGTCCGGTGCTCGACGCCGACTCGTGGCTGGAGGGCCGGCGGGTCCTCACGCTCACCTTCCACATGGTCGACGCCAAGTCGGTGGAGCAGGCCGTGCTGGAGGGCTACCTCAACCAGATCATGGCGCTGCACCCGGACGCGCCGGTCCCCGCCGTCCACCGTTCCGACGCGATGCTGGAGGACGCCGCGCGGCTGCGCGCGCGGATGGGCGAGGAGGCGTTCTTCGCGGCGCTGCGCGACGGCGGTCGCGTCGACGATGGCGCGAAAGGCGGGCCACCGAGCCTCGCCAAGCTCAAGGCGCAGGCGGAGGGCTGGACCCCGGATATGTACGCGGCGGCCGCCGTCGCGCCTCCGGGCACCTCCGCGCGGGACAGCCTCGTCAGCGCGCTCACCGGCACGTTCTTCACCGGCTCCGTGCGCAGCGGCGAGTACCTCGACCTGGACACCGGCCTGGCGGTCCTGACCCGCCACGCGAAGTCCCTCGGGTACGACGCGGCGGTCCTCTTCCTGGATGAGTTCATCCTCTGGTTGTCCGGTCAGATCAGCAACTACACGTTCGTCAACACCGAGGGTGCCAAGCTCAACAAGCTTGTCGAGTCCGCCGACGCGAGCCGGCCGATGCCGCTGGTGTCGTTCGTGGCCAGGCAGCGCAACCTCGAGGAGTTCCTCGGGCAGCAGGTCGGGGGCACCGAGCGCGAGGCCCTCGCGCACGTCATGCGCAGTGCGCAGGGGCGGCTCGGTGAGATCGTGCTCGCCGACACCAACCTGCCCGAGATCACCGAGAAGCGCCTCCTCAAGCCGCGCGACGACGCCGCCAGGGCCGTGATCGACAACGCTTTCGCGGCGGTGCGGAGCGACCGGGAGGTCTGGGACACGCTTCTGCTCGGTGCCCAGCACGGCGACGCCGGTATCGGTTCGGACGCCACCGCGTTCCGCAAGCTGTACCCGTTCTCGCCCGCGCTCGTGGCGACACTCGTGGCGCTCTCGCAGGCGCTGCAGCGGGAGCGCACCGCGTTGAAGGTCATGACCGAGCTGCTCGTGGAGCGGCGGGACACGCTGGAGGTCAACGACCTCATTGGTGTGGCCGCGCTCTTCGACCCGCTGGTGCTCCGAGGCGAGCTGCCCGACCGCCCCACGCTCAAGGAGCTCTTCCGGTCGGCACGCATCCTCTACACGCGGAAGCTGCGTCCGATCCTGCTCGCCCTCAACGAGATCACCGAGGAGCAGGCCGCCGGGCACGCCCAGTTCACGCTCGACGACAAGCTGATCAAGACGCTGCTGCTCGGCGCGCTGGTGCCCGAGGTACCGGCGCTGCACAACCTGACCGCCGCCAAGCTGCACGCGCTCAACTTCGGCACGATCACCTCACCGATTCCCGGGTACGAGAATCAGATCGTCCTCAACCGGCTCAACAAGATTGCGAACGACGCCGGTGAGCTGCAGCTGACGGAGAGCGCAGACCCCGTCGTGTCGATCAAGCTGCACGCGGTCGACTACGACAAGCTGCTCGACCTCGTGCCGAACGCGGAGACCGTGGCCGGCGTGCGGCAACAGCTGGTGCGGGAGCTGGTCAGCACCGATATGGGTCTGACCGCGACCGACGGCCAGCTAGGCGAGATCCTGCAGCCCCGCGAGTGGCGGGGGCGGCGGCACCACGTGCAGGTGAAGTTCGGCAACGTCCGTGACCCCGCCTCGATGCCGGTCTCCGCCCTGATCGCCTCCGGCGACGGGTGGCGCATCGTGATCGACGATCCCTTCGACCCGGACGACTGGCCCCGGAGCGCCGATCGCTCCAGGATCCTGGAGCTCGACCGGGGTTCGCAGACCGTCTTCTGGCTGCCGCTCTACCTCACGAACGAGATGATGACCCGGGTCATCCAGCTCGCGAAGATCAACTACCTGCTCGGCGCGGGAGGCACGAGCGACCGGCTCAACACCCTCGCCGCCGACTGGTCACCGGCCGACCGCCAGCAGGGCAAGGTCTACCTGCAGCAGCGACAGGCGCAGCTGCGCAACTCGCTGCTCGGCGCGCTTCGCCAGGCGTACGGTGTGGCCACGGCGCAGTCCGCCGACATCCAGGAGGACAGCATCGGTGTGCTGCACACCCTGAGCGACGGACTGCTGCTCGGCGATCCACGCGGCGGCACGCTCGCCGAGGCGTTCCAGAACCTCACCGGAGAGATCCTTGGCTGGTCCTACCCGGGCCGGCCGGCGCTGCCAGAGGATGAGAAGCCGCCTACCCGGACCGAGCTGAACAAGATCCTGGAGTACGCCCGGCAGGCCGCCGCGGACCCCACCCGCGGTGTGAGCGTGCCCGCCACCGACCAGCGCCTCATCCGGCGGATCTGCAACAACCTCCACCTCGGCGAGCTGGTCGACCACCGGTACGTGCTCGACACCGGTACCTGCCACTGGAGCCGTCACCTGCTCCAGCTCGGCGCGGAGGACGGCTTCACCGAGCGGTTCCCGGTAGGACGGCTGCGGGAGCTACTGGACCGGCCTGCGCCGTGCGGCTTCGACACCGACCTGCAAAACCTCATCATTTCCGTCTTCGCGCTCGAGCAGCAGCTCGCCTGGTACGACAACGGCGGCAAGCTGACGGTGACCACCCTCGCCGCGGTGCGCGACGACCTCGAGCTGCGCCACCCCCCGATGCCGGGCGAGCAGGCCTGGATCGAGACCGTGCAGCGGGGTCACGCCCTGTTCGGCCTGGTGCTCCCCATGTGGCGCACCCCCGCCAACCTGGGCGAGCTGGCCGGCGGCATCCGTGCGGCCGCTCGGCAGTACGCCGGGCCGGCGGGTCAACTCGTGGAGGAGCTGACCAAGCGGGCCGACCTACTGGGTCTTGACAAGGGCAGCGCCAGCGGGCGGCTGGCCACTGCTCGCCGAGTGGCTCGACTCCTGAGCGACCTCGCCCACGAAACCGATGACGTGGTACTCGTGGAGTCTGCCGCCCGCGCCGACGTCGGTGAACTGGACGACCAAGCGGCTGCGGTCGCCTTCAAGCAGGCGCCACAGGTCGTGGCCGCGTTGGCTCGCCGCGACCCGTGGCCTCTCGTACAAGCGGTGACCGGCCTGGCCTCGACCCAGGAGCAGGCGAAGCGGGTCGTGGACCAGCTGCACGCCGCCGCGCGGCGGGACCAGCACGCGGCAGACCTCGCGCGGGCGCTGCACGACGCGGTCGAGGCGGCTGCGGCGCTGCTCGCCACCGAGCGCCCGAGGCCAGTCGACCCGCCCGTGCCTGCCGGTGGTGCCTTGGTGAAGCCGAATCCGGTGTACGCGCCCCCCGCCGGCGCCCAGCGACGCGAGGTCGGTGACGCGTCCGCGTGGGAGGCGGTCGCCAAAGAGATCGCCGCGGAAGTGGCGGCCGGCCGTCACGTCACGGTCACCTGGGAAGTGCGGTGACGCCGGGCGCCTCCCCGGCGGCTACCGTCGCCTCCCGTGCCTCGGCCGTACAGCCGGAGGCCGTAAGGCGGAAGGTGCAGGCGTGGATGGCGGAAAAGGACGGCGCCATGGCCATCGCGCTCGGCGCCCGTCCGGAGTGGGCCGGTGAGCCGATCCTCCACGTACAGGGCGAAGCCGTGCGTGTCGTACCGTGCCCGACGCCCATCGCCGCACGGGCCGCGCTGCACGATCGTGTCGAAGGCGCACGACTCGTCATCCTGACCGACCTGTCCGACACCGCCCTCGGTGACGGCGTGCTGGCCCATGTCAGCCAGCAGACCGTACGCAGCGTCGAGCCGTGGGACCTCGTCCGCCAGATGTTCGGCCGGACCACCCTCGATCCGCGGCTGGTCCGTTCCGCGAAGTGGGTGCCGGCCGCACTCGCCGATTTCGCTCCGCCGGAAGGTTGGCCGCCGCCGCCGGGCACGGTGGTGACCCGCGACCACGTACTGAGCTGCCTCGCCGCCGAGGTGCTCGGCGTCCCCCATGACCGGCTGGACAGCGCGGGCCTGCTCGAGTGGAGTACGGACGCACCCGCGCAGCTGCGCTTCATCGCGTTGCCGGAGCCGGTCTCGGCCGGGCTCACCACCTTTCTCACCGAGGTCGCCGGGGCTGCCGCCGTGCCCATCCTGGCCGCCGTCCGGGCCCGGCACGGCGTCGATGCCATCGCGCTCGGATTGATAGCCGGCGTGATCTGGCGCGACGGAGCGACCGGCGACCCGGACGTCCGCCTCGCCGTTGCCCGCACCCGGCTCGAGCCACGGCTCGGTGGTGTCCGCCTGACCGAGGTCCAAGCCTCCGAGTTCCACCAGGCCGCCGAGGCGTGGGTGATTCGCACCGTTGACTCCGGCGCGCGTAGCGAGACGGTGAAGGTGCTGCGACGTGCCGAGGCCATCGCGGCCGAGCTGGACGTCACCCCGCTGCTCGGCAGCTCGGTGCTCCTGCCCGAGGGATTCGCGCAACGAGTACGGGCCTTCGCCGCCGCCGTCCGCCTGGCGGTACCGGCGGGAGGTACCGCGGTCAACGGCACGGTCACCAGGGCCCAGGCGGCACTCGCCGAGGTCGAGGCGCACCGGGCGGCCGACTCGGTACGGGTGGAGACGGCCCGGATGGCCGTACGCCTACTCCGATGGTTGGCCGCAGCCGACGGGCCTGCCCCGGTCACGCTGCTGGACGCCCTACACCGGCAGGTCCGCGACGACGGTTGGGTGGACCGGGCCAGACTCGATGTCTTCGCGGGCGATCCCGATCCCGCTGTGGCCGACGCGTACCGCCTGCTCCACAAGGTGGCCGACGCCCGGCGCGCCCGGCATGACCAGCAGTTCGCCACCCTTCTCGCCGAGGCTACGGTGGCCGAGTCACCACCTGGTGGCCTGCTGCGTGTCGAGGACGTGCTGGACCGGGTCGTCCGGCCGATCGTCCACGGTGGACGTCGCGTACTCCTGCTGGTGATGGACGGCATGAGCGTCGCCGCGGCCACCGAGCTCGCCGACTCGCTCATCCGATCAGGCAGCTGGGCGGAGCTCACCCCGGACGGAGGCCCCCGCACAGGCGTACTCGCCGCCCTACCGACAATCACCGAGGTGAGTCGATGCAGCCTGCTCAGCGGCCGGATCGCCAGCGGGGGTCAGGCGGCCGAGCGGGCAGCGTTCGCCCAAGCGTTCCCGGGAAGTCTCCTGCTGCACAAGAGCGCCCTGCGCTCCGCCGCGGGCGTAGCGCTGGACGTCGACGTTCAGGACGCGCTGGGCAATCCCGCCGTGCCTGTCGTCGCCGCTGTGGTCAACACGATCGACGACGCGCTCGACCGCAGCGATCCGGGCACGATCGTCTGGTCCGACGAAAACATCCGCGCTGTCCGGCACCTCCTTGCATCGGCCCAGGATCGTGTGGTGGTCCTCATCTCCGACCATGGGCATGTCATCGACCGGGGTCCCGAATCGGTCGTCCGTCCATCGGAAAGCAGTGAGAACCGCTGGCGGCCGGCAACCACTCCGCCCGGCGACGGGGAGATCGTGTTTCGTGGCAGTCGCGTGGCGGCCGGAGGGGGCAGTGTGGTCCTGCCGTGGCGGGAAGAGATCCGGTACGGGCCACGCAAAGCTGGATACCACGGCGGTGCGGCACCCGCGGAGGCGGTGATTCCCCTCCTGCTCTTCAGCGCGGTCGACGAGGCGGGGGTGCCCGGCTGGACCGATGCGCCCGTCGCGGCGCCCGTCTGGTGGCGCGAGCCCTTGCCCGAGGCGGCTTCGGGAAATCGCGGAGCGACCACGCGCCGCGCCGTGCCGTCCGGTCGGCAGGCCGAGGCGCTCTTCGATCTGACGCCAGCACCCGCTCGGGTGGCGGCCAAGGCCACACCGCCGGGATCCGGCATCGTCGATGCACTGCTTGCGAGCGACCTCTACGGCCAGCGCCGTGACGCGCGGGCGCCCTTGCCGGACGAGAGAGTCGCAGCACTGCTCGGCGTCCTTTTGGCTGGCGGTGGCCGGGCCAGCTTCGACAGCCTCGCCGCGAAGGCGGGAATCCCGGCCCACCGCATCGGCGGCACGATTACCGCGCTGCGCAAGCTCCTGCAGGTCGAGGGCTACCCGGTACTGACGATCGATCCCGATGGCCAGACCGTCAAGCTGGACAAGGATCTGCTGATCGAACAGTTCGGCCTGGAGTCGCCATGACACCGGAGATTTCGGCCCGGCGCAGGCGCGACGTCGTGGACGCGCTGCGGCGCGGTGTCGTACCGAGCAACGGGCTCGATGTACTCGCTGTCGGCCTGGACCGCTTCACGGCCGCCCTTGACGACGATCTTGACCGGGCCGCCAGCGGGGGCGGAGTCTTCAAAGCCATCCGCGGCGAGTACGGCGCGGGCAAGACGTTCTTCAGCCGATGGCTTGCCGAGCGGGCCAAGCGACGCGGCTTCGCCGTTGCCGAGGTACAGATCTCCGAGCTGGAGACGCCCTTACACCGGATGGAGACCGTCTACCGACGCCTGGTGGAACACCTGTCGACGGAGCAGTTCGCGCCCAGCGCACTGCGCCCGGTGCTCGATGGCTGGATCTTCGCTCTTGAGGAGGATGTGCTCGCCAGCGGCGCGGTCGTTGAGGACGACGCGGACGCGCTTGAGGCGTCGGTGGGTCAACTGCTTGAGCGCCGGCTCGCGGACATCTCGCGCAGCACGCCAGGCTTCGCCGCGGCGCTGCGCGGCTACCGCATGGCGAGCGCCGCCGGGGACCACACGACGGCGGATGCGCTCGCCGCATGGCTCGGCGGTCAACCTCACGTCGCGGCGGCCGCGCGACGGGTCGCCGGTGTGAAGGGTAACCTGGACCATTTCGCCGCGCTGAGCTTCCTGCAGGGCCTGTTGACGGTCCTCCGCGACAGCGGGCACGCCGGACTGATCGTGGTCCTGGACGAGGTCGAAACGCTGCAGCGGGTCCGCTCCGACGCCCGCGACAAGGCGCTGAACGCACTCCGGCAACTCGTCGACGAGATCTATGCCGGGCGGTTCCCCGGCCTCTTTCTCATGATCACGGGTACGCCCGCGTTCTTCGACGGCCCACAGGGGGTTCAGCGGCTGGCGCCACTCGCGCAGCGGCTCGCCACCCACTTCGACCCCGACCCCGTATTCGACAACCCGCGCGCCACCCAGCTGCGACTGCCCGGCTTCTCCCTCGAGAGCCTGGTGGAGCTCGGCGTTCGCGTGCGCGGCATCTACGGCGGCGATCGGGTACTCGACCGGGTCGACGACGGATACCTCGCCGACCTGGCCAGGGCGGTTTCCGGGCGCCTGGGCGGTCAGGTCGGTGTGGCTCCCCGCGTCTACCTGAAAAAGCTCGTGGCGGACGTGCTCGACCGGGTTGACCAGTTCGACGACTGGGATCCACGGAAGCGCTACGAGCTGACGCTACGGGCCGATGAGCTCAGCGAGGTGGAGCGGAACGCCGCCTCCGCAGGCGATGTCGAACTGTCGGTGTGACACGTGTATGGGCTGAACCCGGTGGTGGTGCACCACATCGTCAATACGCTGGGCTGGGCCGACCTGCGACCGCTACAGCGTGCTGCGGTGGCGCCACTGCTGGCCGGCGCGGACGCTCTCCTACTGGCTCCAACTGCCGGCGGCAAAACCGAGGCGGCCACGTTTCCCTTGCTTACCCGGATGGCCGTCGAAGGCTGGACCGGAACCTCTGTGCTCTACGTGGCCCCGTTGAAGGCGCTGCTGAACAACCTCCTGCCCCGCTTAGAGCATTATTCGGGCTGGTTGGGGCGGCAGGCTGCCCTCTGGCACGGCGACGTAACGCCGTCCGCTCGCCGAGGTGTCCTCTGGCAACGACCGGATCTCCTCCTGACCACCCCCGAGTCACTGGAATCCATGCTGGTGAGCACCAACGTTGACCATCGGCAGTTCTTCGCGGACCTGCGGGCGGTGGTCATCGACGAGGTGCACGCGTTCGCTGGTGACGACCGTGGCTGGCACCTGCTGGCTGTGCTCGAGCGGCTGTCCCACCTGGCGGGGCGGTCCATACAGCGGGTCGGGCTCTCCGCCACGGTCGGCAATCCGGCGGAACTGCTGCGCTGGCTCCAAGGCTCCGCCGCCGGCCAGCGCCCGGGCCAGGTGGTCTCCCCGGAGTCATCGACCAACGCCGCCCGCCCCCCGTCCGGTGAGATCGAGCTGGACTACGTCGGGACACTGGCGAACGCCGCGACCGTCATCGCGGCGCTCCACGCTGGACAGAAGCGGCTCGTGTTCTGCGAGTCGCGGCAAACGGTCGAGGAGCTGGGTCAACTCCTGCGGCAGCGGGGCATCAGAACCTTCCTCTCCCATGCGTCACTGTCCGCGGACGAACGCCGTCGCGCGGAGGAGGCGTTCGCGGAGGCCCGTGACTGCGTGATCGTCTCGACCAGCACGCTGGAACTCGGCATCGACGTCGGCGACCTGGATCGGGTCATCCAGATAGACACGCCGGCGACAGTGGCGTCATTCCTGCAGCGGCTCGGCCGCACGGGGCGGCGACCCGGCAGCACACGGAACTGCCTGTTCCTCGCACTCAGCGGTCCGGCTCTGGTCGAGGCGGCCGCGCTGCTTCTGCTATGGAGCCGAGGCTGGGTCGAGCCGGTCACGCCACCGCCCGAGCCGCGGCACATCGTCGCCCAGCAGATGCTGGCGCTCTGCCTCCAGGAGCACCGCGTCGGCGACCACCTCTGGGGACAGTGGTGGAACGGCCTGGCGCCCTTCGGCGCCGGAGCCGAGCCGATTGTCCGCCACCTGGTCGAGCAGGGGTACCTGGAGAGCGACAGCGGCATGTATTTTGTCGGGCCGGCCGCGGAGAAGCAGTTCGGCCGCCGGCACTTCATGGAGATGACGGCGGTCTTCACCGGCCCACCCGAGTTCACCGTGCTCCTCGGCCGTACCGAGCTGGGTCGGATCGACCCCAGCCTGCTCACCGAGGAGGTACACGGAGACCGGCGCCTGCTGCTCGGGGGGCGGAGCTGGCGTGTCACCTACATCGACTGGCGCAGGCGCCGGTGCTTCGTCGAGCCAGCCGACGGGGGTGGTAGAGCAAGGTGGATGACCGGCGGCTGGGCATGCCTCGGTTTCGAGTTGAGCAGAGCCATGCGTGAGGTCATTCTCGGAGCCGACCCCGAGGTATCGATGACGGCGCGGGCGGTCTCGCGGTTGGCGGCCGAGCGGGATGACAGGTCACACCTGGTCCGTCCAGATGGGACGGTCATCGTGCGGGATTCTCATGGCGACCTGCGCTGGTGGACCTGGGCCGGTTTCCGAGCAAACGCGACGTTGACGGCAACTCTCAGTGAGATGGTCGACCCGGTTGGGCGTTTCGACGATCTCCAGATCCGACTGCGCCAAGACCTGACGCCCACCACCTGGCGAAAGATCGTCCGCCACGCCATCGACCAGCTCTGCCTTCCGGAGGTCAGTGAGAAGGCGCTGACCGGCTTGAAGTTCAGCACCGCCTTGCCGAAGCGACTGGCCACAGCGACCCTGGCGGCACGGCTCGCAAACCTCGACGGTGCTGCCGCCGTCTTGCAGGACCGGACGACGTTTCTGGTGGAAGGCACCGGGTAAGCGGGCGAGCCTCCAGTGACCTCCCCCGGGGGCCGCCGTGACACCTACCCGGACGCCTTCACCTCCAGGAGGCCCACCGACAGGTTCGTGCCGCTCTGTAGCAGAACGCGTAGGCGGTCGGTGCTCACGGCGGTGAAGTTGACGGTGTTGAACTGGTTGCCCGCCACGGTATAGGTGCCGGGTATGTCCACATAGGAGCTGCCGTTCCAGTACTGGAGGCGCCACGACGCGGGTAGGTCGATGCCCTGGTTGTCGTCGAAGAAGTACACCTGGGCCTGTCGCAGTGTCTGCGCCGACGTCCACCGCAGCTCGGCCCACTGCTGTCCCTGCTCGGGCCAGGTGCCCCAGCGGTTGCCCTGGTTGGGCGCGCCGCTGTTGGAGCTCGTGGGGTCGCCGCCGGTGTTGATCGCGGCGCAGCTCTCCCACGACGAGGTGAACGAGCACGACGCGGTCGCCGACGTGGCGAGGTTGCCGCCGCCCGGGTTACCGCCGCCGCCCACGGTCAGCTGGAAGGTGCGGGTCACCGGCGTGCTGAGGGCGTCGTAGTCGCGCAGTTCGACGGTGAAGGAGTACGTCCCGGCGGTGCTCGGCGTGCCGCTGATCGTGCCGGTGAAACGGTCGAGGCTCAGGCCGGCCGGCAGCGCGCCGCCGGTGACCCGCCAGTCGTAGAAGGGGACGCCGCCCCTGGCCACGAGCGTCTGCTGGTACGCCTGGCCGGTCGGTGCCGCCGGCAGGCTGGTCGTCACGATCGAGGGCGCCAGGAACGGGGTGAGGTTGCGGTTGAGCGGCCAGCCGGCGTTCTCGGCGATGAGCAGAGCGAGCTTGGTCAGCATCCATCGGCGGGTCGGGAAGAGGTGGGTCCAGCCGCCGCTCTGTCCGCTGAGGCGGTCCCAGTACTGCGAGGTGCCGGGGATGTGGTAGCTGCTGTCCAGGGGTACGGTGCGCCCCTGGTAGGCGATGACCTCCTGGTCGTTGGCGCCCTGAGTGTTGACGTAGTTGCGCATGCCGGTCCAGTCGCTGTGGTAGGCGACCGCGTGGCCGTACTCGTGCATGACGAGGCCGTGCACGTCGAGCACCGAGCCGGCGATCTCGGTGCGGTACCAGTCCTCGTCCGCCAGTGAGGTGAAGAGCTGCTTGCCCGCCTCGTCGTACTCGAAAATCATGGCGGTGGAGCGGTGGATCGGGCCGGCCACCTGCGCCCCGCCGCGCGCGTGGTAACGGCCGTTGTTGGCCGGGTAGCCGGTGGAGTAGGGCGTCTGGATGCCACGGAAGTAGACCCACATCCCGTTGTACGCCGCGTTGTTGGTGACGTTGACCGTGTTCTGCCAGTCGTTGCCGGGCAGGTGGTTGGGCTCCGCGCCGGAGGCGACCGTGTCGTACTGCTGGAGGTTGAAGAACCGGAACCAATCCTTCACGCCCTCCTCGGCGGCGGTGCGGAAGGCCGAGTTGTTGAAGTACCCGGTGATGTTGTCGTACCTGTAGTCGAACGTGATCGGGATGGTCGGTTCCAGCGCGGTCTTCTGGTCCTGCTGCACCCGGATCGGCATGGTCTGTACGTAGCTCGTGCCGTTCCCCGCGCGGACCGTGAGCCGCATCGTGTAGAGCTCGTCCGCGCCCGGGGCGCGCTTGGAGTGGATCGCCAGCTTGAAGGTCTTCTGCTCCGACGAGCTGGCGAAGGTCAGCTGCTTGGTCGCCCCGGTGGCCGTCAGCTGGCTGGGCAGATCCATCATCAGCCGCGAGGTGCCCTCGGCCTTGAGGTCGATCGTCACCGGGAACGGCACGTCCGTCGGCGGCCGCACGGTCAGCTCGACGTACGGGTTGGCCAGGTAGCCCTCCCAGTCGACGAGCTTGACCCCGTAGTCGTTGACGACCCGGCCGAACCTGTCGACCACCGTGGCCGTGCCGGCGGCGTGCGCCGGTGTGGCGATCAGGAGGGAGGCGACCAGCACGAGCAACGCGGGCAGGATGGCGCGTCTCATAGCGAACCCCATTTCTGGAGGCGGATGAGTGTCACCCCGCCGCCGGTGAGGTCGCGCTGCTGGAGAGGGCGCCGCAGGCACGGGGTGCCTTGCTACGCGGTCGCCCGGACCGTCGTGGGAGAAACCGTAGGACGTCGATCGATCCCTGTCAACTTGTCGAGGGTCGCCTCCCAGCCCACGGCCTGCTCGTGCCTCATGATCTTCCTATGTCCGAGGACATCTCCCTGTTCGCCGTGACCGCGGTGGTCATCATCGTCGCCGCGGCGTACTTCGCCCCGCGCCTGCGCGTGGCCACCCCGGTGCTCCTCGTCCTGGTCGGCGTGGTGTGCAGCTTCCTGCCCGGCACGCCCGCCCTGCTGGTGGAGCCGGAGTGGATCCTGACGATCGTGCTGCCGCCGCTGCTCTACTCGGCGGCCGTCAACGTCCCCGTGATCGACTTCCGGCGCAACCTGAGGCCCATCGCCGCCCTCTCGGTCGTACTCGTCGTGGTCTCCGCCGTCCTGACCGGCCTGCTGCTGTGGTGGCTCCTGCCCGGCCTCGGCCTGGCCGCCGCGATCGCTCTCGGCGCCGTGATCAGCCCGCCCGACGCGGTGGCGGCCACCTCGGTCGGCCGCCGCCTCGGACTGCCCGCCCGCCTGGTCGCGGTGCTGGAGGGCGAGGGCCTGGTCAACGACGCCACGGCGCTCGTGCTCCTCCGCTCGGCGGTCGCGGCGATCGCCGGCACGGTGAGCTTCCTCGGCATCGCCGGCGACTTCGCCTGGGCCGTCCTCGGCGGGCTGGTCATCGGCGCGCTCGCCGGCACGGTCGCGATCTGGATCC
>Ga0307513_10006781_pt1 | contig 14936 bp, 23 predicted proteins | sample 15_EM_MG_FD_202174 | JGI IMG/M metagenome (GOLD analysis project Ga0307513, IMG submission 202174) | Populus trichocarpa ectomycorrhiza microbial communities from riparian zone in the Pacific Northwest, United States - 15_EM | ecosystem: Host-associated > Plants > Roots > Unclassified | place... | reverse complement strand
CCTTTTAGACCTCACCTGGCTTCAGCTTAATCATGGTATTGTCTCCAGTCGAGGACACTGCGGTGCGGGGACAATGCCAAGATGTTCTACAGGAATACTTTGAGCCTTTGCCTAGTCCCTAATCATTCCCAATACCACCTGAACCATTCCTATATCAGTACGTTTTGTGCTCAGACTTGACCTTATTGCCACCCTACCACACCCACAAACCACAAAACCAGGACATCAACTGTCTCTCCATATAAAGGCAAGGATTATGGGGCCAAGGAAAGGGTTAGGGAACGTTAGAAAATGGTAATTCTTGGGTGCCTATCGACATCATCTCCAAAAACTCGGGGAATATGGGGAAAAGGTGTATTAGGTCATATAAATAACGACTTTTGGCTTTCCTTTCTTTGGAACGCATTCTGGTGTACCTTTGAAAAAAATTACTATTTTTCCTGATTTTAGAAGAATTTTGTTGTCCATTTGAAAGCCTGCAACACTTCTTCTTATAAGTCTGACGCCATGTCCTGACAATTGAAGGTCTATCACGAACGAACCTTAAGCTGATTGACAGGTGTCCTAGTTGCTATGTGGTCTGGGCCGGAGAACGTAGGTGAGTGATGGCAGGGGACGGTGTACATCGGAACAGGAAGGTCCGCGCCATGTCGTCAAAGCTGTCACACATGGGCAAGATTCCGGTAATCTGCTGCACCTTGCAGGTTCGAGCGTGCGTATGCAGCATCAAACTGGCAACGCCCGAAATCCACGCAATGCACCTATCAACCACCAACACGCCGCAGCTCCACACAAGAGTGTTTAGGAGCTCTGCACTCGGAACTATATTTGATTTTCAATCTTTGCAACGGGAGTTATGTTTTTATTCAGGAGGGGACGGGGGGGTAGTCTGGTATGCTGTATACTGTGAGTTGCGATGAACAACCAATTTGTGCATCTGGACCATGTGCGCAGCATGAACCCCATCAAGCATCCAGAAACCCCTCAGAAGAGGGCCGTTCCTAGTGATCTATAGCCCCCCTTTGACCTCTCATTGAGGTGCTCGAGGTATTCCCCCTAAATCTCGCACAACAACGTTGTCACGCTGTTTCTGTGCTTCACGACTTGGATTCGACATGCACACCTACATCAACAAAGCGTAAGGATCCATCAAATGGTACCTTCACTGACTGATTCTAAGGCTCCCGACCTGCCGAAGCTGCGCTGAATTCGGGACTCATATGTACGTTATGGAGCTGATAGAAGGCACATTCATTGAAATAGGTTTCTAGATTGAATCATTTGTGGGCAACAAGACCCAATCCATGGCTCCTGAGCCGATATTCACAAGATTGTCGTGGAGACGGGATATGACCGTCCGATACGCTTGAACGCCCAATTACTTAGCCCGCTGACTACATGTCCGTGGTATCCCGACAGGCCCCGGTATGACGAACAGGAATTCCCACGGCTCCACAGCGAGCTGCTCCAATGATTGGGCTGACCTCCTGCGCACTCCGAAAGCGGCCACGTTTTCGCTGCGGTGCCACCGCAGGCGACACGCGCATAGTAGACGACAGCAGCAAAACGATCAGTCGTTTTGGTTGCACCCGCCCGCGTAACCTCTGTTCGGCATCTTTGTACTAAGCGAATGGGTGAATTTTTCTCGCGGATTTATACCATTTGCCTGGGAAGTGACGGATCCGGAAGTTGACATGTGGAGACACCCGCGACAACCCTGGACGATGAAATGGTGGATTTTAACCGCCGCCACACAGGTACTGGAATACATGGATCAAGTACATAGTACGTATACGGCGCTTTCAGCGTCAGTTTGACCTCGAGATACAATGACGCCTATTCGCGGCGAATGATTGCCGGTTTCTATCGCCGTGTAAAACTATTTCTCAAGGCCATCAAGCCTAAGTCCATTTTATATTCATGACAGTCTCCCGTTACATAGGTCGCATAGACACTTTGTTTTCAGATTACGGTTGGTTCGCTTTTCCGGCTGGTCAACCTCTTCACCTCCATCTCTGGGAATTAGCATTGTTTAGCTTTTATAAACCAATTCCTGACCCTATCTTTATTGCCGCACTTCCTTTTGATTCCTCTCTCTCCTCCAGGATCACCCACCATGTAACAAACGATGTGTCGGCAAACGTGAGGACGCAAACCATCGTCATGGCGATCCAAGCTCCCGGTGTACCCAAATCAACAACAACGCAAACGACTTGTGTGCGAAGGGTTCTAGTCGTCCACTACAGATCACCAATAATCGGGCGGTTTGGTGCTGAAAGGCCGTGCATGCCCCGCTATATACTGATAGGCTTTCACCAAAACGAAACAGCGTCACCGGTCTTCAAGATTGAACGGCTCTGCTCTCAAACACAGCCTAACCGAGGCAACCACGCTGGCCCTGGCCCAAGAACGTGACGAGTATGAGAAGTTGTTCCAGAACAGGCTTGCACTGTATGCCTGCCCCAAACTGAGTGTGCCGTGCGAGTCGAACCAGCGGCGCGGTCACAGGAATAATCCATCAATTGGAAGATTCAATGGTTTTATATCTACATCTATAACCATTTATTTTTTAAAAGCAAGTGAAGTCTAATTGAACACAATATTGAAACGCAAGGAGCGCTGCGTATTATATCGCAATCACAGTCACTCAAGGACCGATTAGGACTCCCAAAACACTATCGAGGAGCAATCAAACCACCGCCTTGAGCTTTTGTGCGCACTGAGGCATAGCCAGAGCGAAAAACTGAGTACAGTGGGGCTTGAGCCAAAGCTCGTGGGCTCATCTCTCCCGATGCACATTGTGTGACGCCTTCGTCTTCGGGGCCCTTGATCAGATCGGATGTATCAGCGCGCGGGGAGATCAAATGCACGCGGCCGTGCACATTCGGAACCTACCCTGTGATGCGGTGCACCATGTGTGTATATAGATGGATTCAGCCTCAGTCAACCCCCCGATCCCAGTTCGCCTTTTGCTTGCGACCCACAATTTTGGTTCGTGTCACCGTTACATCCTGCCTCGCTCACTCCTCTTGACTCTTCGCCAACTGAACCATTATTTTAATGCCCGCCAACTCGATTGCTTCCGTCCGTCCTTTCAGCCCCAGTGCAGGACCATCGACCTCGGCATCGACGGTGACGGTGGCGGTGGCGGTGACGGTACCAGTATCTGGCCCTACGACGTCACCAAGCCTCCGGAAAGCACTTCCATCTCCGATATCGGGCGCCTCCCACCTGCCGAGGTACATCCTCCTGTCCCTGCTACCGCCGAGAGACGGCCAGACTGCGGCACCTTCGGTTCTTCCCTCCGTGGGGCAAGAAACGCAGTCTATAAGAAAAGCAAATCTCCTCGCCAATTGGACCTCTTCCACCGGCCCATCCTTCACGACCTCTGGAATCGTTACACGTTCGTTACATTTTTCTTCGACTCGATCTACTCCCCACACCGTGTCAGGCTCGAGCATACCTATCCTTGACCACTCAACTCCGACGCAGCCAGTGTCTTCCAGACCCAACTCTGTTGAATCAGGCTCTAGCCACGCAGACTCGGACTGCCCAGACCCACCAACACCCGATCGACCCCCTCTTATTAGCGAAATGTCCAACACTTATTTCCCCCTGCACCTCTCCACACCCGACTCACTTCAAACGCTCTTCAGAGGACCCGACGGGCGGCTGCTCTTCAGCACCAGCACTGACGGACATACGACGGTCATCCGGCGCATGTATGGCCGCTCTGCACGTATCACGAAGCAGAAACAGGAAGGGCTCATCCTCGCCGAGATTGAGTGGATGAGTCGAGTACGGAGCTCCAGGATCAGATTCAAGGGTGTAGACGTCGATGTTAGGATTGACGAGTATCTCAAAGAGACCCAACGTGGCAGGTCAGTCCCCCGTTCTGTCCTACTCCCATAGCCTTCCCTCCGCTAAACGCCACCTCCTCCCTGCCTCCGCATCGGATTGAAACGGATAACTGACGCGCCATCGGGTACAGTGGGTATTCGAGAATGTTCGCCACCTCCGACGGACGGACTTTTAAGTGGAAAGTGGGTTGTCCAGACGACAGTGCAGAGCTCTTCGAATGCGCAGCGGGGAGACGTGTATCCGGTTTGCTCGCCTCCTCAAACCCTTCCACGTCAACCTCCAGCGGGTTGCCCACACCGCCCACGACGCCTCCGATTATTCTCCTCCCCTCTTCTCCTCCCGCCTCTTCCGCTGGTTCATCGCGCTCCTCTCCTGCATGGGCGCAGGGCTTTGAAGTACCCAGCATATCCCTTTCGGAGCCCGAGACGCGCTCAGCAGGAGAGAAACCCACGCTCAGGGTTCATACGAGCGTGCTGGACATGGTGGACCAGATCGTCGTCACCTGGGTTATCATGGAGCGCGACCGCAGCATGCGCAAAATGGGCTAGCTCATTCGTCCTTCCGTCATTCTCATCGGTGATATTCATTTCTGTGACTCGCAACCAGCCCTCACATACAAATCAATCTCAAAAGACCCTCCACTAGATGGCATTCATCTTCGTCTTCATCCAGGTCTCCCTGCATCATTTTAATTTTGCTGCTTTTGTTGTGCTACGGTTTAGACATTGCTTCTTGTCCGTCCCGATCTCTATTCACTATGCTTCACCTCTTGCTTTTATATCCTTGCTGAGGGTCGTGTCCTGGCTATTCTTCTCGCATTGCCCTCTGTAATTTTTTGGACCATTGACAGTTATTTGTATGTTTGTATTGAATTCGTGTGTACTCCGCAGCTAAAGGTTTGAGAATAAAGCAAATTCGCCCCAACGCTTTTGTGTGAGTGGGAAATGGCAAGTCGAAAGAGTCGTGAAAAGATTCCTGCATTCATTCATTTGAGAAACAAACGGTGAGGGAACCTCCAATAAGACTTTATGAGGGTAGGGAGGGGTAGAGGCATGCTTGCGAGCCGTAGCACAACGCAACAAGAGAGGAGCCGTGAACAGGTAGAATCAGAACGAGACGAGGAAAGTGTCCGTCAAATCGTCCCTTATCCTGCTCTGCGCTTGTGCTCAATTTCAGCACTGAAGGCACGATGTCAGCCCAGAAGTAACGCATGGTGGCATATTAACGACTGACTGTTACATTGCCAGCGTTGGAGATCATTATTAGTGCCACAATGAGGCCGTACAGACCCAAGACTTCAGCAAAGATGAGAATGAGGATCTGCCATTTAATGGTGATGTCAGAGACTCGTAAATAAACGAGGCCTAAGCGGGTTAAACACACCATGCCAACAAAAAGTCTGGGTTGCTGAGCCGTTCCTCGTACACCAGCATCACCGACAATACCGACCGCAAAGCCAGCAGAAAGACCAGCAAGGCCAACAGCAAGACCAGCGCCAAGTTGGATGAAGCCCTGGTAGAGGGTCATACCCTGCTTCACTGGAGGTCTTTCTGTTAGGTGGACGCCGAGAACTGGGGGACGCGAACATACGATTGTTCGCAATAAGGACGGAAACAACGAGGCCATAGATCTATTGGAGATAATATTACACTTGTTAGCGTCCGTTCGTCGACGACACAAGTGGATTGAGGAAGTGCGCCATCATGTTAGACGTACACCAATGATACCGGCCATGACGACTGGGATGGAACACTTGATCATAAGATCTGGTCTAAGGACAGCCATTGCGGAAATGCCAACGCCTGACTTTGCTGTTCCATAGCTGTCAACGACAGTGCAAACGTGGATCAGCCTCGACCTCTAAAACGATCACATTTGGAATAATCACCTCGCTCCAAAGCCTAAATAGGTAGTAAAGCATGTTGGGGTTATTCCATAGGAAAAGTGAACGAACAGAAGGAAGGGACGCACAAGTGAACACGATGGCAGCAGTGCAGCCCTGGTATCCACAATATTCGTTAATATCTGTAGTAGTGTCACAGAAAGGCGAAATACCCACTAGAGTACCGAAGAATGGGGCGTAGACAGGGCACAACTCGGTTACAGTAGCCATTGTAGACGACGTAGACAAGGAATAAGGAGGCTAATCGACCTGGAAATTGCACGGTCGACGTTGAGCACAGCCAAGACGACAGTAAACCGAGCTCGGTGACCGACAAGGGCGACGTACAAGCAAAAACCTGAAGAACTCGGAGTTCAAACTAGTCTTTGTTTGGCGCGCCGGCTCCCTCTCCGTCGTCTTCAACATGACAAGCGTAAGACAGCTATATATGTACACGAAAGGTATAAGGATACATAAAACTGGCGTTGAGACTGGAGCAACAACATTCGAGAGCAGAAACACTTCAACTCCAGAGGAGCACTCAACCGTCGGTGATGCACCCATGACTGGCGTCTGCTACCACCTTCGTGTATTTATACAGTGTCCCCTGGGACACCTTGAGCGGTGGCGCCTTCCATGCTTTCCGGCGTCGTTGCAGCTCCTCTTCTGTTACCTCCATGTTCATAGTATTCGCCACGGCATCGATATGGATAACGTCCCCGTCTTGAATGAGAGCGATTGGACCGCCGATTTGAGCCTCCGGAACGACGTGACCGACGACGAAACCATGGGAGCTGATGCAGGGGGACCGTTCGTGATCAGACAAACAGCACACCAGAGCGCGAAGGAGCGCGTGAAAGAATGACTTACCCGCCGCTGAACCGTCCGTCAGTGATAAAGGCCACGTCCTGACCTAATCCGGTGCCCATAATCAAACTCGTCGGCTTCAACATCTCGGGCATTCCTATCAAACCAAAATACCTGAATCAGTTCCTTTTTGCTTTTCCCCACAAACGCATTACTTGTCCTGGTCAACGTACCTGGTCCGCCCATGGGCCCTAAATATCGCATTACAACTACCGTCTTCTCATTCTTTTTAATGACTCCGTCCTCAACCGCCTTGACTAGTTCATCCTCGCTATGAAAGCACTTCGCTCTTCCTGTAAACCTGAGCCCTTCTTTGCCAGTGATCTTCGACACCGCTCCGCCGGGCGCGATATTCCCGCGCAGGATACGGATATGACCAGTTGACTTGATAGGCTGATCTAAGGGCTTGATTATGGTCTGATTAGTCATGGAGAGCTCGCCGTGTTTGTGCACCCAGCGTTCGAGGTTCTCGCCCAGGGTAAGGCCAGTGACGGTCTTGGTGTTTCCGTCGATCAGTTTGTTCTTCATTAGGAAGTGAAGGACCTCTACACACCACCGTTCATGCCCGTCAGGAATATTCACTCGAGGAATTGGGGGGAGAAGGCGGGTGGAACGCACTCGGAATTCCACCAAGCTTATACACGTCCTCCATCGAATACTTCCCACTCGGCCTCAAATCCGCCAAGTAAGGCACCCGATCACTAACAGCCTGGAAGTCATCAATCCCTAACTCCACCCCGACCGAATGTGCAATCGCGATCAAATGGAGGACGGCATTCGTCGAGCCGCCGAGGACCATGGTGAGGACCATGGCATTTTCGAACGCCGTGCGCGTCATAATATCGCGAGGAGTGAGGTTGAGGTTGAGGAGGTTGAGCAGCGCGGGTCCAATGGCATCGCATTCTTGGAGCTTTTCCGGGGAGGTGGCAGGGAAGGAGCTCGAGCCCGGGAGAGTCATCCCTAGGACCTCGGCTGCGGAGGACATAGTGTTCGCTGTGTACATCTGCGCGAACGGGTTAAAATGAATATTCATACTCTCGAATCCGAGTTCGCAAAGAAATAGCAAAACGAAGAAACAGGATAACACGTACCCCACCACAGGCCCCGGGGCCAGGACACGAGCGTCGAATAGTATTATAACGCTTTTTTTCAGCCTCTTCCGTCTGGCCTTCTTGTAGGTATTGCCCATACGCCTGAAAAGCAGAAATAACGTCCAAAGGTTGACCGTCGTATGTTCCGGTGCGGATAGTACCGCCGTAGACCATGATTCCTGGTCTGTTTAGCCGGCCCACTGTTTGAACCAGGCACTATCAGCGCCATAATTCCAACCAAATCGATGCGTAAAAGCCAGTTACGCACTAGCAATCAGCGTCCCAGGCATGTTCTTATCACAACTCGGCACCGTTACTACTCCATCTAACCAATGCCCACCGACAGCCGTTTCGACCTGGTCCGCAATCAAATCCCGGCTCTGTAGCGAGTACCTCATGCCGTCCGTTCCCATCGAGATGCCGTCTGAAACGCCAACTGTACCAAATTGGTATCCTACGATTCCGGACGAGGCGACGGAAGATTTAATACGCTGGCCGAGCTGGAGTGTATGCATATTGCAAGGGTTGCCTTCGTACCATACGGATGCAATGCCGATCATGGGTTTTCGGAGGTCAGTTTCACTGGAGATGCCTGGAGTAGCATAAAGCATTGCCTGGCATCATCGTCAGAGAGAATTTCGAGATGGTAAGGTGGCAAAAGGCTATAGTTTCTCATGTCCTGGTCGCGGGGACGACTTGTTGGATGCAGTCCTAGTTCCCAAGTAGTCCTGTCAAAGATAGCCAGACCAAATGCGAGTCATATGGTTACGAATCAGAGCAAATAAAAACAAATATGAAATTGGGTGCGTCTTTGAGAATGAGACCCTGAGAATGAAACCCTTGAGAATGAAAAACCGTACGTCATGGTCACTAAGAGACGGAGAGGGTGGCCACACGAAATATCACGAATTCCCTGTGACCATGCACATGCCAGGCTCTCCTTCAGGGCCAACCCGATGGACAAGCGCTCCCGACGGGAGGCGCCGCGTCTTGGGATCAAGCGGGTCGGCTGCCTTGGAGGGACTCGAGAACAATACCGGCGACAGTTACACGAATCGATGCTCGTTCCATTCCATGTTTCATGTTCCAGAACATCGCTGAGGATTTCCCAAGAAGTGGACTTACCTGACTAGCACCCTGATCCTTGGGCTGTGTTACGGTCCTACTATACCGATTCAAACCCTCTGTAGTATGTCCTGACTCTGCACGGACCGTCCGAGACGGTTTTACACGCCGAGTAGCAGACGATGCGAACGTGCGCGAACCGCTCAAGGGTTTCCATATGCGTCGCGGGGGTCGCATTTTGAATTTTTTAAAATTTTGATATGATAAGTTGGTTGGGGAGCAAAGTTTTAGAAGGATGGTCGAATGGTCGAAATGTGACCGGATGACTCGGCCGAGTTGGGCCGATCCAATCAAGGCGAGGTAGTTTCACCAAAAAATTCACCTCACTTTGTTTGCCACTCTGCCACTCTGCCTACCGAGAGGAATAGAGCCGAGTCGAGCCTCGAGACGTCGCTGTCGCTCGGAAAGAGAAATATATTCTGATCTCGGCAGGTTGATGTAAATAAATTACCCTTGCAGACGCTTTCACGTGCATTTCCAGTAGGAGGTGGACGGAAAGGACCTCATAGTCAATTAGTTGAACGAACAACTAGCGAAAGCCACTACCCTCGACATATTTGTAAGGTATACAAGGTCAGGTCAGAGGGATACTTACCTGATGGCTGTGGCATAGCACCTGCTGCTGCTGCGCTGCTGCGCTACTATGCTGGCCGCTGCTATACATTCTGATTGAGAAGACTGATTGCCAAGAGACGTGTTGGGTATCATCCAATTACGCAACGAGAAAGCAAACGGTGCGACTCCGCTCCCGCTTCACGCCACGTCCACTTGCGGCCCCCCTGTTCCTGGGCCTCTTGCTGTATTTGGGAGGAATGACCCAGTAGTTTGGCTCGATGGTGATGAGATCTGGGGGATTGCTTTGGTCTAAGACCAGTGCGGACAATACATTCAATGATGCTGACCCTGAGATTATGAGCGGTAGGAGCAAGGGAATACGCTATGCGTATGAAATCTGTGATGGCGCGAACGACGCGCTGCTCTGTGTCGGGTTGGGGCAAGTCGCTCGGCGGACAACGCATTCTGCTTCTTGATGATCCTCCAACGACCGTTGGTACGACATAGAATACCTTACTCCTTCTATAATCTACGCTTTCCCGTATTCCCACCCGATGAGCGACGACTCCAAGCGATTCGAAACTACGAGCGCTCCCTCTACTTCCAAACGGACTCCAATTCGTCCTTTAGGTCAATTTCCAGTACTAAATCCCGAATCTGATGGTTCGAACAAGCAAAAGTCTACCGCGAAGCACATCGAGGAAAGGGATCGTCCCCGAAATTTGGTTCCGACGAGCCACAAGCCCCGTACAGCGAATTTCACGCCCAATCCAGAGGATCCACGAGACGTGCTCAGAAGATCTACAGAGCGCAATACTGTGCCGCCCCCATTTACATTGCGGGTGCCCTACACCTCCCGCCGCATTGTTGACGGGGCAGCGGCGGTAAATGACCCTCAGACCTTCCAATCTCGCCCGTGTATCGAATGTAGACAGCATCAGGATTCCAAAAGTACCATAGAATATTGGCCTACGCTTCTGGGCGACCGACAAGAATCACTCGAACCACTCGCCGACGATGCAACTACATTCCTTCATCTATCACAACGAGGACTATCTGGTAAGTTGCACACGGAAACTCGCACAGCATTTGAGTCTTTGCTGACCGCAATGGCATCGGCTCGTGGCAAGTGGTCGCTCCTGTGTACAGGGGTCGTGTCGCTCCTTCTCAGAGTCCAGCCACCTCAGAGACATCAAACAGCCCTTCGAGCACTAAGGGCAGACGGTACAACGAGTTGTGCGATCGAATTCTGGCTGCACGCCCCTCTTGCGCATCTCCAATAAGTGTGAAACACGAAGTCGACTCGCGCCCCAACACGCCCAGAAACGATGCAAGCGGTATGGTTCGTCCTCTTTCCTTCTCCTCTGAGCCATCCATGTGCTCAAATGGTCTTCGATCTGACCTGTAACCTGCGTCTGTTTCAGGAGCGGGCTGCAGTAATACTACGCGCATCAAGTATGTCAAACGCCCCACCGTAGCCGTGCACAACGTCATAGTGTTTGAGGGGGCGATTCTGATCGATGTTTCAGACCACCACGGTGCCACCCCACCGGCTCCTTGGAATTACTCGCAAGATCCATTGCCCTTTCGGGCTCACACTCCCGTTCATCCTATACTCATTCCTGACTATGACGCGCTGGAGGAAAGATACTTCCGCAATCTGCGACAAGAAGAGCCTTTGCCCATCGCCAAGGTACGCGCTTCTCCACTCAAAAAGCTTCATTCAGTTTTAATCAATTCGGTGCCGGCGATCGCCACGCTATATTCACTGTATATATCTGATAGCGTGTGGAACCTGTGGAAACAAGTCTAATTTCAAATGAATCTGGTCAGTTCCGTCGATTCATCTATACGTGGCGGGGATTAGGTTCACGACGACATAATGTGGGCTCGGCTCCATTCACGTACGCATACTGACTAGTCGGTGACTCGACAGGTGCCGACGTATCACATACACCCCCGCCCTCGCGTTCCTTGCGGTGGCTTGGAGCCGAGCGCGCGCGGTTGCCAACACTCCAGTACGTCCCACGTCTGTGAGGGTAGTGACACATTGTTCCTAATTCCAATAATGAAGACGAGGGAGCGAGGTTGCTACTCTTGAACGAAACTCGAGTGAACATGGGCCGATCCATCGTACGTTCCAAACCTCTGGTTCGTACTTCCTGTACAGTAGTCCAGAGTGGTATTGAAAGTGCGATGGTCGTCCAGATACTCGAGCGATCGATTCGCCTGTCCCTAATCTGCTAAAATCATCCGGGAGCGAATATGCGCCAAGTGGTACTGCCCTGACAACCCCTAACGGTTCTAGACGTCGGAAGCAAATATCACTACCGCGGCACGATACCGCAGTTCCCGAAAACCTGGCCTCGATCCCACCTGAAACCAATGTTGTGACAAGGCAAAAAACTCCTTCATTACGGGCTGGTTCCGCAGAGAGAGCTTCTATGTCCACGGATCCATCCCCTTCCGTCCCACTTACGAAGAAACCAGCGCCCTCCGCGAGCTCATCGTCCTCCGCTGAAGATCGCCAGCCCAAGAAACAATCACGCACCTCCACGACGTCATCCAGCCACATGGACTTTTACGGGTCGAGCACCTTTGATTGGGATGCACCGTATTTGCCCTCCTCGATACCCACAAGCCTTCTATTGAACAACCAATATCAGCATTCTGTAACTGTTAGCCCCCACCAGCTCCACACACCTCATACACATCACCACTATCACCACCACCAGCATGTATCCCCTTTCTCATTGCATCACCAGCCGTCGTCGTCGATACTGTATCCCATCTCTCCTGCACCACCACCGCCCATCTATCCAACGTCAATCCCACCACACCTTACGACTCTTAATCATGCACAATCAACGCTTCCGACACATACACCCTTAATTCCGTTCCATCCCGAGCCGCCTCCCGCATATGTACCTCTCGCACCCGCACCCACCCGCACCCAACACGGCGGAAAGGAAAAACCACAGTTTGCTCCTCTCTTCCACAATATTATTGGAAATTCCCATCTCGTGAATCATGGTGACGGTGTCGGCGCCAGCAATGAGGGCGGCGATCGCAAGGGCAAGGGTAAAAGCGTTGATCGAAGTGCCAGCACGGCGAGTACTGGCACTACGGGGAAGAAACGGAAACGCGACTCGAGTGTGGTTGAAGATGAAGGTGTTGATGTGAGGCAGCGGCGAGTGGGGAAGAAGATTATTAATGGAGTGGATGGAGCAGAGGACGAAGGACACGGAACAGAGGAGAAGGATCCATCCTCCCCCCAGGACAAGAAGAAGACTGGCCGCAAGAGGAACAATAAGATTGATATTGCGTGCAATAATTGTCGTTGTGAGTCATCGAATCTTACACTCTCATCGACCTCGGTTAGAGGCTGATGGTTGTTTTCATTTTATAGCGCGCAAGCTCAAGTGCGATGGCGCGAGGCCTAATTGTGCCAATTGCACGAGAGCTACTAAAGAATGCCTATTTGACCTAGTCCCACGTCGCCGTGGACCGGCCAAGCACAAGCAACTCAAGCTCGACGCCGAAACCGAATCGTCTTGGCCCGACCTCAGGCCCATACCCAGGACACGTGCGCGCGCCGCGGCAGAGGCGAAGATCCTCACACAGCCACACTTCGTGGGTGTTGGCCGTAGCGCAGGGACTGGCGTGAGCGAGGCGAGCTTAGCTGGTGGCTCTGTGTCGGTGGCGCACCCGTCTGCCATGTCTATTCTCTTTGGTGAAGAGTTTGCCATTCTGGCGTTGCCTGATGGTGAGAGTATGCGTGAGAATACTCCGGCAGCGGACGAGGAAAAGCGCAATGAGCAACAGATCGAGGAACCTCAGGCGTCCAACGAGAAGGAGGAGGAAGCGGAGGAAAGGCAAGAGGAAGCGGTCGAGAATCCGAGTGTGGTGGACAGGGAGGAACGCGAGGTGAGGCCTAATGAGGAAGTGGTGAAGCCTACGAAGGAAACATCGCCCAAGAAGGAGAAGAAGGAGAAGAAAGAGCAGAAGACGGAGGCAAGGGCCGAGATGGACGGCAGCGCGGGAAAGGTCGACATTCTCAAGGCGGAGTCTTTACCATCGCATTACTTACCTGGTCGTCATTCGTGAGTTTCTACTGTCTCCTCTTCACTCGCCTTGGTTTTTTTCCCTTTGCCTTGTCCTTGCTTTACCTTTTGTGCTTACAGCCGGCGTACAGGACTTCGTATCCGTCGACAAGCACCCTCGGGGGGTACATCGGAGGCCTTATGGCTGGGACAATGTCGACGGGGCGTTCGCCATTGGCCGTTGCGGCTACGGGGGTTGCCGGGGCTGCTGCTGGACCACCCGACGTCGGAACTGCACGAGGGCACGAAGAAGAACAGGGAGGAGTGTCTGATGAGGAGGCCGAGAGTGGCGACGACGACTACGACTCGCAAGGCGAAGAGTCGGAATGAAGATGAGTTTGGGGTTCAGCGTCCGTGGTCCGTGGCGGGTCGGCGCCCGGGACCGGGCCCGGGGCCGGATGGCCGCTTTGCGGATAGTTAGTGGGCAATTTCGTTTTCGTTGGTTGGGTTCCGAAGCTTCCCGGCAACCGTCGTCAAATAACAACAACCGTAAAAAAGAAGAAGAAGTAGAGGTGAGATGTTTCCGCTGGTTTTCCGGTTTCCGAGAAGCGGAGTGCCAGATGTCGATCTGTGTGTGGGTGTGGTTCACGTCACTGTCGGGTGCGGATGCGGGTGCAGGGGATCACGAGAAGCATGAATGGAAACTAACGTTCGAATTCGCAGGTTCGGAAGTATGCTGTCGGATCACGATTCGGGACTCTTAACGACGATATTCAAATAATGACCGTTCATTATCCCTTACCGTCATAACTGACGTATTCGGCAACTACGGAAACTGATGGGGGGAACGTAGGTACCAGCACTCGTCGTGGTGCTGCTGCTTCTCTGCCTGCTGCTACGAGATGATACTACTACCACGGCTTCCAAACGCGTTTTGGGCATGGGTAGTATTTGCTTTCAGTTGGACAATGGAATGAATGGATTTGATCCGACGCTTGGAATAATACGCAAACCTGCATGTACGCGCGACCTAGCGTACCTACCTATAGACAGCTTTATTCTGTCACTCCTGTGCTCCCTAGCAAGCGTTGTGAATTGGGGGGCAGTGGTGGGTGTGTAGAGGCGTGCTGTGTGTTCTAGGAGAGGGAGTGCCTGAATGATGGATGGGGGGCGCTGAAACCAAGGGTGCGACAGAAGAGTTGGCTCGCTCGTGTACGGAGTCGGTGCGACCGGTGCGACGGGGACAGAAGGGAAACGGCAATGGATAGATGCTGATTCGAGCTCACTCCCCGAGCGTCGATCAACCGCATTCTGCTGCTGGAGCTTCTTCTTGTAAATTTTTTGTTTACTAGTGTGCGTGTGCGGGCGGGCCGGCGTCCGGCGTCCGTTCTACCTACACTGCTTTAGAGTATTGCTATATTTTGGTTTTATTAAAGTAAGTACAGGTACATGATCGATGGATAGTGGATAGGAAAAAGGAAAAAGAGGAGGGCAGCTATGCCATGCCATGGG
>Ga0307513_10006780_pt1 | contig 14936 bp, 15 predicted proteins | sample 15_EM_MG_FD_202174 | JGI IMG/M metagenome (GOLD analysis project Ga0307513, IMG submission 202174) | Populus trichocarpa ectomycorrhiza microbial communities from riparian zone in the Pacific Northwest, United States - 15_EM | ecosystem: Host-associated > Plants > Roots > Unclassified | place... | reverse complement strand
TCTTTCTCTTCGTCCTGGTTCTGGCCGCCTCTGTGGTCGAATCTCAGCTGACACAAGTAAGTTCCACTCGACAGACCGGCCTTTGTACCCCCGATCTAATTCCAGCACGCTAGTACGTCCAAACAACACTCAAGTACCGGCAGCCATACTTTCTCATGTATGTCTCAGAATCTCCGCCCACCACCGAGCCGTGAGCTTTAAACCTCGCAGCTACGTGGCACACTCGTCATTTTCGATCGTCTTCCCGCTGCACGTTATGTATCTCCGTCTTGTCACGGGACGACCAGTCAAGCACTACTTGAACAGTCTATCATTGGCCATCAAACGTCACGTCGCTGGGAATCCAACAGTATCCGAGGATGCCAAATTCCCCTGGCTGAGGTTCACAACCATGGTAGGGCTGATGACCGTTGGAATTACGCTCCCCGGCTTGCTCTTGTTCTCTGCTATCTCTCTCGCTCCGTGAGTCTAAGCAGTGATATCTGGAGGGGCATACCCGGGGTCCCTAATGTATTCTGCAGTCTTACAGATGTCACAGCCATTTGGAACGCGAGCGCCTTCTTTGCGTACGTATTCACCGTGAAGATGTTTCAACTCCCATGGGAAAGAAAACCATTATTTGCTGTGCTCCTAGCCATGGTTGGCGTAATGGCGGTCATTTATGGTGGCACCTCGATCCAAGAGGACGAAAGCGAGCAGCCTGAAGCTTTTGGAACGCCATCAACCGCCACAGCTCCTCTTTTGGGAGACCTCTTGATGCTCATTGGCTCCGTCGAATTCGGGCTGTACCAAGTCCTTTACAAAAAATACCTCACTCTCCCTTCAGGCTTGGAGCAAGAGGAGCCAGCTCAGTCGTCGTATGCTCCAATTCCCAGGACGTCATTCGATAGCATCAGTGACGGCAACCCGCCCACAGATGATCCCACTTCCGGAGACTCTCAATCGATATCCGATATGACAGTTCACCCCCTTCCATTTGGCTTACACCCTAATCTACTCACCTCGCTGGCCGGTATCTTCACTATCCTTTTCCTTTGGATCCCCCTACCATTTCTCCACTACGTAGGCGGGGCCGAGCCATTTCACTGGCCCACGGACTGGCATGTTGCCCTGGTGATCTCGGGCATTGCACTGTGTAGCATCACATCCGTTGGAGGAACCATGGTAATCCTTTGGTTTTCCGTCCGCACAACCAAGGCTTGATGGAGTTTTTCGCGCAGATCCTCTTGGGAGTATGGGGTCCCATCGTCACGTCAATCGGGAATCTCCTGACCGTCGTGCTGATATTCGTGTCTGACGTGATGTTTGTGACGGGAATGAAAGTGGTAACATTTTGGAACTTCATGGGAGCTTTTGCAATCGTCGCGGCGTTTGGGGTTTTGGTAGGGGACCTCATTACCGGCAGCAGAAGTCATAGGTAAGGCAGCTTGCTCACCTTCACTCATTGCGTAGAGAACTCAAACGTTATTTGATATATCACAGCAACCACCCACTCCCGCCATAGACGCCTCAACGAGCGTACCCTGGGGACGCATCAAGGATAAATACCTCGCCTCAAGTCGCTCGGTCCAGAGCGAGCCGAAATACCCTGACGATCCGGCTGCACTCCCCAAGGAATCAATCCAACCTGACCCACGCGCATATCACACTCGATCTACAACCATCTGTCAAGTTTGGCACCGTAGTGTAGTCGTGTAGCCTCGAGATACAGACATCGTATAGATGGATAATGCTATCCTCTCCACTGTCTCTCGCCCTCAACGTCTCTCGTCCACAGACCCCTCCCCACCCCTCTGCCCAATTTTCCCCAAGTCGACAGCAACATAGTACGAGAACGTCCTGATCTCCGGTTGTTTATTCGCATTCATGAGTGAGGAACTCGGGGGGTTCGTGGCCCGAACCGGGGATCCATCTCCATCTCCGTCCTCGTCCCCGATATCCATATCGTCTACCGTGTCGTTCCGATATGTGAATGTCACCATCATGAGGAACTAGAGGATATCCCGATCAACGATTGGCGTGTAAGGGGCAAATATCCTCGTACCTTTACGTCCCCTTTGGCTTCCTTCCCGATAACCACTTCCCCGCCGATATAGGTGGTGTTCGCCTTCTTCTCTAGAACTCCCACAGTTTTTACCTTCCCACCTCGGCCAGGGGCAGCCCTGCTCGAGGCGGATGCGTGTCTGCGGTCCTCAACCAAATCCGTGTACTCATCCTCAACCATATCATCTTCGTCCTCGTCGTCATATTCCCAAGCCTCGGCGAACGCGGCAACGCTGAATGTGAACGTTGGTAGTGTGATCGCGAATGGCGGACGTCGCTTCTCTGGCTGAGGAGTCGCACCGGACTCGTCCGTTGGAACAATCGTAGTCGCAGTGGGGAGGGGGGACCGTAAAACGTTGAGCCGAATCTGTATGGGATCATACATTGGATTCGTGAATGACAGGACAAACGGGTAGGTTCGTCCTCCAACCATGGCAGGATTATTCAGCGCCGAATTCTTATCTTCTTCCCACATGGCACCCGGTCTAACGGAACGTTTTACCGTATGCGCTGTAGCAGTGGGGTTGTTGAGGAATGGAAGGGAGATGCTCATAAGTGGGAGGTAACTCGTAGCGCTGATTTTGATCTTGAACCGCACGGATTGGGGTTTCTGTTCGGGTTTGATGAGGATGTGGCGACACGACGGGCATCGCTTAGATTTCTTCGAATGAAGGGGTATCCGTAGGAGTTTCAGGTCGCTGCGGAAAGAGGATTGGCGGGTATGTGTGCGATGAACTGTCAATCGAACTGACCTGGCGAGTACCGGAGATGTCCAACCATTGATCCATCTCTGCTCCAATGTAGCAATCTCCTCCGGGCTCTCGATCCTGAGGAGATTATCCACGTTAACACTATCGCTCCCTGTCAATGAAATATCCATTCGGCTCCGGTATTCCGGCATCTCGTCGCGATTTTGCTTATCGCGTCCAACGCGGCTACGAGAGAGGGGATTGTACTTGCTGACACCGGGAACATCCCGAGAGATAGCATCTGAAGCGGCTGCGGTTATCGGATTAGAGTGGATGTGTTGTGCGGTGCGTAAGTGATGTGGAGCAGAGGACGAAGCGGATGAGGCACGTATGAATGGTTCAAAGTGTTCTTTGAGGCGTTCGAATTCTAGGTTGTCCGGAGCGGAATCTTCGTACTTCTGGAGTTGGCCTGGAGAGGTTCGCGTTTTGTCAGACGTGTACGGCACCACAAGAACACGGGCGAGCGTGGGAAGGGGTACGAACTTGCAAGACTTGTGGGTTTCTCGAAGGCGATCCCTACTTCCGCAGAATCCCAGCGACAGTGGCTGCAATACAAGAGGAATGGTGGGTCGCCAAGTGTGTTTATGGACGATATCCGGCCATCGGCGGATTCTGGAGGATCAGATGGTACGATGATCAAGGTATTCTTGCAAGAGGGGCACAGGAAACAGTTCCGGGCACATCTACGCGGAAGTACGTTAGAAACATCGGATGATGTACTGGATACGACATGCCTGTTCTTCTCTCCCCTAACACTCGCACTCGGAACTTCGAACAGACAATTCGGGCAATAATACCCGCTGACCTCGACGGAGACGCATCTGTTGCACCTTATCGAATCGCATTCCTCGCAGAAGTAGAGGTCGTGGATTTCGTGGTACGAGTATGAAGACGATGGTAGGTTTGGCGGGGGAGGAAGCGAATTTTGATTCAGACAAGGACAGTAGATCTTGAGTGACGCGACGGACATTTCCCGGGTGAGATGGGGGGATGATGGATCAGACGCATTGCGTCCTTTGCCGGGCTTGCGATCAACCTCAAAATGTCCCAGCGCAATCGCCAGCTCCCGCTCATCCAATTCTGTTCCCCGGTATTTCTGCCGGAATACCGCGCTGACGCGTTAAACGGGCAGACTACCACTCGAACACCCAGGCGTGGTCGAATTTCTCCACACAACCGCCAAAGACTCCGCCCCCAGGATAACCCGGAACAGAACGACGAGGTCGAGCAATCTGGCCTTGACAAACACAATCCCACAACGCCCCGTACAACCAATCTCCGGTCCGACTACAGTACTTCCCTCCCCCGAAAACGCGCTCTAGTCATCAGCAAATCGTGGAAAGTCCGGCAAATGATTGTAACTCCGTGATTATTTGTCCGGGGGTTATAATGTCTTGTATCACGATATATAGCCCAGTCCTAAGCGCCCCCCAGGAGGGTTACAATGAGTTACAACGAGTTACAATGGGTTATAAGCCCTTGTGGGGGAAGCAACCCGATCACCAGCACGTATCAGACTTTCCACGAGTTGCTGATGCTAACCCCGCCAAGGCCTGCACTCGACAAGTTATAACGGGCTCTTCATTCCGCCTGTCCCCACGTTTGCACACTGAACCCACTTTGCCCATGTAGACGATTCCCAACGCGACTTTGACTGCGTTGGTGACTAGAGACGGGGGTTGTACAGCCATATTGCGCGCTCTTTTCGAGGGGAAGATGCAAGAAAAGGAAGCAGAGGTCCCTGCAATGAGCATTGATGTCAGTAAGAGTCCGGAGGTAGGACATAGTAACGATGGACTGCCCTATTTACGAACAGCGGGACATTGACAACGTGTCCGAGGACAATGCCAGTGAATCTGGTCAGATTGCGATGATACACGAGTTTAGGTCTTGTCCGCCCCTTTAAATTCTTTGTGTCGTCGACAGAATGCCATGGAATCCTCATTTACTATACACGTATCCCCCAGCGCCCCCTACTTGCTACCAATCTTTACGCTATCACGACTGGATGACCCGTTCTAATCCTATCAAAAAGGCGTAGATCAGCATGCAGAAGTTCAGAACACCTTAGGGTAACGGTAATACTGATGTTGGATGGCGGTCACTACTGAGAATAACCGGGGGACGAATCTGCTGAAGGTCTCTCGGACGTCATTACACCGTCCGAGCCATTCTTCGGTATGTGCCAGGGTAGTCCCGGGACATCATGCTGCGTAGTCACGGTGAACCAGAGAGGTTGTGCAACGAAACACGAAACACAAGAGGCGATACCTCACCGGCAAGACTGTAGGTGGATTCATGGAAGGCCAAGGTACGCGCAAGAGAGGGTATTTCAACGGGCCGGGCCCCGCGATTGGTTGGATCGGATCTGAACGACACAAATTCGGTCTTGCCCGCGTACAAGTAGGATACAAGAAACACTTGTAGATTCGGATAGCGGCGCGCGTTGCGAGAAGAACGTGTTGAGCCACCTCGGAATCCACGGTTTAACGTTTATCGGCTAGAGTCCCCGACATCGAGCGATGGTCGATAAGCGCGACGCGAAGGGGCAGCCTTGGACACTCGCCTTCGCGTCCAATTACCACTGAACCTGAACCGTCCACGAAAATGGTCGAAGCCGCTTGTTGAGGTTGAGACGCTCCGCATCGCTTGGAAACGGGTGGAGCGTGCGATAGTTCGGCGACTGAAGTAGGTCGATCGTACTACACAGCCGCAATTCTACTCGAGATTCCCTAGTCTCGGCACAAGACCGGATCCGGCCCCCGGCGGAGGAGAGGTCGATCTTCGATCGGCCGGAGGCTGCCAAACGAGGAGAGGGTGATTGCAAATCACATGGTTTGGTACGAACCTAGAGATTCCCTCGCATCAACGGGATCGGGAATCGCCCCCCGAGCCTCGGGAGGCGGCCCTTCCCCCTACGTTTCCGCGTTTCGTGGACACACTCTTATCAGCAACCTCTCAGGTTCGGCGGCTCAAAGTTGTGCTGGATGGCCAGACCCTATGTATAGAAACCTCTCGCCCAGGCCTTGGGACGGAATCCCGGGACAAGTACCGAGGGTGTATCATTGCGCCTCAGCGACTTGGACCCAAAGTTCTTCACCATAACTCCGGCGGACATTGACGTTGGTATGCATCCTGTGGCGGTTGTTGAAAGGGCGGGCCTCGGCGCGCTCGTATGACGACGGAGAGCGACAAACGTCCTCGATTGAGTCCAACAAGTCCTCCCATATCTCAAGCTGTCGGATGCGGAGCCCTAGCTGTGTGAATTCCTCTGGCTGCGGCAACCTACTAGCCAGCAACCATGGCCAATGATCCCATAGCCCGGGCTCAAGTAGACTCACTCTCAGGTGTGGGTCCAAGGCGGGCTGTTGGGATCGGGCCGGTCACCGTCTTTGGATTCGGTGCGTCTTCAGCCCAATAACTTTGAGATATATAGTAAGCCTCAGGATGCGGTGCAGCTGGCCCAGCCTCGACTCCGATAGCAGTGTACGACCCATCGGTAAGAACCTGGCCCCTCAATCTACACATCTCCCTCACCATCCTTCACGCCCATCAATACATTCACTCCCACTACGACTTCATAATCAAACTCTGGGGCTAAACACCCCGTACTAACTCAGAGCCGAGACGGGAGTACACCGGTCAGCCACTCCTAGGCCATCAACAATCCCACCCCCTCTATTGCTTGGCAAGGCGATCGACTCGGTTTTGAGTCGAAGTGTTGAGTTCTCCATTCAAAAGCTTCTACCCGACTCGCTTACTCGTCAAGCACATTGCTAATGGATATTTCCGCGATTGTCGTTGGAGCCACCCTTGGATCCCTCCTCGTGGTTGCCCCGGCCGTCGCACTGGTTATCATCTGACGTCCCCGTGCGCCCAACGCTCGGCTCCACACGCTTTACCCCTCGGAAGCCGATGAGATCCACATGCGGCACCCGCGATATCAGTCGCACGGTCTGCCACATCACGACATCGCGTTCCCTCCTTCGCTGTCATCGGGCGCTGCAACCCACCTCGGCGGCGCGATATGCTTGCTGATGAAGACACACGGCGTTTTAACGATCATTCACACATGAGGGATGTGAGTGGTGCAAGTTCATTTCCAGGCAAGCCTGCCCTCTTCGTGTGGGGCCCTATGAGCGTCTATTCGCTCAGCCGGCCCCCTCTCCGGCGTCAGTTCCCTAGCGTCTAGACGGGCGCCGAGTGACGGTGGTTCATTCCAGGGTTCCGGAAACAATTCCATGAAGGAGAAAAATCAGTTTTCTGAAAAAACTAGTTTCATACCCTCAAACAAAAGGAAATGCCTCCCGCCCTAAAGGCAGATCGGATCGACGGCCCTGCCAGAACGGCCCCTGCCCGCCCACCATGACCACCGGGACCCATCTGAAGATGACGAGATTGACCGTTATCGGGACGGTGACTCCGACCCCCATTCTCTAAGAAGTGGAAGTATGAATCTAGACCGCACGTTTGAGAATCCACCGCTATCCCTTCTCAGTCAACGCCATCCAGGAGACAACGTCCATACCACTTCGAATAATGTCATTGGTTGATTGTTGAAGACTTGACTGCGGTCTACGCTGAGGTGCTTCGTGTCCGCCCTGTGTAAGCTGCCGCCATATAACTACTGTGTAATTGACTGAACGAACTTTCTTACAACGGTTCACTCGAACCCTAGTTATCTCAATACTATGATGACGAATATGCGGCCAACACTACGGCTGACCCCGGTGCACCATGATAACCAGGACGATCTAATAGCTCGGGCTCGGCACAGTGTAGGTTCACGCGATCGGGACGAAACATATCATATTGTTATGATGATTGAGAGCGTTCATTTTCTTGGGCACGGGAAAGAGTAATAAGAAGAGGCAGCAAGAAAGGTGATGAGGGATGACCACAATGGCGGGGGTACAAGTGTTGGAAGGAGCCCCGCCCCTCAAAACAATGTGTATAAATGTCGATATGCCCTACGCTTGTGTCGATCACATGCCGTACTGCTTCAGCACCCCAGGGCGCATTAGATTCGGGTATCGCGATCCTTCGGTACGACCGTCCACTGACGCAGCCCGCGAAGAAAGGGTCGGAACCCTGGCTTCCGGAAGCTTTGCTGTGAAATCCGAATGGACTTCTGCGACGGTTTGCCTCCAGTACCGCAACTTTGTACTATGCTCGGGGGTGATGGTGGTGGAGAGACGGGCATCGAAGACCTCCAATGTCCTCTTCCAGGATAGCTACATGGTATTTGTCAACATTGGTGTTCAATGGATTGGGTGTCACAGAATGGCGCATACCCCGAGTAGTAGGTCTAGGCGAGTGTATTCCCCCACACACATATCCCGGACCAGTCCACACAATCGCTCCAGAGCCAAATCGCAGAGGGCGTTCAGCTCTGTGTGAGGCGCAGCTTCGAGCTTACCGAGGGTTTCGTATAAGACGGAGAGATGAGCAAAGCAAATGATGCAGCTGCTCCTAATTACCCCCGCGCCCCTTTTGTCTCCAAGCTCTTGAAACCTTCGTAGATTGAATAGCATGGTCTGGGAATGGTTGTCCAGGAGGATCACCATTTGATCGCATGATTGTCTCCAGATCCCAAGCCGGACCTCTGGAAACCACGGAGCGCGATTAACATGATTGGTGTGGGAGGTGCGGATAAAAGCGATACTTACCATCAGTCGGACGAAGATCGAGCATGACAACCGTGTCTCTGACCAGTAAAATGGTTTGGGTACGCATGGCTAATGGACAGATGTTGAACAACACCGGATAGACTTCCTATGAGGGAATACTGAGCACGCGGTGTGAATAGGGACGGGGAGGTAAGCCGTACCTGAAGTTGATGTCTAAATTCATTTTCAATCCTTGCCGTCATCGTCGGGTTCGCTCCACCACACGTGAGGAACATGAAATTCTCGAAATATATGATCTGCGAGAGAACCGAAAACTTCTCGTGTAGATCTTCAGACCACTCTCGCGGTCGTCCATATGTTGGCATAAACCGAAGTCCACCCATGTTAACAGCCTCACAGCTCTTCTGAATGTACCGAAGAGCAAAGGCATCTGCTGGTAGGATTATGGATCCAGCGGTAGTAAAGAGCGCTGCCTGTGCTCTGAGCTCCCAATCACGTTCCTTGAAGATGTCCGCCAGCGATTCCAAGGATGCCTGACTGTGCTTCGCTTGGAGGTTAATCATGGCAGGTGAATCGACCATGCCCTCGCAAAAGTGCATCCCGAGAGCTTGAGCGGAGTGTATGAAGAATGGATTGATAACGGTCCCCGAAGTGTCCCCGCGCATCAAGGCTTGTTGTTTCTCGGAACCGAGATAGATTCCTAGCTTGTGCAGCAGGCATAGAATCCTTAATCGGCTAACAGTAAAGGATTAACTCCGCAAATACGATCAGCAAACTCGAGCTACACACAACATCATGTCCAGCTCCCCCATTGCTGTGTCAGAGAGTTGGAATCGCTCGGCTCCCAGGGATAATAATGTGACGTGGGGCTCGGGAGGAATCCTTGGGGGTATGAGAGGAAACAGTGTAGAAAATGGTGGAAGCACAACCCGAGTAGGGTCGTGTATCTGAGTTTCCTTAAGCGCGCGCGGCCCAGGTTCAGGCAGCACCCAAGATGGTGGCGTGGCATGGCCGGGGAGACGGACAAGCGCGCGAGTTCGTGGAGCAGTCTCGGGCGGCAATTGAGCCGCCGCCGCGGCAGGTTTGTCGGTAGAGAGTCCTGGGGCCACTTCCCCAATGGTCCAACGTTCTTGCAGGGAGATATCTTTCGAATCTGAGAAACTAGGTCCGTCCCGGGATAAGAGTGGTGGGAGGCCAGAGGAGTGATCCGAAGGACCAACAATTCCATACACGCATTCGGAACCCCTTTTTGCATCAACGCATGTCGTGCACGGGCGTTTGGCGTCGCATTTCTGTGGGATGGTTTGATCGTGTTGAGCCCGATAGCAGCGGTAATCACTTACCCTTTTCCTCTCTCTATGCGGTTGAAAGGCCTGAAGTCAGCATCCTTACTCAAGTCGGTCAAGGTACGGTTTCTGACCGACAACGTTTGCATGCCTCCCCCATGCCAAGGGTTTTTCCTGCTCGTTTCTTGATTTGTTCGTAAACGCATTCCTGTAACCCCAGCTTCGTGCATCGTTCGCAGCGTTTGGTAGGACCCGGGACGCATTTCTGTGGGGTCAACCGTAAATAGGACCACTAAAAAATGTGGCTTATGGCAGCTACTGCGCAACTTACCGCTTTCCTAGCTCTGCGATCGCACGAAACTCTGGTTGGTTCCGGTGGGAGACAATGGGATCAGACACACTGACCTGCATGCTAAACAAGCTCTCTTTGCGCTCATGGATGTCGTTGAGGGAAAAAGGAAATGTCATGAAGGGGCGGAAAGTATAACGTAGAGCCATTGCCAAATAACAGTATATAGCAGCCGACTGTGAGAAGTGCCCGGAAACCGGCGGACGCCTGGCAGCGGCATGGGCAGCGCCAACGACCGGAGATCGGAACCGACAGCGATGTCGTCCCACCCGGGTTCTCAGCGTGTTTCACGAACACGTCAACTCCACGCGCACAAGCGGTGGAACAGACACGGCTGGTGCGCTAAAATCCCGTGAGACCAGCGACACCCAGCGGCTACCCCGCAAGTCCGCCGAGGCACCCTGGCCGCGTTTTTGGATTGCTGCTTCCGATTTCGCGGACACGTTCCAATCTGCATTGTGTTAGAACGTTGCTCTGGTCACACGCCTGTGGGCGTATGGACGGGGCTGCACTCTGACCAGCATCAAGCGTCTCCATGATATCCCAACGAGGACAAATATTCGGTCACATAAGTTCCGGGAGCAAAGTACCACTTGCGTGTGGAAACATTACCGTGTGCCAGGTGATAACCCGGGGGACAGAACCCGAGTACCCTCCATCAACCTTACCGCATCCTCTTGCAATATGTAGTAAAACTGCGTCAATAAAGACCGGCCAAGCATCCTTGGCGCTGTACAACCGGGCGCGGGGGCCCCAAAACTACTGAAAAAGACCTTGTCGGACTCCTGCAGTAGCCCCAGACCACCGTGGGGTGAGGGATCTCAACCTCCAGGGGGACGTTCGGGCAACGGGCTCAGAATCGAAACGCGCTATTGTAAGTGTGTCTCGTTGAGTACAACACCGTCACGTCCCCTCGAAGCCCGAAGGATTGGGGCACCGATGTACAGGTTCTGCAGGGAATTCCTCATGTCGCTAGCGACGCAAGTGAGTGGACGGAAATGATGGGCCAAAAGACCGGAATCTTCCGGCCGCCGAGAGTTTCGTTCCGCGACGCGTTGAAAGACTGGCATTGTCCCGCGGTTTTCCCAACTTTCGATTAATACACTGCTCCAAGTCATTCACCGCCGACAACCACAAACCCCCAACTGAGAATACCCTATGCTACGAGAACTACTCAAGACGTTAGAAAAGGAGTTGAAACTCCTGGGTGGTAGCAGAACCTCGGTATACATCGACCTGGATCCTGATCAGGTAGGAGTCGTCGGCACCTTACTATTACCCAAACGGCAGAGACCATGCCTAAACTAAATTTCTACAAACGAATAACAGCGTAACGACCTTCGCGAGAGCGCGATGGACGTCTTAGTCGGTGTATCAAAGCTCATCAACTCTCTTGCACCCGTAAACCAACTACCGCCAGAGATCCTAGGAATGATCCCGAAGCACCAGGAGGATCAAACCCCGGATGAGCTGGTCACGATTTCCGGTGTTTGTTCCTACTGGCGCAACACGTTCCTCGCCACGCCTTCCCTGTGGACGAAGCTCGACGGGAGGGGGATAGAGAAGACTCGAGCTTGGATCCGGCGGTCAAGAGGGCTGCCAATTCAGCTAGAAGTGGAGGGTTCCCCCGACCTCCAAGTCCTGAAGTTCCTTGCCCCGCATTTCCCAAGATTGGATGTGATAGATTTACCCTGCTTGGGGGCCCGGGACCGCTCCCTCGTTATGCACAACCACCTCGCGAAGCTGCTTCGCCCAAACTCCCTTTTGCGAATCCTCGATATCCAAGCTTCCAACCTCGAAGTCCTCGATACGCCGGTGATCATGGGTGGAGAATTTCCCTCGCTGGAGAAGCTACTCGTTATGGGCATCAAGACCTCAATCACCAACCTCCGTACTCCAAACCTCCGTGACCTCTCCCTCGCCGGTAAATTTCATCTCACAAGCTTACTCGACTTTCTGGAGGGTTCTCCGCTTCTGGAAAACGTCTTACTCCAACTGGACTCCCTTCAAGACACGTTCGTTGGCAACCCGAGGGAAATCGTCTTGGGGAAGCTGAAATCACTGAACCTTTTTTATCACGGATTCATAATACTTCAGCACCTTTTGCTTCCTCAAAGTGGGGAGGTCATTATCATAGAGGTGATTTCCCCTGGTCAACTCCACGGAACTACAAGCAGCTACGCCCAGCTTCTCTCTCGCGCATTCAATAACCTCGCTATGTCCCATCAAGCTGTATCCTTCTCCTTCCAGATCGAGAGCAACTGTCGAACTGTATCGCTCGAGGGACCAAACGGAACCTTGAAACTGATGACAAACGAGATCGAAGACCCGACCGCCTGCATCACGCTCCTCCGCCTATTCGCACAGCACTCCTTCGGGTCCATCCGAGCTCTTACAATCGACGAACTCGATCTCTCGCCAGGAGACTCTCAGCTGGTCACAGATTTTGTGAGATCGCTCGACAATCTGCGGTCAATGACGATGTACCGGATGAATATTTCTCCGTGGTTATTGGCTCTGGGAGCAAATCACTGTCCTCGGCTTCGTGATTTAAGACTTCAGGATCAATCACGCAGGTTCTCCAACTGTCACGAAATTGCAGGGCTTGTCAAGGAGAGGAGCGATGCTGGGATCCCCATTCGCTGGCTGATCGTCGTGGACTCTTCCGGGGGTCCCCCATATGCGGAGATCATGGAAATATTGCATAAGTACGTGGAAAGTGTGTTATGGACCTGAAGTGTACGTACGTGGGATATCTAGAGGGCGACCTCTTGCGATGTCTTTCCCCTGATTGATGATGTACTTCATATAATCCTGGATTATGGAGCTAGGATCTCCAAATATAGTGTTCTTCATCCTAAGTGAGGCGCGGCGCGATTCCGACCGTTTCCTGACCAGGACCCAGGAAGCTTCAGCCATAACAACTGGTGACCATGTCGAGATGTCGTTGAGTGTATCCGTCGTAAAGGCTTTGAACAAAGCCACCATCGAGGAGTCGAAAGGTAAATAGCTCTCACCCCTACTGCCACTACTGGAGACCTGAACGACTAACATTCGCAGGTACTATTATTTATCACTTGGGGGTTGCCAGTCGCTCCGGTCAATCTGATTCATCTATGAGTTTCACCCCCAACCACCACCGCAGTGGCGGAAGGAATCTATTGATACCCATCATGCAGTGACCGGGCTCGGAGGTACGGGGATAAAGCTAAGATAGCGGATCCTGGTATACCTATCGATATCAAGGTGCATTCCCTCCCTCGACAAGCCCGGTATGGCCCGCCTGGTAAATGCCAAAAATGTCTCCCTTGATCTCATCCATTGTTGTCCTCCTCTGTGGTGGTGCTCGATTTGTAGGTTGTATCCACCGGAGACGAATCCTTCAAAACCACTAGGAGTACAAAGCTTGCGAGCGTTACAGCGGCGTATCCCGCCAAGTGAGGGAAGAACGTTCGTAAGATCCTGTATGTCACAAAAGCCCTCCGGATTATCTGCGGCTGTGTGAATACCCCCGGACTACAGGAGTTGTCGTAGTGATCATGAGCGCAACTTCCGGAGTTCCCCCACATCCGAAAGCGCACCCTCGTTGTGCGTTGTCACAAAGTTTTAAAATATTTTAGACAGCGATTCCAATCGTGACGGTTACCACGGCGAACGCTGGCCTGCCCTTTGAACTTGGGCGTGGATTCCAGCATAGGCGAACGGGTGGAAGGGTGGCCAAAAGATCGGGAAATTCCGTGCGAATCTCGTCTGGTGCGACACGTTTGAAAGACCATCGTCTCAAGTCATTCTCCGCCGACAGTCACGAATACCCAACCGAAACTGCGCTCCTTCACATCCCATGCTACTAGGGCTACTCAAGGCGTTAGAAAAGGAGTTGAAACTTCTAGATGGTGGCGGAACCTCGGTGTACATTGATCTGGATCCTGATCAGGTAGGAATCGTCGACGTCCTATTGCCCGACCAGCGAGAGACTGCGTCTAACCCAAATTCCTGCAAACGATGAAACAGCGTAACGACCTCCGCAAGAGCGCGATGGGAGTCATACCCGGTGTACTAAAATTCATCAACACCCTTGCACCCGTAAATCAGCTGCCGCCAGAGATCTTAGGGACGATCTCGAAGTATCAGGAAGATCAAACTGTGAAGGATCTGGTCACAATTTCTAGCGTCTGTTCCTACTGGCGCAACACGTTCCTAGCCACGCCCTCCTTGTGGACGACGCTCGACGGGAAGGGTATAGAGAAGACTCGTGCTTGGATCCAACGGTCAAAGACACTCCCAATTCTGCTAGAAGTGAAGGGCTCTCCCGACGTCCAAGTCGTGGAGTTACTTGCTCTACATTTCTCGAGGTTGGTTATGGTGGATCTATCTTTTTTGGAGGCCCGGGACCGTTCCCTCATCACGCACAACCACCTTGCGAATCTTCTCCGTCCAAATACCCTTTTGCGGGTTTTCTGTGTTGAGGCTTCCGACCTCGAAGATCTTGACGCACCGGTGACCATAGATGGAGAATTCCCCTCGCTCCAACTGCTGTACATTGTCGGTATCCAGGTGTCATTCGCCAACCTCCGTACTCCCAACCTCCGCTGTCTTCACCTCACCGGCGCCTTTGACCTTACAAGCTTACTCGACCTTCTGGAGAGCTCCCCACTTCTGGAAAGCCTCAGGCTCAAACTGTACAACCCCCAAGATACATTCGTTGACAACCCGAGAAAAGTCGCCTTGGGAAAGCTAAAATCTCTCGCCTTCTTCCATCACGGATCCATAATGCTTCAGCACCTTTCACTACCTCCAGGTGGCAATATCAACTTGATAGGGGGGATGTGCCTTCATCAACTGGACGGAATAACCTGTGGCTGCGCCCAGCTTCTCTCTC
>Ga0307513_10006779_pt1 | contig 14938 bp, 3 predicted proteins | sample 15_EM_MG_FD_202174 | JGI IMG/M metagenome (GOLD analysis project Ga0307513, IMG submission 202174) | Populus trichocarpa ectomycorrhiza microbial communities from riparian zone in the Pacific Northwest, United States - 15_EM | ecosystem: Host-associated > Plants > Roots > Unclassified | place... | reverse complement strand
ACAATCAAAGGTCATAGACATTCTTTACTACTCGAAAGAAAAGACTGGAACATTTCACTCCTTTACTCACTCTCATACCCTAAAAAGCATGTGGACTGGACTCTCTTGATGACAAAACTTGGGGTTAGTGGTTCATGAAGGCATTCCTGTTTGTTTTTGTTTGTTTTTGCGATTTTGTAAGAAAGAAAACCTGCACACATTGTCTCTCCCCGTCTATGATCGGTCCATGAAGGCATGATGAAGAGTTAAAATCAAAGAGTCCCACTGCGGTCCCATGACAACCTAACTTTTAATAATCAAGTTAAATTTTAATTAATTTGATAATACTATAAAAAATAAAATAATAATAAAAAAAGTAAATAAATAAAATATTGTTTTGAGCAAAGTTAAGTTAACACGCGAAATTCATTACTTGGACATGAAATATGTCAGGATTTCATATTTATCGTGCATTTCAAATCATGAGGTTAGAATTCTTTGATAGAAAACACTGACAAAAAATAAAAATAAAAATAAAATTGCATAAATTAAGAGATAAATATAAACCAAGATATTTAATAGCGCAATACGAGTCATTTAACTGGTGTGTTTAATGAATTTGTTTATTAAAATAAATTTATAATAGAAATTGATAGACACATAAAATATATTGAATAAAAGAAAAGAAAAAAAAATATATGTAAGGTTCCATATATTAAAAATATTATAAAAACAAACTTTTTTAGTTTATAAAAAAAATTAATTTATATAAAATATATATAAAACAATTACAGATGAATCATATTAATCTCATGAAAAATTCAAAACACTCAATATAATTAAAATATAATCGCTATTTAAAAAAGACTAAATAAGCTAAAAAAATGACAAAGGAGAGGTATTAACTAAAAACAATTAAAAATATTTTAAAAACATACATTAAAAAAGGTATTAATTGGGAAAACAAATACAAAAAAAAACAAGAGAAAAGCCCAGGCCCGCGCGTTTGGTCCTGCTATTTTTTTCCTTTTTGAAAGGGGTCGACGACACGTCGCCTGCTATGGCAAATAACGTGTCGTTTGCTAGCTTATATTCTGGCCACCACTATGGTGGCTGAAAAATCAGGTCTATGAAAAACCTTTTTTCAACTCATTTCAACCACAAAAACACCTTATAAACACTATTGGAACACCAAGAAACCAACCTATCAACCTTTTAAACCTCAAAATATGGTCCAAACCACCAAATCAAACCGAAAAAAATATTGCATCCTTGACCTAGATTTGGTTTTTTGGGTTACATTAAGGTTTAAAATAACCAAAATAAGACTCCCCTCATCTAGTAGAACTTGTTGACACCAATTTTAATATGTTTGGTGGTCGAAACCGTCACTAATGAAGAGCTTTCTCTCTCTTTGTTAGAACCCGACAACTCCTCTTTCTTTTCCTATGAAAAAAAGACTGAAAAATTAAAAAAATAAAATTTGATACCAAAATGTATTTTTTAAAGATTAAAGGGACCGACCACCTTATAGCAAAAAAAGATGAGGGGCTAAAATGTACTTCACAAATTTTTTTGAAAGCGCCCACCTATGTTACCCGTGTTTTTCACTTAAGACCTCTGATTTTCAATTCAACCTCCCTAAAAATAAAAATGCAATTGGATGCTAATTTGGGATAGAAAGAGCTTAATTGTGTAAAGAAAAAGTTTGAGGATCAAGTTGAGAATTTTGAAAAACAATCATTGTTTCAATCCACGGTGATTTGTGAAAGAGTGAACAGTGATTTTATACACAGTGAAAAACATCACACACTTTACATTTTGTTAACTAGATTGATGCCCATGCTACACTACAAGTACTCACTATTTTTCTAGTAAAATAATACCCCCATGACCCTGGTCATCATACTAGAAGTACTATACATAAAAAACTCATGAAGCCCTATCCCTAGGAAATGAAACGTTGTTGGTTGACTCGAAAAAAAAATAGACAAAAAAATCCAAAAAAATTGTAAGTAAAAGAATGAGAGTTAAAATCAAAATAAAAAAAAAATCAAAGGGAAACAACAAATTTTCATTTTCAGAGTTAAATTGAAAATAATAAAAACATTAAAAAAAGAAAAAAAATCAAAAGTACGAGGACCAAAATAACAATAATAAAAATACTCAATTAACTTTGATTCAAGAGTGAAGTTAAAAACAATAAAACTTTTATAAAAAGGTCAAAAAAATTAAAATAATAAGGATCAAATTGAAAATACCAATATATATGATAAAAAAAAACTGAACATGTAGAATTTTTTAATGTATTTTTTTACATAAAAAATATTAAATGTAAATCCAAAAACTTATGAACGCATCTAATTACATAAATTATAATCTATTTTGTAAATAAATTAAAAAAAGCCATCAACTATAAATAAAAACATAATTAGAAAAATTAAAGGACAAATATAAATCAAGATATTTAATATCACAATATGGATCATTTACCTGGTTGTGTTTAATGAATTTATTTATAAAATTTAATTTGTAATAGAAATCAACACACATAAAAATTATTGAATAAAATAAAAGGAAAGAAATTCTATACAAGGTTGCACATATAAAAAACATTGTAAAAATTATTTTAAAAAATACATCTAAAAAATTAGTAATTTTAAAAAAAATATATAAAAGGAAAAGAAAAGAAAGAGGTTAGGCAATGTGGGCTTGGTAAACCAAGTCAAGCACTTGGTCGACAAAGAAAAGCCTTGCGTGGGCCTACAAGTCCAGACCCATGCGCCCTCGCCTTTATATTTTTTCAAGTTAATGAGACGGATAACGCGCCGTCTATAATTGCCTAGAATCCAACCACTATAGTGGCCGGAAAAACAAAACTCTTGTTTTTTCAACATAAAATCTATTTTCAACCGATTTTTGACCGAAATACCTAGGAACCACCTTTGTAACCTTGTTTAACCAATTCATAGCCTCCAAAACTGCAAAAAAATCCCCAAAAACCCATAATTAACCTGAAACAAAAAATCTTTCAAAGCTCATATATGTTTTTTAGGTGTTTTCAAGGTAAAACAAAACACTTAATCTTAACTCCCCTTATCATATGAAATCATTTAACACAGAAATCGACTGTTTTAGTGGTTGAAATCATCTCTAACGACAACTTTCTCTCTGTTAGCTGGAATCTAACGACCCTTCTCCCTCCTCTACCAAAAAAGGACTAAAAAAGATCAAATAAAGTATGGTACCAAAATATAATATTTAAAAATTATAGTGATCGATTACCTAATAGCTTAAAAAGATGGGAGACTAAAATGAACTTTTCAAACATATTGTACTTGTGTTATTCATATAAGCCCTCTTTCTATCAATTCAAACCTCACCCTTGAAAAAATATTCAATTGAGCTCTAATTTGGATTTAAAAGGGCTCAATTGTGTTAAAGCAAAGTTCGAGGATCAAATTGAAATTTTTCAAAAATTTCACTACTAAAATCAACAATATACATGAGAGGGTGAATAGTAAATTAGCTACAATAGAAAAACCACATGTTTTATAGTTTCTTATAATTCAATTTGACGTGACATAAAACTAATATGGTCAATTTTTGAGATAAAAGACTAGAAATTGCATATGAATTAAAAACTAACCAAAAAAAAAAAAACTTATTGATGATAACTTCTCTATTGAAAATATAAAAAAACCTTTCTTGATAAGAACCAACAAGGCACGGTTAAATACAGAAGTTAAATATAGTTTTTAATAAATATCTATCACTTGGAATGTCTTAATTGTTGTCACCCTTTTTATGAAATATATTATTGAGTTTTTGTAATTGTCGAGGGCAGAAGAAGCTAATGCGTTGTAGATATTGAAATTGCAAATACTTGTTCATTTAATTATATAAGGTTGTTAGGTTTCAAAAGGGAAAACTTTTAAATTAAAGCACAATAAAAAGAATATATAACTATACAAGTAAAACCAAAAAGGGAAAACACATAATTGGATTGAGTTTATAGATGGTTGTAGTAAAAATAAGAAATTCCTCTCCTTCCAATTATCTAATACAACTAATTAACTTGGAAACATTATCTATCTGCATTCACTGTCCACCTTTTCTTTCATTTTTCAATTTAGCCATTTTTTTTATTTCCCTTCTTTTTTCTTTCAATATAAATTTTTTAATTTCATCCTCATGTTTTTTTAAAAAACATTTGGGTTGTCTTTGGACCAACCAAGTTAACTAGATCATGTCAGAACAACTTTTACATGGTTTAATTTTGAACCCGAGCTAAGTAAAGAGTCGAATCGAGATGGTTTTTTCCTTTCAATTCCATTTTTTTTTCTCAGTTTCGTTCTTAGACTTTTTTTATTAGTTTACTAGGTTTTCTTTGGACTACCCAAATTGATTGATTCATATTGGAAAAACTCTCACAAGGTTTAATTTTAAACCTGGGCTAGGCAAGAAGTTGGATCAAGAGGTTTCTTTAGTGAATTTTATCTCTCTCTCTCTCTGTTTTTTTTTTTTTATCAATTCCATTCTCAAACTTTTTTACTGGTCGGTCGAGTTGTCTTTAGACTTGCCAAGTCAATTGAGTTATGTCGGGTCAACTTTCACACAATTTAATTTTAAACTCAGGTTAGGTAAGAAGTCGGATAAGAGATTTTCAAGGTTGACTCACTAGACTAGATTTAATGACAATGGCAAATAGTTCTATATGGCCTCTATATATTTTTTATTACGTTATAAAAAAATTGATCCGACCAACAGTGTGACGCAGGCCTGTAAACTAGTTTTATTTATAAAATGAAGGGAACCCTCAAATTAGTCCTTAATGTATTTACTGTTGGGCAACTAAACATCATACATGTAGCGGAAATAATGAAACAAAATTATTTGGGAGTCTAGAGTTGTCTAGGGATTTATTATATGAAGATCTGATCTTCTTCAGCTTTGAATAATTCTTTAAAGGTTAGGTTATCACAAAATACAAATTGTCCAATTGATCAGCCTCCAACAGTAATCCACACAAACTACTAGTGAGAAATCTTCTAAATTCCTATTTAGGAGAGATTGACTGTTATGCTTGGAGTGCTAGTTCTTTATTCTATGATTTAGTTTTTCTGTCTAACAAACAACAACTCAAAAATAAAAGGCATAGCTTACTATTTATAAGAAAATTTAAAAACCCTATAAATGGATAAAATATCAATTTATCTCTTGAATAATATTCATATATTAATTCAAGACAATTTTATAAATTAACTTAATCAAGTCCTTACTTGATTTTTCTAGGTCTACAATTATAATCCTTGTATATTCTACTTCTTAATTTCTAAAATATATTTTATCAAGTCATACTTAATTAAATCATCCCATTTTAATTTCTGATTAATGGTTCTTAATGTGTGTGACCCATTAGGTTTCTAATATGTTGGCTTAAATATAAATTATAATTATAATTAAATTGATTAAATAATTTAATTTATTATCAATTTAACAACTAATTAATTTATATTTAAAGATCAGATGCTTCACCTAATAATGTGTTATAATCCCTCAAATATTAAAAAAATCTTCTCATTCCACCTTGACCAAAGATTTCCTAGTCAATACTATTTAAGAACAGATGAAATATTTTTCGTAATTTACCTAGGATGATGAATCCTCTCTTGATCATTCAAGTACCTTTATATAGTTCATATCATACTCAATGTCTGTCCCTTTGTTACCTCGATTAGGATAACATGTAATAAGATCAAAGTATAATATTCTCTATATAAAATATGATATCAAGTCTAAGGAGTACTTACACAACCGTCATGTGAGTCTTTCATAGACATAGGTGATCTCTCTATATGGAATTCTTATGTCGGTCAGTTCAGTGTACATGTCTTATGACAAACACCTACATATTAGTTCTAGGTATCTCTTATACCTCAGCTTCTAAGAACAATCGCTTCTTTTTATAAATAAAATAACATAATATGTATCGGTCTCTATAATTCTAATAAATATCTAGTATTTAAGAGAGAATTGACCGAGAACTTTTTAGGAACAATGCTTTGATGCAATAAGAATCTCAAAATTTTAACAACTTTATAATCTCATTTGCAAAATATTTCTATCACATGAATTTTATCTTTACTCTAAATTCATAAATCAAATATTAGATTCATTAATCTAATATTATATGATTACTAAAGATAAATTAAGCCTTTATTAATAATAAATATGTATTTAAATGAATATAATAATCCATATGTAACCAACCAATTGCATACAAGGCATATTAAACTAACAATCTCTCACTTGCACTAAAGTAAATCTCTGATGTATCTAATACCATATTGCTCGATGTAGCATTAATGCTTCTGCATGGATAATGACTTAGAGAAATTTCTAAATTTTTTTTGCTGGGTACTCACTCTATCTTTACATCTTTCATTTCATTGATTTATCAAATCAAATTGAATTTTTTAAGTACTTGTTTGGATCATTGATAAGACTTTGGTTCATTTACTTATATAATGGATCCATTGTTATCACAATACAGGGCAATTGGATCAACAATCCTAGGAACCAACCAAGTTTATTGATGAACTTCTTGATCCAAACAACCTTTTTATTTCCTTAAACGTAGAGGTGTACACTTATTCAGTTGTAGAATCATTCGTGCTCTCTTTTTTGGGACTCTTCCAACTAAGAGCACTACCATTTAGAGTAAAACATATATTGACTGGTTTTTACTATTTTTCCAACATTTCAATGAAAAATCTTAATTCAAACAATTTTAAACTTCTAGTTTATCTTCTCCATTGATGGATCCTATAGCCAAGTATAAGATACAATTTTCATTATATTTCTCTCAATATGTGTCTTAAAACACATATCTTTGGAGGGAGGTGTTCCATGTCAAATATATAAAAATATTATCTTAGATTCTTTCATGCTAAGCTATTTTAGCATCTAGTCTATATGCATGGATTGAGATAATCAAAACAACCTCCTAGATCTATCTCTATAGATTTCTATATCCAATATATAGGTTGCTTCTCCCAATTTCTTTATAGAGAAATTCTTGGACAACAAAAAAGTATTGATTAAAGTAAAGATATGTCGTTTCTTAACAATAATATGTCATCTATATATAATATTAGAAAAATAACACAACTCTTACTAACTTTTTGTAAACACAAGGTTTATCCATATTTTTGATGAAATCAAATATGTTGATTATACTATCAAAATTGGATATTCCTAATCCTTAAAGCTTGCATTGTGTATTTGTACATTGTCTTTCATGTTAGTCTTTTTCTTAAAAACTCACTTAGATCCATTGGGTTTTATACCTTCAGGTGGATCAACCAAGTTAACTTGGTTGATACATGGAGTCCATAGTTTCAAGTCATTTTTTAGAATAAATATCATATATTACTTTCAAGTAATTGGAGGCTCATCAATTATGAGCAACAAGTAATTCATAGTTTTCATGAGAGGTCCTTATCTAATTGATGCATGACATGTCATACTAAAATTATAAGGATTTTGTGTTTCTTATGGTTCAAGCTAAACATCTAATATTTTAGCCTTGAGAATATATTTTATCTGGATATAGTGTTCTAAGAGGTGTAAAGAATCTCATTCTCTTTTAGATAATCATTGAAATATTTGCTCAAATTTTAACCACCTCGATCCAATCAAAGTTTCTTAATACTTATTCCAATATGTATTTTAATTTTATTGTAGTTTATATTGAACCTGAGCATATTAAATTCAGGAATATACAAATCATTCGTATAATTACCGAGTCCATAAAAACATCATTATTATAAAAGAACAAGCAAAACAAATAACTAGTTCTTACAACCAATGCGGTAACCCTTGCTTCATTATTGAGTTGTAGGTTCACTTTGCCTTCAACTAGTCTTCTACTTTTCTTTAGTTCCTACATATAATTACAAATGTGAAAACCACATTCAATACCTAATACCTAAGAATTACAATGCAAAGTAATAAGATAGTTTTCAATTTTAAACATACCTGAAGTAGAAGCTTCTTTGTTGTTATAGTTGCAAGGTACTCCTTGCAATTCTTCCTTGAATGTCCTTCCTTACCACAATGATAACAAGTGCCTTTGTCTTTCTTGATGCCCTAGTAGATTTGTTTGCTTTAGAGACAACACCTTTATTCTTCTTATCCTTTTCTTAGACATCCTAGAAAACTGAACTAGAAGAACTAAGTCTTTTTTCTTCTTAAGAGCCCTTCAACAATCTTAAACATATTAAGCAATTCTAACAATGTATTATCCAACTTGTTCATATGATAGTTCATAATGAATTGTGAAAAGCTTCGGGTAATGACTCCAAAACCAAGTCAACACTTAACTCATGGTCAATGACAAAACCCAATTGACCTAATTTCTCAATATAGCCAATCATTTACCAAACATGGGTATTCCTTGAAGAACTTTCTATCATCTTACAGCGGAATAATTTCTTAGAGATCTCATACCTTCCAGTCCTATTGGTCTCATCAAACAATTATTTAAGATGCATAGTCATAGTATAAACATCCATATTCTCATATTATCTTTGAAGTTCAGGTGACATACTAGCGAACACCACATATACAATATGTTCATCATCATCAACATGACATTGATGTTCATTCTTAGCTTTTTCTTCAGCATCATTGACAACTATATTTGGAATTTGATTTTCTAGAACGTACACCCTTTTTTCTTACTTGAGAACAATTCTCACATTTCGATGTCAATCTGATGCGAACCTCTTGATCATATGGTCAAGCAACCCCCAACGAAGATGATATTTTCCTAAGAAAGCTAAAAATTAGATTTAAGATTAAGAAGTGTAACACAATGAAAACTTGTCCCAAGAAACCAATACTATTGAAATTGAATCAAATAAAGCCACAAGGTCAGTTATACCTTAATAAGTCAGATTTAATTTTTATCCCATCAAAGATAATATGTTGCATCACGTAAAACACAAGTTTATTTTATAAATCCTTGGCCACCTGTTTTTCATCATACAAAATGCTTATATAATGCTTCAAATAACTCTAATAAATCCCTATATGTGGACTGATTTGAGTCAACTTATAAAATTAACTCAAATAAATAATAATAAATCAAAGATTAAGATGAAAATAATAAAAATCTGAAATTAATATCCTAGATATGTTAGAATAAGATTTGTCATCCCTAAGAAGTCCCAAATAGACTATAGAATCTGATCTTAATGTGGAATTAATTATGAAGTCTTCTTGCCTTGTTGTGCATGGTTTCCTTGTTTTACATGGATAATTAATGAAGGAAATCTCCCTCATTTATACCTGCCAATTTAGTTTCCTTCCTAGATTAGGAGAATCATTAATTAATTCTTCATAACTTAAGAAATCAAATCTAGCAGCCCCCTAACATCCTTTATTGATAAATATTCTCCTAAATAATAGAAAAAATACTGAACGAAATTTTCTTGAATTTTAGGAGAATATTTTGTTGATTTGATCAACATCTTAATTAACCCAAGCCAATTTTAGACACCAATGTGACTCAAACCTATATTCATTAATAGGGACCAAATCAGACCCAAAATACACTATAAATAAACTTTCTTTGTTGCCCAAAAAATCCCATGCATAGCCTATCCTGATCTGACCAATTTACCCACCAAAAGAATTGGGTTGAACCCATCATCCATAAGAATCTCAATCTAACCGTATACATCCCTAGGTAAAACCCATCATGAAAAAATCAAGGTTGAACCATATACTAAACCATATTAACAACCAATCTCAAACACATAACCAAATGCTTAATATAAAAAATCCAAGGCTGAACCTGAACTGTATCATTCATTCTTTCTTCAAGAAGATTCACCCTCAAATCTTGAATATGATTAGTAGTGACTTCATTAGCCTCTTGTTTAAGCCTTCAGAAATCTCTTATTGCTAACACATTTTTCCAACAACATTGTATGGAAGTAGTGGTTGATAAGAATTTCAAATAAGTACACTGTACTAACCACTTATATACATACTTTTGAATGATAATCATAGCGGATCTCCTTCATCTTTCATTCTTTTGGCGTTGTACCTCTTTTTTCATGAAGCTTGAAGTTCACAGAATAATCTTCTACACTTATCAATTTTCCTTTTCAGAATACAAAACGCTTATATAATACTTCAAATAACTCTAATAGATCCTCATATAGGACTGATTTGAGTTCACTTACAAAATTGACCTAAATAAGTAATAATAAACCAAAGACTAAGAAAAAATAATAAAAATCCAAAATTAATATCCTAGATATGCTAGAATCAGATTTGTCACCCCTAAGAAGTTCTAAATAGACTAGGAAATCTGATTTGAATGTGGAATTAATTTTGAAGTCTTTTTGCCTTATTGTGCTTGGTTTCCTTGTTTTACATGAACAATTAATGAAGCCCTCTTTTATACCTATCAATTTAGTTCTCTTTCTAGCTTAGAAAATTAGATCTAGTAGCCCTCATAACATCCTTTGTTGACTAGAAAACTTACTCCTTTGTTGATAAATATTCTCTTAAATAATAGGGAAAATAATGAACGAGATTTTCTTAAATTTTAGGAGAATATTTTGCTAATTTAAATCATTGTAGAATTAGAAAATCAACCTCAAACAGATCTGATTTGATCCCAAGATCTTAATTAACCCAAGCCAACTTTGGACCTCAAGTGACCCAAACTCATTCATTAATAGGGACCAAATTAAACCCAAAATACACTCCAAATAAACTTTCTTTGCTGCCCAAAAACATCTCATGCATAACTTGCCCTGATCTGGCTGAATTACTCATCAAAAGAATTGAGTCGAACCCATCATCCATAAGAACCTCAATTTGACTGAATGCATCTTTAGGTAAAAACCCATCATGAAAAACCCAAGATTGAACCATATACGAAATAATACAACAACCAATCTCAAACACATAATTGAATGTTTACTATAAGGAATCCAAGGTTGAATCTAAACCGTATCATAATCCAAGAAATTTGGTCCATACTATATGTTAGCATGAAATATAATTCATAGGGATATGCTACTACTCATTTTGATCTACCAACCTATTTATTTAAGATAGAGAGTATTAGTTTCATGCATATATATTTAAATTTCAAATTTAGATAAGGTCTTTAATTTTTAATTTTGTCTCTAACTATTTTCTTGCAAATTAATAGCTCTCGATATTAATTCAGAAAATCTCGCTTAGATTTTTCTAGTGGGCTAGGATCTCATTTAATTCATCCAACCTTGAGTGACTCAACAAATTAAAATAAATTAAATTAGATAATAACATAGTTTATCAATCACATCTCTATACGACTCCTAGATCAGTTAGGTGAAAACTCTTTATCTAAACATATCTTATATATTTTACCTAACTCATGCCTCTAACCTCTTTATCCAACCTATGTTGTAACTGGTGAGGCAACAACGGTTGCTGCTTTTCCCACAATAGCAAGCATTAGTAGCTTTGGCGCCGCCGTTGGTGGCGTTGTCAACTTTTGTTTTAGAATTCTAGCCAGAATACTAGATTCAAATTATCTAGGCAGATCTGGTCGAAACATTAGCCATTCTTTTTTTATTTTAATTTTGAAAAATCATGAGAGAAAAATTAGTTTTAGGAAAAATAATTTTTACACATAAAATTAATTCGAAATTAACACCAATAACAATTAAAACAAGTAATCAACAACTCTAATTGTCTAATGATGACTCTATTGCCATTGTTAGGTTCTCAAATATCATACACGCTGTGGAAATAATAAAACAAAATTATTTGGGATTCCTTAGGAACCCATTAGATATATTTAGAGTTGTTTAGGGATTTATTACATGAAGATCTTATCTTCTTTGGCTTTAAATAATTTTTTAAAGGTTAGGTTGTTGTAAACCACAAACCATCCAATCATCTAGCCTCCAATGGTAATCAATACGAACTACTAGTGAGAAATCTCCTAAATCTCTATTTAGGAGAGAGAGATTGATATGCCTATAAACAACAAGCTCTATATTCTATTACTTATGTAGTTTTTCTATCTAACAACAACTCAAAAATAAGAGGCATAACTTACTATTTATAAGGAAATCTGAAAAACCCTATTAATTAGCAAAATATCAATTTGCTTCCTGAATAACATTCATATATTAATTCGATCATGTCCTTACTTGATTTTTTCAGGTTTAGAATTATAATCCCTATATATTTTAGTTCTTAATTTCTAAAATATATTTTAATCAAATCATACTTAATTAAATCATTCTAATTTAATTTCTAACTAATAGTTCTTAATGTGTGTGACTCATTAGCTTCCTAATATGTTGGTCTAAATATAAATATAAATTCTAATTCTAATTAAATAGAATTAAATAATTTAATTTATTATCAATTCAACAATTGATTAATTTATATTTGAAGATCATGTGCATCGTCTAGAAACGTGTCATGATCCCCTAAATATTAAAAAGGTCATTAGTGGTTTGACTTAATCTTTTAGTGACTAGTTTCTCAGTGTAATTAATATCCTTTTATCAATAATGTTCTGATTTAACATTAAAGCATGAAGTTTGTTTGTCATTTTAAATCATGTTTGTTCTCTACATAATAGTCATTGATCGTTTGAATAATATTTGAAACTCTTTTCAAGTCTCATTCCACCTTATCCAAGGATTTCTCAGTCAAACTACTTAAAAACAGATGAAATATTTTTTTCTAATTCAACTAAGGTGATGAATCCTCTCTTTATCACTTAAGTACTTTCATATAGTTTATGTTATACCTAAAATAATATAACTTAGTGATCTCAAGTCTAAGGATCACTTACACAATCATCACATCTCTTTCTATATAAAATTCTCATGCGGGTCGGTTTAGTGTGTCCTATGACAAACACCTACATATTATTTTGAGGTATCCATTATACCTCAACTTATAAGAACATTTGCTTTCTTTTATAAAGGAAATAACATAATATGTACTTGTCTCTACGACTATAATAAATGTTCAGTATTTAAAAGAACATCGACTATGAACATTTTAGAAACAATGCTTTGATACAATAAGAATCTCATAATTATAACAACTTTATAATTTTCTTTGCAAAATATTTTTGTCCCATGAACTTTATCTTTACTCTAGATTCATAAATCAAATATTAGATTCATTAATATAATATTATATGAATATTAAAGATAAATTAACTCTTTATTAATAATAAATATATATTTACATAAATAAAATAATATCATGTGTAACCCACCAATTAGCCTTATTCTTATTATTGCTATTTATTTTGTTTGGAATAGTTTTTAGAATTGAATTTTTTTCATCCTCCCACAATTTTTTTCCTATCAAATTTGAGCTTTATTTTTTTAATTGCTATTTTTTTACTTTGATGAGTTTATATATTTGATATTTTTTTCGGTTTCATCTTTCAACATTAAATTGGTTGTGAATAAGTGAGTCTCCTAAATCGAATAGGTGAGCCTAGGTCTGAGATTTAATGGATTGCGAGTTTGAGAGATTAACTTAAGTTTAGAATATTCATTCGAGTTTGCTTGTTTTTTTTTAAGCTTATTTATTTTATTTTATTTTTCAATGTTTATTTGATTTTTGATTGGGCTCTGTTATTTTTTCTTTTGTTTGCTTTCTATTGAATTTTTTACTGATTTTGAAAATAATTCTGATTATCTCGTCCTTTAATATTAAGTTATTTAGTGATAAAACTTCATAGTTTTATTTAATTTGCTTTCACCGAGATTACCTTGGTTTAGCAAAAAATTCTGTTGTTGTTAATTTTTTTTAATTTTCATTGTAATTTTTATTCATATTATTAAATTAATTAAACTTATTAAATCTAGTCAGATCAATGACATGAGTCAATTTTTTTTTGTTTTTTAGGAATGCATGCTTCATTTTAATATTCTTTTATGTTGGAAAAAAATGGGTTGTACAATAGTTAGCGTGGGTCATCAATCTAGTATATGTGTATAGTTAACGGACTACGAACCCTTTTGACAATGCAACTGTGTGTTTATCAAAATTTAATTTTTTTTAATTTTAAATAATTTTAATGTAGTGATATCAAAAATAAATTTTAAAAATTAAAAATTTATTATACTAAATTTTTTTTTTAAAAAAATAAAAAATAATCATTAGTATAATACTATATACCCTCTACTACCTAAAATAATAATAAGTTTCGCTTTAAATATAAAGAGCAGCGGTGGTCACACCAGAACTAGCATTATCATACTACATTGCTTGAAAACAACTAGTGATCAACAACAATAACAAGAAAAAACAAGAAGAAAATAGAATGCCTCCTCTTTCTCCCTCTCTCAAAACAAAATTAAGGAGAGAGAAAAATTAAAAAAAAAAAGAGAAGAAATTTTCCTTTTTTACTCCCCCCCGATGTTCTATTAGATTTTCCTTACCATCACCGTCACTGTCTCTCTCTCTTAATTTGTTTCTTTGTTTAATTAAAATTAAGGAGGATTAGGGTTTCAATAACTTTTATTGTTATCAACAATAAGAGATTAAAGAGAATTTGAACATGGAGCCACGTGTCGGCAACAAGTTTCGTCTCGGACGCAAGATCGGTAGCGGATCCTTTGGAGAGATCTATCTCGGTATATATTTTTCTTCTTCTTCTTCTTGTTTTTCTTTTTAAAATACTTCTATTAATTCTGTTTTTCTTTTTTGTAAATCATCTATTATTTTGAATTGATTGTTTTTGTTTTACAGGTGCTAATATTCAGACCAACGAAGAGGTTGCAATCAAGCTTGTGAGTTTTATTTTTTAATTAAATTTGGCCTTTTTTTAATTATTTCAATTAGTGTGGGTTTTTGTAAGATTAGTTGATGATGGTAAATTCATTAATCAGTTTTGAGA
>Ga0307513_10006778_pt1 | contig 14939 bp, 14 predicted proteins | sample 15_EM_MG_FD_202174 | JGI IMG/M metagenome (GOLD analysis project Ga0307513, IMG submission 202174) | Populus trichocarpa ectomycorrhiza microbial communities from riparian zone in the Pacific Northwest, United States - 15_EM | ecosystem: Host-associated > Plants > Roots > Unclassified | place... | reverse complement strand
CGCCTCGTGGATCGGCACGATCGCGCGCGGGTTGACCGCACGGGTGTAGTCGACGGCCTCGGCGAGCTTCAGCCACGGCGCCCCCGACGGCACGAACAGCACGTCGATCGGGTTCGGCGGCACCACGAACGCGTCGCCGGGGTGCAGGTGGGTGCCGTCGACGAGGTAGGCGTTGTTGGGGATGATCGGGATGTCCGGGTGGATGACGGCGTGTGCGCCGCCGAGCACCTCGACCCGGGCCCCCGCGATCTCCAGGGTGGCGCCGGGCTCCGTGACCTCGTGCGGCACGTCCAGCTGAGCCGCGGTGCCCGTGTCGACGATCAGGCGGGCGTCCGGGTTGGCGTCGAGCAGCGGGCGCAGGCGCTCGGCGTCGAGATGGTCGAAGTGCTGGTGGGTGACGAGGATCGCGTCGAGGCCGGTCAGCGACTCGAATCCCTTCGAGAACGCCCCGGGATCGAGCAGCAGGCGGGCGGCGCCGGTGTCCAGCAGCAGGCACGCGTGGCCGAAGTGGGTGATCTGCACGGGCCTAGTGTCCTCCGCCGGAACTTCGTGCTGTGAGTCGGCGGATCCAGGTTCTCGCCGGTCGTGCCGGCCGCGGGCACTCGTACCGGGCGTACTCGCGCCCGTGGCCGGTGCGGCCGGCGTGGGCCTGGGCCGTCGAATTGCTGTGCGAATTTTCCGGCGGAGGACACTGGTCTCCACCGCAGGGATCAATCCTTGGGCTGACGACACCCGGCCGGTCGCCCGGCGATGCTCGACAGGTGACCACGACCAGCGAACGGACGGGTGGCGCGGCGCTGCTCACCGCTGCCGGGCTCGCCGTGTTCGCCGCCGCCTACGGGTGGCTGGTGCTCACCGGCGCGTCCGAGGTGACGGGATCGTCCGACCCGGGCGCCACCGGGGTGTCGCTGCTCGGGGCGATCTTCCCGGCGCTGGTGGGCGTGGTGATCGCCCTGGTCGTGCCCCCGCACGCGGTGCCGACCGTGCTCGACGGGGTGCCGGCCGAGCGGGTGCGCCGGGAGGCGCTGGTGCTCGTGGGGCTCGCCGTGGCGTTCCCGCTGTCGGTGCTCGCGGTGCCCGACGACCTCGCCTACCCGTTGCTGAAGATCGGCCTGCTGCTGATCGCGCCGCTGGTGGTGTTCCGGCTGCTGCGCGGCACCGGCCCGGTGGCTCGGACGGTCCCGCGCCCGCTCGTGTGGGCCGCCCCCTGCGCGGCCGCGCTGGCCTGGTTCCTGACCTCGCAGGTCGGCCCGCTGGCCACGCCGCTCACGCAGGGGCTGCCCGACCCCGTCACGCTCGCCGTGATATCGCTGGTCACCCTGCTCACGGCGAGCGTGCTGGAGGAGTTCTTCTACCGGGCCTGGCTGCAGACCCGGCTGGAACGGTTGATCGGCGTCGGCCCGGCGGTGGTCGCGCAGGCGCTGCTGTTCACCGCCATGCACGTCGGGCACATCGCCGCCCACCCCGCCGGGCTCGTGACGGGAGTGGCGGGCGCACTCGCCGTCCAGGGGGTGTTCGGGCTGATGCAGGGCGTGCTGTGGGCCCGCTACCGCAACATCTGGGTGATCGTCGCGATCCACGTCGTGACCAACCTGGTCTACGTCGACCTGCTCTTCTCATAGTCAGAGCGACGTGAGCTCGGGCAGCAGCTCGGCGATGCCGATCCGCCGGTAGAACTCGGAGCGGATCCGGTCGTAGACGACCGAGACCACCTCGCTGCCGTCCCGGCTCGGGTCGACGTGCACCCGGAACGGGCGCTGCCCGGCGGGCAGGTCGATCACGCGCACGATCTCGTCGGCCACCTCGTCGGCGGTTCGCCCCTCGGGGAACGCCGCGGTCAGGCGGGCGGGCATCTGCTCGCGCAGCTCGCCGTAGGCCGCGTCGTAGGCGGCCTCCCGCTCGGTGTCGGCCGGGCGACCGGAGCGCGCGAAGTGGTTCGTGCCCGACGGGTAGGCGCCCGGCACCATGATCGTCGTGTCGATACCGAACTTCGCCACCTCGGCGGCGTAGCTCTCGGCCAGCGTGTCCATGCCGGCCTTCGCCGCGAAGTACGGCGCCAGGAACGGCGGGTGCCCACCGCGGGTGGACGACGACCCGATCCACAGCAGCAGGCCGGAGCCGCGCTCGCGCATCGCGGGCAGCACGGCCCGGTTGACCCGCTGCGTCGAGAGCACGTTCACGTCGTACAGCTCGGCGAGCTGCTCCGGGGTGAACGCCTCGGTCGGGCCGAGCACCATGTGCCCGGCGTTGTGGATCACGACGTCGACGTGGCCGGAGGTCTGCAGGACCTCGGCGATGGCCGCGTCGACCGAGGCCTGGTCGAGCACGTCCATCTCGACGCTGTGCAGGTCGAGGCCCAGCTCCGCCAGCGCGGCGACGGCGGGTGCGTTGCGGCCGGTGGTCTGTCGCATGCCGGCGTACACGGTGTGGCCGGCCTTGGCGAGTGCGCGCGCGGTGAGGTTGCCGAACCCGCTGGACGCTCCGGTGATGACGATGACGGACATCAGATGATCCCTCCGTTGGCGCGGACGATCTGCCCGTTGACCCAGTGGCCGGCGGGCGAGGACAGGAACGTGACGACCTCCGCGATGTCCTGCGGCGTGCCGAGGCGCTCCAGCGGCGGCTGTGCGGCGAGCCGGGCGACCGTCTCCTCGCCCTTGCCGTCGAGGAACAGGTCGGTGGCGGTCGGGCCGGGAGCCACGGCGTTGACGGTGACGTCGCGGCCGCGCAGCTCGCGGGCGACGATCAGGGGCAGTGCTTCCACGGCACCCTTGCTCGCGGCGTACGCGCCGTAGCCGGGGAACGCGAGGCCGAGCACGGACGTCGAGAAGAGGACGATCGAGCCGCCGCCGCGGACCCGCCGTGCCGCCTGCTGGGCCACGACGAACGCGCCGCGCACGTTGGTGCGGTGGATGGCGTCGAACTCGGCGAGATCGAGCTCGGCGATCGGGGTCAGGGCCATGCGCCCGGCCGCGTTCACCACGACGTCGACGCCGCCGAACTCGCGCTCGGCCGTGTCGAACATGGCGGCGACGGCGGTCTCGTCCGCGACGTCGGCCGCCGCGGCGACCGCGCGGCCGCCCGCTGCGGTGATCTCGGCGACGGTCTTCTCGGCGGCCTCGTGGTTGCCCGCGTAGCCGACGACGACGGCGACACCGTCGGCCGCCAGGCGCAGGGCGATCGCGTGGCCGATGCCGCGGGAGGCGCCGGTGACGACGGCGACCCGCTCGGTGGTGGTAGCTGAAGTGGTCATGGCACAGAGAGTTCGCCGATCCGCCGTTCGGAGGCAGAGTGCGTTCACCGGGGGGATGCCACCCCCTGTCTCCGGCCGTCGCGGCGCGCGAGACTGCGGTGGTGAACCTCGTCGAACTCGGTGCGTTCCTGCGGTCGCGCCGCGACCGCATCCGCCCCGCCGACGTCGGGCTGCCCACCGGGCCGCGCCGGCGCGTGCCGGGGCTACGGCGCGACGAGGTCGCGCAGCTGGCCGGGGCCTCGGTGGAGTACTACATCGAGCTGGAGCGCGGCGCGGGCTCGCAGCCGTCCGAGCAGATGGTGGCGGCGCTCGCGCGCAGCCTGCGACTGACCGTCGACGAGCGCAACCACCTCTTCCACCTGGCCGGACGGCCCGTCCCCCTGCAGGGTGGACCCGCCTCGCACGTGCACCCCGGCATGTCCGACCTGCTCGACCGGCTCACCACCACCCCCGCGCAGGTCATCACCGATCTCCACGTGACTCTGGTGCAGAACCGGCTGGCACTGGCACTGGTCGGCGACGAGTCGCTGCATCGCGGGCTCGCCGCGAGCTACGTCCACCGCTGGTTCCTCGATCCACACGGCCGCCACGCCTACCCGGAGGAGGACCACCCGACCCAGTCGCGCGCGTTCGTCGCGGATCTGCGGGCCGCACTGGCCCGGCGCGACGCCCGGGACAAGGAGGCGTCGGCGCTGCTCACGGCCCTGCTGGCGGGCTCGCCCGAGTTCGTCCGGCTGTGGGAGGAGCACGACGTCGCGTTCCGGCGTGACGACCGCAAGCGGATCATCCACCCGACGCTGGGGCTGCTCGAGGTGAACTGCCTCAACCTCTTCAGCGAGGACGGCCGGCAGCGGTTGCTGTGGTTCACGCCGGCCGTCGGCACCGACAGCGTCGAGCGCATGGAGCTGCTCGGCGTGGTGGGCCGGCAGGACCTCACGCCGGAGCGCGGCTGAGCAGCTCCTGCTCCTCGGCGGCGGAGAGGCCGGCCTTGCGCTCGCGATCCACGCCGAGGGCCTGCTCGTGGAGCAGAGCGGCGCGTGCCGTGTCGGCGATGGATCGGCTGGTCAGGCCGGCTTTGGCGGCCGGGTCCGGATCGTGTGCGGCGATGCCGAGACTGTCGGACGGCAGCCACAGCGGCAGCGACCGCGGCCCCATCCAGAACGTGATGCCGGCAGCCTCCAGCTCGTCCGGCGCGACGCGCACCAGCTCCAGGTCCGGCGCGCCGACCGCGGCAGCGACTTCGTCGAGCATCGCGCCCAGCGTCGATCCCGGTCCGACCCCGTCGTACGTGCCGCCGACGCCGTCCTCCGCGGAGCGGACGATCCACTCGGCGAGATCGCGCACGTCGACGATCTGCGCGGGCTGGTCGGGCGCGTCCGGCACGACGGCCCGGCCGCCGCGGGCGAAGCGGGCCGGCCAATAGCCGAACCGGTCGCTGAGATCGCCCGGCCCGCAGATCAGCCCGGCCCGCACGATCAGCGCGTCCGGGTGGGTGGAGCGGACGGCGTTCTCGCTGGCCACCTTCACCGCGCCGTAGCCCTCCGGGTCGGTGGGATCGGCGTCCTCGAGCGGTGCGAGCAGCGACCCGTCGGCGGCGTAGACGCTCACCGACGACACGAACGTCCAGTGCGCGGCGTCGATGCTGCTCAACGCATCCCGCACCCAGCCGAAGTTCATGCGCGCCACGTCCACGACGGCGTCGAACCGCTCCCCGGTCAGCGGGCCGAGTCCCCGGTCGCGGTCGATTGCCACCAGCGTGGCGCCGTCGGGCACCGCGCCGGACTCACCGCGCGCCGCGCACACCACATCGTGGCCACGGGCGAGCGCGGCCGCCGCCGTCGCGTAGGAGACGAACCGGGTGCCGCCGAGGATGAGGAAGCGCATGAGCGCAGCGTCACGCGGAGCGGTGACCGGCCGCAATGATGTTCGCCGTACGCTGATCCCCCGTGGCGAGAGTCGTGGTGGATGTGATGCCCAAGCCCGAGATCCTCGACGTGCAGGGCCAGGCCGTGCACGGGGCGTTGAACCGCCTGGGCATCTCCGGTATCTCCGACGTCCGGCAGGGCAAGCACTTCGAGCTCGAGGTCGACGACGCGATCGACGACGAGACCCTGCACAAGGTGGCCGGTGAGCTCCTGGCCAACCCGGTGATCGAGGACTGGGTGGTGACACGCGCATGACGAGGGTCGGCGTCATCACGTTCCCCGGCACCCTCGACGACGGCGACGCCGCCCGTGCGGTGCGCCGCTCCGGCGCCGAGGCGGTCGCGCTGTGGCACGCCGACCACGACCTGCAGGGTGTCGAGGCCGTCGTGGTGCCGGGCGGGTTCAGCTACGGCGACTACCTGCGCGCCGGCGCGATCGCCAGCATGGCGCCGATCATGAGATCGGTGGTCGACGCGGCTCGGGGCGGCATGCCGGTCCTGGGCATCTGCAACGGCTTCCAGATCCTGTGCGAGGCCGGGCTGCTGCCCGGCGCGCTGCTGCGCAACGCCGGCCTGCACTTCGTCTGCCGCGACCAGCGCCTGCGCGTCGAGACCGTCGCCACGCCGTGGACCAGCGGTTTCGCCGCTGGCGACGAGATCGTCGTGCCCGTGAAGAACATCGACGGCCGCTACCACGCCGACGCCGCGACGTTGGAGCAGCTGGAGGCGGAGAACCGGGTGGTGTTCCGCTACGTCGGCGGCAACCCCAACGGCTCGCTCAACGACATCGCCGGCATCAGCTCCGCGGACGGGCGGGTCGTGGGGCTCATGCCGCACCCCGAGCACGCCATCGACGCGCTCACCGGCCCGTCCACGGACGGGTTGGGCCTGTTCATCTCGCTGCTGGGTGCAGTCGCCGCGGCCTGAGGCCGTGCTTGACCGGTGGGGCGGGGTGCTCGCGGTGGTGCTGGCCGCGGTGCCCGTCGCGGCGCTGCTGGTGTGGCTGCAGGCCCGCCGGCGCGGGCTCCGCGCCCCGCTGCTGGAAGCGATCATCGTGCTGGGCACCCTGCCCTGGCTGTGGATGGTGCTCACCCCGCGCGGGACGGGTCGCGTGCTGGATCTTGTGCCGTTCGCGGACCTGGCCGGCCAGTTGGGTGCCGCGTCCGCGGTGGAGCAGATCGGCGGCAACCTGCTGGTGTTCGCCGCGCTCGGCGCCGCGGCACCGATGCGCTGGCCGATCGGGTGGCAGGTGGTCGCGATCGCTGCCGCCGGGTCGGTGGCGATCGAGATCGTCCAGTACGTGCTGGCGATCGGTCGCGTCAGCTCCATCGACGACGTGCTGCTCAACGTGGCCGGCGCCGCGTTGGCCGGGGCTGCGTCGAGGCACTGGTGGCGCGATGATGGCGGACGTGCCGGTCACCGCTGAGGAGGTCCATCGGTTCGCCGCTCCGCTACCTCGCACGGAGGTCGCGATGGTGCGCGACTCGATGAAGTTCCGCGTCCGCAGCATCGTCTACCTGGCCATCGCGTCCGACGAGCAGACGATCGGCTTCGCCTTCCCGAAGGCCGAACGCGCCGCGTTGGTCGCGAGCGAGCCGGAGAAGTTCCTCCTCCCGCGGGAGTCGGACATGCGGTTCAACTGGGTGGAGGGCCGGCTCGCCGCCCTCGATCGCGACGAGATGCAGGAGCTCGTGCTCGACGCGTGGCAGATGGTGGTGCCGAAGAAGGTCATCGCCGCCTACTTCGAGGTCGATCCGATCCGACGGGCAGCGCGCGGCGAGGCCTGACCAGGCACGTAGGCTCGACTGGTGACGACAGTTGCGCCCGCAGACACCGTCGACAACGCCGCCGCGACCCCTGACCAGCCGCAACCCTTCCGCGAGCTCGGGCTCAAGGACGACGAGTACGCGCGCATCCGGGAGATCCTCGGCCGCCGCCCCACCGACGCCGAGCTGGCGATGTACTCGGTGATGTGGAGCGAGCACTGCTCGTACAAGTCGTCGAAGGTGCACCTGGCCTACTTCGGCGAGACCACCACCGAGGAGATGCGGTCGAAGATGCTCGCCGGCATCGGCGAGAACGCCGGCGTCGTCGACATCGGCGACGGGTGGGCGGTCACGTTCAAGGTCGAGTCGCACAACCACCCGTCCTACGTGGAGCCGTACCAGGGCGCCGCGACGGGTGTCGGCGGGATCGTGCGCGACATCATGGCGATGGGCGCGCGCCCGATCGCCGTGGCCGACCCGCTGCGCTTCGGCCCGGCCGACGCCCCTGACACCCGCCGGGTGCTGCCCGGCGTGGTCGCCGGCGTCGGTGGCTACGGCAACTCGCTCGGGCTGCCGAACGTGGGCGGCGAGGTCGTCTTCGATGCCTGTTATGCGGGCAACCCGCTGGTCAACGCGCTGTGCGTGGGCTCGATGCGCACCGAGGATCTGCACCTGGCGTTCGCGTCCGGCTCCGGCAACAAGATCATCCTGTTCGGCGCGCGGACCGGCCTCGACGGCATCGGCGGCGTCTCCGTGCTGGCCAGCGAGACGTTCTCCGACGACGGGGGGCCGGGCCGCAAGAAGCTCCCGAGCGTGCAGGTCGGCGACCCGTTCACCGAGAAGGTGCTCATCGAGTGCTGCCTCGAGCTCTATCACGCGGGGCTCGTCGTGGGGATCCAGGACCTCGGCGGTGCCGGCCTCTCCTGCGCCACGTCCGAGCTGGCCAGCGCCGGCGACGGCGGCATGCACATCGATCTCGACGCCGTCCCCCTGCGCGCCTCCGGGATGACGCCGGCGGAGATCCTCTCCAGCGAGTCGCAGGAGCGCATGTGCGCCGTGGTGACCCCGGAGAACGTCGACGCGTTCATGGCGGTGTGTCGCAAGTGGGACACCATCGCCACCGTGATCGGCGAGGTCACCGACGGGGACCGGCTGGTCATCACCTGGCACGGCGAGACCGTCGTCGACGTGCCACCGCGCACGGTCGCGCACGACGGACCCGTCTACCACCGGCCGGTCGCCCGGGGCGCCGGCCAGGACGCGCTCGTCGCGAACACTCCCGACGCGCTGCCGCGCCCGAGCGACCTGCGCGCCGAGATCCTGCGCATGATCGCCTCGCCGAACCTCGCGAGCCGGGCGTGGGTCACCGACCAGTACGACCGGTACGTGCGCGGCAACACCGCTGCTGCCCAGCCCGCCGACGCCGGCGTCGTCCGCGTCGACGAGTCGACGGGCCGCGGCATCGCCGTCGCCACCGACTGCAACGCCCGCTTCGTCGCGCTGGATCCCTACAACGGCGCGCAGCTGGCGCTCGCCGAGGCCTACCGCAACGTCGCCACGTCCGGTGCCGTGCCGCTCGCCGTCACCGACTGCCTCAACTTCGGCTCGCCCGAGGATCCGCACGTCATGTGGCAGTTCCAGCAGGCCGTGCGGGGCATCGCCGACGGGTGCGCGCAGCTGGGCATCCCGGTCACCGGTGGCAACGTGAGCTTCTACAACCAGACGGGCCCCACCGCGATCCTGCCGACGCCGGTGGTCGGCGTGCTCGGTGTGCTCGACGACGTCGCGGCGCGGATCCCGGCCGGTTTCCGCCGCGCAGGCGACACGATCGTCCTGCTCGGCGAGACCCGCGACGAGCTGGGCGGCAGCGAGTGGGCGCACGTTGCGCACGGGCACCTCGGTGGTCGCCCGCCGGCCGTCGACCTGGCCGCCGAGCAGCGGCTCGCCGCCTTCCTGGCCGGCTCGGCAGCGCAGGTCACGGGCTCGCACGACCTCTCCGACGGCGGCCTGGCGCAGGCGCTCGTGGAGAGCTGCCTGATCGGCGGGCAGGGCGCGACCGTCGAGCTGCCCGGCGACGATCCGTTCGTGGCGCTGTTCGCCGAGTCCGCAGGCCGGATCCTCGTCACGGTGGCATCGGAGCAGGTCGACGCCCTGCTCGCTGCTGCCGCCGCGGCCGGGGTGCCCGCGCAGTCGATCGGCACCACCGGCGGCGCCGCGCTGGCGATCGCAGGCATCGACGAGCTCCCCCTGGACGAGCTGCGTACTGCATGGGAGGCCACCCTCCCGGCGCTGTTCGGATGACTGATCCGCTGGCGCCCGTCCTGGCGTGGCTCGACGGCGGGCCGGCGCCGGAGCGGTTGGTGCTGCGGGCGGCGGTGAAGGAGAGCCTTGCCGCACTCGCCGCGGCCGCTCCGGGCCGCAGCGTGGAGGTACGGGTACCTCCACTTGGTGCAGTGCAATGCGTAGCGGGTCCTCGACACACCCGGGGGAACCCCCCCAATGTGGTCGAAGTCGATCCCCGAACCTGGCTCTCGCTCGCCGTCGGCCGCCTGAGCTGGGACGATGCGCTCGCAGACCGGCTCGTGAAGGTGTCCGGGTCGCGCGCAGGGGAGATCGCCGCCTGGCTCCCGCTGCGGTGACAGCACGATTTGGTCACCCAGAGCCACCGATTGGACCCACCCGGTAGAGTGAAGCGCCACTCGTCGTGGTGGCGCAACATCGTCCACGCGACCACACTTGGGCCGTTCGGTTCCCCTCGATCGGGCGAGAGGCAGGTGCTGCGTGACGCGCATCAACGGCATGGCCGACGCGTCCGACGCATTGGGTCAGCCGGCCCCGATGCCGCGTGTAGCGGACGAGCGGCTGAGCCGGCTCGCCGCCAGGTGGGCGGCCACCACACCTGGCGGAGCGCCTAACCTCGTCGGCCGGTTGGAGTCGTTGCTGCGCCGGATCGCCACTGCCGTCCGAGCTGAGCCGTTCACCGCCGAGTTCGCGCGGACCATCGGGGCCGACCTGTTCGCTGCAGGATCTGCAGCGAGCACGGCCGACCCGGAGGACCTGCTCGCCGCGAGCCTCACTCTGCTTCGGGCCGAGGCGGGGGTGCTGCTCGGCACCGTGGAGCCGGCCGGTGTCGCCCGGCTGGCGGCCGTGCTCGCCGAGATCGCCGCCGGGTTCGCCCGCGTCTACGGCGAGGTCGGCACGCGGCCACCGCGTGATGCCGGGCCGCTGCCCGCCGATCTCGCCGGCGGCCTCGACAACTGGTACTACCGGGCCACGTTCGAGCAGGCCGCGTTCGCGGTCGGGCTGATGTCCCTCGACGGCGCCACGTTCATCGGCAATCCCGCGCTGGTGGCGCTGTTCGGCATGCGCGGCCCCGACCGGCCGCTCTCGGACTTCGTGCACCCCGACGACCTCGGCGAGGTGCTGCGGCTGCGCCAGCGGCTCGTCGCGGGCGAGGCCGAGGTCGTGCGGATCGACGTGCGGCTGGTGCGCTCCGACGCCTCCACGTTCTGGGTGCACATGGTGGGTTCGCTGGTGCACCGGGCCGACGGCTCACCCACGCACGTCCAGGTGCTGGTCGAGGACGTTTCGCAGCGCCAGGCCCGCACCGCGCGGCTCGTCCACGCCGCGGGCCGCGACCACCTCACCCACCTGCCGGGCGAGGCGCAGGCCGAGACGTGGCTGCACCGGGCGTTCCACGGTGGGGCGCAGGTGGTCGGCGTGTGCACGGTGAACCTCGACGGGTTCGCCGCGCTAGTCGACAACCTCGGCTCGATCGGGGCCGACCGGCTGCTGATGGCCGTCGCCGGCCGGCTGCAGCTCGTGGCCGGCGCGCACCTGCTCACCCGCACCGGCGCCGACCAGTTCCTCGTGCTGATGGCCGATCCGGGCTCCGACGGCGAGCCCGTCCGGCTGGCCGACCGGCTGCTCGACGCGCTGTCGGTGCCGTTCGTGATCGGCGACCGACCGGTCAGCGTCACCGCCAGCATCGGTGTCGCGCACGCGGCCACGGCGAGCACCACCGCCGCCGAGCTGACCCGCGCCGCCGACGTGGCCTGCTCGTGGGCCCGCTCGCTCGGCGGCGGCCGCCGCGTCGAGTTCGACCACCGCCGCGACGCCGGCGAAGCCGCCCGGTTCGCACTGCTGTCCGGGCTGCGCGGCGCGATCGGTCGGGGCGAGTTCCGGCTGGCCTACCAGCCGCTCGTGGCGCTGGATTCGCGACGGCTGCGCGGAGCAGAGGCGCTGGTCCGCTGGCAGCACCCCGACGAGGGGCTGATCGGGCCCGGCCGGTTCATCGAGCTGGCCGAGCAGAGCGGCGCGATCGTCCCGCTCGGTCGCTGGGTGCTGGAGGAGGGCTGCGCGCAGGCCGCGCGCTGGTGGCACGACCTCGGTGGCGAGGCGCCCTACGTCAGCGTCAACGTCTCGCCGGTGCAGCTGGCCGCCCCGGACTGGGTGGACGACGTCACGGAGGTGCTCGCCACCACCGGGCTGCCGCCCACGAAGCTGCAGCTGGAGATCACCGAGCAGGCCGTGCTCGTCGACGAGGCCACGGCGCTGAGCTCGCTCACTGCGCTCGCCGAGACCGGGGTGCGGTTCGCCCTCGACGACTTCGGCACCGGCTACTCCAGCTTCGCCTGGCTGCGCCGCCTGCCGGTGCACATGCTGAAGATCGACGGCTCGTTCATCCAGGGGCTACGCCATCCGGCCCCCGACCGGGTGGACCGTTCGATCGTGCGTGCGCTCATCGACATGGCCCATGCGCTCGACCTGTCCGTCACCGCGGAATGGGTCGAGACGCCGGTGCAGGTGCGGCGGCTGGCGGAGCTCGGCTGTGACGTCGGGCAGGGCAGATGGTTCGGTGACCCTGGTCCCGGTCAGTGGGTTCCGAGCGAGTTCCGGCGTAGGCTCGGCCGGTGACGTGCGCCTATCCGGCGCGTGATCACTGACCCATCGCCGTCTCCTGGAGCGTGTCGTGCGCACGAGTTCCGACCGGAACTGCCACCTCGACAACGACCTCGACACCGACGACATCCCCGGCGCCACCCCGAGCCTCGACGTCTCGGCCGACCCGGAGCCCCGCGAGGAATGCGGCGTGTTCGGTGTCTGGGCCCCGGGCGAGGACGTGGCCAACCTCACCTACTACGGCCTCTACGCGCTGCAGCACCGCGGGCAGGAGTCGGCCGGCATCGCCGTGTCCGACGGCCACCGCACGGTGGTGTTCAAGGAGCTGGGCCTGGTCAGCCAGGTCTTCGACGAGCAGACGCTGTCGTCGTTGCGCGGGCACCTCGCGGTCGGCCACTGCCGCTACTCCACCACCGGCTCGTCGGTGTGGGAGAACGCGCAGCCCACCTTCCGCACCACTGCTGCGGGCAGCGGGGTCGCGCTCGGCCACAACGGCAACCTGGTCAACACGGCCGAGCTGCGCGACGAGGTCGCCCAGCTCGTCGCGGCCGGTGCCACGCAGCACGCGAAGATCGCCGCCACCACCGACTCCGATCTCATCACCGAGATCCTGGCCGCCACCGCGGTCGACATCGGTCTGGAGGAGGCGGCCGCCCGGCTGCTGCCGCGGGTGCGCGGCGCCTACTCGTTGGTGTTCGCCGACGAGCAGACCCTCTACGCCGCCCGCGACCCGCACGGCGTGCGCCCGCTCGTCCTCGGCCGCCTCGAACGCGGCTGGGTGATAGCCAGCGAGACCGCCGCGCTCGACATCGTCGGCGCGTCGTTCGTCCGCGAGGTGGAGCCCGGCGAGCTGCTCGCCATCGACGAGGGCGGCCTGCGCAGCACCCGGTTCGCCACCCCGGAGCCCAAGGGCTGCGTCTTCGAGTACGTCTACCTCGCCCGCCCCGACACCACGATCTCCGGCCGCTCGGTGCACGCCGCGCGCGTCGAGATCGGCCGTCGGCTCGCCGAGGAGCACCCGGTCGAGGCCGACCTCGTGATCCCCGTGCCGGAATCGGGCACCCCGGCCGCGATCGGCTACGCGCAGGGCTCCGGCATCCCGTACGGGCAGGGCCTGGTCAAGAACCAGTACGTGGGCCGCACGTTCATCCAGCCCAGCCAGACCATCCGCCAGCTCGGCATCCGGCTCAAGCTCAACCCGCTGCGCGACGTCATCCGCGGCAAGCGCCTCGTCGTCGTCGACGACTCGATCGTGCGCGGCAACACCCAGCGCGCGCTCGTCCGCATGCTGCGTGAGGCCGGGGCCCTCGAAGTGCACGTGCGGATCGCGTCGCCGCCGGTGCGCTGGCCCTGCTTCTACGGCATCGACTTCGCCACCCGCGCCGAGCTGATCGCCTCCAGCCTCGACGCCGAGGGCGTGCGCCGGTCCATCGGCGCCGACTCGCTCGGCTACGTGTCCGTCGACAACATGGTGGCCGCGACCGACCAGCCGCGCAGCCGCCTGTGCGCCGCCTGCTTCGACGGGCAGTACCCCATCGCGCTCCCCGACGAGGCCGTCCTCGGCAAGCACCTGCTCGAGCTGTCGCCGGTGGTGTCGGCGTCGGGCGCAGCGTCCGGGGACCCCGGGCCGCTCTCGGTCGGTTACGGTGCATCGGACGCCTTGCGCCGTCCCTGACCCGCTCCCCACACGCTAGGAGTACTACCCGTCATGTCGCCGACCACGCCGGAAGGCCCGGGGGTGAGCTACGCGTCGGCCGGGGTCGACATCGATGCCGGTGAACGTGCCGTCGACGCGTTGCGCCCGTACGCGGAGAAGGCGAGCCGCCCCGAGGTACTCGGCGGCATCGGCGGGTTCGCCGGGCTGTTCGCGCTGAAGCTCGGCAAGTACACCGAGCCCGTGCTGGCGGCATCGACCGACGGTGTGGGCACCAAGGTCGCCATCGCGCAGGCCATGGACAAGCACGACACGATCGGGCTCGACCTCGTCGCCATGGTCGTCGACGACCTCGTGGTGTGCGGCGCGGAGCCGCTGTTCCTGCAGGACTACATCGCCGTCGGCAAGGTCGTGCCCGCGCAGATCGCGGCCGTCGTCAAGGGCATCGCCGAGGGCTGCCAGCAGGCCGGCTGCGCGCTCCTCGGTGGCGAGACCGCCGAGCACCCCGGGCTCATGGAGACCGGCGGCTACGACGTCTCCGCCACCGGCGTCGGCATCGTCGAGGCCGGGCAGATGCTGCGGCCCGAGAACGTCCGCCCCGGCGACGTGCTGGTGGCGATGGGTTCGTCTGGCCTGCACTCCAACGGCTACTCGCTGGCCCGGCACGTGCTGCTCGACATCGCCCGGATGCCGCTGGGGGGGCAGGTGGAGGAGTTCGAGCACACCCTCGGCGAGGAACTGCTCGTGCCCACCCGCATCTACGCCAAGGACTGCCTCACCCTGGCCGCGGAGACCAGCGTGCGCACGTTCTCCCACATCACCGGCGGCGGCCTGGCCCGCAACCTGGAACGGGTGCTGCCCACCGGGCTCGAGGCCGTCGTCGAGCGCAACTCGTGGACCCCCGCGCCGGTGTTCAAGCTCATCGCCTCCCGCGGTCGCGTCGAGCGCGCGGAGATGGAGAAGACGTTCAACATGGGCGTCGGCATGGTCGCGGTGCTGCCCGCCGACGACGTCGACCGCGCCCTCGCCGTCCTCACCGCCCGGCACGTCCCGGCGTGGGCGCTGGGCGAGGTGCGCCGGTCCACCGGTGAGACCGACGGCACCCCGGGTGCCCGGGTCCGTCTGGTGGGCGAGCACCCGCGCTTCTAGGTGAAGTCGGCCGGGGTGAAGGGCCGCGGCTCGACCAGCACCATCCAGTTGCCGGAGTTGTCGCGGGCGACGGCCTCCACCCCGTAGGGGCGCTCCTCGGGCTGCTGGACGAACTCGACGCCCTTCGCCCGGAAGTCGTCGTAGGTCTTGCGGCAGTCGTCGACGTTCACGCCGATGCCGAACATGTTGCCGGCGGCCTGGGCGCGCTTGATCGCGGCCACCATGTCGTCGGGGATCGGCGGGCCGGGCTCGGCGAGGTGGATCTGCAGGTCCGGCTGGGTCGCGGACTTC
>Ga0307513_10006777_pt1 | contig 14940 bp, 11 predicted proteins | sample 15_EM_MG_FD_202174 | JGI IMG/M metagenome (GOLD analysis project Ga0307513, IMG submission 202174) | Populus trichocarpa ectomycorrhiza microbial communities from riparian zone in the Pacific Northwest, United States - 15_EM | ecosystem: Host-associated > Plants > Roots > Unclassified | place... | reverse complement strand
AAAATACTCAATTTATAGTAAGGCGAATTGAATAAACATGTTAACACTTAGTTTCTTATATTTATTGACATACATAGTTCTCGATATATGTAATTAAATGCACATATAAGTTTTTTAATTTATAATTATATATATGATAAAAAATAACACATCTGAAAAAGCTTATATATTTGTTTTTTTATAAATAAATTATTCTATTTAACAAAACCCGAGTCGAATATAATGATGCTTTAGTGTTTATATTCAACTATTCATACAAACATGTACCGTTATGGACGCATTTTGCTATTTATTAAATATTCCCTTGCAGCCAGGATGCTTTTTAACATTTACAACTCGGCATTGCAGTTTGTTTCTCTTACAATTCATTGTCAGGACGTTGAAAGATGAGAGATAGGTGACATCAGAGAGGTAAGAAAGAGAAAACTCAAGCTGGCTATGTTATCGCATACAAATCATTAATAGTGGCGTGGTTTGGCTCTTCTTTAACAGAGAAGATCCGTCGATGATGACTGAAGCCTCCACGAAGCTGAAAAAGGTCAATCGAAGGTAGCTGAAAACAAAAATAATTCATGCTACTTTTAGTACACAAACATCATCCGAACCACCTATCTCGTGTCACCTACGAGTAATGTTTGAAAAAAAAGTTTCAATTTTTTTTAATTAAAATTTGATTTTTATTTTTATTTTTGATTAATTGTTTTAGTATTTTTTCATTATTTTGATTAGTTAATATTAAAAATATTATTTTAATATATTTATAAAAAAATAATTTAAAATCCCGTAGTTAATCAAAATAGTCCCTTCACAATCACAACATTTTACCTTTTTTTTCTTCTTTTTATTTTTGCAAGATTGAGATAAATAATTTTTTTTCTTTTATAACTATTTTTTTCTTTTATAACTATTACAAATAATGAAAAGATGAAAAGATTAAAGGAGACTGCAAAAAGGCTTTTATAGAGCTGTTATTTTGTTGATGGGTTGCAACCTAAATAACATCGCAACCGCTACTAGTATGTTTGAGAGTATAGTTATTTTTCAAATTGATTTTTGTTTAGAAATATATTATAATAATATTTTTATTTTTAAAAAATTATTTTTAATATTAGTGCGTTAAAATAATTTGAAAACACAAAAAAAAATATTAATTTGAAGTAAAGAAAAAAATAAAAAATTTTAAAATTAGTAGAAAAAATCTTGCTGTGCAGAAAATAAAATTAACAGAGAATGAACAATCAATCATGTAAACTTCACCATAAAGTCAGATGCACCCTCCAGTACAAGGATCCAATTTTACTCCCTATCAGCACCTAGCCAGACAGATTTAGACAAGACAAAATGATATGTTGTATGATTACAAGATGCAAATTCAACCACTCTTGGTAAGCATGCTTCAACTCCCATCTCCAGAATATTCACAAATCAGCTTCAGAATCTACCTCCAATGACATTAAACCACATTTTCCTTCTGTTTCAGTTCAATACACAAAAAATTGGACTTGAGAAAGAAGAAAAATCCCACAGTAAAAATTTCAAATATTAAAAATGAATTATATAGAGCCATAAGCCTAACTTTCAGCTATTAGTTGAATGTTGTAGGTCAACCATTTCTATTTCTTTTAAGCTGTGCAGCTGAAGTGTGAAGATCTTGCAAATTGAATATTGATCATATCAACCAGTAAAACAAATTCATTGAAAGAATGCTCTAAGAAAAGAGTGGAGTTGTATGATATGCAGGCGATAGGATCTGAGAAAACATGTAGCTAAAGATGAACAGTCTTGAACCAAATTTAAAATTGATCAACAGTTCATCATCAAAGCACACAGTAACCAGGTCAAAATGATGGAAAATATTTATGCAAAGCTTACATCATTCTGTATAAGCTCTGTCAGTCCCATCTGATCTGCAGTACCACTCTCAGACACAGTCTGCAAAGCAAATTCATTCAGCTCAATTAAAAGATCATCCATGACCATAAAATCAATAAAGAGCTCAAAGTGTTTCTGGCCAACTTGTTAATCTTTTATTTTTCATATCAATAACATACCAGCCTGGAATCTACACTAATCCTGGATTTCAGAGCAAGGAAGTAAAAACACTAAAATCAAAACAATAGCACAAAAATCAAATCAAAGTTGCAAACAGTTTAACTATGATGTAGAGCAAGAGAAATGGGACTTCTGTTAAAGCAGCTTATCAGAATAACCAAAAAAAATTACAAGACTATAATTATTTGCCTTGCGAGAACTGACTGAAAAATACAACTGAATCAAATGAAATAAGAATAAAAGCAAAGTAAAACCTCAGGGATCAAAGGAAGCGTGGAAAGTTCAACAGCAGGCAATTCTCCCAACTCACTGTTCATGCTGTGAAATGTCTCACCTGCAAATTTTAGAAAAGAGATGAGACCACAGGTGCTCCAAGCAAAATAAAAATAATAATAACATGACACCGAACCAGAGAAAATCAAGATGATCTCTACAAATAGTAAGAAGTTTATGTCTGTGGAAAGATCGGAGAAGGCGCTCCCAATAATTGGTATACTTAAAACAATATTACTGAGATCCTTCAATATATTTGTGGAGAACAAGAAAACCATTCGATACCAACTAAAACTCTTGTTGTATGTCCTCAAGCTCATTCAAAATTCTCCTTCATTTAGAAAACAAATGTGGACAAAAATATTAATAATATACAGGAATACATCAAACATGTGGCGGTGCCATGAGGTCAACTTGCACATTGTTGCCTTGTAATATGACAGATAAAAACATTAAAGTTTCTCAATACTCAGTATTGAGAAAATATGATTTTCACTCCAGAATAAGATCACTTTTGTAGCTGATTCACTTCTGCTTGTAATGCTCAGGCATCAAGATAGATGAACCATGACTACAATTTATTATATTAAACACAAGGCACGCAATCAGCATGAACAAGGATGGCAAATCTGGACCACTTAGAGGAGTACAGATAGCGAATGATTTGGTTGCTACTCTTAACACAAGGTTCACAGGAAAACACAGAAAAGGAAAATAACAACATCATTAACAACAACAACAACATATCAGGACACTTTAGAAATGTATGGAACAGCCAGTGAATTGGGTTGCACCAGATAATATAATATGTCCTTTCACAATTAGGGAAGATCCAAATTTGGTCCTTATGGGAGAAGGGAATTTTTTAGAACTGATTTTGAGAACTGCGATCCATGCAAGCTGCATGTTCTAGATTCAATCACTAAAAACACAAAATTACAAGATGCGTCGTTATTTACATAGGCAGTGTGTTATTTAAATTGAATGGAATACTTACTGTTTAGAGTGCTGAACTGTAGACTTCTTTGCACATTACAGATATGATCCCTAAATGAAATAAACATGGTTTAATACAATCACATTACTGTAGAGCAAAGAGAAAATTAAGTGCAACAACATCAGATATAAACATAAATTATTACCACATGTACGAACACCCTACAGTTTCTTGGAAGCTTATTGCTAATTCTGTAGAAAATTCTGGATCTCTCCATGAAATTATTGTATCTGAAAAGTTAAGTGCAGAAATCATTTGCTCAGAACTGAATGATTCAATGGAGCATCATATACCAGACAACATAGTGCTAGTATTAGCTAATAATTAGTAGAAACACACGTTATAAATCCCTTTCTGGGAAAACTCAGATACCTTCTTGTTTTCTGTAAATGTCATCTGGGGTTATACGATGCAAAAGCAATGTCTTGTTGTCTTCTTCATCAATAACATACAAGCTTAGATCGTCTGATCTCTGCATGATAGCAATTGCATTCAATAGAACCCATGATATGGTTAGCTAATTATGTTTATAACAAAATCAATTTTCAGTTGCCCAGTTTAAATGCATATAAATATTTTTGTGTTACTCTCAAATGCATAATCGAGTCAGGGACTTGAACAGACCTCCAAATAGTCAACAGAAGCATGCCCAGTCCCCTGGTCATCCCATTTTCCATCGTCATTCAAACGGTAGACCTTCACCCGCTGCATTTCCAAAACCAACCTTAATGAGTCGTTTATAAAGGACATGCCATAATCACTAAAACTGCAGTAAAAACCTGAAAAATTTCGCAAGCAGCACCTTATCTCAAAGTTAAGAAGCAAACGAAAATGGTTTGTTGTTAAGAAGTCTTCACTTGATCAAGAAAAAAGGCACCAATAGAAAACAAAAGGCGTAATGGATCATTTATATAAGTTATACAACTAGTAAAGCCGGCATTGTAAGCCAGAAATTTACAGAAATAGATCCCCAAATAGAAATAAACACAGAAATTAGTGCTCAATGAAATTTCCAGTTTGTTGAGGCGGACCATAGAACAGAGAAGACAACGATGGATTAAAAACATTGCTGGAATTGCCAGAGGACTAGAGACTAATGAAGGTTGAGCACATCAAAGACAAGATTTAAATATAAAGAACAACTTCTGTCCGTGTTAGTTACGTAGGTCAGCAGTCCAATGCAGCATTTTAAATCAATAATCAAGTGAGCCAAAGTCCAAAGGCTGGATAGTTAAATTCTAGATAACATCAGACGTCTGTGATTATGCTGATTTGCAGCATGCATATACAGCCTGGATGCAGTCATTTAGTACAATAAATAACTACATTGATTGCAGATACAGACAAATAAGAAAGGAAAGAGAGTGAATAATGAACACCAAAAGGACAACAATAATTGTGCATAGCCACTCCTACTTCACTGTAATGTCATCTATCAGAAAAACTTGCTTAAAGAGAATCGACAAACTGTCACTGAAAAAGTCACTGTTGATGCTCCAGAATCCTCATTCACCACTACACATCTAGCTAGAGCAAAACCTGAGAAGCCCCCTCAACCCCGTGTCATAACTAAATCAAGATTCAAAGTGAGCATGATAAGTCACAATGAACTCCAACATGCCTGTGGATAGAAATGGCTCCCCGCTCACAAACTCCAAAAAGTTTCAACATTTTTTACAGTGTCAATTTTCTAGCTAATTCAATCTTACTCTTCAATCAGCCAACTCTGTATAACAAATATCTGCTTTGAGACCTCAATTTTTTTAGCGTCTTTCTATGCAAACATGGGGGGTATCTAACCCGCATCCTCCAGCAGCTGTATCAAAGACTTCAATGACATAAATTTGCAACACCGAATTAAAAAACATCTGCACACCTGGTCCATGAAAATGTTAGCCCCTTCAACTAAAACATGCCCATCTCGATAGCCCACGAAAACCCCAAATCCAAAACTGTCTTCATCGTGAACTAACAATACGTCCTGCCAACTACAAATACCAATACTACCTAACTAACTAACAATACGATAAAACATAATTCTACTCTGCAATAATCACACTTACACTGCCAAGATTAAACAGTAGATTCAATTAACACAGTCAGATCATGTTAAATAAAACTCAACAGAGGAGAAAACTCGCGTTTGAAATATTAACGATAAGTTAAACAATCTCCAGTTCTAGGGCAAAAACAATAAAAGAAAAAAAAAAACCTTAGCCGTAAGGCTCTACTAGAGTTGCACGGAAACGGACTGACCTGCATCGAGTTGGAGTTCGCTTGCGATTTCTCTTGTTCGCCCATAGCAGCAGCAGCAGCGAACTCCTTTCTTTAAGATTCAAATTCAAAAATTTCCAGATAAATTCAACCAGGCTGGTCACAATTAACTATAAACACGTGAGATTTGGGTTTATTACGGAGAGGGATAGTATGCAGTATCGAAAATTTAGAGCTTCGGGGATCAATAGCAAAAGTCAACCTTCGATTTTTCTCTCTCCTCTCTTTTTATTCGCTTCTGTGCAAGAGTTCACATACATTGAAAATATGTAGGTTTATTATTGCCCTTATTTTGTGTAAATTTTACGGAATAGCCATGGACCTTTAATTTGTCTGCTCGCATTTTTTCGGATGAAAAATCATAAGTGATCCCTCAAGTTTCAACATTCGGTCATCTGATTACTTGTGTTTTATCAAATTGAGGTTGTTGCTGATGTATCCAGTTATATAAATATCAAGCAAAAATAAATTTATTTTTCCTGCCCGTGATTTTAATCTTTTATCAACTAGCCGCGGACCCGTGTTGGGCTGAGGAACCGGTTTTTTTTTCTTCATAAAAAATGATGATCAGGAGTTATAGACACGAATAAAAAAAGAAGACAGATATGTGATTTAATTCATGGACTTGATTGAAAGAAATAGGTCGACTTTACTTTAATTGAATAAAAAAAAGAAAAAACAATAGATTAATTAATTAAATAAAATGATCACAATAATTGAAAAAAATAATCTAAAAAAAGATGGTGAAATAGTTAATTCTCGGCTCATTAAATATAATGATGAGATTGGTCTAAAAAATAACATAAAAAAATCAATTTAGATTAACAAGATAAACTTATAACATCGGTAATTAGGGTCAATCCAGTCCAAGTTATTTTGTCAAACTTCAATCGGGATAACCCAGTACAAAAAAAATCACAAAACTCAAAGTTTTACAAAATAATTAAAAAAAAAATAAAAATCAAAGTGAAAATCACTATAAATCAAATGACAACTTTGAGATTTTGCATTGATGACTCGAGTTCAGAAAATAAGAGATAAAAATTGAGGGAGAGGGAAGTGTTCTTGGCAATAAACCGAGCCACCAACAACCATACACACCACCCCATGAAAGAGTACACAACAACATTTACAGTGATGTGATGGAAAAAAGATTTAGATATTTAGAAAATGTCGTATGCGTTACTTGAACGATACGAACACCTCTAATACGCCAGGGCATGTATAACGTGCACTTATAACTGTTTTTATTCTATTATTTTTATATACAATTAAAAATAAAATTGCTTCTAGGTTAATTTGATAATAGCAAAAAAATTCATGGTAAAAAAAAACAAAAAAACCTTTTAGCACTAATTTAGATTATTTTTTTTTAAAAAGCATTTTAATTTATTTACTATTTTTTATTTTCAGTCTTGTTTAGTTTTTTTTAGTTTTATATATAACAGTATTATTATTCACACCATACTGTCCTATTTTAGCTTGTTTGTTTTAGATGACCACTATTATTATTACATTAATGTAATTAAACTTAATATATTATCATTTTCTTAATTAAACTCATGATAAAAAAAACCAGGTTGAATTACACATCCAACAATATTAATTTATATTATAGAATTTATAGCACCAGGATTATAATTTTGACTCTAGTCATTTTTTTCAATTGATTTTTTTACTATTTATCATTTAATTAATTAGAAATTAAATTTTTTATTTTATTTTATTTTAATTTGTATTAGGTTATTTTAATTCATAACTCAATAGCATATTTGATATGTTAAACATATATCGATTAAATATGTTATTGTTTTAATATTTTTTTTAAATATTATCATTAATTTTTTTAATAAAATTATATTATTACTAATTGTTCAAATTATCCTTAACTGAATCATATTAAATTAACTTACAAACAGTTTTTTTTACTAAGAAAAATTGTAATGATATCTAAATATTTTATTTATATTAAAAAAAAATATTACGACCTCAAGCGTAACATTGATGGCATTAGTTAAAAATTTTGTCCAAGACTGGCATTGAGAAAACGGTATCGGTAAAAGGACGAAACTCATGCTCAGCCCTTTTCTTTTCTTTCTCGCGATCCAACCACGCAAGGAAGGTCTGAGGGGTGGATCCCTTTTCTTACCGTGATGAAATGTCACCTACAAAGCTTCCTCTCGCTGGCAAATTGCAGCACGTGTAATTTACTCCTTGGGTGAGTTTCTGGTTTCCACACAAGGACTTTTAGGTGACAGGACGGTGACAGTTTGATCCAATCATTGCAGAACAGGTAAACACGTGAATACGTGAGCAGACATGTGATATTAGTGACGAGGGGGTCATCAGAGTGACGGAGAAGCGTTTACAAACGCAAAAACAAATAATACATGGGGCAATGTTTGTTTCTTGAAATTTTTTAAATTTTCATGTGTTTGTTTGTTATTAGAAAAGTTGGTCAATGGAAAACATTTTCCCGTCAACGGAAATACTTTCCGGTTAACGAAAAACACTTTCCAGTCAAAGAAAAATTTGGTTTGGTTTCTAGGAAAATGTTTTCCCTTTTGACTGTGTTTTATTTTCTGGAAAGTGGTTTCCTATATATAATTTGTTTTGAATATTTATTTTTCAATTCCATCTCTTAAAATTTCATTTTTTATATTAATTTTGATCCTTATTTTTATAATTGTTATTTGCTTTTTTCTTATCATTTTTTTATTGAAATTTTTTATCTATCAAATTTGGTTCTTATTTTTTTGATTGTTACTTATTTTATTTGAAATAATTTATGAAATGTTAATTATTATTATTTTAATTTATTCACCTTTTATTTTTTTTAATTTTTTAGATTTGATCTCTATTATTTTGATTATTATTTATTTTATTTGAGATAATTTATGAAATTATATTTTTTTTCAATTTCATTCTCATTTAACTTTTTAATTTGTAAGATTTGTTTCTCATTATTTTAATAAACTTGAGAAAAATAAAACATTAATAAGTTATTTTCCAGCTCATTTTCCATGACATAACCAAACACTGGAAAGTGTTTTCCAACTTATTTTCCATTACACTACCAAACATCGGAAAATACTTTTCCGGAATTCACTTTCCTGGAATTCACTTTTCCCGGAATTCACTTTCCAAAAGAAAACTACTTTCCAGCAAACAAACGGGGTCAGGGATGTTTGGAAGTATGATATTTATTTTTTTAAAAATATTTTTTATTAAAAATATTTTTTATTTTAAAAAAATTATTTTTGATATAGCACATTAAAATAATATATAAAATATAAAAATATTTTAAATGTATTTTTTAAATATAAAAGCAAACATATGCTATAATTTCAAAGAAAATTACGAATATGACGAACCACCCCCACGGTCCCCATCCCTCCAAGGTGAAAAATAAAAAGTAAAAATCACGTCCATATATTAGCAGATTAATAACGCGCCGTTATTTTTTTTTTTTTTAAACTAAAAAAAAAAACGCGCCGTTATATCAAAATAATCACCGAGCCCAACACATTTTCATTCAATGCAGCACATGGAACTCGGCAGGTTATTTGATGCTGCTCACTTGCCATTTCACCATTTTATTTTTAATAATATAAAACGTTTTCCAGGCCATTCTTTAAAAGGAGAGTAGGTATTTGTTAGGATTGTATTTTCTTCGGGTCATATTATCACTGATATATAAAATTCCAAAGACCTGTGCCAGTGTTTTAATCAAGATCAAATCAAGGGCCGTAAGGAAAGGGTAAACTACAGACCCTCCATCCATTGGGTAAGTTCTTACTGGGTCTCTTTTCCCTGGATCAGTCCAATCTTACCCTCGATCTATAAAAAAACATGCCAGTGTCTCCCTAGCACTGGTACAGAAAAAAGAACAAGGATCTATATGTACAGAAACAAACAGTTTAAGGACCTACTCCATAGTTTGTGAATAGAGAAAGAAGTCAGTTCAACAAATGCAAAATGGTACGCGCCATGCTACAGCGTACAGGTACGACAACAAAAATAAAGGAAGACAGCAAAAGTAGCTCATCAGCCGCACTTTGATCTCTCCGCCCCTTTCAACGGGATTCTCTAAGCCCTCTCCTTCTCCCTCGAAAAACTCTAAACAAAAAAATAAAATCATCCTACTATATTATATCACCATTTCCCCTCTCCCTCAGATCTCCCCTCTCTCTCGAAAAACTCTCTCACATTTCAAAATGCAATCCTCGCTCACTCTTTCGCTCTCTCAACCCGCGACAGCCTCAACCATTCCCAAATCAAACTACACACTTAATCACGCTCTCCGTTTTCCTCCTTCTAAGCTTATAAATCTCCGTTTCTGCGGTCTTAGAAGAGAAGCCTTTTTAGGTTCCTCCTCTCTCTCTCGCTCCCAATCTCTCCAAAATAAAACTCTCTCTAAGAAAATTAACAATGCAATCTCAGCTTCTTTATCTGGCAATGGAAGCGCACCAAAATCTTTTGATTATGATTTGATCATCATTGGTGCTGGTGTTGGGGGCCATGGTGCCGCACTTCACGCTGTTGAGAAGGTAGTGAACTTTTAAACTGTTTTTTTTTTTCCTACTTAAATTAAGTATAGAAGCTTAGGTTAATTATTTAATTTAGATAAAGCTTAGATTAATTGATTTTAGCTGTATAGTTTTTTTTAAATCACATTGATTTCCAGCTTTGTATTTATTTTTAGAGTCTAGTTATGTATAGAAGCTAGATTATCCATGCTTTAGTGCAACTTTTTTTTTACTTTGTAATTTTATTTGAATGTTCGCGATTCTCACTTTTTTTTTTAATTTTATTTGAACTGTAGTGATTTTGAGCTTTCAGTTTTGTTGAATTAGTGTTGGTTAAGTTTACAAGCTTAAATTAACTATGCCTTTGATAATTATACAAGCTTGGATTGATCATGCTTAATACTACGACACACACACACACACATATTAATTCTTTATAGTTTTGCTTTATTGTTATTTATATGCTACTAGTTGCTATTTGAATTTGTAGAAGGGTGTGGATTTTGACAACTCAATAATTACAGGGTTTGAAAACTGTTATCATTGAAGGGGATGTGGTAGGGGGGACATGTGTGAACAGAGGATGTGTTCCTTCAAAAGCACTTTTAGCTGTAAGTGGGCGGATGCGTGAACTACAGAGCGAGCATCACATGAAAGCTTTGGGTTTGCAGGTAATAGAGTTTTTCATTTTAATTTTTTTGCTTGTCTATGTGGATCAACATGGGAAAACAATGTTATGACATGGTGCTGTTCATTTCTGGAATCTGTGAATAGGTTGCAGCTGCTGGATATGATAGACAAGGAGTGGCAGATCATGCTAATAATCTTGCTATGAAAATTCGTAATAATTTAACGAACTCAATGAAGGCCTTGGGTGTGGATATATTGACCGGTTTTGGCTCGATTTTGGTGAGTTAACATTCTGTCATACAGGAGTGCTAGCACCATAAACAAAGTTTATTTGCTTAGTTTACAGAATACAACTTTTTTTTAGTCATGTTCTATAGTGATATCATTTGGGACTTTTACTAATTCCAATGCTTTTTATTATCGATTCTTTCAGGGCCCACAAACAGTGCGATATGGGAAACTTGATGATTCTCCAGGCAACACAGTGACTGCTAAAGATATAATCGTTGCTACTGGTTCTGTCCCTTTTGTGCCCAAAGGCATCGAAGTTGATGGTAAATATTCTCGCTTTTTTCATTATCACACAATGATCAAACATTCTTGTTAAAAGTTTGATCCAAAGCAGTTTAAATATCAGGGGTTTGTCTTATCATATAAGATGCGAAACCTCTTGAAAGATGATGCTGATCCTCTTGTTCAATACTCTTTTTCACATCGATTAAAGGAAGAAGACGCAAAATGTTTGGCAAACTTATGTAGTAGAAGAGCAATTAGCTTGGTAAGAATTATTTATGAACAGCCTGGCAGGTATTGTGATTTGCAGAAAGCATGTTTGTTAGCCCCATCTTCCTCGAGAATATAGGAGCCTAGCATGCATTTTGTGGATAAAGTGCCATCTATGCTGATAATATGACAAGGAATATTCTAATTTCTGTGTAATGACCTTCAGGGAAGACTGTTATTACAAGTGACCATGCACTCAAACTGGAGTCTGTTCCTGATTGGATCGCAATTGTAGGAAGTGGTTATATTGGTCTGGAATTCAGTGACGTGTATACTGCGCTTGGAAGTGAGGTATTGCTATTTTTCTTCTACTTGTTTTTTCTGAGATCCGTTTAGAAAATGCTGTTGACGAGCATTCTTCTGGGAAAAATCAGCATGATAAGCAAACACTAAGTTTTTTTCTTTTTTTCCCATCCCTCCTTTCATTGATGTTTAATAATTGCTGCTTACCTCTTCCCTTTCTCATTTCAAGATTTTATTATACACTTGACTTTGCTACTGATTGGAACCCAGCTTTGCATGGGAAGAACCTTCCCAACTTCTTCAGTGCTTATATGCAAGCTCAATATGATCCGAGCTTTCCAATCTAAATAATTGTATATATTACTAGCTGATAAGCTATCTCAGTTCCACCATCGCAGATTCTTGGTAGATGATTTAGTTTGCAGTTTAGATTCTCATGTACTTAAATTTTGTTAAACGATACATGTATGAGATGTTTGTTCTGTAGATGGTTGCATCAGTGTCATGCCTAATGCTTCAGTGCGTGGAACTTGAATTCAAGAATAGTTTGCAGTTTAGATTCTCATGTATTTAAATTTGATTTGATTTTTTGTTTTTTGTATAAAGAAGGGGGTAGTGCCAACTAGTAACTTGTATTTATTGATCAATTTAACTAGTTGGCACCGTTATTGTTCAGATTATTTATCCCAGCATCAAATTTTGATGGTCTGAACTTCTATTTGCTGATAGTTGATGTCATTGAGTGGGTTTTTTTGCAGGTCACCTTTATTGAAGCCCTCGATCAGCTCATGCCTGGATTTGATCCTGAGATTGGAAAGTTGGCACAAAGGGTCCTAATTAATCCACGCAAAATTGACTATCATACCGGAGTATTTGCAACCAAGGTTATCATAATTTCATATATGTGTAGCTGTCTGTTCCTTTCAGAGACTGCCACAATTTCTTTTCTTCATTCATTCCTAGCATCACTTTCATCTTATTTTGTGTTATTCATAGATCACTCCAGCTGAAAATGGGAAACCAGTCACCATTGAGCTTATTGATGCCAGGACCAAGGAACCCAAAGATACTCTGGAGGTAATGTAAATTGTTTCAATTAACAGTTTGTTTGGAAAAACAATTGTGATAGGAGGGGAGGGGAAGGAAAGGGATGGAAAGGGGAGAGCTTGGAAAAAATTTACCTTCTATTGTTCGGATAAATAAGAAGGGGAACGGAACAGATAAATTTTCTTTGTTTGATAGAAAGGACATAAAAGATAATGAATTTTAAATGTAAGGAGGAAGTGAAAAATAAGATTGACCAAGTTTATTTATTAAAAATTGGATTTTCCAAAAAGGAAGAATGTTAAAATAGTAAGTTAATATCAAGAAATCATATAGCTACTTCCTTCCCCTCCATTACTCAAAATTGGGTGTGATACTTTGGAGGGGAATGTCCCCCCTTCCCCTCCATTGAAAATTCTCTCCCCAAATAAGGTGAAGATGCCATTAATCTTCATTACCCTCTCCTCCCTTCTCTTTCCCTCCATTCACTTCTTTCCCAAACAAATTGTAAATGAAGTCTGGATGTTGGATGCTAGCACCCATCCTTATTTTGTTCTGCAGAGCAAAGTGGATTGCTAAAAAATCTGTCACTTCTATATGCTCTTTGAGGAGAAAAGACCTCCACGTCAAAATTGTAGAACTCTTCGGGTATTTTTTTTGTTTTTTTGTTTTTTAACTTCAGTCATATGCCTCCATGAAATACTTGAGCTACATCATGAACTTATTGAATGAGTTTTAGTCAATGAGCATCGTTTTTGTATTGCCGTATATCTGTTGAACATAAGGTGGCTAATTTACAGATGGAACTCTGTTATGTTTAAGCCTGAACTGTGATTAGACGTAAAATTTGGCCTTCATGTCAATAATTTTCTGTCACCTCCTGCAGCTCAGGCACCATCACTTGCATGGGCTCCCCTAATTTAAACGTTAATCTTCAGTATGATTTAAAATCCCATCCCACGGCATCCATCGTAACTCTGATCTTGCTTTCACTATAGGTAGATGCAGCATTAATTGCAACTGGAAGAGCTCCTTTCACAAAAGGTCTTGGCTTGGACAATGTACGTATCCTTTGATGTTAATGTTGCTTTTATTAAATAGATTTGTCACCAGGAAGAAGAAATGATTTTAATCATCTTTCTCTCTCTTTCCCACAGGTCCAGGTAGCATTGAAAAATGGTTTTGTTCCTGTTGATGAGCGTATGCAAGTGCTTAATTTTGAGGGGAATCCGGTTGGTTCAAATTATTTTCTCATGAACACAGTTTAATGTATGGCTGTTGCAAATAATTACTAACATCTTTTTTAATAATTTCAACTCTTTAGGTTCCTCACTTGTATTGCATTGGTGATGCTAATGGTAAAATGATGCTTGCTCATGCAGCCAGTGCACAAGGAATTTCAGGTTAGTTGCAAGCGGATCAGTTTTTTGTCACCTCAAATCTGCTGCTTCCTTTTACAGTGTTTCATCTTTTGCTCGAATTCTTGACACAGTGGTTGAACAAATCACTGGAAGGGATCACGTGCTGAATCATCTAAGCATTCCGGCAGCTTGTTTCACTCATCCTGAAATCAGTATGGTTGGATTGACAGAGGTAAATTTTAAAATCTTGCAGGTGCATTTAGTTCTATAAATATGCTATTATGCTCTAGTTACTTCGTGATTTATGATAAAGTTACCTGAAGTCTACTTCTATACAAACAAATTGCATTCCTTACATCCTTTTTTTCTGTTTCTTTCCTTTCTGGTTGCAAACAAAATTTCTTATTTTGTGTTACCTTTCTTATTTTGTGTTACCTTTACACATGAAATTTTGACTGAATACTATAATTTTCAGCCTCAGGCAAGGGAGAAAGCTGAAAAGGAGGGTTTTGAAGTAAGTGTCACCAAGACGAGTTTCAAAGCCAACACAAAGGCCTTGGCAGAAAATGAAGGAGAAGGGATAGCTAAGGTTAGATTTCATAACTGCTCTCCTTCCTCAATGCGCTTTGCAAACATAATTTGAATGGTCAATCTTGATGCCATCCCCTCTCAGTGTATAGCTAGGGATTCTTTCCAAAGCTACTCTGGTCGTACGTGAACTATTGACTAGTTTGTTATGCCTGTTGGATCTAAT
>Ga0307513_10006776_pt1:7500-14942 | contig 14942 bp, 8 predicted proteins | sample 15_EM_MG_FD_202174 | JGI IMG/M metagenome (GOLD analysis project Ga0307513, IMG submission 202174) | Populus trichocarpa ectomycorrhiza microbial communities from riparian zone in the Pacific Northwest, United States - 15_EM | ecosystem: Host-associated > Plants > Roots > Unclassified... | reverse complement strand
GCGCGAGCGCCTGCTCGACATGGAGCGCCTGCTCGGCGCGCGCGTCGTCGGCCAGCCCGAGGCTGTCGAGCGCATCAGCCGCGCGGTCCGCCGCGCGCGTGCCCACCTGCGCGATCCGCGCCGGCCGATCGCGTCGTTCCTGCTCGCCGGCCCGACCGGGGTCGGCAAGACCGAGCTGTGCAAGGCGCTCGCCGACTTCCTGTTCGGCGACGAGCGCGCCCTGGTCCGCCTCGACATGAGCGAGTACATGGACAAGCACACCGTGTCGCGCCTGGTCGGCGCGCCGCCCGGGTTCATCGGCTACGACGAAGGCGGCGAGCTCACCAACAAGGTGCGGCGCCGGCCGTACTGCGTGATCCTGCTCGACGAGGTCGAGAAGGCGCACCCCGATGTCTTCAACCTGCTGCTCCAGGTCCTCGACGAAGGCCACCTGACCGACAGCGCCGGCCGCCGCGTCGACTTCAAGCACACGCTGCTCATGCTGACCTCGAACCTCGGCGCCGCGATCACCGCGGCCGTGCCCGACGACCCGGCGGCGCCGGGCGACGCGCGCGAGCGCGTGTTGCGTGCCGTGCGCGGCCACTTTCGCCCCGAGTTCGTCAACCGGCTCGACGACATCGTCGTGTTCCGCAGCCTCGATCGCGCCGCCCTGATCCCGATCGTCCGGATCCAGGTCGCCGCGCTGCGCGCGCTGATGGCCGAGCAGGGCATCGGCCTCGAGGTCTCGCCGGCCGCCGCGGCGCTGCTCGCCGAGCAGGGCTATCAGCCGGAGTACGGCGCGCGCCCGCTGCGCCGCCGGATCCAGGACGCCGTCCAGGATCCGATCGCCGAGCTCATTCTCGGCGGCGAGCTCGCGGCCGGGGGCCAGGTCGTCGTCGACGTCGCGCGCGGCGCCCTCGACATCCGCGCGATCCCGGCGCCGTAGCCGAGCGCAGCGAGGCGTCTGGGTTCGCGCGCAGCCGCGATCGTCAGTCCTCGCCCCACTCGGCGACGATGCGCTGGCTCTGCCCGAGCGAGAGCTGCAGCGTCGTCTTCTTGTGCGGCGGCGGCACGACCTCGACGTCGAAGCGATAGACCTGGAGGTCCTGATCCTCGCCGAGCCGCGTCGGCGTGCCCTCGACGCTGACCTGCAGCGTGCCGTCGACCGTGTTGACCAGGCCGTCGAGCGCCTGGGCGTTGGCCAGCTCGACCGCGCCGTACCACGCCTTGGCGGCCTCGTCGTAGCCGACGACGACCCACGACATCCGGATCTTGATGTTCACCAGGTCGCGGCTCAGCTTGGCGCGCAGGTTGGTGCGGTTCTCCTGGCTCACGAAGCACGTCAGCCGGATCGGATCGGTCGCGTCGCCGCCGAACTGGAAGCGCTCGATCACCCCGACGCAGCTCACCGTCGGCCCGCCGAGCAGCGACTGGCTCGTCCCCGCCAGCGGGTTCCACACCACGATGTCCTTGCTGAGGATCAGCCCGCCCAGCCCGGACAGCGCCAGCAAGTAGCCAAACGGCCCCTTGCGATTGGGCGCGACATTGAACGCGTGCTGCCACGCGCACGAGAAATCGATGTCGTTCGAGACCTGCACGCGGCCAGTGTGCGCCGACCGTCGCGCGCCCGGCCCCGGTCAAATCGTCCTATGGGACGCGCGGCTCAGGTCAAGAAGCCGCGGGCGATCGTCATCAGCTCGGTGTTCGCGGCCACCGACTTGGCGAACGCGTCCTTCTCCGACGCCGACAGCTCGAACTCGTAGATCTGCTCGGCGCCCTTGGCGGTCAGCTTGACCGGCACGCCGACGAACGCGCCGGTGACGCCGAACTCGCCGTTGAGCTCGACCGAGCACGGCAGCACGCGGCCCTGGTTGCGCACGATCGCCTCGACCATCAGCGCCGTGCCCGAGCCGGGGGCCAGCCACGCCGACGTGCCGATCAGCCCGGTCAGCGTCGCGCCGCCCTTCTTCGTGTTCTCGACCACCTCGGTCAGCTTCTCGGCCGACAGGAACTTGCTGACCGGCACGTTGCCGATCGTCGCCGTCGACGTGATCGGCACCATGTCCTTGTCGGTGTGCGCGCCGAGCACGAACGCGTGGACGTCCTCGACGCTGACCCCGGCGGCGAGCGCCAGGTACGTGCGGAACCGCGCGCTGTCGAGCACGCCGGCCGAGCCGATCACGCGCTCGCGCGGGAACCCGGTGACCTGCTTGGCGACGAACACCATCGCGTCCAGCGGGTTCGACACGACGATCAGCACGGCGTCCGGCGCGTGCTTCTTCACGTCGCCGCAGATGCCCTTGACGATGCCGGCGTTGATGTTGATGAGCTCCTCGCGCGACTGACCCGGCTTGCGCGGCACGCCCGCGGTCATCACGACCACGTCGGCGCCGGCCATCGCTTCGGGCTTGTCGCTCGCGACGAAGCTGGTGTTGTTGAAGCCTTCCCACGGCCCACACTGCGTCAGGTCGAGCGCGCGACCCTCGGCCGGCCCGGCCTTGATATCGATGAGCACGAGGTCGCCGAGCTCTTTTTGCGCTGCCCACTGGGCGACGGCCGCACCGACGTTGCCGCCGGCGCCAACGATTGCAATCTTGGGACGCTTGATCATGGTGCCGGAGGAATACCCCCGACCATGAATCGCGCGCAACAGCCGTGGCGCGCCGCGTCGATATTCAGCACGCCCCCGACGCCAGAAGCCCGCCGCCCGGGTCCCGGTGTGACGAAGATCGGCTCGGTCACGCCGAACGCGATCGCCCGCAGCGACCATCGCCGCTACCTCGTGACGACCACCGACCATGGCACGTCGCGCCCGACCAGCGCCCCCTTGCCGGCGCGGTCCGGACGCTCGAGCCGGATCAGATCGCCCTGGTGCAGCTCGATCGTCGCCGCGCCGGGCGTCCGCGCCTTGCCGTCCGGCAGCCGCCACACCAGCGGCACGCCGTCCGCGCGCACGACGATGTGATACGTCCCGCTGTCGCCGGTCCAGCGCAGCAGATCGAGATCGCGCCGGGTGTCGAGGTAGCCGTGCAGCTCCTCGGCCGGCACCAGCGGATTGGCATCGGCGTCCATGTTGTTGGGCTCGGCCTCGCCGCCCGGCGCCTCGAGCGTCACCGTCAGCGTGTACGCGTCGCTCACGTTCTCGATCGGCATCGCCATCGGCGGATCCTTGGGCAGCGTCTCGCCGACCGTGATCACCAGCGGCCCGTCGACCGCGCGGCGATGCAGGACCTCGCCGCTGCCCACGCCTGCCTCGTCGATCGTCGTGCCGTGCAGGCCGTCGCCGTCGCTGACGCTCACGTTGAGATCGATGTTCGGCAGCCCGGTCACCGAGACGGTCGCGACCCGCCGACTGCCGGTCGGCCACGGCACCACGTACATGTCGCGATCGGGCTCGGTCGGCGAGTGCCGCTTGCCGAGGAACCCGGTCACCGGCACGCCGACGGCGATCGGGTTGGCCTGCGCCGCGTCGTCGTTGGGCTCGCGCTCCACGCGCAGCACCGGCGTGCCGCGCGTCAGCAGCAGCGCGCTGCCGACCACCGCCGCCGTCGCGAGCGCGGCGGTGCCGCCCAGCAGCACGACGCGCCGGCGCTTCAGCCCGCGCTCGAACGCGTCGATGTCGGAGCGCCGCAAGCGCAGATCGCTCGCGCCCTCGTCGTGCTCGAGCACGAGCCGGCCACCCGCCAGCGAGCGCGACCCCGGCCGCGACCCCGCGCCCGTCGTGTCGTGCACGGTCTCGGCGTAGATCTCCTCGATCGCCTCGCCGAGCTCCGCCGCGGTCTGCCAGCGCGCGCCGGGATCGCGCGCCAGCGCCTTGCGGCACAGGTGGTCGACCGCCGGCGGGATCCCCTGCTTCGGCACGCGCATCGACGGCGCGTCCGGCTCCGCCGTCAGGTGCTTGGTCAACACGCCCACCGCCGTCGAGCCCGAGTACAGGTGCTGCCCGGTCAGCAGCTCGAACATCAGCGCGCCGAACGAGTAGATGTCGGTGCGCGCGTCGACGTCGTCGCCGCGGATCTGCTCCGGCGCCATGAAGTACGGCGTCCCGACGATCGCGTTGCGCTCGGTCTCGCGCGTCACCACGCCGCGCTGATCGAGCTTCGCGAGCCCGAAGTCGAGCACCTTGGCGTAGTCGCGGCCGCGCGTCGTGCGCGTGATCAGCACGTTCTCCGGCTTGAGATCGCGGTGCACGATGCCGAGCTCGTGCGCCTCCTGCAGCGCGCCGCAGATCTGCGCGAACAGCGGCGCGCAGCGCGGCCACGGGATCGGGCCGTCGCGGCTCACGATGTGCGCGAGATCGAGCCCGCGCACGTACTCCATGATCAGGTACAGCGCGCCCTGCGCATTGCCGAAGTCGAACACCTGCACGGTGTGCGGGTGATGCAGCTTGCTGACCGCGGCGGCCTCGCGCTCGAAGCGCTGCACGACCTCCGGATCCTGCGCGAGGTCGCGGTGCAGGACCTTCATCGCGGCGATCTTGCCCATCCGCAGGTGCTCGACGCGATACACCACGCCCATGCCGCCCCGGCCGATCACCTCGAGCACGCGGTAGCGTCCGTCGACGACCTTGCCGAGCCACGTGCGGTTCGAGTCGCTCAGCCGGCGATCCCCGCCGGTCTCCGCGGCCGACGCACCGGCCGACTCGTGATCGCGGCGCGCCGCCTCGAGCGGGCTCGCGTGGGTCATGTCCGCGCCGCACTCGGCGCAGAACAGCCCGGGCTCGTCGAACGACGTCCGGCACCGAGGGCACACGAATTTCTGTGCGGGCGTCGAGGACATCGCCGCCGTCGAGCATAGCACCGCGGTCTTATTTGACGTCCGCGATCGGCTGCCAGCTCCACGCGTTACCACGCACCGTCAACACACCCGCGGTGGGCGATCGTCTTGCGCCAGGCAACCGTGGCATCGCGTCGCTCGATCCGGGCGTCACAGACACCGCGGCGCCGTCGCGGTTGCCGTTGCGCGCCGCACTTGCGGCCGCATTCGTTGGCCCGTGCAGCGCGATGTCGATGTGCGCGCCATCGCCGGCGGCCAGCGCGAGCTCGCCGGTGGGCGCGTCGCGCGCCGGGTCGCGCGGCGCCTCGGCCGACGCCAGGATCCGCAGCCCGGGCCTCGCCGCGAGCTCGGCGACCGCGGCGGCGACATCATCCGCGCGATACACACAGCCCTCGACTCCCGCGGCCAGCCGGCTGACCTCGCCGGCGCCCGGCACGATCGCGATCGTCGCGCCCGGGAGCTCGATGCGCGGCACCCGCCGGCCGTCGATCACCGCGGCGCCGTGCGCATGCACCGCGGCCACCGCCTCCGCCAGCGCGCCGGCCGGCTCGAGGTCGCCGGGCAGGGCGATCAGCGGCCAGCGCGCGCCGTTCGCGAGCGCGCCATACACCGCCTCCAGCTCCGCGCGCGTGCGGCCCATCCCGCCGAGCGCGATCACCAGGTCGGCCGGCGCCAGCTGGCCGCCCAGCCGGCCCAGCGCCGCGAGCGTCGCGGGCGCACTCCCGCCGGCGTCCGCGATCACGCCGATCGTCACGCTCCCGTCGGCGCTGCCCAGCGTCAGGCCGTGCACCCCCAGCTGCCACGTCCGCGTGCCGACCGTCAGCGTTTCGTCCGGCAAGCCCGGCCCGTCCGCGGCCGCGCAGCGCCACGGCTCGCGCGCGCTGTCCGCGGCGGCCAGCGCGGCGGTCAACGCCAGCCCGACCCGGGCGCCGGCCACCGGCGGGCTCGAGCGTCCGCTGCACGCGATCAGCAACACCGCCATCAGCGCGCGCAGGCGCACGCCCCCCGACGCGCGGCGCAGCGGGTCGACCAGAAGACAATCCGCGACGCGATCGATGCTCGAACCTGGCGAGCTTGCAGGGGCCAGGCTGATCGGAACGCCTGCTGGGAAGATCTGTCGACCGAAGGGTCGGCGGATCTTCGTTGATCGGCTCGCCGGCGAGAAACGCCGGCTGCGCCTGGTGCAGCGCAGATCGCCTCGCTGCGCTCGGCTCACTCGATCTGCCCGCCAGCCTTTTGCCAGATCGCCAGGATCTTCGGCGAGTAGTCATATCGCCGGAGCGTGGCGTGCTGCTGCCGCGCGATCACCTGCTTGAACGCGGCCAGGGCAGGCTCGGTGTCGTCATACGCGACCAGCGCCGCGCCGAGCAGCACCCCGGCGTCGACTGCGTCGCCGCGGTCGAGATAGTCGAGCTCCGCCGCGAGCGGCGCGAGCTGCGCCTTCACGCCCGCGAAGTCGCCGTCCCGCCAGGCCTGGCGTGCGGCGGGCAGCGCCCTGGCCGCGCGCGCCGAGACCTCGCGCCGATGCTCTCGTCGCGCCTTCGACTCCGCGTCCAGCGCCGGCGTCCTCGCCGCGCTCGTCCGGACCTGATAGGCCGGGACGATCAACGACTCGCCCTTGTCGAGCGTCGTCCGGTCGAGGAAGTTGTAGCGCCGCAGCAGCTCGGCGTTCCGGCTGTCTCCGAAGTACATCCGGGCGACGTCCGACAACGCCTCGGGGGCCGTCGCCGTGTGCGTGATCGTGAACGGGATCGTGAGCGGCGTGCCCGCCGGCAGGCCGTCCTCCGGCGCCATGTTGTTCAGCTCGGCCAGGAACGTCGCGCGCTGCGCGCTCCCGAGCATCGCCGCGGCCACCGACTTGAACGTGTCGCCCGGCGCCGTCGTCACCTCGCGGCCGACCGGCAGCCGGAGGCGCTCGCCGGGCCGGAGCGGGCGCGCGCGCGCCAGCCGGTTTTCGGCGACGATGAACACCGCCTTCGTGCGGTCGCCGTAGAGCTCGGCCGCGAGCAGCTCCAGCGAGTCGCCCGCCCTGACGCGATGCACGACCGTATCGTTCGTCGCGTCCTGCGCGTGCGCCCGGCCCGCCGCGAGCGCCAACGTCGCGACGACGATCGCGGCGCGGGTCACTTCGTGCCTTTGCCGGGCGCCGGGCTGGTCGTCCGGAGCTTGCCGGCCGCCGCCGGGACCTGCTCCGCTTCGAAGTCCAGCGACAGGACTCTGGGCGCCGTGGCCACGCCCTCGGCGAGGTCGATCCGGCGCTCGACTGGCTGGTACCAGTCATGTTCGAGCCGCACGACGTGCGTGCCTTCCTTGAGCTCGATCGGCTTCGCGAGCGGCGTTGCGCCATAGCGCGCCCCGTCGATCGTGATGTTCGCCCACGGCAGCGCGTTGACCCGCAGATAGCCGCGGCCGGCCTCGCGGGCAATGACGTGCGCCGGCGTCGCGCCCAGCGGCGCCACGTGGATCAGCCCGAGCATCAGCAGCAACATGCCCAGCGTGATGGCGTGCGCGACGATCCCGCCGCGCACGACGTGCCGCGCCTGCATGTTCGGCTGATGCAGCGCACTCCCGCCTGCGCCGAGCGCCGCCGGGTTGAGATACTCGTCGGCCTCGAGCTCGGTGATCACGTTCTGCGAGCGGATGAACAGCACCAGCCGCGCGTGGTGGTTCATCTCGACGTGCTTGGC
>Ga0307513_10006775_pt1 | contig 14942 bp, 11 predicted proteins | sample 15_EM_MG_FD_202174 | JGI IMG/M metagenome (GOLD analysis project Ga0307513, IMG submission 202174) | Populus trichocarpa ectomycorrhiza microbial communities from riparian zone in the Pacific Northwest, United States - 15_EM | ecosystem: Host-associated > Plants > Roots > Unclassified | place... | reverse complement strand
CGAGCCACCTCAGGAGGCCACCACAGTCGGGGCTAGCCTAACTTATATTTCGTAGACACTCATAGTTACTTGTACATAAGCGTCGCTCGACATAGGCCATCGGCCCAACGAGCATAACAGGAATTAATAAAAAAAAAAAAAAAAAAAAAGACTGTATTCTTTACTCTCACCAGCGTCATCGCCGTCAACGCAGACTGGCGCATCTCTTTCACCTACGCTGATGGCGGCCAGATTACGGCCCATGGATTCTTCAACTCCGGTTGCGTCAACTTCAGCAAGACCAACTCGAACTTAGTAACACTCTACTTCGAAGGAAACATCAACACCGACACTCTTAAGCTCTACAACAAAAGGGATTGCAAGGATCTGGCCTACACGGCAGGCCCAGGTTCCTCGAACGTCCCCGATCACAAATACTACTCTTACCAAGTTTATTAACTGTGTGCGACGCTTGAATGGTTTAGGTCAATGGTTGTGGAAGTATGGGGTGTCAATTTTTCGAGGATTGTATGTTGTTGTATATTAAAGTTCTGGGTAAGGTCGTTTCTGCGTGAATGATATAACGCTATCGAAGATTTGGCAGCTCTGAGTGGTACTTAAAGCTATCGCAGATATTAGAAAATTCGGGAGGGCTTCACTGCAACAAGGGCTTACCCGAAAACCAGACCAATAACAGTCCTAAGTTATCCTCTGTTACTTTTTTCTTAAACCAGATAGAATACTTGACCTTATCGTGAAACCAGCACCACCATGTGGTGCACCCAGGTTCGTTCAAGTCCACATCCCAGTGACTGGTAACTCTCCAACAGGCTCCCTGCAAAAGGATGTTATTAGTGGATTCTGGTGAGTTTGTGGATACACCTCTGCACCTGGTCTTCACAGTGAGAGGGAAATGATTGTCTCCTTTAAATTCGCACTAGTTTCTTCCGACACTCTTCCAGGGCATCGACCTCAAGAGAAACATCTGACAGAAGCATAGTGTTAAGATACGACGCAGTCTATTGAGGATCCTGGACAACCAGGATTCTATTCCAGTATCGGAATGTCGCCTGCTCGCGCTCGCCGTCCTGAAAGGATGTTCTACTGGGCCAAGGAGCCGAGAACAGAATTGATGCGCACCCACTGAAACCAAAGATGTTCACAGTTGCCGCACCCACTGGTTGGTGATCAGTCGTTTGGACTTCAGGTTATCTGTTTCCTGCTTTAATTCAATCCTTCTTGGAGTCTTGGACGCACACTCCTTTAATCCTAACTTCAATGTTCTATATCCAATTTGCAGCTGTAGTGTATCCACCCACGCCTATATTTTTCTTGCTTGTCTCATCCATGGTCAATATTATGTTCTCCTTGCGAGGAAACGCGGGTTATTTTTCATTTTTTGTTGCATGAACATTGGACTCTTCATACCTCGCATCGGATATCATTTTAGCACTAACTTCATTCTCGGTCAAGATCACAGCCTTACTTTTTTTTTACACTGCACACCAAATTACGAATAAAGAAAATGGAATTGCACCAATTTTTTTATAGGTGAATAATGCGATAGTTTGAACATGAATCTGACATTCTAGATAACTCGCCCGAGCACATGCCCTTCAGAAAATCGCTCGAAGCCCAAACTGGCTGAGAGGTACCTTCGATCATTCTGGGATTCCAAGGCGAGTGCTTCCCATTCATTCACATAATCATGATACGAGTTCATTCTTTTCACGTTTACAGGGATGAAAGATTGTCCATGAGGCGTCTCACGTTACCAAGAAATCAGGGACCGAGTCACCAATGACTACACCTACGGTAAGGCTGATTAAAAATCACTTGCACAACAAAAGCCTGGATTGGCGGTGCAAAACTCCAGCCCTTGCCAGTATTCTGCAGAGAATAATTACCCCCCGTCTTAATTAGTCCTGTGCTATACTATAATTTTTTAAAAATGTCAAACCGATGTATCCCCCACCCATCCCAGACAAACTCGAGCACATTAAGAGCAGGATTAGAGGAGCATCTGAGAGTGTAGGCTTTACGCCAGACTTCTGTGCGTCAGCGCCTAGGATGTTCGTTCAACAGTGGCATGACGTACCTGCTTTCATAGTACTAAGTGATCGAGGACTCGCCGATGAGGAGTAGGTGGTAGATGCTGGAAATTCCCTGGCATTGGTCACTTATCGGTATGTATGCTTGACTTGAATATTATGTACGTACTGTATATATCTCTTAGGTTTCTAATTATGATGGGCACTCGTTTGCCAAGTTGCCAACGAAGTTCCTGTTTGTTCCCCATATTCGTTTATTTATTCAACCCTAATTTCGAATTTCAATAGTAGATAACACTACGGAACGTAGGGTTTCAATCTTTAAAGGGGATTTGAGGTGGTTCTTGGTCATGAGCCACGCCCAACCGTTTAGGGAGCCGACTTCGCGGCGTAGCCCACGACCCGACGTGTGACAGGGCTCACGGTTCCGTGGCGTGGGAAGGTGACCGCCATTTCTTTTTTCTCTGTTGTCTCAAGCGATCCCTGTTTTGCAGAACTCCCTCCCTGCTGTAAGCCCTTCACGGGGCATGACCGCAGCGGACATGAGATCTCGTGGCGAATGTCCCCAGGGGACTTAATGACCCTCGACATGCTCACTCAGTTGGGTGGGAGCGGCGCAAGAGAGGCCTCGGACCATGGTTGCGTCCTCCTTCGGTGCTATCCTCCGCTTTTCCGATCATGCATTCGACGCGTATTACATTGACTCATGGAAGACATGCACGAACGTGATGCAAATCCCCAGTGATCCGAGTCACGTACCTTTACTCCCTCTATCTTGCGTCTCACTAACATCTTTGTACATCCCGCACACTTGAAGGTGTGATGTCGGCGAGGAGGCTACACTCGTGTGTTAATCCTTGAGCTAACGGCTGTGCCACCATCATGGATTTTATTTGTCTCTTCGCCGTTGCGTTCCCCCGTTCGTTGTTCTCCCGCTCGTGTTCGCTGATGAATCCGCTGTGATTTCTGACTCACGAGTTCCTCAGAGGGTATGCGTGTACTTATCTCATTGCTTTATTCATCCTGACCTACGGTACCCCCCCTCGCTACTGTCTTTGTTGCGAGAGTGGAGGCGCGCAGCTGATGAGTATGCATTCAAGGAGGAAACGAATCTATTCCCTTCGTTAATTGGGCGGAAAGGCATAAGCAATTGCATTACAATTTAATCTGAACAGTTTACATAATTTTAAAAAAAGAACATTAGGTACCGAAACGTCTTTCATTTTAGCATTTTGAAGATGACGGTGCGGGGGGGGCACTTCATTTGAAATCGAAGTTCAACGCCCCTATAAAGCTATAGGGATCAAAGCAGACGCCGATGAGCTGGGGAGCACTGAGGTGTCGTTTGAGTCAGGAAAAATCATCGAGGCTCAGTACGTTATTGGTGCAGACGGCGCTCGCTCAGCTGTGAGCACCCTTAGCTCGTCGCTCCTCTCCATATCCTCGCTAATGCCGTTTCATGCTCAGATCTGCCAGCTTTCTGGCATTGGGTTTGCCGACCCAGACGGTCTCCCCGTCGATGAGTCACTTGCCCAAATCGTGCTCACGCAGACATCACGCTTTCTAACAACAACCCGACCCTCCCAACAAATAACGTCATGGCCACTATAGACGAAGGCTCCTTCCTTCTTATCCCACTCCAAAGAATGGACGACAGACAACTCCAACGCTGAGTCACAGGACGCAATATACCGTATTGGGTTTAATGTCCCCGCCGCTCTCGGACCTCCGCCCTCCAAACCCTCGCTTGAGTACCTCCAGGAGCACCTAGACACGCACGCACTGCTGGGTTTATCCTCGAACCCCACCGTCAACCCCAACCCTGTACGTATCACCAAATCATTATGGGCAACTCGATTTAGGACGCATGCAGCCATCGCGGATAAATTCATGTTCCGCCTACATGCTAGGGAGGATAATTTGGGCATATTCACTCGCCTCCTCGCGGGCAGGGCATGAATCTTGGCCTCAGGGTTGCGATAGCATTCGGGCCAGCTCTTGCCGCACATATGAATCAGAAGACCTCACTAATTACGTCGGATTCCAACCCACTCCAAGTGTATGGACAGACTCGCAAAACGAGCTCGCTGTCCGTCATCTGTTTGATGAAGAGGATTATGGGAGCAGTCAGTACTTTGGGCACGACCCGTGTTGTGGACGTGCCGTATTGGATTCTCCGATTGCTGGGTGTTGTGCCTGTGGTAAAGCAGATGATTGTATGGCAGGTGAGCGGGTTGGGAAATCGATAAGAAAGTCTGATATGCAGGGGAAATTGTAGTCCCTTCCCAAACCCTTGTTTACTAATTGTTTGGTGCTCTCGGACGTTTGGAATTTGTCTTGCAATCGCTCTCTTTTTCTTCATCCTTTTTCATACGTACGAGATTGTAAACGAGTTATACCCTATGTAATAGTCAATGATGTATTTCACAGTTCCCAACCTACGAATATGAGAGGACATAAGCAAGACATAAGACGGAATGCAAGGAGTGTAATGAGCATACTTAACAAGTAAGCCGAGGTTAGAAACGACCGAACGAATTATGTTCTTCTCACCGGTCTATCTAAGTAAATGGCAGAACCGCGTTCCTGTTAAGAAAAAAAGATATGAGCAATTATTGAGCAGAAATATGCAGCCCAGACTTACCAATAACTTCCTGCAGCGATCTAGAGAGTGGTCCACAACTCTATCAGCCAAAATGTTCCCATCCACCGGTTCACAGAAGACTGTACCTCCTTTCCCAAACGTTAAGCAGAACTTTGTGAGTTGATGTCAAGCACGCCTCGTATTTGCGTGCGCCATCCACAGACGAAGAAGGGGTGAGGACGGGCGTTGGGTAGGCGATTGGTGGGTAGGGTTTAGGTGGTTTTATTGCGCGTCGAATATGATGGCCGTCAGTGAGCGGACAGGTGAGGGACTCGGGAAATTCCATACGAGGGTAAGCTGGGCTGTACGAAGGCCGGGCATTGGAAAATTGGTGACTCGTGGATGTGCGAGGAGTGACCAATGGCTGGTTTATTTTGTGATGCTGGTATGGGTGGAATAAAGGCAATGTGGGGGTAAGGCAATGGAGGTTGTTTGGACGGTGAGGCGATCGTCAGGCTAGCGAAACTCGAATGCGATAGCCTAAACGACAATTAGCCCATCAAGAGATCTGATTTGGTTTCCGGTGAATTGCGCACCTATTTTGTTTCCATCGTCGATGCAACACAAGGGCTCCCGGACATCGTCCTCCAAGAGTCAGAAAGAGAAAGCAGCTTTGATATCGATTCGTGGGCCTATTCATATTATTATATCACTGGCCCCTCCAGTATCAGATAGGAGTTCCCTTTTGTTGCTGTTTGATGTTAATAAAGCTTGTCACGACAGTTGGTTTGGTTGTTGGGAGCGGTGAAGGATATCGTGGGTGGTGGAAAATATGCTTCAACAATTGAGTCATTGTAAGTCTATCTCTTCATGGTTCGCCTAGTATCAGTTTCATTATCTGACAAGGAGTAGAAATCAGTAGTGTATTCACTACCAAGAACTAACAATTCGCACTCTAGGTACACACAACTAACACCAAAAAAACGAACCGTAAAGCAAAAAAAATAATAATCGAGAGCGACGAGGATTCCCACTCCGTGTCTTCCCACCCCGCTGCTGTCCCGCCTCCTCAGGCAGCGTAACTGTACTATTCCCCGCATCCCCCCACCTCCACTCCATATTGACATTCGGAGCAATCAACTCTTCCACCTCTGCCTGCATACCCTCAGGAGTAACATCTGCCATCGCCTTCGCATTATTCGACATCTCGCGAAGCGGAACCAACTGTCGCTGGCTAAGATCATGTCGGCCAGTCGACGTGCGCCACGAGTTGTTAGTATTCGAAGCAGCAACAGGCATACTGCTCGATGACGCCGAAAGCGAGCTGGGATCGACGAAGACGACGGTGTAAGTTTCGCTTCATTCCCCGCAAGCGTGATCGCTCTTTCCCTGCTCTTCTTCTTCCCCACCCCCGAATCGGTGCCACCAGCCCCACCCATATCTCGCTTGGATGAGGAAGCGGAAACTCCAGAGGCGGAGCTGAAGCCACACCCCAACTGGCCGTTGTCGATGCCCCGCCATCACCACCACCAGTCAAGTCGATCAACAGCTCGGCGCATTCTCACGAAATCCGATACTTGGAATTCAGAGTGTAAAACGCAGATGCCAGTTTTTTGTATTGTGACGACCGTTGTTCTCGTTGAGCTTGCAGTTGCTGTCGTTGGGCAACCTCGTCCGTGGCAGGATTGGTATTTGACCTCCCGCGCATCTTTACTTTCAGATTAGAGAAAAATCCAGTCGAAGTCATTTCTTGTGGCGGTACCGATGGAGATGCGGCTCGACAATACTCTGCACATCCAATGCCAGCGCTTGATACGTCTGTTGCAATTCCCTAAGTTCTGAATAAAAAAAGTCTCGTGTCAATAAACACCCCACAAAACCAAAAGGAGAAAAAAGAACTAACGTTCAATGTTCATCGCAAACTCCCTAACCATACCCAAATCCCTTCGTAGCCCAACCCGCACCTGACTAATCCTCCCTTCAAATCACCCAACGAATTCCGCCTCGGCACATTCCCACTCCCATTCCCATTCGCACCCGCGCCTCCACTAATGCCGCTCCCACCCACCTTTTCCCATCCATACCAGCCACCGGCGCCATTCCCAACGACACGCTCTGCTTCCCCGGCGGATGACCAGCAACCCCTACCGCAAGCTTGTTCGGTGACACAGGCGGAAAAGGTGACCCAGTCGGTGTAAAAAAAAAAAAAAAAGACGACAATGTCGACGGCGACATAGGCTGCGGCGTTCTCAGCGGCGCCAACACAGAAACCAATAAAGGCGAAGACGGTACTGGCGAAAACGCAGGCGAGAGTGTTCCAAGCGATAGGGCATGCATGTCGAACGCCGATAGAGCCGAGGCCAGAGAACGCGTAAGATTGTTCCCACTATTACCCGTCGCCTCCTTGATCTTTCCTTTTGCCGTAGCCATCGTCGTCGTTGTCGTCGGTTCCACTGCCGCCTGCGCGATCGTCCGCGGCGACGAAGGAGGTTGAAGCTCAATGGGTGGTAATGAAACTTGCTGGGGTTTCATACCCTCAGAATCGAACACGAAATCCATACCCCGTCGATCCATCTTGGCTGAAGGTCGACTGCATGTCGACCTTCAGCCAACCACGCCTACTTGTATTCCCACTTCCCATCTTCCGACCTCCTCGTCCGCGACTTGGATCGCTGCTTAACCTTCCCGGATGGTATCCGCTGAGGAGGAAGTACTGTTCGGCGTTGACGGATAGGATGATGATGTCAATAGGTCACGTGTAAGAGACGACATGGAGGTCCTTGGATGAGGAGTACAGTCAGGAGCGTCTTGTGATTGCGATTCAACTGATGGAAGGAATGGTAAATTAGAAAATGAATGGGAAAAAAAAAAGAGAATAGCAAGAAAAAAACCCACCAATAACCTCTGAAGGCGTTGAAATTGTTCCCCTCATGCCCTACTTCTTGACACTCCTGATACGACTCATCAGCGTTGCGCCACCCTTTGTAGGTGTAGCAGACATGGTGTTCGTAGATCCCAAAGCCGTCATCACCGGCACGGAAGGCATGGTCAAGACTGAAGGTTGAGTAGGTAATGGCAGCGTCGACTCGAGGAGGTGGTGATGTTGGTGACGCTCATCCACAGAAGACACATCCAAGGGCGTCGCTGATCTCGCATTTCTCGCTGGACCCTCACCGTCCGAGAACGAATACTGACCAGCCATATCAAACAACACGGTTCTCCCTTCTCGGAGAGGATGGCTCTTCTTCCTTAACCACCTCCTCTCTCGTTCTTTGTGCATAGGCGGCGAAGGGGGGCAACAAGGCGAAGCTGGACATTGGACGCGGATGGGAACCGTAAACAAGGGGTATTGATGACGAATAGGTATAGATGGTATTTCGGACGGCAAGTCGCGCCGTAGTGCTAGTTGGCTGGTGGTTGGTATCAGGCGTCTCGGGTAAATCCCAATACTCCATTGTACTGCTCGCCATAGAGAAAGCACGGCCATTAGTGGTGGATGACGTGCAGCGTTGGGTATCGTTAGAGGGTCGGTTGGCTGGTATGGCTCTTCCTATTACTGCTCGTACTCAGCCGCTCATTCCCTTTTCCAAAATCGAAATCATCATCCCAGTTCTCTGAGGGTTCTAAGCACGTCCTCAGTCAGCGAACACTCGCTAAACAAGGAAGAAAACACACCTAGGGTATGTATTGGCTTCATGAAGAGGATTGACAGTTACAGCTGCCATGCAGTTTGTCGTCGTAGTGCTGGTTGGTTGATTCGCTGTCAAGGTATTCAGCCGCGTCATTCACTATTCGCATCGACTATAAATCGTTCTGTAGATTCGTGAGGGACGAGGTCGTGTCTGGAGACGCTCTGACGTGTGCTTGTGGTTGTAGCATGCACCAAGAAAGGCCAATAATGCCGGGAGAGAGGGAAGGTTGGAAATCCAAATGTGACGAGTAGTGGGTGGACTGCTGGATACTCCGGATTCTAGTCCAGTGTCAGACTGTCTGCGTAACATGGGCGTTCGTTCCGTGGGCTGAGGACCATATCCACGCGGGTAAGTCTGACGTTGTTGAGGGTCTTGTTATTGAGGCCTTCGCTGTTGGGGCCTTTGTTGTTGAGGGTTTTCGTAACTATACGGTGAGCAGTACCCATTTGAACTGTCTATCGATGTGTCAAGCTCATGGAAATAACAAACGTGATACCGTGGGAAACCTTGAAACTTGCACTGATTCGGCGAGGCGGACATCCAAGTCACTTATTTAGAAACCCCCGGGTTTCTCTTGGAAAGGGGGGTTTCCAAATAGATATCCATGTAATCGAAGACGGACCCCGCATCTAACTTGATGAGTATTATGTAGTGGCAGGCACTGCCCAAACCAAGAACCAAGCCAGGCACTGCTCTGGTATTCTGCTGCGTCCTTATCCCAGGCTCCCAAGTTCCTATCTCTCCCCTTCCTTGAGGTATGCCAAGAGATAAATCACCTAGAAAGTGGCTCCTTTCACATGATAATGGTCAGCAATCGTTGAATAGGTCCAATGACGGCTCGAACTTAGCAATTTCAGGGGTTCAGTGGAAAGAAACGAGGGCAGCGCTGGGGCCGGCCGGCGCCCTATTTCAATTATTATATAAAAGAGAGAACCTTAATCAGGGCGTCTCGTCTGAATGCTGAGGCTTTGGCGAAACATTGACACCCTGCATACTCGGAGGTCCGGCGACCACCATTCATTGAACTTGGGTAAACCTATTGCTTTAAACTCGACCAATCAAGGGGATTGGCCCGGGTAGTGGAGAAGATGTCCCCGCAGAATTGGAACTTGAGCAAGCTACAACGTACGACACTCAAAACCAACCCGCACCCCAAATTTTGTAACCCTAACCAGTCACATAAAAATGAGAACGAGTTTGAAACGAATATTCCAACTCACCGGCATCAAAGAATCTGGGATTTGGAAACACCGGTGGTGTGGACGGCAGCATCATCTGAAGAGGACCTAATAGGCGCCTTGGAAGATGACCAATTTCGCGTTGATTGGTTCTGTCAGCCGCTCCCCGCTTGTCCTGCCGCTTCAGTCGAGCCCGCTGTGTGTAGAATTTGGAGAGTTAATAGTAGGCCAAAATTAACTTTCCAAACATACATTTCTTGGTAAATATCGAGATGGTAACGAAATGATAAGGGCATGAAATCCATGAAGTCAATATGAAATCAATGAAATAGTATGACCAGCAGTCGCTATTTTGTTGAAAAAATATCCCTTCATTGCAAACAAGCGTGTTTGCCTAATAAAATGTTGGAATTTCAAAATTCTCCCACTAGATTCGGATACCTCAACCTCGAAAACTATACACAAGATGGGTATTCTGGAATTCTAAAATTTCACGAAAGGAACAGTTATTTGCAATGTTTGGGTAAATTTCTGGCAGAATAAAATAGTGTTTTTCTCCTTTTATCAATTTCTTTCTCTTGATGACTAGTTCTTCTGTTTCAGGACAAGCTGATGACCCCCATCGAGGGCCCATCCGCTCCTTTCGATGAGACTGGTGTCTGAAATCGTCCGCTGTCATTGAGTCCTCCCCCTTCCGATCTTTGCACGCCTGCTACCTGCTCACCTGTCAAAGAAGAGGAGGAGGATCATCAGCTCGATCCCTCCCCTGGCCCTTGCCGTTTCTCCTTCGATGATGCTCCTCCTTTGGGGCCACCATTCCCTCCTTTCGCCTCCCGCTGGTAAGCTCTTTTTTCTTGTGAGGGGAGATCTCTTTCATCTATCTTATTTCTTTCTTAGCGCCCGACATGTCGTTCGCGTATGAGGATTTCGTATCTCCTGTGGCGCTTTGCACTCGTTCCGCCAAACCCCGTCGTCTCGAACTGAGTAATTCCTTTTCATTTCTTTCTTGTGTATTCGCTGATGACAAAAAAAAAAAAAGACATTATTGACTCATCCTTGTAAAGCGAACCGACTGCCCTTATTCGAAAGGAAATAGATTATGTAGATGAACTTGATATTGCAACTATCTTTATTCTTCCGAATTTTAATTAACGCGATCAGCCGAGCACGTTCCGCATTTTTGGGCGCCTAATGGGTTAATTGCCGAGTACTTGGTCCCCATGTTTGTTATTAATACCATTAGACATGGAGACACCGCTCCGCTTGACTTTAGAAGCCGTGTCCCTGTCCAAGTCGGTAGAGCTGAACCGAGCTGAATCGTGGCAACACTAGGTTCAGCCTCAATTGGCAGTCTGCGGCCGTCAGCGAGATCACTTTTTCCCGATGCAATGTCAAGCATGGCTTACCCAAGTACATACCATTGACTCGCTTTAGAACGACAAACTTGATAACCCACCATGACTTCATACTTCAACTCTCCCTATAACATCACCATCACTAGCGATTCTCCTGTTGTAAGCTATTCTCCTTACAGAGATGGTCTGCTGGCCACAGGGTGGAATTCAACCTGTGCAGGCTCTCTTGATTCGACATGGCCCACGGCGCCCTTCTGCATTGGACAGAAATCTCATCGATCGTCGTTTGTTGGAGCGACATTGACGATTAACTTTGAAGGCACCGCCATGTGAGTCACTCAGCTTCTTAGGCCTGAGGTCTACCGAAGATAATCCCAGCCTTACTCCTTATCCGATCACTCAGTTATTTGTACGGCAACGCACCCTCAAGTTCATATGCCATTTCTGTAGATGGTCAAACCAGTACAGCTTTCACGTCTAACCTCTCCTCTGGACTACTAGGAAAAGGCATGGGCATGGCGTTTGGCAAGCATACTCTGGTGCTGAGTATTACCCAGCCAAACCTCGTATCTTTCTCACAGGCAACCCTTACCGTCGGTGTCGGAAGAGGAGACAGGTTCGACTATCCCAATTGAATTTATGATTTAAAACTTATTTTACATCAGCACGAACAACATTCAAAATCGAACACTGAGTGCATACGTCATGGATGCCACTGGCAGCTTGTCACTCAATCCCCAGTTCTCTTATGCGGGAACAAATTGGAATTCAGCTGTGCCAGGGTTGATTGGTATCGACCGTGACGTCACCTATCCGAGGCGGGAGACTGACACTGAAGGAGAGTCCATGACTTTCACTATCAGCAAAGCCTCTGCAATATTTGTGTATGGCTCCGTCAGCGCCAGTGATGGGCAGTTCAGCGTCACATTCACTCCGCCACCGGAGTTAGGGCTGCCCGTTACCACTGTCTATGACGCATTTGCCCATTGGGCCTCGCTTGACCGAGTGTTGTTTTGGGCTGCGGGTATGGACAGGGATAGGGATTACACAGTCAAGATCACACATATGGTTGGGACTTCCTGGTTTAGTTTCTCACATGTCGATATACTTGATGCTATTTCCGTTGGTCCGGCTTCAACTTTGTTGAGTAGACGTCCATCTATTGTTGAATGTCACTTACTGACATTTCCCAGGACTGCAGCAGATGCCTCGAAAGTCAACGGTGGTGCTCCAATTGGCGCGATTGTAGGAGGAACTGTAGGTCTTTCCCTCATTCATATGCGATGACATCTCAACTATATCCATGAACTAATGTAGATTGGTGGGTTTATCACTGGCATCCTTTTAACAATCGGCTTCTTGGTTTACCTCCGGAGAAAGAAGTAAATCATAACCGCCCCTAAAAATATGCAGGCTCTAAACACATACCTTTAACCAGAACCGCTGGAAATGGGGATTCCAGTAGATGGGGACCCAATCGAAGACAACACGATGGGAGTGGATAAGAATTTTCCTTACCTCGTGTATCCTTTTCCCACCAGTGTTTTTTGGTTGGTCTTCTTGTCTAGGTAATTAGTTGGAAGGACTCGCAACCTTGAAATAAGTATACGAAAACCTAATACTATTTAATCCTGAAGAAGGATTCGCTCTTCAATGGCACCATCGCCTTTGAAATCGCCATCTGAAAATAGCGAAAGAATCGGACTGCCTTTCGATTCCGCTATTGAATGTTTGAAGTTTTTTGAGCACCGAATTGATGGCACTATCAAACATTCAACCAAATCTTAATATCTAATACGAGTAAGAACTTGATCTATGGACGCGGATACACAAAGAATTTCAAACCTTGAATTACCATGCAGGAAAAAGCGAAATCCATGGCTTATAAGGATCTAAAAATGACACCAGGTTGGTAAATTTTTCCAAGCACTGAGCGGATCCCCCTTACCCTCAAAAAGGGATAAATTCGCGCCGAATTTTAGCCTTCGATTGCCCATCATTTCTGGCGGATGCATACTGGGATTTTGAGGATGGCGACTTAATCTTTCCATTAGACCCGCTTCATCGATTTATTCATTCAATTCAACCACGTATATTGTTGGGTCTTCAAGTATATGGTTTTCCGGGGCCTACCTCCCCATCCCACTGTCATTTCGCCTACTTATATTGAGTCCTAAGTCGACCATCCATTTAATATCTAATAAATGTTAGGATCTCAGAGTTAAGTCCCGACATCATGTTCTTATTATACTGGGAGTGTGGGGGTCAATGCCACGGAGCATTGACTTTGGCAAGGCAGTGCTTCGCAGCCACATGCATGAAAATATGGAGATCCACGTTGTAAGTAAGGTTCTCAATCGACCATACGAGCAATGTTATCATCGTCTTTGGATCTGCTCCTGTCCCCGTCAAATATAGAATCATATAAAAATCAAGAATACACGACAACGCTCCTAATGAAATTCCCTATAGGCCGGTTGGACATCTGGGTAGCTGTAGTCGGAGGATACTTTCTGTGGAGAGCCAGCTGGGGTGGGTGGGTAGTTGTAGTCGCAGGATACTTTTTGTGGAGAGTCGGCTGTGCCATTTCTACAGGCTTGGGCATTGGTTTGGCCTTCGTCTTCTTTTCAGCTTCCTTCACAATCGTCGACTTGTTGTTCGGGAGTGAGTGGTGATGATAGTTGTGGGTGGACATCTTTCCATCGGGCGGAATACCCTGCACGAAGCAGCCCTGTTCTTTCGACGTTGACGCTCCACCCACATGCTTCGGCATGAGGCTATTTGCGGAGCTCGAAGGGGGGGTCCCCCACGGAGTTTGACCCCCCGCTGCCATTTGGACGTACGAGGCGGAGTTGTATGTTGCGCGGGGTCTGTAATGCGCCACTTTGGGGACAGAAAATGCAGGCATTTTGCGAGCGGTCCATGAACCGGGGAGTATCGGCCATTTTCTCTCGCTCAATGTCAAGAAGTGGTGTCGATCATCGAAATCTGGATATTGGGACGTAGCGCCATTAGCTGAAAGTGGAGATACGGCATTAATTGGCCGCAAGACATGATCCGTCCCATACGAGGCAGTATACGCAGACCCGGGGACTGAAAAGGGAACCATGCGATGACCTGAGGGACGAGGACGGGAGGGCGCTCCTGGAAGGTTTGCAGTCCCGCTTGCGATGTCACGCCAGTCAATCCAATAGAACCCGTTGTGGGCGGACTGCCAATATCGCACCAGTAGTCCAAGCTCGTCCGCCAGACGCGATGAAACTCCGACTTGTAACGATGACCAAGCCTTTTCTGCACCGGGTCAGCAGGAGGTTCATCCTCTGAAGGGAAACGAGGAAACCAGGTTTAGAAGAGCGGACGACGGATACCAACACGTAGTCGGCTTCGTTACCTAAATCAACCAGTAACTGGGCATAAGGGAGTTTGTTTCTCATTGAGGTAGAAACAACAGACGAACCTTAGAAGCTATCGACATTATATACAGAGTCCCAAGGTAGGTTGGCATTTTTGAGTCCGGTCTCTATCACCGCGCATTGGGCGCCGTATGGCGTGATGACGCAAAAGTTCGTCGACTTGTAATATGTCTGCACAAGGTGCACTATAGTTTGCACCTCTCCTGGATTCTGACAGGACGAACTTTATGTCAGTGGCGGGGACAGTCGTTCGTGGAAATAAATAAAATACCTACCCTCCAGCTTGTACCTGCTCGTTCTTCGAGCCCCTGCGGAGCGGAGACATCCACGAAGCCAAGAGATGATGAATCGGTGATCGAGTGCTGAGAATGCAATCTGCCATCATAGATGGCGCTTGAGGTGAATCTACTAATCCGCAACGGCATCCTGTCTGCAGACGAACGAAGGCATCAGACATAGATGGATAACGAATATACGGAAATGCGCAAACATTGGATGTTCAAGAACAAATCTTGATTTGGGCGTGATGTCAAGTCGAAGATAGATTTGATAGAAGGGACGTCATTCTGTCCAAACGGAGGGACCGCGATCCGCTTAGACAACTCCGGATAACATAAGAAGGCGCTGGAACTTACGCTGCTTGGGGTCGCCGAAGAAACGAACTTTCTGAAGTATTGATTGAAACCGAAC